>Ga0169931_10005675_pt1 | contig 18957 bp, 14 predicted proteins | sample Kivu_15m_20L_FD_129675 | JGI IMG/M metagenome (GOLD analysis project Ga0169931, IMG submission 129675) | Freshwater microbial communities from Lake Kivu, Western Province, Rwanda to study Microbial Dark Matter (Phase II) - Kivu_15m_20L... | ecosystem: Environmental > Aquatic > Freshwater > Lake... | reverse complement strand
CGCCCGCTCACCACCCCGCCGCAAATCTAGTTTTCGCCTCAGTAAAACCCTTTGTCGAGGGGCCGCCGGCACGGCGGCCTCGTGCTACAGTGGCCAAACAAAAAAATTCGACTGGGGGGCGGTGATGTCATCTTGCGCGGGTGCTGTGTGTCGCGTGATCGGGGTGTCGTGGTTTGGATGCCTTGGCTGACATCGACACTATTCTGAACCCTCGTTCGGTTGCTGTCATCGGCGCGTCCAGCGAGCCTGGCAAACGCGGCTACCGCGCCCTCACCATCCTGCTCGAAGACGGCTACGCCGGCCGCATCTACCCGGTCAATCCCCGCGAGACCGAGATTCTGGGTCTGCCCTGCCATGCGTCGGTCACAGAAATCGATGAGGCGGTCGATGTCGCGCTCATCTGCACGCCTGCGAGGCAACTGCCGGCCCTCCTCGAAGCCTGCGGACGCAAGGGGGTAAGAGGGGCCATCGTCGTTTCCGGCGGTTTCAGCGAGGCGGGCGAGGCGGGCCTCGCGCTCGAGCTCGAATCGGTCGAGGTGGCGCGGCGCCACGGCGTGCGCCTCATCGGCCCGAACATGAATGGCGTATTCAGCCGCCGCCACCGATGCAACCTCAGTCCATGGCGCGAGGTGCCGCCCGGGGCCATCGCCGTGCTCTCCAATTCGGCCAATATCGTGCATTGGCTGCTCACCAAGGCCTGGGTGCGCGGGCGTGTGGGTTTTTCGACCATGCTGTCTGTCGGCAATCAGGCCGACGTGCAGTTCCATGAGCTGATCGAGGGTCTCGATCGCGATCCCGATACCCGTGCCATCATCGTCTACGCCGAAGGCTTCCGGGATGGCCGTGCCCTGATCGAGGTGGCGGCCCGGGTCGTGCCGAGCACCCCCATCGTCATGTACAAGGCCGGTCGCAATGGCGAGGGTGCGCGCATGGCGCGTTCGCATAGTGGGTCGCTCGCCGGCGACTACGCGGTCAGCAGTGGGGTATTGCGCCAGGCGGGCGTCAGCCTGGTCGCCCGCGCCGAGTATCTGTTGCCGGTGGCCGAGGCGCTGGCCAACCTCCCCGCGATGCGTTCGCGCAACGTCGCGGTGATTTCCGAGGGCGGCGGCCCGATCACGATCGCCTCCGAGGCCTTGAGCGAGCTCGGCATGAATCTGGCTGCGCTCTCAGAGCAGACCCAGGCGAAGATCCACGCCGTCATCCCCGATTCGACCGTGATTGCCAATCCGGTCGACATTGCGATGTTGGCCAATCCCTCGGTGCGCAACTATGGCTTGTGCGCCCAGGCGATTCTCGAGGATCCGGGTATTGATGCGATTCTCTTCGTGGGCTGGTTCGGCGCCTATGGTCGGCGGGGCAGCCCCGCCGTGGCGGCCGAGGAAATCGAGATTGCGCAGGGTCTGGTGCGCACCATGCGGCAAACCGGCAAGCCGGTCATCGTTCAATCCCACTATGCTCAAATGGGTACCGAGGCACTCTCGGTGCTGCGCGAAGGCGGCGTCGTGGTGCATCAGGATTTCGATCTCGCCGTGCAGTGCGTGGTCGCGGCCGCTGACTACGGCGAAGCGTGCCGGCGCCTGGCGCACGCGCGGCCGGTTGGCGCTTTGCCCCGGGATCCGGCGATTGCCGAGGCGATCTCACGCGCCCGCACTGAGCAGCGCGCGGCACTTCTGGAGCCCGAGGGCAGGCGTGTGCTCGAGGCGAGCGGCATCGGCCTGGCACCTCACCGGCTGGTGCGCGCCTCCGACGACCTGTCCGAGAGCCTGCGCGCCTTCGGCGACGCAGCGCTCGCCATGAAGATCGTTTCGTCCGACATCGTTCACAAGTCCGATGCCGATTGCGTGCGCCTGAACGTGCGCGGCGAGCCGGCAGCGCGTGCTGCCCTTGCCGAGATTCTGGCCAACGCGTCGGCTTTAGCGCCGCAGGCGCAGATTGCGGGCGTGCAACTGGCGCCCATGGCCGCGCGGGGTGTCGAGGTGATCATCGGCACCAGCCGGGATCCCCAGTTTGGACCCATCATCGTGTTCGGTCTGGGCGGCATTTTCGTCGAGGTGATGCGTGATGTTGCGTTCCGGGCTTTGCCGCTGTCGGCCGACGACGCGCGCGCAATGATCGGCGAGATTCGGGGCCGTGCGATGTTTGCAGGCGTACGAGGTCTTCCTGCGGCCGATCTGCCCGCCCTGGTCGATCTGCTGCTGGCGGTTTCGCGCGTGGCGCTCACCTACCCCGAGATCGCCGAGATCGACCTCAATCCGGTGATCCTGCACGCGCAGGGTCTTTCGATCGTTGACGTGAGGATGATCCTGGATTCGCCGGCCTGAGCCGGCTTTGAGGCCAAACGGGCGGCAATCGAGACTGCCCGGCGGCATTTCACACAAAAGGGAGACGTTCATGAAGATCAAGTGGTTCCGTTGGATGACAGGGGTATCGGCGATGCTTCTTGCGGGCGCATCGGCCCCGCTCTTTGCGCAGACCTACCCTTCAAAGCCCATCCGGCTGGTCGTTCCCTTTGCCGCAAGCGGCGGTTCGGACGTGGTTGCGCGGATGATCGGCGCCGAGCTCACCAAGGTCTGGGGTCAGCCGATCGTGGTCGAAAACCGTGCAGGCGCCGGGGGCATCATCGGCGCCGAGCACGTTTTCCGTGCGGCCCCGGACGGCTACACGATGCTGCTGCTCGAGGTGGGGGGTCTTACCATCCGGTCCATTCTCAACAAGCTCCCCTTTGACCTGTTGAAGGACTTCACGGGTGTCGCGGTCGTGGCGTACGGGCCGAATGTCCTGATCACGAAGCCGGGGCTGCCGGTGCGTTCGGTGGCGGAGTTGATCGCGCTCGCCAAGTCACGCCCCGGGCAGCTCAACTTTGCCATTCCAGGCGTGGGCAGTGTGGCGCACCTGGCCGGGGTCGAGCTCGAGCAATCCTCGGGGTCCAAGTTCACCTATGTGTCGTATAAGGGTGGGGGCCCCGCCATCGTCGATCTGATGGGTGGTCAGGTCGATTTTTCGGTCAACGGCCTGCTCGCCTCCCTGCCGCACATCAGGAGCGGCAAGGTCCAGGTGCTCGCAGTGGCGACCAAGGAGCCCCACCCCGCCTTGCCCGGCGTGCCCACGATCTCGCAGACGCTGCCGGGTCATGAGAGCGGCTCGCGCCAGTCGGTGTTGGCCCACGCTTCGGTGCCACCCGAAATCATTGCCAAGTGGAATGCCGAGATCCAGCGGATCACCGCTCAACCCGAGATGAAGGAGCGTCTTGCAGCGCTCGGGGCCATTCCCGAGTTCATGTCGCCAGGCGAATTTCAGCAATTGATCGTGGCCGAGCGCAAGCGCTGGGCCACCATCATCGAAAAAGGCCAGATCAAGGGCGAATGACGGGATGGAGATCGACGAAACGATTCATGTGCCGGCCGATGTCGCAACGGTCTGGTCACTCCTGTCCGATCCGCGTGCTGTGGTCGAATGCGTGGAAGGCGCGAGCCTCGGCGAGCAGCTCGAGGACGGCTCCTACGACGCCCGAATGATCGTTCGGTTTGGGCCGGCCAAGGTGGGGTTTGGCGCACGTGTGACGATCGAGATGGATGACCGGGCCCGCAGCGGCACCCTCGCCTCCCGCGGCAAGGACAGCCAGGGCGGGACCCGGTTTTCGGCCAGTACGGCCTTTCGGGTACTGGCCCCCGAGCACGGCAAGGGTTCGGCGATCCACATCCAGTCCAAGGTCGAGATCACCGGGCGGCTCGCCTCCTTGATCGAGTCGGGTGCTTCGCTGGTGGTAAAGCGCATGACCCGGGATTTTTCCGAACGGCTGGCTGCGCGTTGTGCGGCCGTCCAACCCATCGCGGATGCTCCTGGACCGGTACTGGGGACATGATGTCAAACACAAGGATAGAGGCAAGCGGACGATGAAGGTCTACCAACGACTGGCCCAGGCCTTTCAGGCCGAGGGCGTCACCGCCACATTCGGGATGATGGGCGACGGCAACATGTTTTGGGTGTCCGAGCTCCACAAGCTCGGGATCAAGGTGCACGAGGTGAGGCACGAAGGCGCAGGCCTCGGGATGGCCGACGGCTGGGCGCGCATCACCCGCACACCGGGCGTGGCCACGGCGACCTGCGGGCCAGGCGTCACCCAGTTTGCGACGGGGCTCGTCACGGCCGCACGGGCGCGATCGCCCATTGTGGTGTTCTGTGGCGAACATCCCACCACCGACGACGAGTACATCCAGCACTTCGACCAGGCCCGGTTTGCCGCGGCCTGCGAGGCGGGTTTCGTGAGGCTCAGCTCGCCCGAGGCCACCGACGAGGTGGTCAGGAAGGCCTTCCAGATGGCAAAGATCGAAAGCCGTCCGGTGATGCTCAGCTGCCCGATGGACCTGCAGCAAAAGCCCTTCGAAGACGACGAGCCCTATCGACCGACGGGCGAGCTCTTTGCGCGCGGGACCGTTCACCCTGATCCCGGTTCGGTCGAGCAGGCTGCGGCCCTCATCGGCTCGGCCAGGCGCCCGGTGATCATCGTTGGGCGGGGGGCCGAGTGGTCGGGCGCAGGCGAGGCGATCCTGCGTCTGAGCGAGCGGGTCGGGGCGTTGATTGCAACTTCGCTGATGGCGCGGACCTTCCTCAATGAATGCGAGTGGCACGCGGGCATCTCGGGCACTTACGCCTCTCGCCCGGCGATTTCGCTCTTCGAGGAGGCCGATGTCGTGATCGGGGTGGGCGCGAGCCTCAACCGCTACACCACCGAGCATGGCTATCAGTATCCCAATGCGCGCTTTGTGCAGATCGACCAGGAGCCGCATGTGATGATGAGCGGTGCGCGATTTGCGCACTGCTACGTGCAGGCCGATGCTCGGGCGGGTGTCGAGGCGATCGATCGTCTGCTCGAAGCTCGTGCGGTGAAGTCGACCGGCTATCGCACGCCCGAGGTCCGGGCAAAGCTCGTGCGTCACAACATCGATCCGAAAGTCTTCCCGATCGATCCCGGTACGGTCGATCCCCGCGAGTCGGTGCTGCTCGTCGATGAGCTGGTCCCGCCACATTTTGGCGTGCTCTCTGGCAGCGGCATGACCCCGGGTTTTGCCAACATGCTGATGACCCGGCGTCGCAGTCTCGTGCAGTCGGGGCATTTCTTTGGCTGCATCGGACAAATGCTGCCCGCCGCGATCGGCGCGGTCGTTGCGACGAACAACAATCCGGCTGTTTTGCTCGATGGCGATGCAAGTTTCATGATGCATCTGGCCGAATTCGAGACCGTGGTGCGTTATGGGCTCCCGCTTCTGGTCATTGTCATGAACAACGAATGCCTGGGTGCCGAGTACTATAAGCTCGACGCCAAGGCGATGGATGTCAATACCGCAGTGATCTCCTGCCCGGACCTCGGCGCGGTGGCGGTTGCCATGGGCGCCCGGGGCAAGCTCGTGCGCAGCAACGACGATCTGCGAGAGGCCGTGAGCGAATGGGTGACCAGCCCCGGGCCGATGATCATCGACTTGCGGATCTCCCGCACCGTGCCCAGCGTGCCGTATCGGCGCATTCATTACGGACTGGATGAATAGGCCTTCAACATGACGCGTATCACCGGAAGCCAGCTTGCGGCCGAGGCCTTGAAGCGCATTGGCGTGGATGACTTCTTTTTCCTGATGGGCGGGCCGATGAACAACCTGCTCCGGGCGGCGTTCAGCCGGGGCTTGCGTGGGATCGACGTGCGCCATGAGCAGGCGGCGGCCATGATGGCGCATGCCTATGCTCGGGTGTCGAACCGGCCGGGGGTGTGCATGGGTGCCTCGGGCCCCGGCACGATCAATCTGACGACCGGGCTTGCCACGGCGCTCGTCGACTGCAGTCCGGTTGTCGCGCTCGGTGGCGCAAGCCCGGTGAGCGAATTCGGCACCGGCGCCTTTCAGGAAATCGACCAGGTGGCGATCATGCGACCGGTCACGAAGTGGACCGAGCGGGTGTACGAAACCCACCGCATACCCGAGATGATCGACGCCGCCTTCCGGCAGTCGATTTCAGGGCGGCCTGGGCCGGTCTACCTCGATCTGCCAGCCGATGTGCTTTACGAGGAGGTCGAGGCGGAATCGGTTCGCTGGCCCGATCTGTCGCGCACACTCGCGCGCTCGCGCCCCCACGCGGATCCTGCGCTGATTGCGCAGACCCTCGAGTGGCTGGAGACGGCCGAGCGGCCTGTCGTACTGTCCGGCAGCGGCGTTTTATGGTCCGGGGCTGAAGAGCGCCTGCGCGAATGGCTGGAACTCACCGGCATGCCGATCTACACGACGCCCCAGGGCCGTGGCGTATTGCCTGAGGACCATCAGCATGCGTTTCTGAACGCGCGGGCGAGCGCCTTGCGTGAGGCCGATTTCATCCTGGTCGTGGGCACCCGCCTCAATTACGTATTCGGTCGGGGTTTGCCGCCCCGGATAGCGGGCTCGGCCAGGATGGTGCGCATCGATATCGATCCGGCCGAGATCGGCTCAGGTCAACGCGCCGATCTGGGCATTCTGGGCGACTGCGATGCGGTGCTCGGGCAACTGATCGCAGCCGCGCGCGAGCGGATCGAGCCTGAGCGGTTTCGCTCTTGGCGCGACCACCTGGGGCGGATCGACATCGAAAAACGCGACGCCCAGGAAGTGCGGATGGCGAGCGAGCAGGTGCCCATTCACCCGCTTCGCTTGTGCCGGGAAATCCGGGACTTCATCGACCGTGACGCGATTCTGGTCGTCGATGGTCAGGAGATCCTCAATTTTGGCCGCCAGTCCATTCCCACCTTCGTGCCCCGTCACCGGCTCAATTCGGGCACCTTTGGGACCATGGGCGTGGGCTTGCCCTTTGGGCTGGGTGCCAAGGTGGCAAGTCCGGACAAACAGGTCGTGGTGTTGCACGGTGATGGCTCGTTTGGCATCAACGGGCTTGAACTCGACACGGCGGTGCGGCACCGGATCCCGGTGCTGGTGGTCATCAGTCTCAATGGCGGCTGGACGGCCGATCCAGAGGGCAACAAGCCGGGCCGCGACCTGGGCTATACACGCTTCGATCTGATCGCACGCGATCTCGGCTGCCACGGCGAATTCGTAGAAAGACCTGAGGACATTCGTCCAGCGCTTGAGCGGGCCGCTGCCGCGGTGGCGGCCGGGCAAACGGCGCTGGTCAATGTGGTCACCGACTCCAAGGCGCGCGCGACCACCGCGAAATTCACGCACACGATGACTTGAGTCTGGGCCGGGCCCGCCGGTCGCACGGGCGCTCTACCGCCTGGAATTCCGGCGATCGCTGTCGCTCTGCTAGACTTTTGTCCGTTTCGATTCCGAAATGGATGGAAAAATGGAATCAGTCAGCCGATTTCTCCAGGGTCCGAATTCGAGCTTCTTTCTCTTCGGGCCCCGTGGAACCGGCAAATCGACCTGGTTGCGCAGTGCTCGACCGAACGCGATCTGGCTCGATCTCCTCGACCCGGCCGCGCAGCGGCTCTATCTGGCACGACCCGAGCGGCTGACGGAATTGATCGCCGGCCAGCCGGGTGTGACCGATATCGTGGTCGACGAGGTTCAAAAAGTTCCCGCTCTGCTCGACGTGGTGCACGCGCTTGCGGAATCGGACAAGCGCCTGCGCTTCGTTCTGACCGGCTCGAGCGCCCGCAAACTCCGTCGTGGTGCAGCCAATTTGCTGGCTGGGCGTCTGGTGCAGCAGCACATGCATCCCTTCTTGGCGGCCGAGCTCGGCGAGGGCTTCGATCTCCAGCGAGCCTTGCACATCGGCATGGTTCCACTGGTATGGGACGCCCCGGACCCTTCCGCAAGCTTGCGCGCTTATGCGTCGCTCTATCTGCGTGAAGAGGTGCAGGCCGAGGCGCTCGTGAGGGACATCTCCGCCTTTGCCCGCTTTCTTGAGGCGATCAGCTTTTCTCACGGTTCCCAGATCAACCTCGCTGAAATTGCGCGAGACTGTCATGTGGGACGAAAGACTGCCGAGGGTTATCTTGGGGTCTTGGAGGACTTGCTCCTCTGTTTTCGCTTGCCGGTATTCAGCAAGCGTGCCAAGCGCCTGTTGGTCGCGCATGAGAAATTCTATTTTTTTGATGCCGGTGTCTATCGCTCGCTTCGACCGACCGGGATCCTTGATCGCCCTGAGGAAGTTGCCGGCATGGCGCTCGAGGGCCTGGTTGCGCAGCATCTGAGGGCGTGGATCGACTATCGTGCGAGCGGGGCGAGCTTGAGTTATTGGCGAACCAAGGCCGGCACAGAGGTCGACTTCGTCGTCTATGGCCCGGACGTGTTCTGGGCGATCGAGGTCAAGCACGCCGCGCGCGTGAGTGCACGGGATCTCCGCGGACTGCGGTCTTTTCGAGAAGACTATCCCGAGGCGACAGCCTGCCTGGTGTACATGGGCGCCGAGCGGCTGCTGATCGATGGCATTGTGTGCATGCCTGCCCACGCGTTTCTCGCAGGCCTGCATCCGGAGCATGTGTCGATCTGAGCGGGTGCGGCGGCGCCGCGCTCACTCCACCGTGACGCTCTTCGCAAGGTTCCTGGGTTTGTCGACATCGGTGCCTCGGGCGAGCGCAGCATGATAGGCAAGCAATTGCAAGGGTACGACGTGGAGGATGGGCGAGAGCGGACCGGCGTGGTCGAGCAGGTTGATGACGTGAATGCCATCACCGCTTTCGATGCGCGTGTCACGATCGGCAAAGACAAAGAGCTCGCCGCCGCGTGCGCGGACCTCCTGGAGATTGGACTTCAGTTTTTCGATCAGGCTATCGTTGGGTGCGACAACGACCACGGGCATCTGTGAATCGACGAGTGCCAGTGGTCCGTGCTTGAGCTCGCCCGCCGCGTAGGCCTCGGCGTGGATGTAGGTGATTTCCTTGAGCTTGAGTGCGCCCTCGAGCGCGATCGGAAAATGCACGCCCCGCCCGAGAAAGAGCGCATGGTCGCGCGATGCGAAGCGCGGCGCCCATTCCATCACCGCGGGCTCGCACTCGAGTACCCGATTCACCGCAGCAGGCAGATGGCGCAGCTGCGTGAGGAGTTCGCGTTCGAGCTCGGGCGAGAGCCGCCCCCGCGATTTCGCGATCACCATCACCAACGCGAAGAGCGCCGCGAGTTGAGTCGTGAACGCCTTGGTCGAGGCTACACCGATCTCGGGTCCCGCACGCGTCAAAAAGCGCAGGCTGGAGGCGCGGATCAGCGCGGATTCCGGCACGTTGCAGATCGTGAGCGTGTCGGTGAGCCCGAGGCGGTTCGCGTGCTCGAGTGCGGCGAGCGTGTCGGCGGTCTCGCCCGATTGCGAAATCGTGATCACGAGCGTGTCGGCTTGCGCGACCGATTCCCGATAGCGGTATTCGCTCGCGATCTCGACGCTGGTCGGAACGCCCGCGATCGCCTCAAGCCAATGGCGCGCCACGCACCCTGCGTGATAGCTCGTGCCGCAGGCAAGGATGAGGATCTGCCGAGAGCGGGCCAGCACCTCGGGCGCATTTGAACCAAAGATCTCGGGTTTGATCGTTGAACCGGCAAGCACCATCTCGAGCGTGTTGGCGATCGCACCCGGCTGCTCGAAGATCTCCTTTTGCATGTAATGCTTGTACTGGCCAAGTTCGATCGAGTCGGCCGAGAGCTGGCTCTCGATGATTGCCCGCTGGGCGCTCTGGCCGCTTCGGTCGAAGATCTCGACTCCCGAGCGACGGATGCGCACCACGTCGCCCTCTTCCAGATAGGTGATGTGTCGGGTGACCTGGAGAAGCGCCGAGGTGTCGGAGGCCAGAAAATTCTCGCCTGCCCGGCCGTTGGGCGCACCGACCCCCACCAGCAGTGGCGAGCCTCGTCGTGAACCGACGACCGTTTCGGGTTCGGTCGAGCTGAGCGCGGCAATCGCGTAGGCACCCTCCAGAAGCCCCACGGTGCGCTGCACGGCCTCGAGCAGGCCCGCGCCGGTCCGAATCACCCGGTGCAGCAGGTGAGCGATCACCTCGGTATCGGTCTGCGACTCGAATCGGTATCCTGCAGCGATCAGCTCGTCCCTCAGGGCCTCGTGGTTCTCGATGATGCCGTTGTGTACGACCGAGACCTGCAGGCCTTCGCCGATCGAGGCATGGGGGTGGGCGTTGGATTCGTTCACGCCGCCGTGCGTCGCCCAGCGTGTGTGAGCGATCCCTGTGCCGGCGCAGAGGTCGTCGGCCTGTGTGCGTGCCTCCAGATCGGCCACGCGTCCCACCGCGCGCACGCGCGTGATCGATCGGTCGAGCAAGGCGAGTCCTGCCGAATCGTAGCCCCGGTACTCGAGCTTCTTGAGGCCTTCGATCAGGATGGGCACCACGTTGCGGGCCGCCACTGCGGCAACGATTCCACACATCGATTCTTGCTCCTCAGGGTTTTTTGCGTTGCGGCCGGGACCAGCCTTCGATCGTCGTCTGGCGAGCGCGCGAAACGGTCAGGCGCTCGGGCGGCGCATCGCGGGTGAGCGTCGTCCCCGCACCGAGTGTTGCACCTTTGCCGACCCGAACGGGCGCAACAAGCTGGGTGTCGCTGCCGATGAAGGCATCGTCTTCGATCACCGTCTTGTGCTTGTTCACGCCGTCGTAATTGCAGGTGATCGTGCCCGCTCCGATGTTCACCCGCTCGCCCACTTCGGCATCGCCCACGTAGGCGAGGTGATTGGCTTTGGAACCCTTGCCCAGCCGCGTATTTTTCATCTCGACGAAATTGCCGACGTGGGCGGCGGCGCCCAGTACCGTACCCGGCCGCAGACGTGCGTAGGGGCCGATGCGCGCGCCCTCGCCGATTGTCGCGCCGTCGATATGCGTGAAGGGCAGAATCTCGACACCGGGTCCGATCCGCGCGTTCTGGATCACGCAGTGGGCGCCGATCGAAGTGCCCGCGCCAATCTCGACCTCGCCCTCGAACACACAATTGACGTCGATGCTCACATCCTGCGCGCAGACGACTCGCCCCCTCACGTCGATGCGGGCGGGGTCGGCAAGTGCAACGCCCTCGTCCAGTAACTGCCGTGCGATCTCGCCCTGAAGGATGCGTTCGAGTGTGGCGAGCTGCGCCCGGCTGTTTACGCCCAGCGTCTCCCAGACCTGGTCGGGCTGGGCATGGGTTATCGCTACGCCCTCCGCCACGGCCGCTGCAACGATATCGGTGAGGTAATACTCGCCCTGCGCATTACGGTTATCCAGCGCGGCAAGCCAGCGCTTGAGCGAGGGGGTCGGCGCGATCAGGATGCCGGTGTTGACTTCGCGAATCGCGCGGACGGTCTCATCGGCGTCGCGATGCTCGATAATCTGCCGAATACGCCCTTGCGCGTCTCGCACGATTCTCCCGTAACCAGTCGGGTCCTCGAGCTCGACCGTGAGTAGGGCAAGACGCCCTCCCGAGGCGGCCTCGGCCAGCCGCGCAAGCGTCTCGACCCGCGTGAGCGGCACATCGCCATAGAGCACCAGCGTGGGCGCGGCCTCGTCGAGCTCGGCCATCGCCTGCATGACCGCATGACCGGTGCCGAGCTGGGGGCGTTGCACGACCCAGATCAGGGAAGGGTCGCCGATCGTCTGGGGAACGGTCTCGCCACCGTGTCCATAGACTACGATGATGCGTGCAGACGGCGAGAGCGCCTTCGCACAGTCGATGACATGACTGAGCATCGGTCGGCCAGCGAGCGCGTGAAGGACCTTGGCCCGCTCCGAGCGCATCCGCCGACCCATGCCGGCAGCGAGAATCACGATGTTCATAAATTGTTTAGAATCAAGAGATTGCATGGCGTTTCCAGCGACGGAGGGAGCTTAGCATGCGGCACTGGAGGCGATTGTGCGTCCTGATGTTGGTTATGATGGGGCTGTCGGCCTGCACCATGACGCGTTTTGGCTATGAGCTGCTCCCCTGGTTCTCGATGTGGCGGATCGAGCGCTACATTCCCTTGAACGACGCGCAGCGCAAACTCGTCTCTCGCCGTCTGGACGAATTGCATCAGTGGCATCGCAGCACCCAACTGCCGCAGTATGCCGCCAAACTCGACCAGGCCAGTGTGCAGTTGGCCACGAATCTCGATCCAGATCAGGTCAGTCTATGGCGATCCGACCTCTTGCTGTTCTGGCAGCAGCTTGCCGAGCGCCTGGCGCCCGGCGTGGCCGAACTCGCGCTCATCCTTGAACCTGCCCAGATCGACCGACTGGCGCGGCGACTCGATCGCGAGGCCGAAGACTTGCGTGGCAAGTACGCTTCGGGCGACTCATCCGCGCGCACGGATGCGCGCGCTAAACGCTGGACCGAGCGTATGGAAACCCTGCTTGGCAAGCTCGAGCCTGCTCAGCGTGCCGAGATCCGGTCGCTCGCCGAGCGTTTTCCCTCGGACGAGGCCTCGTGGGTCGAAGAGCGACAGGCACGAGGGCGCGATTTTGCGGCGCTCCTGAGGCGAATCGAGCGCGAGCGGCCGCCGACTGCGCTCGCCGAGCAATGGAGCCGTGATTATCTCCAGGGCCTTTTTGACAGCCGCGACCCGGATCGTCGCGCGCGCATCGCCGCCAACAACCTGAACGGTGATCGCCTTACGGCCATGATGCTCAACACTGCCAATCCCGCGCAGCGCACCCACATGGTCGGCGTGCTGCGCGGATATCAGAATGACTTCGCACGTCTGGCCGGCCCGCAGGTGGTCCGAAGGTGACCGCGACGTAGGCAGCGTCCCAAGCGACGCCCCCAGGTGACCGGGTGCTGGTGCACAGGCCCAGCACCCCGTGACTGCCCGATCAGGCGACGTGCCGACCGTGATGATGCTCGACCATGCCATGCGGCCGGTCAGCGTGGGGATTGGGCTTGAGAACCGAGCCCACGATCATGCCGACCAGGCTGAACATCAGACCGATCAGCTGCGGTTCGACCACGAGCGACTCCTCATCGACCGACAGTTCCAGCAGCAACCAGGTCGTGAGCCCAAAGAACACCGAGAGAATGGCGCCGAGGTTGCTCGCGCGCCGCCAGAAGAGTCCTGCGGCCAGCGGCACGAATGCGCCCGCGAGCGTGATGCGGTAGGCATTCTCGACCATGGTGTGAATGCTGGCTTCGGTCAGCACTGCGTACACCGTGACCATGAGCGTGAATACGAACACGGTGATCCGTGTGTAGAGCAGCAACTGCCGGTCGGTCATGTCAGGAATGAAGCCGCGTAGCACGTTCTCGGCAAAGGTGACCGAGGGCGCGAGCAGCGTACCCGAGGCCGTGCTCATGATCACCGAAAGGAGCGCGCCGAAGAATACGACCTGCACCCACAGGGGCATGTGCGTCGCGACCAGAGTGGGCAGCACGAGCTGTGAGTCGTCGGCCATCAGCTTCGTGGTCATCTCCGGATCGATGATGCTGGCCGAGTAGGCGATGAAAAGCGGAATGGCCGCGAAGAAGAAGTACGCGACACCACCCAGGGTCGTTGCCCAGACTGCGATGGATTCGTTGCGTGAGGAATTGACCCGCTGAAACACATCCTGCTGAGGAATCGAGCCCAGCGCCATGGTCACCAGTGCCGCCGTCCAGCCCAGGATGTCAACCAGATCGAGTTCAGGCAAGAAAGAGAACTTGCCCTCCTCTGCCGCTTTGGCGATCACGGTGGGGATGCCTCCGGCCATGTCGCCAGCCATCGCCGTGACGATCAGTAGACCCACCACGATCACGATCATCTGCACGAAGGTGGTCACGGCGACCGACCACATGCCGCCCAACAGCGTGTAGGTGAGGACCACGGCGGCACCGATGATCATCCCGGTGTTCATCGAAACGACGTCGTCGGAGAGCACATTGAACACCAGTCCCAGCGCGGTGACCTGGGCGGCGACCCAGCCGAGGTAGGACACGACGATACAGAGCGACACCACCAACTCGATTCGACGGTCATACCGCCGCCTGAAGAAATCCCCCAGCGTCAACAGCTTCATCCGGTAGAGCGGCAGTGCGAAGACCAGCCCGAACAGGATCAGGCAGATCGATGCGCCCAGGGGATCGGAGATCAGGCCCCTGAACCCCTCCTCGAGGAAAGTGGCTGAGATGCCGAGCACGGTCTCAGAGCCGAACCAGGTCGCAAACACCATCGCCATGACCACAGGCATGGGCAGGTTGCGCCCCGCCGTGATGTAGTCCGATGCGGTGCGCACGCGCCGTGCGGCGACGACCCCGATCACAATGGACAGTGCAAGATAGGCGGTGATGATTGTCAGGAGCATGGCCAAGGACCCCCGGTGAAATATGGTGGCGAAATTGTATTCGGGCGATAGCTTGCGGGCCGAATCACCGCACTGCGAGGCCGGTGATCCAGGGCAACAGCTGTAGCGCGGCCAGCACAAGGACGAGCAGGACGAGGCCAATCAGACGGCGCTCGACCCGCCTCTGGCTCTGAGTCAGCTCCTCGAGCCGGCGCTGCGGCGTTTCGCGGCCATTGGGGCGAGCCTGCGCAGCGAGCGCTGCATGGGCGAGGCGCGGCAGTTGCGGCAGCAGATTCGACCACTGGCGCGCCTCGAGTTTGACGCGGGCGACCAGACCCTCCCAGCCGATCTGCTCCACCATCCAGCGCTCGAGGATGGGCTTGGCAGTGACCCAGAGATCGAGGTCCGGATCGAGCTGACGACCCAGCCCCTCGATATTGAGGAGGGTCTTCTGGAGCAGCACGAGCTGGGGCTGGATTTCGACATTGAAGCGCCTGGAGGCCTGGAACAGGCGCAGCAGCACGAGACCGAGCGAGATCTCGCGCAGCGGTCGGTCGAAGAAGGGCTCACAACATGCGCGCACCGCGCCTTCGAGCGATTCGACGCGGGTCTCGGGCGGGACCCAGCCCGATTCGACGTGCAGTTCGGCGACCCGGCGGTAGTCGCGCTGGAAGAAGGCGAGGAAATTCTGGGCGAGGTAGTTCTTGTCGAATTCCGATAAGGTGCCGACGATCCCGAAATCGAGTGCGATGTAGCGATTGAAGTCTTCGCCCTGATCGCCCACCAGAATGTTGCCGGGATGCATGTCGGCATGAAAAAAACCGTGGCGGAAAACCTGGGTGAAAAAGACCTCCACCCCGTCTCGTGACAGCCGCTTCAGGTCGATGCCCGCTTCGCGCATCCGATCGATCTGGCCGATCGGAATCCCATGCATGCGCTCCATCGTGAAGACATTGGTCGCGCACCAGTCCCAGTGCACTTCGGGGATTCGAAGCAGTCGACCGTCTGCAAAATTGCGCCGCAACTGCGCGGCATTGGCCGCCTCGCGCACCAGGTCGAGCTCATCATGCAGATAGTTGTCAAACTCGTCGATGACCTCGAGCGGCCGCAGCCTGCGCGCGTCGGCCGAGATCCGCACCAGCAGCTGGCCAACGGTGCGCAGCAGCGCGAGATCGCGATCGATCACCGGCGCCATGTCAGGGCGCAGTACCTTGACCGCAACAGGCTTGCCCCCAGGGAGCTGCGCGAAATGCACCTGTGCGATCGACGCTGAGGCGATGGGTGTGCGGTCGAAGCTCTCGAACAGCTGATCGATGGGGCGGCCCAGCCCCTCCTCGATCGCGCGCACCGCGATATCGCCCGGAAAGGGCGGCACGCGGTCCTGCAGCTTGGCGAGCTCGTTGGCCAGATCGAGCGGCAACAGGTCTCGGCGGGTCGAGAGCACCTGACCGAACTTGATGAAGATCGGCCCCAGCGATTCCAGCGCCTGACGCAGCCGTTGCCCGCGTGGCGCATCGAGACTGCGCCCGAGGCGCAGGAGGCGTGCCAGGCGGAGCAGCCACCTCGAACCCAGCGTCGCGGCCGCGCCCTGGGCGGCCATTTCGTCCAGCCCGAACCGCCAGAGAATGAACAGGATGCGAGCCAGGCGCAAGGCCCTCATCGGGGCGATCCCTTCGTGGCCGTCATCGCGCTGGCGAGGCCCTCAGCGGCCGCTTGTGCGGGGCTCGCCGAGGTCGCGTCACGGGTCGATGCCTGATCCCAGGAAGCGAGTGGTGTGCCGTCGATGGCCGCAGTGCTGTCGCTCGCTGATGGGCCGGACTCAGACGCGGTCACGACGCGCAGCGCCTGGATCCCGTCAGACGGGGTGTGCGACGCCTGATCGATCGCCTGCTCGAGCGCGCGGTCGACATCAAAGCCGATATCACCCTCCGGATCGGGCAGGCCTGTGGCCGCGATCGACGCGAAATCGAAGAGCCTCCGGTCGAGCAGATGGGACGGAGTGACCGAGCCGAGCGCAGAGAAGATGTTTTCGACCCGCCCGGGGTGACGCTTTTCCCATTCGGCCAGCATGCGTCCCACCTCGCGACGCTTAAGGTTGTCCTGCGAGCCGCAGAGATTGCAGGGAATGATAGGGAATTCGCGCCAGGCTGCATAGTCGACCAGGTCGGCCTCGCGCACATAGGCGAGCGGGCGGATCACCACATGGGCGCCGTCATCCGAGACGAGCTTGGGCGGCATCGACTTGAGCTTGCCGCCATAGAAGAGGTTCAGGAAAAAGGTTGCGAGGATGTCGTCGCGGTGATGGCCCAGCGCGATCCGGGTGGCGCCCAGTTCCTTGGCCACCCGATAGAGGATGCCCCGGCGCAGTCGCGAGCAGAGCGAACACATCGTGCGGCCTTCGGGAATCACCCGGGTGACGATCGAATAGGTGTCCTGTTCCTCGATGTGGAAGGGCACGCCCCGTGTCTGCAGATAGTCCGGCAGCACATGCTCGGGAAACCCGGGCTGTTTCTGGTCGAGGTTGACGGCAATGATGTCGAAGTGGATCGGCGCACGCTCGCGCAGGGTCAGCAGCAGGTCGAGCATGCCGTAGCTGTCCTTGCCGCCCGATAGACAGACCATCACCCGGTCGCCCTCGCCGATCATCGCGTAGTCGGCAATCGCCTGGCCGGTCAGGCGCAGCAGGCGCTTGTGCAGCTTGTTGCGTTCGCGCGCGAGCTTCTGCTCGCGGGCAAGTGGCCGGTCGGGTGCGTTCACGTCAGCCTCCAGAGTTCGACGCTCACGGCTCGCGCGCGCGGCATGGGTTGGGGCTTGGTGACCTCGACCCTGAGCGCCCGCACACCGGGCAGCCTTTCAAGATCATCGGCCAGCGTCGAGCAAAGCGACTCGACCAGCTGAAAGCGTCTGGCCCCCACGACGCGCTCGATTGAACTGATCACCTGCTCATAGTTCACCGTCCCGGCCAGGTCGTCTGCGCGTGCGGCCGCCTCATCGATTGGAACGAAGAGGTCAATCTCGATCTGAATTGGTCGGGGTCGTGCCTGCTCGTGCGCATATACACCCAGAAAGCAGTCGATCTCGATGCCGTGGACTCGCAGGCGATAGCAGTCAGGAAATTGGGCGTTCATGCAGGGGTTCGGGTGGGTGGGTACGGGCGGTCAGTGGCTGACGAGGCTTGCGCCGCCGTCGACGTTCAGGATCTGACCCGTGATGTAATCGTTTCCGCAGAGGAGGAAACACACGGCTTTCGCGATGTCGACGCCGGTGCCGATGCGCGCAAGCGGAATCGCGGCTTCGGCCGCGGCCTGTTCGGCGGGGGTGAAGGTGTCGTCCTCGGGCCAGGTGAGCGAGCCCGGCGAGACGGCATTGACGCGCACATGCGGGGCGAGTTCGAGCGCAAGCGAGCGGGTGAGCGAGACGATGCCGGCCTTGGCGGCCGTGTAGACCGAAAAACCAGGTAGCGGTCGTTCGGCGTGCACATCGCACAGGTTGACGATCGCCCCGCGGCTTTCGCGCAGGTGGGGTGCGGCCTGCTGACTGACAAAGAAACTCGCCTTGAGGTTGCCATCGATCAGCGCGGCCCATGATGGTTCATCGACCGCGCCAATCGGCGTTCTGAAAAAGCTCGAGGCATTATTGACCACCGCATCGAGCCGACCCTGCCAGGCCTGCGATTGATCGATCAGTCGAGCGCAGGCCGCCTGCACGCCCAGATCGGCCGAGAGGGCGATCGCGGAGTCGGGGCGGGTGGCGCAAAGGTGCGCCACGAGCGCTTTGGCCTCTCGAGCGGAGTGGCGATAGTGGACGATGACACGGAAGCCCTGCGCGTGCAGGTGAAGGACGATCGCCGCGCCGATTCGGCGCGCGGCGCCTGTGACGAGAACCACTGGCGAGGTGAGCGACATCGTGGGTGCCCGGTCGGCTGGTCGTGAAATCGGGGTATACAGGGCTTGCGGTGCGCCTGTTGTAAACCCGTGAACAGGTGGGGTGCGAGTGTAAAGCATTTGCCCATGCACGACTGCACGCCTTTGCGGGACAATAGGGGGTTGATGAATACCCTGCCCGAGCCCGATTCCGATCAGACCGCCCTCGCCCTGGCGCTGGCCGAGCGCATCCGGGCGCGCATCGCCGCAGCCGGTGGCGCGTTGCGCTTCGATCAGTTCATGCAGGCCGCGCTCTATGAGCCGGGTTTGGGCTACTACGTTGCGGGTCAGCGGCGCTTTGGCGCGCAGGGCGATTTCGTGACCGCCCCGGAGTTGAGCCCGCTCTATGGCCGCTGCGTGGCGGTGCAAATCGCCTCCTGGCTGAAGGCGGGGGCGCCACCCGTAATCTGGGAATTTGGGGCGGGCAGTGGCGCGCTGCCCGCGCAAATCATCCTCGCGCTGATCGAGGGGGGGCTTCCCCCGCCGCGATACCGGATCATCGAGGTCTCGCCGGATCTGCGCGCGCGTCAGCAGGCCTGGCTGTCTGAGCAACTGCCTCGGCCTGCCTTCGATCGTATCGAGTGGCTGGACCGACTGCCGGATCGCATCGAAGGCGTGGTGCTTGCCAACGAGGTGCTCGATGCCATGCCGGTGCGTGTGTTCGAGCATGCGCAAGACCGTGTGTTCGAGGGTGCGGTCGGCCTGCAGGAGGGGCGATTTCAGTGGCAAATGCTGCCCGCCGATGCGGCCTTCGATGTGGCCGTGCGCGCGCGGCTGGCCGCGAGCGGCTGGCCGCTTGTGGACTTTGCTTCGGGCTACCGTTCCGAGATGGGCGAGCAGGCCTGGGCCTGGGTCCGATCGGTG
>Ga0169931_10005674_pt1 | contig 18957 bp, 14 predicted proteins | sample Kivu_15m_20L_FD_129675 | JGI IMG/M metagenome (GOLD analysis project Ga0169931, IMG submission 129675) | Freshwater microbial communities from Lake Kivu, Western Province, Rwanda to study Microbial Dark Matter (Phase II) - Kivu_15m_20L... | ecosystem: Environmental > Aquatic > Freshwater > Lake... | reverse complement strand
CTGCTATCCGTATCGCCCGGATGGCCATCTTCCCGCTGTAGTCCGGCTGTTGATCTGTCTGAACCGGGATTTCGTTGATTCTATGATTTGAGGATTGGCGGTTGAAACGGCTACGCGCATCCCTGATGGCGATCGGCCAAGGGCGTTCGCACCGAGGATGCCTGTCTGCTATCCGGGCAGAACGGATGGCCGGCGGCGCCTATCTGCGCGCCTTGGCCAGCAGGCTCATGTCGCTGTCTTCCCGGGTGATGGTGTTTCGGAGGGTGCCGAGTCCTTCGATCTCTAGTTCGACGGTGTCGCCTTCCTGTAGCCATTGTTCCTGGGCGGATGGGTCTTGGAGGCGGCGGGTGCCGTTGGTCTCGAGGAAGCAGCCGGTGCCGACGGTACCGCTGCCGATGACGTCGCCCGGGTAGAGGTTGACGCCGTAGGCGGCGCGTTCGACGAGTTCGGCGAAGGTCCAGTCCATGTCGGAGAGGCGGCCTTCGCTGACGGGCAGGCCGTTGACGCGTGCGGTCATGCGGAGGTTCCACGACCTGCCGGCATGTCCTTCCTTGGGGGCGGTGGCGAAGGGTTCGAGTTCGTCGAGGGTGACGAGCCAGGGGCCGAGGGCGGTGGCGAAGTCCTTGCCCTTGGCGGGGCCGAGGCTGAGTTGCATCTCATCCATCTGGAGGGTGCGGGCGCTGAGGTCGTTCATGACCATGAGGCCGCCGATGTATCTGTCGGCCTCGGCGGCGGGGATGTTACGTCCCTGCCGGCAGATGACGATGGCCGCTTCGAGTTCGAAGTCGAGGCGTTCGAAGTGGTCGGGCATGCAGGCGACGGGGCCGGGCCCGACGATGCCGTGGTGGTTGGTGAAGTAGAAGACGGGGAAGCGGTCGAATTCGGGGATCATGGGCACGCCGCGGTTGCGTCGGGCGGCGGCGACGTGCTGGCGGAAGGCGTAGCCGTCGCGGCAGCTGGTGGGGAAGGGGACGGGTGCCAGGAGGGTTGACGGGTCGACGGGGTTGCCGGAGGTGGCGTTGGTGCGTTTCTCGGCGATGGCCTGGACGCAGGCCTTGGCGATGGGGTAGTAGTCGTCCCAGAAGTTGAGGAACATGCCCATGGTGGTGGGCAGTTCGGGGTGGAGGCGGTCGGTGTCGTAGCCGATGCCGTCGACGAGGATGGCGAGTTGGTCGTGTCCGTCCTTGAGGTAGGAGAAGAGCTTCATGCGGGGTGGGTTGGGGATGTCGGGTATGGGGGGTGGGGTCACCACCGTTCGTCTTCGGGGATGTCGGCCATGTCGGTGCGGGAGGCCTCGCGGCTAAGGCGTTTCTGTTCCTGCCGTTCGAGGATGAGGTGGGCGATGATGCGGCCGGCGTCGGCGCCGCGGTGTTCGCGCAGCAGGGCCTTGAGGCGTTGTTCGGGGATGTCGAGCCGGTAGAGCATGGCGACGAGCCGGGGGAAGTCGTCCACGATGAGCTGGCCGACCTCCCTTGCCAGGGCTTCCAGCAGTTCTTCGCGGCTTGCCCGGGGCTGCGGCGTGTCCATGGCGTAAAGATGGAGATTATTCCGAACTTGGCCGGTGCGCCTCCTGGCGGTCGGGGGGCGACAACGGAAAAACGCATGGAGGGGAACGGGGAGATCTGCTGGACGCCCGGCGCTGCGCTGCGGCAGGGTTCGGGGATGGCGCAATTCGGTCGTTGGCTGGCGGCGGAGCGGGGGCTGCGTCTGCCCGACTACGACGCCCTGTGGCGCTGGTCTGTCGACCGGCCGGCCGATTTCTGGGGGGCGCTGGCCGATCATCTCGACCTCAGGTTCCATGCCCGGCCCGTCGGCATCCTGCGGCCCGTCGAGGGGATGATCGGGACGGGCTGGTTCGAGGGCGCCACCCTCAGTTATGCGGAGCATGTCTTCCGCCGGCGGACGGACGCCTGGCCGGCCATCGTGTACCGGTCGGAGTCGACCTCCCTCCGACAGGTGTCATGGGTGGAGCTGGAGCGGCAGGTCGCCTCGGTGGCCGCCTGGCTGCGTTCGGTCGGCGTCGGTCCGGGCGACCGCGTGGCCTCGCTCCTGCCCAACACACCCGAGGCGGTGGTGGCCTTCCTCGCCGCCAACAGCGTCGGCGCTGTCTGGAGCAGCTGCGCCCCCGAATTCGGCCGCGAGAGCATCCTCGACCGTTTCGGGCAGATCGCGCCCAAGGTGCTCTTCGCTTCCGACGGGTACACGTACAACGGGCGCGATTTCGACCGCACGGAGGCCTGGCGTTCGCTCGTCGCGGAGCTGCCGTCCGTCGGCCACCTCGTCCTCGCCGCGCGCATCCTGCCCGAGTCACGGGTGCCTGGCACCGTCCGGTGGGACGAGCTCCTGGCGGTCGACGGCGGGCCGCTGCATTTCGCGCCGGTACCCTTCGACCATCCCCTCTGGGTGCTCTACTCGTCGGGCACGACGGGCCATCCCAAGGCCATCGTCCACGGCACGGGCGGCATCCTGCTGGAGCACCTCAAGGCGTTGGTGCTGCACCAGGACGTCCGGCCCGGTGAGCGTTACCTCTGGTATTCGACGACGGGCTGGATGATGTGGAACTACGCCCTATCGTCGCTCCTGGCGGGGGCTACGCTCGTGCTGTACGACGGCGCGCCGGCCCACCCGGCTCCCGGGGCGCTGTGGGATGTCGCCCGGGAGGCCGGCGTCGCCCATTTCGGCGTGGGCGCCGCCTTCCTCGTGGCCGGCATGAAGGCGGGCCTGCATCCCGCAGCCGACGGTTTCCCGCAGCTGCGCACGCTCGGCTCGACGGGCTCGCCGCTGCCGGCAGCGGCCTACGACTGGGTCTACACGCATGTGAAGCCCGACGTCTGGCTGGTATCCATCAGCGGCGGCACAGACATCTGCAGCGCCTTCGTCGGCGGCTGCCCGCTGCTGCCTGTCCGCCGCGGCCGCATCCAGTGCCGCATGCTGGGCTGCGACCTGGAGGCCTACGACGAGGCGGGCCTGCCCGTCCGCGACAGCCTCGGCGAGATGGTCATCCGCCAACCCATGCCCAGCATGCCCCTCGGCTTCTGGAACGACCCGGGCGACGAACGCTACCGCGCCAGCTATTTCTCTCGGTACCCGGGCGTGTGGACACATGGCGACTGGGTGGAGATCGCCTCGGCCGACGGCTCGCTGTCCATCCAGGGGCGTTCCGACGCCACCCTCAACCGCGACGGCATCCGCATCGGCACGGCCGAGATCTACGGCGTGGTCGAGTCGCTACCCGAAGTGGCCGACAGCCTGGTGGTCGGCGTCGAAAGGCCCGGCGGCGGCTACCGCATGCCCCTCTTCGTCGTCCTCCGCGAAGGGTCGGCGCCCGGCCCCGCCCTCGATACCCGCATCCGTACGGCCCTGCGCCAACGTTGCAGCCCGCGCCACCTGCCCGACGAGGTCGTCGTCGTGCCCGAGATCCCCTACACCCTCAGCGGCAAGAAGATGGAGACGCCCGTCAAGCGCATCCTCGCCGGGTCCGACCCCGACAAGGTCGCGAGCCGCGACACGATGAAGAACCCGGCAGCCCTCGACGCGTTCATCCGCTTCGCGGCGGCATGGGAGGGGTGAAGCGGGCTTGCCCGGGTGTGCCGGAACAGGGCTGCGCCTTGCGGTGGAACCGCCCATCCCCGGCCCTGCCATCCAGCGGGTCGCGCGGCTGACCCATCCCCCGGACTTTGCCACCGGGTCGGCCATCAGGCCCCGGCCGTCGATATCCATCAGTACCCTTCTTCCGCGCCGAGGCCGAAGAGGGCGAAGTCGTAGCGGACGGGGTCCCGCGGGTCCATGCGGCGGAGTTCTGCGGTGAGTTCGAGGGCTGCCTGCCAGTCGGTCTGCGGGCGTTGGAGGAGTCCGAAGCGGCGGGCGGTACGGGCGACGTGCACGTCGAGGGGGCAGACGAGCTGGGCGGGCCGGATGCCATGCCAGAGGCCGAAGTCGACACCCTGGCGGTCGCGCCGCACCATCCATCGGAGGAACATGTTGAGGCGTTTGCAGGACGAGCCGCGGTCGGGCGAGGGGATGTGTTTGCGGGTCCTTGCGGGTGCGTCGGGCAGGGAGAAGAAATAGCGGTGGAAGCCGGCCAGGGCGCGCGAGGTGTCGGTGTCGCGGCGTCGCATCCATGTCGAGAAGGCCGACTCGAGCGAGATGGTGCCGGTCGGCGGCGTGTCGGTGGCGACGGGTCGGATGCGGCCGGTGTAATGGTGGTGGAGGAAGTGGATGCAATAGAGGAGGTCGGTGTCGTTGAAGGTGCGGTGGCGGAAGCCGAGGAGGCCTTTGAGGTCGGAGGGGCGGTGGCCGGTGACGAAGTCGAAGGGGGCGTCGTCCATGCGGCGCATCAGGTCGGTGGCTTTGGCGATGATGGTCGTGCGGTTGCCCCAGGCGAAGACGGCGGCGAAGAGGCCGGCGATCTCGATATCCTGTCGGCGGGTATAGCGGTGCGGGATGGAGACGGGGTCGCGGCCGATGAACTCGGGCCGGTTGTGCAGGGCGACGCGTCCGTCGAGGAAGGCCTTGAGGGACGCGTCGCCGGTGGTAGGGTGTCTGGCGGCGATGGGTGGGGGTTGTGTCGGGGTCGGCGTCAGGATTCGACGGGGTAGCCCTTTCCGAGCCAGTCGTTCATGCTGCCGGCGTAGTTGAGGAGGTTGCGGTAGCCGGCCCGGGCGAGGATCGACCAGCCGATGGTGGCGCGGTCGCCGCCCTGGCAGAGGACGACCACCTGGCCGTCGCGACGGACCTTGTCGAGGTGCTGGGGGAGGGTACCGACGAAGACGTGGTCGGCCCCGGGGATATGTCCGGACCTGTACTCGGTGGCGCCGCGGAGGTCGACGACCTGCACGTCGGGCTGTCCGAGGCGTTGGCGGACTTCTTCCGCGTCGATGACGTCGACCGTGGAGAGGGTGCCGCCGGAGGTGGTGAAGTCGTCGGTCGAGGGCAGGTAGCCGAGGATGTTGTCGAGGCCGATGCGCATGAGTTTGCGGGTGAGGTCGTCGTGGGTGGACGGGTCGGCGAGGAGGATGAAGGGTTTGTCGTACCCGAGGTACCAGCCGGCCCAGGTGGCGAAGCTGTTGTTGCCTTGGATGTTGAGGCTGCCGGGGATATGTCCCTGGGCGAACGCGGCCTTGGTCCGGGTGTCGAGCAGGGGCGTGCCATCGGCCATGGCGGTCCGGACCTCATCCGCCGTGAGGCGTCGCAGGGCGGGCACGGCGGTGAGGAGGGCTCTGTCGACCTTGTTGAGGGTCTTCATCATCGCGAAGTAGCGGGGCGGCTCGGGCTGGTCTTCGAGGAGGAAGTTGACGAAGCCGGTTTCGTCGTCTGCGAAGCGGAAGGCCCAGTTGCGGATCTTCTCATAGCCGACGGTGGAGCTGGGGACGGCGCCGAGGGCCTTGCCGCAGGCGGAGCCGGCGCCGTGGCCCGGCCATACCTGGATATGGTCGGGCAGGGCGGCGAAGCGGGCGATGGAGCGGTACATGGCATGAGCGCCTGCATCCTGGGTGCCGATGAGGCCGGCGGCCTTCTCGAGGAGGTCGGGCCGGCCGATGTCGCCGACGAAGACGAAATCGCCCGTGAAGAGCATGACGGGTTCCGGACTGGCGGGGTTGTCGGTCAGCAGGAAACTGATGCTTTCGGGTGTGTGGCCGGGGGTGTGGAGGACTTCGAAGGTGAGGTTGCCGACGCGGAGGGTGTCGCCGTCACGGAGGCCGACATGGTCGAAGGCGTACTGCCAGTCGGGGCCGCCCTCGTCCGACAGGTACATGGCCGCGCCCGTCAGGGCGGCCAGCTCGCGGGCACCCGAGAGGAAGTCGGCATGGATATGGGTCTCCATGACATGGGTGATGCGCATGCCGTTCTGCCGGGCGATGTCGAGGTAGGTGTCGACGTCGCGCTTGGGGTCGATGACGGCGGCCACGCCCGCCTTCTGGCAGCCGATGAAGTAGGAGGCCTGCGCAAGGGTCTTGTCGTATACGTGCTGGAAGTACATGGTCAGGGGTTTGGCGTTCGGTCCATGTTGCAAATATGCGGCCTGGACCCGGTTCCACGGGGTGATAATTGTCACACATGACCATGCGACCGTTTTGAGGAATCCCTATCTTCATGGCCTCAACCCCAAGCGTATGCGCCACCGCCTCGTCCTCCCGCTCGCCGCCGGGCTCGTCCTGGCCGTCCTGTCCGCCTCCGTCACCCCCGCGGCCGCCCCCCTGCAGGCCGACGCGCCGATCGTCGGGCGGTGGGACCTCACCGTCGACATGGGCTACAAGGTGGCTCCCTCCTGGCTCGAGGTGAAACTCTCGGGCGTCAGCACCCTGGTGGGCTATTTCGTGGCCGACGGCGGCAGCGCCCGTCCGATCTCGAAGGTCGACTGGAAGGATGGCCGCGTGAGCTTCCGCATCCCGCCGCAGTGGGACCGGACCGACCGCGACATGGTCTTCGAGGGAGAGCTGAAGGACGGCCGCCTCAGCGGCACCATCCTCAGCAGCAAGGGCGAGAAGCACACCTTCACCGGTGAGCGGGCCCCGCTGCTGAAGCGCGACAAGGCGCCCGTCTGGGGTACGCCCGTGGCGCTGTTCAACGGCAAGGACACGAAGGGCTGGCATGCCGACCGCCCCGGCAACCAGTGGGTGGCCGACAACGGCGTGCTGAAGAGCCCTAGGTCGGGCGCCAACATCATCACGGACGGCAAGTACACCGACTTCAAGCTGCACATCGAGTTCCGCTATCCCGAGCACAGCAACAGCGGCGTCTACCTGCGTGGCCGCTACGAGGTGCAGGTGGAGGACAACCGCGGTTCCGAACCGGCCAGCACCCTCTTCGGCGGCGTCTACGGCTTCCTCACACCCAACGCGATGATGGCCAAGGCGCCGGGCGAATGGCAGCATTTCGACATCACCCTCGTCGGCCGCATCGTGACGGTCGTTGCCAACGGCAAGCCCGTCATCGTCGAACAGATCATCCCCGGCATCACGGGCGGCGCGCTCGACAGTCGCGAGGGTGAGCCCGGCCCCATCATGCTCCAGGGCGACCACGGCCCCATCGAATACCGCAACATCATCCTCACCCCGGCCAAGTGATCGCCCCCTTGACCGCCCCCGGCCAAGGGTGAACGGCTATTGCCCTCACCCGCTCGCCACGGGCCCGCTCGCCATTCGGCATCCCGAACGGACGGTGAGCCGTCGCATCCGCTTGTATTTATTTCAGATATGCCACATTTCAGGCATGCCGTGGGGCATATGCCATGGTTTTTGTTGTTTGGCGCGGGTTTGCATGTGGGAATGGGATAACATTGCAGCGGGTTCGCATCGGGCATGGTGGCATTGATGAGATGTTTACTGGTATTCATGCTGGTGGTGTCGGCTGTTGCGACCGGCCAGCCTTCGGTGCGGTATACGCCGGTGGAGCGGGCATGGCTTGAATTGTTGTCGAGACCGGTACCGGGCACGGCCAGTGTGTATTTCCATGTGGTCCATCGTTTCGGGGTGGACGACATCCCTTTCAACCGGGTGATCGCCTTGAAGAGTGGCCCGGACTGCTGGTTCCTGTTGGATGGGACGGAGCGGGTCTATCGGCTGCTGCGGGGTGAGGGTGGTCCGTATCTGCAGCGCGTCGATTCGACGGTGCATGACGGCGGCCACAACATGGTGACCGCCTTTATGCGCCGGGATACGGTCTTCCGGCTGGGGGGTTACGGGTTTTGGCGTACGCGTGACCATTTCACCTGGTTCGATGAACGTACCGGCCGCTGGCAACGCCTGGCGTCGGCCTCGAACCTGCCCTCGACCCTGTCGATCCACCAATACGATGACAAGGCAGATGCGCTGTATCTGGCGGGCGCCCGCCGGCACCTGCCGCACGAGCATTTTCGGGATGAGTTGTGGGACAGCCTGTATCGTTTCGATTTCGGGCGGCGGCGCTGGTCGAACCTGGGCCGGTTGTCGGAGGTTGAGATTTTCCGGGCGATCATTGCGGACCCTGTCATCAACACCACCGTGACGCGGTTCGGGGTCTTCCGCTTTTCGGACCAGCACACGCGCTTGGCCGACCTGGCCGGCGGCCGGCTGTTGCGCCTGCGGGAGGGCGATGCCAGGGTGCTCCGTCCTTTTTATGAATCCCGTAAGCAGGAGCATGAGCACCCACGGAACTGGGTACACTTGGGTGACAGCCTGTTCATGGTCTCCTGGACGGAGCGTTCGGCCCGTTTGGTCGGCATCCCTTTCGGGCGCGATCTGTTCGAGGATACGGTGGGGGCTTCCCTGTGGTTGGTGGAACGGGCGCGGTCGCCTTCCGCCGGGTCGTGGTCATCGGTCTTGGCGGACGGGCTGATGGTGCTTGCCGGGCTTGTGCTGGCGGGGGTGCTGTTTGCCGCCACCGGGCCGGGTCGCCTGCTGCGGCTCCGTTTCCGTACCCTGCCGCCTGGCGTGGCCGATGTAGAGGGTCTGTTGGCGGACTTCCTGGAGCAGTTGAAACCTGCCGAGCGCGTGCTGTTGGCGAACCTGTTGCGGGAGGCCCGTGCGGGGCGGAGTGTCGGTACCGATGCGGTCAGCCACTGGCTGGGGATGGCGCGGCGTGGGCCGGAGTTGCAGAAGATCGCCCGCAACCGCGCATGGCAGCAGATCAACAGCTCGTTCCGCCTCCTGTTGCGCGTCGAGGGTGACCTGGTGGAGCGGGTGCGCGACCTCCACGACCGGCGGCTGGTGACGTACCGGGTGTCGGAGGTATGGGCCGACCGGCTGGCGGGGGCGTTGGAGAAGCGGGGGGAGGGGGGCTGACCTGCCTGGGCAGGGTGTATCCTTGGGGAACTCAGATCTGGTATTCTGACGTTCCGGTGATGGCTCCGGCAACTAACATTCCGTGTTACAGGACAACCCACGGAAACCAAGCCGTCGTCAGCAATCTATGTTTCATTCATGTTGCTTCAACTCCCGGAACAGCTTCCACTGGTTGCTGATCGTCTCGCGGAGGAACCGGTTCTCTTCCTTGAGGCGTTCGATGAGTTCGTCCTTGGCGGCCATCAGCCGGTAGTCGCCCGACCCGTCGTCCTGCCAGGCCGCCAGGCCCGGCTCCAACTCCTCCGGACGCGTCTGCAGGATGGAGCAGATCTCGTTCAGCGTGTAGGGGTTCACGCTGCCCGTGCGTTCCAGGAACGACACGAGCGACCGGCTCTTGCCCAACGCCCGGGCCAGACCGTCCTGCGTCATGCCCCGAAAGGCCCTCAGCCGCTTTATCTTCAAGCCAACGTGTTCCTTGGGAGTGCCCACATCGCAATTGAATGCAAAAAGTGTTGTCAAAAAGACCGAAAATTGTCATTTTGACAATCCGGGCGACCGGCCCCAACCGGCGCTGCGGGGCGGCCATCCCGGCCCTCCCCGCCTTCACACATCGATACACATCCCACCTCTCGTATATCCATTTTCTGCATGAATTTCGAATTGTACCTGCGCCAGCTCCTCGCCGGCCGGAGGGAGCGGTTCACCTGCCTCATCGGTACCGAGTTCAACCATCGTTGTTTTCCTCCCAATAACATCCTTGCCTCATGGAAGTTGTTGTGCGGGCGGGTGCTGGGTGTCGAGCCGGAAGGGGAGCATCCCGCCCGGGCCGTGGAGCGGTATCTGTCGGCGGGCGCTGCTGGCGCATCGGTGCGGGAACGGGCAAGGGCCTTGGCGCAAAGCCTCCGACAGCAGGTCGATTGGGAGACGGAGCGGCAGCTGCGTGCCCCGACCGGGTGTTTCCCCGAGGGTATCATCGACCCCGACTGGGTGTCGGACATCGTGTCGTTGAACATCGACGAATGGGTCGAGCGGTACTGTCGGACCTGGCTGGGCCTGCGCGTCTCGGGCTGGCGGCTCCCGGCTGGCTTCGAAGGACGGCAGGGCTTCGGCACCGCATCGCTCCGCTACCGCGAACTGCGCTTCCCCGGCCGCGGCGCCATCCGAATTTGGCATCTGCATGGCTGTGTCGCGCGGCCGGCGGGGTTGCTGCCCGGGAAAGACCCGGTGACGGCGCGCGCGGGGCTGTTGGAGGCCCTGCGGCGTCACCACGCGTCCCCGGCCGACGGGGCCGCTGCTTCCCCTACCTGGTACGGCGCTCTCCGACAGCCGGTGCTGTTCCTGGGCACTTCGTTGCCGGCGTCGGAAGCGGAGGTATGGGCGGCCCTGTCCGACCGCGAAGCGCTTTCATCGGCTCCCGGCCGCCGCCGCCCCCTCTTCCGCCTGGGCGACCCGGCCGAGGAAGGACGGCCCGACGGCTTCCTGCCGGTATACGACATGGGGGACGACCTGGCGGTACAGTGGGAGCGCCTCGAAGAGGTCCTGCGCCGGTCGAAGGCGCGGTGGCCTTCGGCCTGATCCTGAGGGGGAATGTGACGGAAGGGCGATGGGGCCACCCCCCCATCCCCTCGTTCCAGCGCCCTTGATTCATATTTGCCGTATTCTGTGCGCCGTTGTGGGTACGGGCTTCGGTAGGCTTTCATTCATCATCGGTTATCGTTAGATTTGGTAGCCGCTATGAACATCGGGGTCGTCTCCCGATGCATGTGGGAAAGTGAGCCGGACATGAACACCGTTGACCGACCGAAGGCTGTGCAGTTGTCTCTGTTGCCGGCGTTGCTCCTGTTGTGTCTACCCTTCTCGGCAGGCGCCTTCTACCGTTGGAACGATGCGGTCGTGCCGGTCTTGAAGCTGGACATGTACGCCTTCGGCCTGGGCCTGTCGTATGATGCCAATACGAGCAAGCTGCGCACCGCTTCCACCTTCCGTGGCGGCCTCGAGGTCACCCTCTCCTTCCGTTCCTTCCTGCAGATCCGCAACGGGTCGCTGCAGCGGACGAAGTGCCCGATCCCGTTCTGATGGCCGTTTCCCGCCCTGGCGTCTGGGGCGGGCAGCTTCAGTCGGCCAGCCGGCGGAGGCTCTCCGCGACGCCCAGCGTGCAGTAGCCGCGGGGTTTCCGGGCTTCTGCCAGCCGGTCGCCCAGGGCCTTGCGTTCGGCGGGGGAGAGTCCCTTCCCCGGCTGCATCCAGCCGGGGTGCGCCAGGAGGTAGGTGGCGATGCCGGCCAGGGCGGTGGCATGTGCCTTGGCGGGTGCCAGTGAGGGGTTGCCGGCGGCGAGGCGGTCCACCTCGGCCTGCAGGACTTGCCAGCGCCGGAGGGTTTTCCGCATTGCGGTGGCGCGGGCGGGCGTGGGTGCCGCGATGAGGCTGTCGACGGCCCCGGTGAATTGTCGGAGCGGCCTGGGGTCTGCCACGGCGGCGTCGATCAGCTGGGTGTAGGGGGCGTACTTGGTGAAGTTGTCGGCCGCGTTGCGGAGGTAGCCCTTGAGGGGTTCGAGGTAGCCGAGCAGTTCTTCCAGCGCGGTGATGTCGGAGGTGGCGGCGAGGCGTCGCAGCATCATGCCGGGGTTCCTGGCGTGGGTGGAGCCGACCGCTTCGAGGTGGATGGAGGCGATGTCGAGGCGGCGGTACATGTCGGCCACGTCGCGGATGTCGGCGGGCGACCAGAGCCGTTCGGCGATGGCGGCCGTCCGCGGCCATACGCGCGCGTCGAAGGTCTCGGGCGTGACGTGCTCCGTCCACATGGTGGCCTCGCCGCCCAGGATGAGGGCTTCTTCGGCGGGCCCCAGGAGTTTCTCGCCGGCCTTGACCTTGCGGAGGATCTCGGACTCGAAGCGGTTGAAGTTGGCCTCGCTGTCGGGGATGATGACGTCGTTGCGGAAGGGGATGGGGTCGTTGAGGTAGTGGTAGGCGGTCGACTGCATGAGGTCGATGTAATAGCCTTTGGAGAGCAGGCTGCGGTAGCCGTTCTTGGCGGAGGAGAGGAGGGCTTCCATGCCGCGCCACGACTGGATGACCATGTCCTTGGGCACGTCGGTGAGGATGAGCGAGGCGAAGTCGCCCGCCTCGAAGCGGGCCTTGGCGGTGCTGTCGTCGATCTCCTGCATGAGCACTTCATCCCATCCGATGGTCTTCTTGCCCGACCTGGCGAGGATGGCCTGGACGCGCCGGTTGAAGTGGTTCTGGAGGGCGACGGTGGACCGGAGGCCGCGGGCCTGCATGAAGCGCTGGATGGAGTCGTTGCGCTTCCAGTCGCGTCCTGTGTTCTCGTCGCCGCCGATGTGGAAGTATTCGTCGGGGAATAGCGAGGCCACTTCGGCGAGGAGGGTGTCGAGGAAGCGGTAGACCTCTTCGCGGGTGGGGTCCATGGTGGGGTCGAAGACGCCCCAGTGGTCCTGCAGGACGTAGTTGCGCCGGACTGATGCCAGTTGGGGGTAGGCGGTGAGGATGGCGGTGCAGTGGCCGGGGAGGTCGACTTCGGGCACGACGCGGATGCCGCGCTGGGCGGCGTAGGCGACGATCTCGCGGACCTGGTCGTGGGTGAAGTAGGGGCCGCCCGAGGCCATGTTGTGGAGGCGGGGGTAGGCTTTGGATTCGATGGTATAGCCCTGGTCGTCGCTGATGTAGAAGTGGAGGACGTTCATCTTGACGAGTGCCATGGCGTCGAGGGTGCGTTTGACGACGTCCATGGGCATGAAATGGTAGGGTTGTGAGACGAGGAGGCCGCGCCAGGGGAAGCGGGGTCTGTCGTCGATGCGGCAACCGCGGAGGTAGTGGCCCTTGTCGTCGGAGGCGATGAGTTGGAGGATGGTCTCGAGGCCGCGGATGGCGCCGATGTCGGTGGCGGCCTGCAGGCTCACCTGTCCGTTGCGGACGTCGAGGGTGTAGGATTCGTCCATGCCGTGTTGCACGACGCCTTTGCTGCCGGCCCGTATCTGTAGTGTCGGTTGCCGGGGCCTGTCGGCCGGCGTGACGTTCCAGGTCTTGAAGAAGATGCCGGTGCGTTCGGCGAGGCGTTGCATGAAGCGCGAGGCTTCGGCGTAGAGGCGCGGGTCGGGGTCACCGGCGATGGCGATGGCGAAGCGGTTGTCGAGGCGGTGTTGTTCGCCGTTCCAGGTCATGCGTTCGGGCAGGGGCATGAGGTCGGGCCGTTGAGCGGAGGCGCCGAGGGGGAGGAGGAGGAGGGCCAGCCGGCAGAGGGTGAGGCGGGCGAAGTGTGGGAAGTGGTGGTGTCGAGGGGTCATGTCGGGCATGTTGGGGGGTGGATCGGGTGCGATGGTGTTGGTGAAGGTTGTTGGCGGATCCTTCAGCCGATGGCCTGTGCGAGGTCTTCGATGAGGTCGTGGGCGTCTTCGATACCGACGCTGAGGCGGATGAGACCGTCGCCCAGTCCGTTGCGGAGGCGTTCTTCGCGGGGGATGGAGGCGTGGGTCATGGTGGCGGGGTGGTTGATGAGCGATTCGACGCCGCCGAGGCTTTCGGCGAGGGCGAAGAGGCGGGTGGAGGTGAGGACGCGTGTCGTGGCTGCGGGGTCGGTGTCAAGGAGTTCGAAGCTGATCATCCCGCCGAAGTCGCGCATCTGTCGCCGGGCGACGTCGTGGTTGGGGTGGTCGGGGAAGCCGGGCCAGTGCACGCGGGCGACCCTGGGGTGTTGGCGTAGCCAGTGGGCGACGGCCGCTCCGTTGGTGCAGTGTCGCTGCATGCGGACGTGGAGGGTCTTGATGCCGCGGAGGACGAGGAAGCAGTCCATGGGTCCGGGCACGGCGCCGCAGCTCTTCTGGATGAAGTAGAGGCGGTCGCGGAGCTGGGTGTCGTTCATCATGAGGGCGCCCTGGATGACGTCGCTGTGGCCGCCGAGGTATTTGGTGGCCGAGTGCATGACGATGTCGGCGCCGAGGGTGAGGGGGTTCTGGAGGTAGGGTGAGGCGAAGGTGTTGTCGACGACGACGGTGGCGCCCTGGCGGTGGCCGAGGCGGGCCACGGCGGCGATGTCGGTGATGTTCATGAGGGGGTTGGTGGGGGTCTCTACCCAGAGGAGGCGGGTGTTGTCGGACATGGCCGCCTCGATGGCGTTGGTGTCGCGCATGTCGACGAAGCGGAAGCGGATGCCGATGGGGGCGTAGACCTTGGTGAAGAGGCGGTAGGTGCCGCCGTACATGTCGTTGCCGCAGACGACCTCGTCGCCCGGGGCGAGGAGGCGGAGGACGGCGTCGGTGGCGGCGACGCCCGAGGCGAAGGCCAGGGCGTGGCGGCCCTTCTCGATGGCGGCGTAGGCCTCTTCGAGGGCCTGCCGCGTCGGGTTCTGTGAGCGGGCGTATTCGAAGCCCTGGTTGACACCGGGTGCCTGCTGGACATATGTCGAGGTCTGGTAGACGGGTGTCATGATCGCGCCGGTGGACGGGTCGGGGTGGGATCCGGCGTGGATGTACAGGGTGTCGGGTCGCATGTGAAGGGGGTTGATGGGCAAAGATGCGGAAAAGGGCGCCTTTTCGGACCAGCAGGTGCCTGGCGGATGACCATGTCGCAGCCTTGCCGGGGCTGCTCGCCCTTCGGCGGCGGGCCTCGGGTATGGCGTCGGACATGGCGTCGGGCTTTTGCGGTCGGGGTTCGGCCTGCGTCCTCCACCTGGTCGCAGCAGGAGGGACAGTCGTCCTCAGTTGGGTGGATGGCTCAGAGGAGCAGCGACGCGACCCAGTAGCGCCAGTCGCGGTTGTCGGCATCATAGGCGTTGCAGGGGCGCATGTCGCGCCGCAGGACGGAGGGTGCGAGCAGGCCGGCCTCCACGAGTTTTTCGTGTCCCTTGCGGATCCTGTCGGTCACCCTAGGGTCGCGCATCCAGTCGAGTTGTGGCGCTTCGAAGCCTGTCTTGCCCTTTCGCCAGGCGGTGGTTTCGGTTATGCGTTCCCGGTAGGCTGTGCGGAGGATGTGTTTGGGGTAGCCGTCGCGGAGTTTGAGGTGGTCGGGGAGGGAGAGGGCGAGTTGGGCGAGTTCGTGGTCGAGATACGGCAGTCGGACTTCCAGGCCTTGCGACATGGCGTTTCTGTCGGCGTAGCGGAGGAGTTCCTGCAGGGGTCCGTTGCAGGCGTCGTGGTAGAGGATGTCGTTGGGTTTTCGGATGACGGGCTTGTGGATGGAGCCGGCGCCTGAGGCGCGTTCGCGGAGGGCTGGGGCGATGTCGGGGTTGTGCCCGTGGCGGTGTCGGGCACGGGCTTCGAGGCGGGCGGCGGCGAGGCCGGGGAGCAAGGCGGCGATGCGGTTGCGCCATCCCCATTCGGGCAGGAAGCCGTTGGCGTGAAGGAGGCGGGCTTCCGCCTCGGCCCTTCGGAACTGCAGGTTGGCGACGCTGTGTTGCAGATGCCAGTGGCTGTAGCGGGCGTAGCCGCAGAAGAGTTCGTCGGCGCCCTGCCCGTCGATGACCACCCGGACGCCCTGTTCGCGGGCGAGGCGGTGCACGGCGTGCTGGGCGACGATGCCGGCGGAGCCGAAGGGTTCCTCCTGGTGCCAGGCGATGGTGGCGATGTGGTCGAGGAGGGTGTCGGCGTCGGGGGTGGCAAGGTGGATGTCGGTGCCGGCGCGGGTGGCGGTATCCCTGATGGCGGTGGACTCGTCGCGGGCGAAGCCGGGGAAGACGGCGCTGAAGGAGGGCCATGGCGACTCGCCGGCGAGGGTTGACCGGCCGAGGTGGGCGAGGATGCCGCTGTCGATGCCGCCGCTGAGGGCGATGCCGGTACGTGCCCGGGTGCGAAGGCGGCGGGAGACGGATCTTTCGAGTCCTTCCCGGATGCGTCGGATGGCTTCTGCCTCGGAGATGTCCGCAACGGTCTCCTTGTCGAGGTCCCAGTAGCGTTCGATGCTGAGGTCCCTTGCGGCGGGCTGGAAGCGGAGGAGGTGGGCGGGCGGGAGTTGGAGGATATCCTCCCAGAAGGTCAGTTCGGGGAACAGGGGGTGCGCGGTGAGGCCGAGGGTGAGGAAGTGGAGGAACAGGGGTTCCTTGGGGATGCGGGGGATGCCGCAGGCCCAGAGGCCCTTCATCTCGGAGGCGAAGTGGAGCTGGGCGGTGGCCTCGTCGTAGTGGAGGTAGAGGGGTTTCTCGCCGAAGCGGTCGCGCGCGCACCAGAGGGTCTGTTCGCGACGGTCCCACAGGGCGAAGGCGAACATGCCGTCGATGCGGTCGAGGGCGTGTCGGCCCCAGGCGTCCCAGGCGCAGGCCAGCACTTCGGTGTCGGAGCGGGTGCGGAAGGCGTAGCCCATGTGCTCCAGTTCCTCGCGCAGTTCGACATCGTTATAGACCTCGCCGTTGTGGACGATCGAGTACCTGTCGAGGACGGGCATGGGCTGGGCGGCCCGGAAGGAGGTGTCGGTGATGGCCAGGCGTCGGTGGGCGAGCCCTACGCGGATGTCACCGCCCGTCTCGGTGTATATGCCTTCCCCGTCGGGACCGCGGTGCCGGATGGCTGCCGACATGGCGGTCAGTCTGTCGCGCAGCGACTCTTCGCCCAGGGGGGTGGCTGAAACCATGCCAGCAATGCCGCACATGCGGTAAAAGTAGGCGTTTCGGACTTCGTCCTCCCCCGCCTCCTCCGCCATGCCGAAGGTTTTGAGACCCCGGGGTGGTTCTCAAAACCCGGGGTGGTTCTCAGAACTCCCCCCGGTTCTGCGGATATGGGGTGGTTTTGAGAAGTGGGGGTGGTTCTCAAAACCCGGGGTGGTTCTCAGAACTCCCCCCGGTTCTGAGGATATGGAGAGGTTTTGAGAAGTGGGAGTGGTTCTCAAAACCTGGGGAGGTTCTCAGAACTCCCCCCGGTTCTGAGGACATGGGGAGGTTTTGAGAAGTGGGGGTGGTTCTCAAAACCTGGGGTGGTTCTCAGAACTCCCCCCGGTTCTGAGGATACGGGGTGGTTTTGAGAAGTGGGGGTGGTTCTCAAATCCCGGGGTAGTTCTCAGAACTCCCCCCGGTTCTGCGGATATGGGGTGGTTTTGAGAAGTGGGGGTGGTTCTCAAAACCCGGGGTGGTTCTCAGAACTCCCCCTGGTTCTGAGGATATGGAGAGGTTTTGAGAAGTGGGGGTGGTTCTCAAAACCTACGGGTGGGGGTCCGGGGGATGCGCCGGGTTCTATCTTTGACCGGAAAACGACGGATATGGCGATGGATCTGCGGTATGTGGGTGCGGAGGAATCCCTCTCGGTGGTGACTTCTGGCGACAGGGTATTTGTGCACGGCAGTGCGATGACGCCGGTATATCTGTTGAACGAGTTGGCGAAGCAGTCGGCTCGGTTGCGCGACGTCGAGATCGTATCCATCACGGTGCTGGGGGATCTGGAGGCCTGTCGTCCCGAGCATGCCGATTCCTTCCGCTTCAATTCGATGTTCGTCTCGGCGCCTTTGCGGGATGCCGTTGCGGGGGGGAGTGCGGACTACATCCCCGTATTCCTCAGCGAGATCCCGGAGCTCTTCAAGCGGGGCATCCTGCCGTTGGACGTGGCGATCGTGCAGGTGTCGGTGCCGGACGCGCACGGCTTCTGTTCGCTGGGTGTGTCGGTCGACGTGGCCCGGAGTGCTGTCGACACGGCCCGGCATGTCATTGCGCAGGTCAACCCCCGCGTACCGCGGACGCATGGCGACGGGATGGTCCATGTGTCGCGGCTGCATTCGATGGTCTGGTGCGAGGATCCGTTGCCGGAGGTGAGTTATGGCGAGCGGGTGACCGATGTGGAGCGCCGGATCGGGCGGCATATCGCCGGGCTGGTGGAGGACGGTGCCTGTCTGCAGATGGGCATCGGCGCCATCCCTGACGCGATGCTGGCCTGCCTGGAGGGTCACCGCGACCTGGGTGTGCATACCGAGATGTTCTCCGACGGGTTGCTGGACCTCATCGCCAGGGGCGTCGTCAACAACAGCCGGAAGGCCATCCATCCGCACAAGACCGTCTCGGGCTTCGCCCTCGGCAGCCGTCGGCTGTACGACACGGTGCACGACAATCCTTCCTTCCATTTCCTCGACATAGACTATGTCAACGACCCGCATGTCATCCGCCGCAACCCGAAGGTCGTGGCCGTCAACAGCTGCGTCGAGGTCGACCTGACGGGGCAGGTCTGTTCCGACTCCATCGGCACCTACCAGTATTCGGGTGTGGGCGGGCAGATGGACTTCATCCGGGGCGCCTCGCTGTCGGAGGGCGGCAGGCCGATCATCGCCCTTCCCTCGCGCACCACCCGCGGGCTGTCGCGCATCGTACCCGTGCTCAAGCCGGGCGCGGGCGTCGTGACGACGCGATCCCATGTGCACTGGGTGGTGACGGAACACGGTGCCGTCAACCTGTTCGGCCAGAACCTCCGGCAGCGGGCAAGGGCTTTGATCGGACTGGCACATCCGGACGACCGCGAGATGCTGGAACGGGCTGCACATGAACGTTTCCGGGTCTTTCCGGACTGACGCAGGGTCTAGCCTTCGAAGGAGGCCGCGAAGGATCGGACGTCGGGCATGAAGGCGCGGTAGCAGTCCTGCAGCCGTGTGCGGTGCATGTCGAAAAGGTGCATGGCGGTGGTGCTGTCGTCGAGGTATTTGGCGCGGCGGACCAGTCCGCCGAAGCTCTTCTCCAACCCCCAGGTGAAGCGGTAGTTATAGAGCCAGTTCTGCGATCTCATCCAGGGCAGGATGGCCGCGAAGCGTTCCGGGAGGATGGCATGGTGGGCGTCGAGGGTTGCATAGACGCCATGAACGAACTGCGAGAGGCCTTCATCGGTGAAGTGTTCCGCGTCGGAGGCCAGGAAATGGTCGTAGACGACGTCCACGAAGGCGGAAGCGTAGAGGCGGTAGTGGCCTTTGAAGACCTGTTTCGCCTCGTGGGTGGCCGGGTGGGCGTCGGTATATGCGTCGATGGCGCGGTGGAGACGGATGCCCTTCCGGACGTCCTCGGGAAAGCCGTACTGCCGGGCGCCCTTGACGAAGTCGCTCACCAGGTTGCCGACCGTGACGCCGGGATCTTCGAAGGACAGGTACGCATGCGCGAGGAAGTTCACCAGGCAAAGGTAGCGGGTTGGCGGGATGGCTGTGGCGCTGCCGGTACGTCGCCCGGATGGTCGTCGTTGAGGCGGGGATCGCGGTTGAACTGTCTGAACCGGGATTTCGTTGATTCTATG
>Ga0169931_10005673_pt1 | contig 18957 bp, 16 predicted proteins | sample Kivu_15m_20L_FD_129675 | JGI IMG/M metagenome (GOLD analysis project Ga0169931, IMG submission 129675) | Freshwater microbial communities from Lake Kivu, Western Province, Rwanda to study Microbial Dark Matter (Phase II) - Kivu_15m_20L... | ecosystem: Environmental > Aquatic > Freshwater > Lake... | reverse complement strand
CCCAGCAATTCCTGAATATATCGAAGATCAGTCCCCGATTCCAGTAAATGGGTGGCATAGCTGTGCCTGAGCCAGTGCAGTGTTGCCGGCTTGATTATGTTTGTTGAATTCAAAGCTTGCTTAAAAACTTGCTCAAGACTACGCTCATGATACTTTTCACCGGCATATTGGCCTTCAAATAGCCACACTTTGGGCTTATAATGTCTGTAGTAATCTTTTAATTGCAAAATAATCTTGTCTGAAAGGGGCACAACCCGGTCTTTTTTTCCTTTAGACTGCTTAATGATCAATAATTTCCTGCCCGAATCAACATGCTCTAATCTCAGATTCAGCAATTCCGATCTTCTAAGCCCGCAGCTGTAAATTAAACAGAGCATTGCTTTATGCTTCATGTTCTTGGAGGCACTGAGGATTTGTTTGATTTCTTCTTTGCTTAAAATATTTGGAAGCACTTTTTCCCTTTTGGGTCTGTGAATTAATTCCGGGTTTAAAAGGATGTCTGACCTGATCCTGAAAAATAATTTTATCGCATTCACTACTTGATTCTGAAAAGAAGCAGATAGCTTGTTTTTAAGAATGTATTCATTGTTATAGGTGATAATATCTGAATTACTGAATTCCCCTATAGCCTTGTTTTCATAAAATCTAAGAAATGATTTTATGGCGTTGGTATAGGTTTTAATACTGCTTTCGCTATACCTTTTTGATCTCAACCATCGAATAAATTCCTTGATATCCTCTGATTCCTCAGCATGGCAGTCAATTTTAAAGCGCTTTCTGTTTTCCTGGTTGTCGGGTAAATGCCAACACATCAGTGTGCTACTCCATCGTGCATCCCTGAGTTGTTTTATTCTGCCGTTTAGCTCCGGAGTGTGCTCAAAATGTACGGCTATTCGCTTATTACCTTTATAAATCAACGCTTCTGCTTTCCATGATACTTTTTTATGTTCCATTTTTATACCTTATCATTTTTTCTCACAATCAGAAATGTCTCATTTTCGATTTTCATATACCCGTATTCATAACAGAAAAAATAAGTATTCCCATTTTGGCTTTGCTGCAGATGGGTATGGTAGTCGGGGTTGAAACCATATTTCAGCAAGTCATCTTTTTTGATGGTGACTTGGTTGTCCTGACAAACTTGAGTGAGGATGGTATAGTTTTTCCGTAGGATGGCATTGACGGGTCGCATACTGGAATAGATTCCGGCTTTCATCTTATTGTTGAAATTACTACGACATTGATCATCACAGAATTTTTTATCGCTGCGTCCGCGTAATACGGCACCACAGTCTAGACATTCCCGTTCCATAGGCTAGCTCTTGATTTTTTTATGAAAGTAAGTCCTAATCGTATCAATCGTTTATTAACGTATGCATCCGTTTAGCGTACGGTAAATGAAAGCGAATCTTCTCAACTTTATTCTGTTCCTGCCGGGTGGCAGGTAATGCTAAACATGATTGAGTAATGAGTAATCTAAGAAACAGTGTGCGTCTGATGGGCTATTTAGGAAATGATCCGGAAGTGAAAGCCATCGGCGACAAAAAGAAAGTGGCTAGGGTATCTATTGCTACGAACGACTCCTATAAAAATGATAAAGGAGAGAAAATTGAAGAAACACAATGGCATAACCTTGTGCTTTGGGATCGCCTGGCCAACCTGGCTGAAAGCTACCTTCACAAAGGCTCCGAGGTTTGCGTGGAAGGTAAACTCAGCAGCCGTTCTTACACGGATAAGGAAGGAGCCAAGCGTTACATTACGGAGGTGGTGGTGCATGATGTGCAGATGATGGGGAAGAAAGGGGGGTCGGTTCCTCCTTCGTCTGTTCCTCCTTCGTCTGTTCCTCCTTCGTCTGTTCCTCCTTCGTCGGTTCCTCCTTCGTCGGAATGACAAGGGGGGCTACTTTGTCTGTTCCTCCTTCGTCTGTTCCTCCTTCGTCGGAATGACAAGGGGGCCAATCACAGATATAAAAGGAAACATTAAAAATGAAGAGGGAATAGTTGGGAGAAAGCCGGGAGTAGGGATTGGGGATCTGCTTCCGGCTTTAAGCCTTAAGCTTTTGGCTTTTAGTTTTAAGCTTTCGGCTTTTAGCTTTTAGCTTTCCGCTTTTGGCTTTTAGTTTTAAGCTTTCGGCTTTCGACTTTCGACTTTTAGCTTTTAGCTTTCCGCTTTTGACTTAATTAAATCCTTTAAAATCCTCCCGCTTGTACACCCCCGGCCGGGCATGGTCGCCCTCCTTAAAATCAAAGTCCACCGCAGTAATGCCCTTTAATTCTGTCAAAGCAAAAGTAACCTCCGCAAGATAAGCGCGCGCACCGAATGTTCCCGATTCACGGGTGAGAAAATCTGCCTCCTGAATCCTCACAAAAGCCTTACCGCCTTCCTGCTTGACCCATTCCAGCTTAATTTGAGGATATTTATAATTGATGGCATCTACCATATCCAGCTCGCTTAAATTGGTCATATCGGCTGCCGGATTTCGTTTGATTTCCATCAATTCCGTACTGTCGTTTAAGCTGGCTTCCCAGGGTAAAACCAGCGTCTTTCCCTGATCGGCAAGTGCAACAGAATCTGCTGCCATCTCCTCCGAAGATTTCTTTGAAGAATCACTCTGACATGATCCCATTAAAATTAGGGTGATCATTCCAATACAAAGTTTTGCTTTCATAATTCAATCGTTTATGGTGTGCTGTGGGCTACCGGAAGTATTTTCCCATTAAAAAATTTATGTCCGCCTGTGGCAAAATCAGCGATGTATTTACCCATTTCAAAGGCCATAACCGGCGACTGATAGTCAGGGAATGCCTTTTCAAGCATCTCTGTCTGGGCCGAACCCAGAGCCAAACAATTGACTGCAATCTCTAATCCGGACAGCTCGGCAGCAAGACATTCGGTGAGGTTATGTAAGGCAGCTTTGCTGGCAGAGTAGGCCGACAAACCTGAAAATTTCTGACTGCCCTGGAATCCTCCCATACTGCCAATATTCACAATATGGCTTTTGGCAGACATCAGGGGCACGATCTTTTGAATCATCTTGACATGTCCCAACAGGTTATTTTGCAGCATTTCGGCAAAGTCCGTCGGTGAAAGTTCCATGAAGGGTTTATTGATCAGCGATCCGGCATTATTGATCAAAACATCTACCTGTCCAAATTTTTCCCGGATGAATGGAATCAAGCCATAGTCATAATCATCCTGCACAATGTCAAATTTAGCCGTGTAAAGTACGCAATCCGGATTTAAAGCCCGGGCAATTTCCTGCAATTTGTACAGTTTATCCTCCGATCGGGCCAGTGCAATTACCTGATGCTCCCCGCTTCCAATAAGCTCGAGAACCGCCTCAAACCCCACACCACTGCTGGCTCCACTGATGATAATATTCATAATTTACTTTTTTAAGAAAAATTACTGGATTTGAATTTTTCTGATTAAATAAAACCCATTATGGATCAACTGACTCAGTTCCTTTTCCTGAGATGCTTTCATTTCCAAATGTATTCGAATCTGACGGGCAAGGTCCTGAAATTTATTTTGAAGCTCTAATATCTCTAAAATTTCCATAGCACAGAGCCAGTCATCCCGAAAATCTTCCTTCAACTCTTCCCATAGTTGATTTAAACGTTCAAAATTAGAAAGTGTTTCACGGCAATTTCGAACTTGCCTGAATAATTCATGATAGCGTTTCTGATGGTCGGTATGTTCCTTATGGTAGGTGGCTGTTTTAGCCTTGGGGACAATTTCTTCAAAGGCATGCCGGTCTGCCGCACCACTGTAAACCGAAACAATTTTTTCACCTACCGCCAGGTCATACTTACCCCAGGATGAGTCAAAATAAACCGTTCCCTGCTCATCGACCAAACTGCAATTGCTGAAACTGATCAACAGGATTTTAGCATCCCGCCGGATGATGCTTTCTACTCGGCCGTGAAGGCTTAATCCACTGCAAAAATTTAATTCGGCCTCATTGCCGACGATGATACCCAAAGTTTGAAGTTCAGCTTCCTCTGCTTGTTCAAGGGGCTTATCTAAGTTTTTTAAACGACCTACCGGCGAAGAAAATCCGTCGGCATGGTAGCTTTTGCCATGTCCTTCCAATTGTTTATCCCGATAGGCCAGAGCACTTTCCCCGACGGTTTTAATGAACAGGAGCTCATCATTTTTATCCATCCTCAGATCCTGAAATACCCCACTGATCTGCAAACCGGAGCTGTACACGGCCGTGCAGGTATTTTTACACTCAATCGCTTTCAAAATGCTTTCCGATCCGCCCCTTCGAAAGGCCATGGTATCTGCAAAATCTTCCAAAACTTTTGTTAAGTTTTTAAAGTCCGGCGTCACAAATAACTGAGGCTGAGGTTTCGTGATGTCGAAAGGGAAATGGACAGCATCTGCGGTATAGGGGTATTTTTTTACTGCCTGATCCATACAGGTCTTACATTCTTCGATGGAGGATAGCAATCCGGCTCCATAGACCTTTGGATGTTCGATCGGCCCAATTAAACCGTATTCAACGGTCCACCAGTGCAGGCGACTCAAGAGCGCCATTTCTGAAGGATCCCCGAGGTTCTGCTGTCTAAGCAGAACGCGTTTTTCAGCTTTTTTCAAACTTATGGGGTCCGGATTGCGCATTTCTTTTAAAATTGACAGGTCACGGATGGCTTCATAAAGTTCATAATCTTTTGAGGAATACATGGCTTTTACCCCAATAGAACCAAAATAACTCAGGTACTGATGATAATCGGGGTCGGCGAGGATGGGGGCATGCCCTGCAGATTCATGAATGATATCCTGAGCCGGGGTGTATTCAATGTGCTCCAGCTGACGGATATCGGCGGCCATCACCAGCACGCGGCAAGATTGAAATTCCATAAAAACCGCCGGTGGAATGATCCCATCTACCCTGACGGCACCCCATCCGATTTTTTGCAGGGCGTCATTCATCTCCTGGAGATGGGGTATTTTTTCAATACTTAAACCCACCGCTGCGAGGCCGGGGATGTAGAGATCATAGGCAATATCCTTCAAAAAATGATAGTTTTGCCGCATGACAAAGCGCCAAACGGCCTGATCTACAGGGGTATAAGATTCATAATGTTGATCAACAATAAATTGCCTGAGGTGCTCGGGTAAATTCTTAACCTGAGGATTGTTGAAATCGTTGAACGTACTCATCATGGCTTAGGGGAGCAGATACCTTAAAGTTATTACTTTTTTTGAAGGCTTGTTCCCTCAAAGCTCTGATTTTTATCAAATCAAAAGCCTATTTTCGTACGTTTGTAACAACAATGGGAACAAAAAAACGAATTCTGATTACAGGTGCCGCAGGCTTTATTGCAAGTAATTTGATTCACAGATTGTTGCAGAGCGGTCAGTACCGGCTGATTGGAATCGATAATTTTGATGATTTTTACAGCAGGGAACAGAAAGAAAGGAATTTGGTTCCCTTTATTTCCGATCCGGATTTTGTTTTTGTTGAAGCCGACATCCGAAACATGGATCAACTGCTGGCATTAGGTGATTTAGACATCATTGTTCATCTTGCCGCCAAAGCAGGGGTGAGGCCCAGTATTCAAAATCCGGTCTTGTATCAGGAGGTGAATGTTGGGGGTACTCAGAATCTGCTGGAATTTGCCCGTAAAAGAAATATCCGGCAATTTGTATTCGCCTCCTCCAGCAGTGTGTACGGAATCAATGAACACATCCCCTGGAATGAGGAAGAAAAGTTAAAACCGATCAGTCCCTATGCTTCGACCAAACTTTCCTGCGAGATGCTAGGGCATGTTTACAGCCATTTGTATGGAATCCGCTTTCTTGCCCTTCGGTTTTTTACGGTTTATGGCCCTGCCCAGCGCCCTGATCTAGCGATTCATAAGTTCTTCCATTCCATTTCCCATGGACAGCCCATTCCTGTCTTTGGGGATGGCTCAACGAGTCGGGATTATACCTATGTGGAAGATACCATCCGGGGAATTGAAGCGGCAATCCGCTATGATCAATCGGATTTTGAAATCATCAACCTGGGTAATCATCAAACGGTCACGCTGGCTGAGTTGATTGCTGCCATTGAAAAGATCTGCGGAAAAAAGGCGATAATCGATCGTCAGCCGGAACAGCCCGGTGATGTCCCACAAACCTACGCCGATATCAGCAAGGCACGCAGATTATTGAACTATAGGCCGGAAACTATACTAGAAACCGGCTTGGTCAGATTCTATGATTGGTTTAAGGTTCAAAACTCAAACAAGTCTTAAAATTTCCTTGAACGATAATTATTTTCTGGCAAGTTTGGGATAAGGTGTATTGTATCCTTTTACCGAATACCATAAAATAAGGTTCAGGGTATCTTCATTGGCCTCATCCAGTTCATCCAGTTCCATTTCCATTGATTTTTGTGCCCAAAATTTCTTCTTGCCGGTTAAAGCCGAAAGTTTTGGATTCATTTCGTCCAGTGGAATCTGATTAGGCAAGGCCTGATAAGGTTTGAAGTTGGGTTTATTGGTGAAACAATCGGTCATTGGATTAGCAATCATATCAAACTGACTCATTGGAGGGAGTCCCAAAATCAATTCAATGGTTCTTAAAATGCTGTTCTGATTATAATGGGTATTGACAACCGCTCCACGCTTGGTATACGGACTGATGCAAAGTGCTACTGTGCGGCGTCCGTCAATATGATCGAGACCGGCCTGTGGATCATCTTCAATGACGAAGATGGCAGTTTCTTTCCAGAATTTACTAGTACTCACAGCCTCAACAATTTGCCCTAAAGCCAGATCATTATCAGCTACCTGAGCTCTGGGAGTTGGATAGCCTTCCCTGGTTCCTGTGGTATGGTCATTGGGCAGCAGCATGATCATGAAATTAGGCAGTGAATTATTTTTCTCGTACTCCCTGAATTCTTTAAGGAATTCTCCGGCACGGTAAACATCCGGTATTGAACTTGGAAAGCCAACAAAGGTTGGGCATAGGTAAGGCTCCAGAGTATGTAATTTGCTGGTGGCTTTAATCTTTACATTCCTTGTCCCGTTTTTATAGTCATTATACAACTGAGTCCAGCTGGCATTAGCGGGTTCTACTTTTGCAGTAACGAATTCTCCATAATTCCGAAATGTAAGTCCGGCTTCTAAAACTTTATCCCATATAAAACCTGAAGAAGCAAAAGCCAAAGCATCATCTCCTTCATAAGGGTAACTGCGTACAAATCCACCAAAGCTCTTTTCAATATAATCTGTCACATAACCTTCATTAGCCCACTGATGTCCGTCTGCACTTAATACTCCATTACAATAGGTATTATCGAGTAGCACAAAATTTTCAGCAATCGCGTGATGATTGGGTGTCACTTTTCTTCCAAATTGAGTTAATGAACTGTCTCCTCTTCCCTGAGGAAGATCTCCAAATACCTGATCATAGGTTCGATTTTCTTTGATGATGTACAACACGTGCTTAAATACAGATTTTTCTCCCGGACGGGTAGGTACAGGTACAATACGTTCGTTAACACGTTCCAGTCTTAAAGACTGTGTTATTTTGGGTAAACGCATGGTCGTAGCTGCCCGAATGGTATATTGCCTTAAATTTTCTGCATCGGGTACATCAATAAAAGAAACAGAACCCGAATGATCATGCGAGTTTTTACCATTATCCCTGAGACCAGCTTGCGGAGGCCCATTTCCTTTGACATTCGCCACAAAGAGTTTGCTGCCATCTCTGGATAATAGTACTGAACCGGGGTACCAGCCACTGGGAATAAGTCCTTTAACTTTTCCACTGTTTAGATCAATCAAGGCGATATGATTATTCCCGCCATTGGCTGCAAATAGTGTTTTACCATCCGGACTTACCGCTACCGAGTTGGGTGCGCTTCCAAATGGAAGCTCAGCCATGGGCTTCGTGCTCAAATCTTTTATTACCGTATTGGTCCTTGTGTCGATTACAGAAATCAAATCACTATTTGCATTGGCAACATAAAGCTTTGTTTTATCTGGTGAGTAGGTCATCCCACTTGGATGCAAATGAACCTCAATCTCTTTGATGACCTTGTTCGTTTTCAAGTCAACCACAGACACGGTCCCGGATGCAGCAATACCAGTTTTAGGATCTACTACCACATTTGAACCGCCTGAAGGACCTGTTTTATCGCCGGGGAGTGGCTGACGACCACCCCAATTTGAAACATAAGCTTTGTTTTCGTGCATTAGTACGGTGTATGGAGCGATTCCTACGCTGATCTGTGATTCAAGTTGTTTGGTCTTAAGATTTACTATACCGAGAGAATTATTACGGCTCAAAGCAACATAAGCATAACCTTTCTGATTATCTATGGTCAAACCGCCAGGATATGGGCCACTTTTATCATCTGCATTCGGACCGGGCAGTAAAATGGCATCATCCCAGGAATAGCTGCCATTGGCTAATTTTGCTGAGCGTAAATAGCCTCTGGAATCTGTTGTCCAGACTTTTTGATCATCAGAACTCCAGATAATTCCGTTGAAGCTATGACCTCCTGCAGGAAGTTTCAGGTTTTGAATGATGTTATGCTTTTCTGCGCTCATGAAAACAATTGAAGTATTGTTTTTAACAGCTAAAACGGATCCCGAATTATTTAGTGCACAATCTACCGGTCGCCCCGGAAAACTGATCTGATCACCAGCCGGGTCTATTATTTGTGAGGTGGCTACTATTCGGGTATTATCCTCTTGCATACCAACCAAAGAGTTGTTTTTAAACTTATCCATTGATTGTTCGAACAAAGCGTTCATATTCCATTCCTTAGTATTTAGTCCACAGCCAGATAGGCAAATCAGAATGAGCAAGGCCCTTAAAAGGGGATATTTGCTTCCTTTTGTTTGAATCATTTTGTATGAATTATTGTGATTTGATTTAAATTCGAAAACGGGGAACATTAAAGACTTCATCATTTTAGCTTTTAATAAATTGTTGTGTAGCCAATAAACAGGGTAATTCGTGCAGTCTGAATTCTCATTACAAGATAATTTAAAAATAATCATTCCATGTTAAGTCAGTTTTAAGTTCTTATGATGAAGTCCGATGAATTTTTAACAGCGAAATATGGCTAAGGTGTTACCATAAATTCAAAGATGTTGGTGTTCTAAGTATCTAAAGCCGATTTAGTATAAATAAGACCAAATCCGTAAAGAACAAACTAAAATCTAATCTCATTTCTCAATCTCAAGATCCTGTTTCAGCTCAATTTTGTTCACGCCAATCTTTTGCGGATGGAACACAAAATAAATTCCGCTGAATGAGAGGAGGGCAGAAATGCAATAGAATAACAAACTAATAATAACGGCCACATGCTGATCCATCTGGAAATATTGCGCCCCATAAAGAAAGACTAATTCCCTTGCCCCGAGTCCGCCAACGGTAAATGGGAAAATAGCTACCAATGACGACATCAGAAACATAAAGAGGTATGGAGAGAACTTCCCCTCGAAATTTAAGGCACAGAGCAAGAATATAACCGATACCACCTGCATAGACTGCACCATTAAGGCCTTGAGGTGAGCAAGCCCAAATTGCTTGCTGTAATCACCAAAAAATTTTCTCATGATGACATAATAGGCCACAGTTCCAAGGGCTACTGCCAGCACCGGAGCCCAGTTTGGGATTCCCAGATTGGGGATGAATATGAGCAATGTGGCATTGATGAGTCCGAGTGCCCATAGCCCACTCAACCTGTCGAAGAATATAGCCTGAAATAATCTTCGGCCTTTAATCTCGAATTTCTTTCTCAGCAGAAATATTTTATAACCGTCTCCGCCAATCCCGCCGGGAAGAAAGAGGTTATAAAACATCCCAAGTAAATAAATCTTAAAATTATAGATTTCTGAGATCTTCAAACCGATACCTTTGAAAAACGTGTTTAGGCGCGAGGAGGAGATGAGTTGAGAGATCACGAAGGCCAGGAAAGCTAAAAACAAAAACCATGGGTTGGATTCCGCAAAGGCATCTTTAAGGTCCTTGAAATCAACTTTTCTTGATACCAGATATAAAGAAAGAACTGTTATTGATATTTTTAACAGAGTCTTAGCGATGTTCCAGATCTTCTTCTTTTCCATTAAAAATTCGTCTAACCTGGTATGTTTTTCGGTTTGTACCTTCAAAATAGGTACGCACATTGATTTCGGCTAAAATCCCGAAGGTGATCAGTTGAATCCCACCCAATAGAAAAATCAGGCCTAAGATCAGAATAGGCTTGCCCCAAATATCCTGACCCATCAGTTTCAAAATAAGGAGATAGGTATTGATGAGAATTCCGAGTCCCAGTGAAATAAATCCCATAGTACCAAACAAGTGCATGGGTTTTTGAATGTACTTTCTGAAGAATACCATGGTAATCAGGTCGGCCATTACTTTAAAGGTACGATTAAGCCCGTATTTGGATGTACCATGTATCCGTGGATGATGTTTTACATCTACCTGGGTGATGCTGGCACCTTGTAATTTCGCCAGCACAGGAATAAAGCGATGTAATTCACCATAAATACCAAGATCTTCTGCAATTTCACGCTTAAATATTTTTAAAGTACAACCATAATCCTCAATGTAAACCCCGGTCATTCTGCGGATGATGGCATTGGCAATTTTTGATGGAATTTTACGTAACAAAACTCCATCCTGACGGTTCACCCGATTCCCGGCCACCACGTCCCAATCTTCCTCCTTCATTTTCTGAAGCATCAAGGGGATGTCTGAAGGGTCATTCTGCAAGTCGCCATCAATCAAGGCGATAAAGGTCCCTTCTGCATGATCAATACCGGCGGTCATGGCCGTGCTTTGGCCGTAGTTTTTTCTCAATTCAACCAGCTTGATACGCGCATCCGCATGTTCACGAATCTGTTTCTGGGTGCCATCGTTGGATCCATCATCTACAAATATCACCTCGAAATCTAATCCGGAAAGGGCCTCATTCAAAGCAGCAATCAGCGGGGCGATGTTATCCCGTTCGTTTAAAACTGTAATGACAACAGATAGTTCTTTCATTTTACCTGGTAGAGTTTGAAATTCCGGTATGTTTTGACCAGTCTTGCTTTGCTATTATCCAAACTTCTGTCAAAGGTAAAATAATAACCTGGCTTCCTGTCTTCTTCGGTAAATTTTACCTGCTGCATCCGCGTCCGCTGAATGTAAAAAATCAGACGGTCATGAAAGGGGATATCCAGTTCTGAAGGATGATAGCGATACATATAAAACGCACTATTTTTTGAAAGATGACCCATCTCAATCATGGCATCCCGATATTTCCGGTCTTCAAGATGTTCAAACCGATGCGGAATGACAAACCAGCTGAAAGCCAGCCGTAGCACGATCAGCAGACTGATAAAGACAAATATTTTACCGGATTTCAATCGGAAAAGGAGATAGGTGATTATTCCTCCAAGCAGAATTAATCCCAGTACTTTGGGCCATAAATAGGCAACATAACGCTCTAAATCGAAAAACAAAGCTCCCGCGATGCAGGCGGTCAGCAGGAGAGCCAGGATTAGCAGCATGGTGTTGAAGAACCTGTTAGTTTTCGGTAATTGATCACGGTAGGTAAAATAGGCATGACTCCAGAGAATGAAGAGCATCGGATAAAGCATCAATAAATATCTCGGCCGGGTTTGGGGTGATAACCAGTAAACCCAGATGTTGACCAGAAAGACGATCGACAGGAAGCTTAAAAATCGATTGTTTTTAATACCCGGAATGAAACCTTTATGAAAACAAAATAACAAGAGCAAACTGCCAGGAAACAAATGACCTGCATGCTCAAACGGAAAGCTGAAGAAGTGAATCAAGCCGGCTGATATTCCGGTTTCAGTAACTGTTCTGCGACTGCTTTGATCCAAAATGGTGCTGAAATAGCCCTCCAAATTCGGGTTATAACCGGAATAGTTCCAGAAGTAGGCAGCAATTATGAAAACACAAATGAGTCCGCTGAGTACATGCTGCCAGCTGAAAAGTTTTTTAAAATTTTTGGTGTATGCGAGTACAGCAAGGAGTGTGAAGCCTTGAAAAACAAGAGATGGCAGTCCCTTACATAGAAATGTAATTGCCGTAAGCAGATAGGAACTGAAGAATAGTAAAAACCAGTTCTTTTTTTGTAGGTAATAGAAAATCAAGAGGAACGAGCTGAAGGTAAGCCAGGAATACAAGATATCGATATGACCTAACATGGAATCATATATCAGCATTCTTCCGTTAACCAAGAACAGCATACCGCTCAGAGCTGCTACCCTTTGGTCTTTTAGGAAATAGGATACTGAAAAATAAATGCTGATGGCAAACAGAAACATCGGAATTATTGCAGGCAGACGGGTGCTGAATTCGGAAAAATTTCCACTAAGCTGGTAAACCCCAGCGAGTATCCAGTTGTAAAACGGAGGTTTATTGTAGTAATATTCTGCTCCAATGGTTGGTACCGCATAATTTTTGCTGAGAATCATCTCGAGCGCAACATTCGCCCGGGTGGGTTCATCCGCAAACAGGACCAGTTGTCCCAGATTGATAAAAAATGCAGGGATGGCAATGATTATTAGAAAGAAGAATGTCCTTCCGGGATGATTAAGCAGGAAATTTTCCAATTTTTGCATCATACACCGCAAAGATAGGAAAGCAAAAGGGAGATTTGATTGCTCAGCTATTCCTTTTATCTGAATTTAAGTGATTAAATAACCTGAGTTCGATCTATGAAAGATAAAGAAATACCCATATCCTGGTTCTAAAGCCGCTCCACATGCGTATGATTTGATTTTGGAAAGCAATGCCTGCGTGTTATCGCTTCCTTTAGTCCTTTCCTCCGTAGTATTTCCGGCAAGAAATACTACCTGATTTCAGATGATCGGTAGCCGGAAGATACCTCCTCCGGCAAGGTTTAGTTTACCCGCTGCTGTTTTTTATCGGGAGCGGCAGTCCGGTAATAGCACTACAGGCCCTGTGAGGCAAACCCGGGTGGCAGTCCTATCTTTTTTGCATTTCTAAATGTTAGGTGAGCTAATCAACTTTCGGCAAAAAAATAGGGCAGAACACGGGACTGGAATAAGCCGGGAGCAACAGACCCTGCTTTCCAAAAATGGATAAAAATAATCAGTCTCCGGCAATAGCTAAAATCGATCTCAGGTTAAATACTTGATTTCGTAGTGCTTAGTGTGGAAAGGAAGGTTCTAACCGCGCTGTTTTGATCTAGGAAATTTGAATTATAGGTTTCAGTAGGTCCATTGATGAATAGACAGGTCTGCCCTTTGATCAAATTGATGATTGGCCGGGTCAATGCCGATGGTAATGCCGGACAGCCATGGCTTCTGCCTAGTCGCCCATGGGTTTTGAGAAAGGATTCACTGACATAATCAGCGCCATGTACCACAACCGCACGGTTCATAGCATTGGTATTGAAACCTTCATCCATTCCTTTCAACCTCATGGACAAGCCGTGTTTTCCCTGATAAGTGTCGCTGGTGACGTAGAAACCCAGACTACTTTGGTGGGAATTGGCACGGTTAGAAAAATTCGTTGCCAAATCAAGTCCGCTACCTTTTCCGTGAGCCACGAGCGTATGAAATAGGAGCTTGTTTTTTTCAAGGTCTACAATCCATAAGCGCTTCTGACTGCTTTTTTTGCTGAAATCAATGATGGTGATTACCGCTTTTTGGGCAGACAGTAATTGGCTTTTCTTTAGGTTGTAATAGCCGATTAATGCTTTTTTGAAAACTGCATGGTTCAAACCACTTTGGGCTAATCCGGCTTGTTGATAAATGGAGTTGACCCGCGCCAGGAAGCGATCAGCGGCTGATGCTGCAGCACCGGGATTTTCATCGCTCTTCTTGTCCCCGGCAGCGAAATTTTTTACCGTTGATTTACTGGCGCCAATCGAGCTTATGGCGGATATGCTCGCAATAAGTATCAGTACAAAAATCAGCTTGAAAGATTGTTTCTTCATAAATTACTCGTGTTACAATTTTATTAACGTGGAGTTAAGCATTTAATTGCTTAAAATTTTGAGTAATTTTTGACAATAGGCTTTTTAATTTTGTGTGCCACAAAGGTACGAATTTCACTTTTGCCTATTGTCATCAGAAGGTAGAAAGGGAGTTGCTGATCATGTGTCGTCTCAGGTGTTTTTAAAATCATGAATTTTAAAATGCTAAGCCTCTGTTGGTATCCTATGTAAATAAACGGGATTTATATTTTGGAGATCGTCTGGCTTTAACTCCTCAGGAATAAAATTTTCCTCGCTTGTGCCATACTTTATCGGAATCCGGACGAACGAAGTATTTTAAGACTTTTCAAGGGTTAACATTTGCACGGATCAGATACACTGGTTCGCTGCATCCCGGCTATTCAAATAAAACAGAAATCCGGAGACTATTCCCGGGAGTTTTGTATTTTTGTAGAAAATAATAGATATCCATTGGAAATTATTCAACAGCTTATTGATTTTATCCTTCATATCGATAAGCACCTCATTGAGATTGTTCAGGACTATCAAACCTGGACGTACCTGATCCTTTTCCTTATCATTTTTGCCGAAACCGGTTTGGTAGTAACTCCATTCTTGCCCGGAGATTCCTTGCTCTTCGCTGCAGGCGCAATCATCGCCAAACCTGAAAGTGGCTTAAATTTAATCCTGATGGCTGTATTGTTAATCATTGCAGCCATTCTGGGTGATTTACTGAATTATCATGTTGGTCGGTATATTGGTCCGAAAGCCTTTAGCGGGAAGATCAAATTTCTTAAACGGGAGTATCTCGAAAAAACACAGATTTTTTATGATAAACATGGGGGTAAAACCATTATATATGCTCGATTTATACCGATTATTCGAACCTTTGCACCCTTTGTTGCCGGTATTGGAACGATGAGTTACCTCAAATTTGCGAGCTATAATGTGACGGGTGCTATTCTTTGGGTCGTATCCTTCCTTTTGATTGGTTTTTTCTTCGGTGGATTACCGCTTATCAAAGATAACTTTACCTATGTCATCTTTGGTATCATCATTCTTTCAATTTTACCTCCCGTGGTTGAGCTGTTTCGTGAGAAGCTGAAAAGTAAGAACTGAAATCTTTTTTTTAAGGGGGAGGATTAGTGCTTGAAAGACTATATTTTTCAACGATGTACTATAATTTTTCAAGCGTCACGATTCCCGGGCCTTGTGCTTATCCCCCTTTGGAGGGGCTAGGGGGAGAATGGGTGCATGAATGTATCGTCCTTAAACAACTATTCCCGGGCGTCAGTTTGATAAAATGTTTCACGATATTATAGGCTCTCATTGCTGTTATCTAGCCATTAATGACCCAAAAGCCGGTGTATTTACTATTCCTTTCTTCCGATAATCCTGCCCAGGTTGAATAGTTTTTCTGCCCGCTCTGTAAGCAGCTTTTCTTCTTCAGTGATTTTCTTTTCCGGGAAATTTCTGAGTTTAGGTTGTCCGGCATCAACCCAGGCCGAATACCAATAACTTCCGGTCATCAGAATCGAGGCACGCATCTGATTTTCTACCATTCCGTTTAACCGGGTATGGTAGGCTCTGGCGTACTCATGAGAATAATTTCGCTCAACTTGATTATTTCTTTCGCTGAAAGAGAATTTGAGGTCAGAAGCCATGCTTTTACTCAGGCTTGCCTCAATCATCAGCGTTGAATCGACCAAACTATGGCTGCTTTTGACGATTTTCCAGGCTTCTTTCAATGGATCCGAAAGATAGCGCGCCGGTCCGGTAATAAAGTCATATTCTCCCGAGAAAAGCTCCGGCAGGCGGCTTTCCCAAAATCCATGAATACCGGTTTGACCGCTCAATTGCCCGTTATAATTTTCAGTGGTATGCAAAGGGACATGTGCATCAGAGACATAATGCCCCAAATCTGCCGATAATCTCAATATTCTAAGGGAATCTCGTTCTTTAAAAGCCTTAACCAAGCTGTAATAGGTTCTTTCTATTTGCCAGGGGACTATCCCATTTTCTTTCAACAAATCGGCTGAAAATTTCATTTCCGCATCGGCCCATTTTTGGGGTATACTGTCGAAGGGATTAATCCCATAACGGTCTGCATCTATAAAATGTTTCGGAGCTTCGGCTGTGTCAGAATAGCGACGTTTGTCGGCATCTACTGCATGCTCAGTCAAGAATTGAATATTGCTTTTGTAAAATCGGATCAGTTCGCCGGGAAGAATGAAAACCGCCATTCGGTTAATTTGCTGGTGCGCAAAAAATCCCCAGGATGAACAGCTCATCCAAATGATTAATACCATAGTTGTGACACCTATTTTACTCACCTCAAGCAATTCTGCATCGATTTATTAAATTTGATATTTAATTGTTCTCAGATAATCATCGGTTTAGTAATCGGGTGGATGATTGATTTAACGGTAACAGGGGGAGTCCGGGAGCGGCTAAACTAAGATTCAATGCCATTCTGTGACAGCCTTAAATTCCGGTTAAATGATCTTTTGACGGATAGGAATTAAGGGCGATTTTTGCCGTCTTCCGGAAGCCTAAGCAGTCAATTCCTCTTTTTTTTATTTAGGCTTTGTATTTTGAAATAATCGCTATATATTTGCAGTCCTTAAAACAAGGACAGAATATTAAGCTAAAGTAATGGCAAATCATAAATCATCGATAAAAAGAATTAGATCAAGCGCAGCAAAGCGCTTACGTAATCGCTATCAGGCGAAAACTACTAGATCAGCAATCAAAAAATTACGGTTTACTACTGACAAATCGGAGGCGACTCCTCTGTTAAGTAAAGTGATCTCCATGCTTGATCGTTTGGCAAAAAAGAATATCATTCACAAAAATAAGGCTTCTAATAATAAATCTAAGCTGACTAAATTTGTTAATGGATTAAAATAATTTTTACCGATATTTTAAAAAGGGGTGCCGTTCAATCGGTACCCCTTTTGTGTTTTACAGTGTCTCCATACTTTTAAATTATGGAAGCATATGATCAAAAAATTACCATCAAAGCCTGGGCCGAGGAGGACCGTCCGAGGGAGAAACTCGCCATGAGGGGCCGAAGAAGTCTGAGCGATGCCGAACTGATAGCTATTTTAATTGGTTCCGGGAGTGTCAAAGAGACTGCCTTAGAGTTGAGCAAGCGTATTCTTCATGCTTGTAAGAACGATTTAAATGAACTGGCACGTCAAAGTATTGCTGATTTTTCGAAATTTAAAGGAATAGGTGAGGCCAAAGCCATCAGCATCATTGCTGCGCTTGAGCTGGGAAGAAGAAGAAAGGAAAGCTATGCTACGCAAGGGGTTCAGGTGAATACCAGCATCGATGTTTATCATTCCATCGTTTCACAATTCAGAGATTTGAATCATGAAGAGTTCTGGATTATTCTCTTAAACCGGGCAAATAAGATTACATCCAAACACCTCGTCAGTAAAGGCGGTCAGGCCGGTACCATTGCCGACCCTAAAATTATTTTCAACATTGCTTTGGAAAATCATGCAGCTTCCTTGATTCTCACGCACAATCATCCCTCCGGTAATCTCAAACCCAGTCAGGCGGATTTGGAATTGACCCGTAAGTTACGAACGGCAGGGCAGTTTCTGGATTTGCCGGTACTGGATCATTTGATCATTACCGATCAGGGCTTTTTGAGTTTTGCTGACGAAGGATTACTGCTTTAAGCCAAATCTTACAAGGGATATCTCATATCTCATATCTCTTCTTATCTTTGGCATTTAGTTTATTAGAACATGAAGATCTCTCATAAGTGGCTGCAGCAATTTATTCAAACAAGCAAGACCCCGGAAGAATTATCCCTGATCTTGACGAATATCGGGTTGGAGGTAGAAAGTTTGGAGAAAATTCAAACCATTCCCGGTGGACTTGAAGGGTTGCTCATTGGATATGTGAAGGACTGTGCCCAACACCCTAATGCAGACCGACTTAAAATCACGAAAGTTGATGTGGGCTTAGGGGAAGATCTACAAATCGTTTGTGGAGCAAATAATGTGGCTGCGGGGCAAAAAGTGGTGGTAGCAACTGTAAATACGACAGTTTACCCAATCGTAGGTGAGCCCTTTAAGATAAATAAGTCGAAAATTCGGGGCGAAGTTTCGGAAGGCATGATTTGTGCTGAAGATGAGATAGGTCTGGGGCATGATCATGGGGGTATCATGGTCTTGGATTCAGATGCCATTATTGGTTCGCCTGCCAAGGATTATTTCAAGGTTGAGGATGATTTTGTGTTCGAGATTGGATTGACCCCAAACCGAGCTGATGCGGCTTCCCATTTAGGTGTTGCCCGTGATCTGGCTGCCTTTCTTAAGATTCCGGTTAAAATGCCTGATCTTTCAGCATTCCAGGTTCAGAACCGGGATTTGAATATTTCAGTGAAGGTGGAAGACACCGAAGCCTGTCCGCGTTACTCTTCCCTGACCATTGGTGGAATAACCGTTAAGGAATCACCCGACTGGCTGAAAGATAAACTGAATGCCATTGGCGTTCGCCCAATCAATAATGTGGTGGACGTCACTAATTTTGTGCTTCATGAACTCGGGCAGCCCTTGCATGCTTTTGATGCCGATGCCATTGAAGGCAATCAGGTGCTGGTTAAGAAATTACCTGAAGGCAGCATGTTCAGGACATTGGATGAGCTTGACCGTAAATTATCTGCCGATGATTTAATGATCTGTAATGCCCAGGAAGCCATGTGTATTGCAGGGGTATTTGGTGGAATTGCTTCCGGTGTAAAACCAAACACCACGAAAATATTTCTCGAAAGTGCCTGGTTTAATCCGGTATCGGTCAGAAAAACTTCGAAGCGTCATGGCTTAAAGACGGATGCTTCCTTCCGATTTGAGCGTGGAACTGATCCCGAAATGACTGTCATTGCCCTGAAACGGGCGGCATTGCTGATACAGGAACTTGCGGGCGGACAAATATCTTCGGAGATATCTGATATTTATCCGGTGGTAGCGGCACCGTTTTCTGTAGAAATTTCATTT
>Ga0169931_10005672_pt1 | contig 18957 bp, 19 predicted proteins | sample Kivu_15m_20L_FD_129675 | JGI IMG/M metagenome (GOLD analysis project Ga0169931, IMG submission 129675) | Freshwater microbial communities from Lake Kivu, Western Province, Rwanda to study Microbial Dark Matter (Phase II) - Kivu_15m_20L... | ecosystem: Environmental > Aquatic > Freshwater > Lake... | reverse complement strand
TTGACGATGCGGTAGATTAGCATGGAATAAGCCTTTTCTCCTTTATTACTTCGGATAAAATAGTCTTCCCCCTCCACGGAGTTGAAATGCGCTTCCACTACCTTTTTGTAGTCCGCAATGTGGCTGATCAAGGATTTGGTAAGCGGGATAATTCGTTCCTTTTGTCTTTTTCCGAGTACCTTAACCTGCTCGTCAAAGAGTTGAATGTCTTTCCATTTCAAGGCGGTGAGTTCAGAGAGACGGACGCCAGTGAGGTAGAGAAACTCCAGCACCATTCGATCCCGTTGCCCTTCAAAGGTGGGCGCATAGACCTCTTCTTCCAGAACGGATTCGATGGTGGTTTCTTGCAAAAACTCCGGAAGCTTTTTCGGTGTTTTCAAGGACTTTAACTTGTAAGTGGGGTCCTTGAGAATGATTTTGGAGCGCATCAAAAACTTGTAATAGGAGCGCAAGGTCGCCAGCTTACGGTTGACGGTAGTCTGGCTCATGCCCTGCTCCACCAGATCGATGATCCAGGCCCGTAGGTCAGGGTGCGTGCATTGGGAGAGGTCCTCAATGGAAAAGGAAAGCTGGACAAATTCCTGTGCTTGCTCCAAATCCTTGCGGTAGGCAAGCACGGTATATGCGCTGCTCCGTTTTTCGTATTCGAGGTAGTTGATAAAAGAATCAATCATGAGACCAATTTGCTACTTAAGATAAGGAATTAATTGGATTCCTTTGGTGTCCAAAGTCAGTTCCTAAAAATCAATTTTATGATTATCCGCAAACACACCAGTAGCTTAAAGTCGAGTTGAATTTTTGCGGATAATCGTCGACTGACGACTGTCCACAGACCACAGCTTACCTAAGTGAACTTCAAACCTTATTTTTCTTCGCTTACTGGTGACAAAGCGGATAATCAGAATCAATTTGATAGTAGCAAAAGGAAAAGCAAAAAAAAACACCAACTGAAAGTTGGTGCTTGATATAGTTAGCCGGGATTCGCTTACTTCATGAATTCGTTCTGAAGCTTTTGCTTATACGCAGCTTTGATTACTTGATCTCTTCTCTTAACAGAAGGCTTAGTAAATGCCTGACGGGCTCTCAATTCACGAACCGCTCCAGTTTTGTCAAACTTCTTCTTAAAACGCTTCAGCGCCTTGTCGATGGATTCGTTCTCTTTAATGTTGATGATTATCATAGCTATACACCTCCTTTCGGATGGCAAAGGTACAGGTTATCTTTTTAATTCCAAGGCTAAATTAAAAAAGAGACGGAATGTCAACGGTCCACAGTCCACAGACGACAGCAGATTGTAATTGTAGACGCAAAACGTGGTCATACCTAAATTAGCAGTGGACGGTCGAATGTGGTCTGTTGACAAATGGTTAACGGTCCACTGTCCACAACTTACTCAATTGGACTTCAACTGCTGTTTTCTTTAGTGACTGGCAAAAAAGCGGATAAGCTGATCCATCTAGTTTGTGTAACTAACAAAAATAGGCTGTCCTGAAAGAGACAGCCTATTTGAAGTACTTGTATTTCCGTGAATCAATATGCTAGCATCAAAGTAAATGCTTGAAGTCCGCCACAATCTGCCGTGGACAGTCGTCTGTGGTCTCTTGACTAATTAATCAACAACTTTTTCAGCCAAGACCACGATGGTATTTTGCTTTACTTCCACCACGCCACCTTCTACTTGAAAAGATTGTTTGCCTTCAGTTGTAGTGAAGGAAACAGGACCTTTGGCCAAGGCAGAAACAATCGGTGCGTGATTGGTCAGGACTTGAAACGCGCCCAAAGCTCCAGGAAAGGTAGCCTCACTCACTTCTCCTTGAAAAACTTTTTTGTCTGGCGTAACGATTTCTAAGAGCATATCTTGTCGGTCTTCTTAAATGGTCTTCTCAATTTCCTAGCCTCGTAAGTCACTCGTCTAAGTACTAAGCAAGGTAAATTTAACTTACTTCTGCAAGCAACTTCTCCCCCTTAGCAATGGCATCTTCGATGCTACCTACCAAGTTGAAGGCTGCTTCTGGAAGGTGGTCTAGTTCCCCATCTAGAATCATGTTGAACCCTTTGATGGTGTCCTTGATGTCTACCAATACTCCTTTAAGACCGGTAAACTGCTCGGCTACGTGGAATGGCTGAGACAAGAAACGCTGTACACGGCGTGCGCGGTGTACCACCTGCTTATCTTCTTCAGAGAGTTCTTCCATACCCAAGATGGCAATGATGTCCTGAAGTTCCTTGTAGCGCTGTAGCGTTTCTTTCACGCGCTGCGCACAGTTGTAGTGATCATCTCCCAAGATATCTGGAGAAAGGATTCGAGAAGTAGAATCTAATGGGTCCACCGCTGGGTAGATACCCAATTCTGCAATTTTACGAGACAATACCGTAGTTGCATCCAAGTGCGCAAAAGTAGTCGCAGGAGCTGGGTCAGTCAAGTCATCCGCAGGCACATATACGGCCTGTACGGAAGTGATGGAGCCATTTTTAGTGGAAGTGATTCGCTCTTGCATGGCGCCCATTTCTGTGGCCAAAGTGGGCTGGTAACCTACTGCAGAAGGCATACGTCCAAGAAGTGCGGACACTTCGGAACCTGCCTGTGTGAATCGGAAAATGTTGTCGATGAAGAACAAGATGTCTTTTCCTTGACCAGAACCATCCCCATCACGGTAGTATTCTGCAAGGGTAAGACCGGTAAGGGCCACGCGAGCACGTGCTCCAGGAGGCTCGTTCATCTGTCCAAACACGAAGGTTGCTTTGGAGTCTTCCAATTTCTTGAGGTCTACTTTAGATAGATCCCATCCGCCTTCGGTTTCCAAACTATGAATAAAGTCATCACCATAAGTAACGATGCCTGACTCAATCATTTCTCTCAAAAGGTCATTTCCCTCACGGGTTCTTTCACCTACACCTGCAAATACGGACAAACCAGAATAGGCTTTGGCGATGTTGTTGATCAATTCCTGGATCAATACCGTTTTGCCTACCCCTGCCCCACCAAAGAGACCAATTTTACCCCCCTTGGCATAAGGCTCGATCAAGTCGATTACCTTAATTCCGGTGAATAAAACTTCGGTAGAAGTAGAAAGGTCCTCAAATTTGGGAGCAGCGCGGTGAATAGGAAGTCTCTTGCCTGCTGGTACTTGTGGAAGTCCATCGATGGCCTCACCTACTACATTGAAAAGTCGGCCTTTGATGCCTTCGCCGGTAGGAACAGAAATGGGCTGACCCAGATCTCGCACTTCCATGCCGCGAACCATACCTTCTGAAGAATCCATCGCGATGGTTCTTACTCGGTCTTCTCCTAGGTGCTGCTGCACTTCCAACACGACCTTTTGGCCGTTTTCTTTGGTGAGTTCAAGCGCGTCTAGGATGTTGGGCAGTTTTCCGCCTTCAAAGGATACGTCCACTACAGGACCAATTACCTGAGTTATCTTTCCAATATTTGCCATTTGATTTGATGAAAGGTAAAAAGAGACTCTTTTTTAATTCGACCGCAAAATTAGTTAGAAAAGGCTGAAACCAAAGGATATTTGGAAAAATTATTCAGGATTGATCGAGGAAATTGGAATATGCTCCAATTTTGCTCCCCTACTTTCAACTACTTTGTCTCCAATCGCTTGGCAAATAGAAATGCTTTGGTCCAATAGGGGCTACTCAAGAAGTCTTCTGTGACGCCCAATGAGGTGGATGCGTGGATAAAGCGCAGGTCTCTTTTTTGTGTTTCGGTGACTATACCGGTGTGCGTGACTTCTTTTTTCTTTTTGCCGGTGGCAAAAAATAGCACATCGCCGGGTCGAGCTTTTTTCACCGGAACTTTTTTTCCTAGTTTGCTTTGCTCCGTGGAGGTTCGGGGGAGTTTGACGCCTACTGCAGCAAAGGAATGATAGACGAGCGCGGAGCAGTCGATGCCTGATCGAGTGGTACCCCCATAGCGGTAGGGGGTGCCCCTGTAAGACTTGGCGGTTTGAATAATTGTAAATTCTGGCGAAGACTTGGCTACCCTTCGGCTACCCTTGCAGCTACCTAAAAAGGAAAGAAAGAGTAAACTAATTACTAAGTAGCGAGTGGAAGAAAAATACAATGGTTTCAAGGGACTTTCTTTATTCGATTTCAAGTTTACTTCTCCAAAGACTAAATTCAAAGGAGAGAGCCTATTTAATCCAACCAATAAGCAATTGCGATTGAGACCTATTTTACCTGAGGGATTAATTACACCTACCTAGTTTTCCATGATTTATGATTAGCATTTTTGAGATCAAGTTTCACCTGTTTTTGTGTAGCTTTAAATCAATTACCTCAAAAAAGGATGCGTAAAGAAGAATTTAGCCGCCTATCGATTTCACAAAAAATCAAGACCCTCTACCTGGAGGGAAGTTTTGTGGTGGCTATCCGTTACTACCGGCACAAGGTCAATTTGTATTTGCTGGGGGATGAATACGTGGAAGTATTCTACAACCACAAACTCGATCAAATTGAGAAGATTGAATTTCTAGCCAGAAAACACAGCCGCATGAAGTTCTACTTGGATCAGATAAAATTGTAATCGTTCAAAGTCGACTGTTCATAAACCTCGGTTCACAGGCAGACCACAACTCACTTAATTGAATTTCAAGTTTTTTTGATTCTTTCCACTTTAATGCAAGCAAACTAGGTTTGAAGTTTAAGAAAGAGGGATATGGACCGTCGACTGCCCGTGAACCGTGGTTTGTGGTCTGTCAAAGATGATCCGCAGTCAATCACTCTAATTTTGGACCATGCTAGGATAGCGGATCATCCCAATTTACAACTTTCGCTTCAGGAATTCGGTCATCTGCGTGTACAGGTGCCAGGTGGTATTTCCACCCGAAATCCCATGGTTGCGATTGGGGTAATAAAAAGATTCAAACTGCTTGTCCGCTGCAATGAGTGCGTTGACCAAGTCCACTGCATTTTGGAAGTGGACATTGTCATCTCCGGTACCATGTATTAGCAAGAAATTCCCTTTAAGCTTGTTGACATGGGTGATGGGGCTGTTGTCATCGTAGCCAGCAGGATTCAGTTGGGGCGTCTGCAAGTAGCGCTCGGTGTAGACCGTATCGTAATACCTCCAGGTAGTCACTGGGGCTACTGCTATGGCTGCTTTAAACACATTATTTCCGATCATCAAGGAAAGGGAGGACATGTAGCCCCCGTAGGACCAGCCCCAAATTCCAATTCGTGAAGGATCTACAAAAGGCATCTTGGCCAAGTACTTGGCTCCTTCGAGCTGGTCAATGGTCTCCAGCTTACCTAAGTTGGCATAGGTGGAGTGTTTGAATTCACGCCCTCTGGCGCCCGTCCCTCGGTTGTCGATACTGGCTACCAGGTAACCTTCAGCGGCCAGGTGCTGGTGCCAAAAGTCTCGAGATCCACCCCAAGAGTTGAGTACATTTTGAGAGCCAGGGCCGCCATAAACGTATAAAAGTACCGGATATTTTTTGTTGGGATCAAAGTCTGCTGGCTTGATCAAGTACCCGTTGAGGGGGGTACCATCTACCGTTGGAAAGGTAAAAAACTCTTTTTTCCCAAGGGCAAAGGTGGTCATACGGTCTTTCAGGGCCTGGTTGTCTTCAAGCACCTTCAAGGTCTTTCCGTTTGCCTCGTTGAGGGTGACCGTTACAGGGTTAGACGCATCAGAGTGATAGGCGATAAAAAACTGGTGATCCGGGCTCATGTTGATGCTGTAGGTACCTGCAAGTGGGCTCAGCAATTTTTTGCCCTTGCCATCCAATTGGACCACATAGAGGTGTCGCTCAAGAGGGGATTTTTCGGTGGAGAGGTAGTAGAGCTTTTTACTTTTCTCATCCACCCCCACCAAGGAACTCACTTCCCAAGGGCCCGTAGTCAGTTGGCGAATCAAGGTGCCATCCAAGTTGTGGTGGAAGATGTGCTTGTAGCCGTCCTGCTCAGAGGTACGGATAAAGGATTTCCCGTCACTGAGGTATTGCAGGTCATCGTTGTAGTCCAAGTCTACATAGGTCGCAGACTTTTCGGATAGGATAAGCCTGCTCTCCCCCGTGCTTGCATTGGCCTGCAAGAGGTCCAATTGATTTTGAAGGCGATTCAGACGGATGAAGGCCAGTTGGTTTGGATCTTGAGTCCAATACAAGCGGGGCAGGTACTGATCTGCTTCCGGTCCTGCATCCATTTTTTGTACTTTTTTGGAGACGAGATCTACCACATGAATGGAGACCAAGGCATTTTTTTCACCCGCCTTGGGGTACTTAAACTTGTAGTCTTCCGGGTAAAGTGGTCCCCAGGTTTGCATGTTGAATTCTGGAACATCGCTTTCGTCAAATCGGATGAAGGCGATTTTCTTCCCGTCTGGTGACCACTTGAAGGCCTGAGCCATGGAAAATTCCTCTTCATACACCCAGTCTGCTGCCCCATTGATGATGCGGTTTGCCTCCCCATCGAAGGTAAGTTGGGTGACAGCGTTGCTGCCGAGATCGGTCACGTAAAGGTCGTTGTCCTTGACAAAGGCCACCTGGTTGTTGTCTGGGGAAAGGGTGGCGTAGGAGATCTTTTCTCCCCCCATGAGTTGCTGCTTTTGTCCAGAGGCCATGTCTACTACATAAAAAATCCCTTTGGAGGATCGGCGGTAGATGGACTCCACATCCGTGGCCAAGAGGACCTTGGATTCATCGCTATTGAAACTGTAGGCTGAAAACGCGATGCCTAAGGCTTGTCCATCGAGTAGGACTCCTACTTCTTCGCCAGTGCTGACCTTGATTTTGACCACAACTGGAGCACCATTTCGCTGAACCAAGGAGCTGTAAAAGTTGCCGTCTTTCATCCAATTGATGCCATAAACCGACTTTTGGGAGAAGGTTCCTTTTTTGAACACGTCCTCCAAACTTACTTTTTTAGGAGTCTGTGCTTGGAGCGAAAAGCTGAACGCGGTCATTAGGCAGCAAAGCAGTACTCGGAAATGCCAATTCTTACTCATAATTTTTTATTTTTGGATACAGATCAGGTGATTCGGAAGGCCTAAAGATATAAAATGGCTCAGGGATTCTAAACCTTTGGAGCATAAACAGAAAATAAGCTATTTCGCAGCGTAAATTTTTTCCTATGAAAAAGAAAATTGCCTTGGTCACCGGAGGCTTTACAGGTGAGTCCGTAATCTCCCTAAAAAGTGCCGCCGTGGTGGAGAAGACCATCGATAGATCGCTTTATGAGGTGTTTACCATCTACATCTATCCGGGGGATTGGTACCATTTGACTCCTTCTGGGGAGAAAATCGCTGTGGATCTCAATGAGTTTAGTCTGCAGATCAAGAATGAAAAAATCACCTTTGACGGGGTGTTTACCATCCTGCATGGATCTCCAGGAGAGGACGGCAAGCTAGCAGGCTACTTTGACCTGCTCGGAATCCCTTACACTACTTGTGATCAGCTTACTTCTGCAATCACGATGAACAAGGGTTACACCAAGGCCATCGTGCAAACCATCCCTGAATTGCAGGTGGCCCGTTCCATGCAGTTGTTTGAGCAGGAGCCTACCGCTGCAGCCAGGATTCAGGAGGAACTTCAACTGCCGCTTTTTATCAAACCCAACAATGGAGGAAGTTCCATAGGCATGAGTAAGGTGAAGACTTGGGCGGAACTACCGGAAGCCTTGGAAAAGGCCTTTGCGGAAGATTCCCAGGTGTTGGTGGAGGAATTTGTATCTGGCCGGGAGTTTTCGGTGGGGATATTTAAAGAAAAGGGACAGATTACGGTATTGCCTGCTACGGAGATTGTTAGCAGCCGGGAGTTTTTTGATTACGAAGCCAAGTACGTACCCGGTGTATGTGAGGAAATCACGCCAGGCCGCATGAATTCGGAAGAGGTTGCCCGTGTAGAGCGCATAGCGAAAAAGGTCTATGCAGTGCTCAATTGTAAGGGTGCAGTTCGAATTGATTACTTCCTTCAAGAGGAAACGGGGGCCTTTTATTTTATTGAAATCAATACGGTGCCAGGCCAAACGGAAACCAGTTTGATTTCGCAACAGGTGCGAGCGACGGGTATGGAAGTATCCCATTTTTACACCCTCCTCATCGAGGAGATGTTTGCTGCTGCCTGTAAAAAGTAATTTGAGTAAGATTTGCTTTTCCTTTCAGTAAAGGAGGCACTTTTTGCAATAAGTTCTATTTTTGTGATAGAAAGCGTTCGCTAATGATTCAAAAACTATTTCCTCTGGACAAAAACTACATCCTTCGTCAGGCCCAATCGGTACTGGAGGAGGAGTTGTTGGATCAGATGGTGGCGGAATTAAAAGTATCTTACACCCAATTGTACAATCCACTGCAGTTGATGGACCATACCTATCGTTCGATTTTGGAGAGAAATGAATTTCCTCGTGAGCGAATTCGGGTCATTTACAGGCAATTGTGTGGTATTTACCGATTCCGACACGGGGACAACCAGCTCGAACTTTTATTTGATGGGCGTACGCATTTCGAAAAATTCCAAGAAGATTGGACTGCAACCTTATTATCCTATGTGCGGCAATTGGGACAGCACGAACCCTATGTAAAGACCCTACTGCGGATGACTTTACTCCATGACACAGAATCCCGTGCAGAATGGGCCGAAAACCACTGCAAGGGATTTGTCAATCAGTTTTTTGACTTAAAAGTGATCAAAAGGCAGGGCGAACTTCGCTTGAAGGTGTCCTAATTTTTGGAAAGGTCCCGCTTAGAAATTAGGGCTGAGCAAGTATTTGCTGTAAAATTCATCAATCACTTTGACGGCTTCTGTGGCGGTATCGACCAAACAGAATAGGTCCAAATCCGATTCACTGATGTAGTGCAGGTCTTCCTGGAGCAATCTACTTTTGATCCAGTCCACCAATCCTCCCCAGTAATCCTTACCCACAAGTACGATTGGGAACCGACCAATCTTGTTGGTTTGGATGAGGGTGAGCGCTTCAAAAAACTCGTCCAAGGTACCAAATCCTCCGGGGAGAACCACAAAGCCTTGGGAATAACGAACAAACATGACTTTTCGGACAAAGAAATAATCAAAGTTGAGCAACTTGTCTCGGTCGATGTAGAGGTTGTTAAACTGTTCGAAAGGAAGCTGGATGTTGAGTCCCACGGACTTTCCTCCTTCCGAGAAAGCCCCTTTATTTCCTGCCTCCATGATGCCTGGACCTCCTCCGGTGATGACACCATAGCCATGGCGAACGAGTTTGGCAGCAATTTCTTCTGCAATTTTGTAGTAGGCATGGTCGCGTGGGGTACGTGCTGATCCGAACACAGAAACACAGGGACCAATTTTTGCGAGTTTATCAAAGCCCTCTACAAACTCAGACATTACCTTAAAGATGGCCCAAGAATCAGCGCTTTTGATTTCATTCCAATCGCGTTCTTTAAAGGCGTTTCGGATGCGGTCTTCTGAATTTTTATCCTCTAGTTCACTCATTTGATTTCGAATTTTTGGTTCAAGGATACGATTCCCTCGCATTAAAGATGGGAAATTTTAAAAAAATCAATGCAAATCCCTGATTAAGAGCAGAAAAAAATCAAGTTGGATTCTAGGGGAAATACCCAAAAGGCCTGCTAATTTTGTGTGGAAATTAAGGCAAGATGAATCTTTTTGAAAAGGCGCAGGCAGTAGAAAGACTTTTTGTAGAGTTGGAGGAGCAATCCAAGCAATTCCACCAAGAAGCAGGGATGGGATGCCTTTCGGGTTGTGGATTTTGTTGTGCCAATCCCGAAGTGCCTGCCTCTGCCTTGGAATTTTTGCCTCTTGCCTTTGATTTGTATGAAAAGGGGATTGCAGAAGAACTTGCATCCCAACTTGCTGCTGACAAATCCAAGGGAGTATGTGTGGTGTATCGAGCACAGTCTGCCGACTTAAGCCAGGGTTTTTGTGGTAACTATTCCAAGCGGGGCTTAATCTGCCGGGTATTTGGGGCTTCTGCTCGAAAAAACAACAAGACCAATCTGAAGGAATTGATTACTTGTAAACTTTTAAAAGCAGCCCGTCCGGAGGCTTTCCAAGCAGTGACTGAGCGCATCAATTCGGATTTGGACCTCCCTTTGGCTCCTGCCTTTTACACCCGTCTCAAGGACGTAGATGAGGCACTCTCGGCTTTGCATCCAGTCAATGAAGCGATCTTGTTGGCATTGGAACTTGTGCTGCGTTACCAATACTACCAAGAAGAGGAAAAATAAGGGCTGGGATCCTTTTTCCTGCGACGCTTTTTTAAGTATATTCGGTGATTCATAGCAGGCTTTTTCCCTACAAAAACTTTCGGTATGTTGAATTTTGCTGAAATCTTACAGACAATCAAATCTCTGGTCGAAACGAAAATCGAACTAATCAAATCAGACATTCAGGACCAATTGGTTGGGATGCTTTCGCGCCTGATTTTATTGGTGTTGATTGGTTCTATTTTGTTGGTAGCCGGGCTATTTTTTTCCTTGTCTCTTGCCTTTTACATCAGTCAGGTCACCCAAAGCCCTTATTTCGGGTTTTTGGTAGTGGCACTGGGGTATTTGCTAGTAGTGGTCTTCTTGTACCTGAGCAGGGACTCCCAGGGCTTTCAGCAACGGGTGAATACCTCATTAAAGGAGTTTATTTTTAATTCAACAAAAGGAAAAAATACCCATGAGTAAGGAACTGGAGAAAAAATCAGCAGAGTTGGAACAGACCTTGGCTAAGCAGCTCAGCGTCTTTAAAAAAGGTTCTGAAGATTGGGTAAAAGTAGGGGCTGTGGTAGCTGTAAGTGCTCTTGTGGTCTATGGGGTAGTGCAGTTGACGAATAAAAAGAAAGCAGAAAATACGGATAAAGCCTTGGAGGTGTTGGAGCGTGAGGGCTTACTCGATGCGGAACTCAAGAAGCGAATTACCCAACCGAAGCCTTCCTCGCTTTGGAACAGTTTGGCTCAAAAAATCCTGTTTTTGGGTTTGGCCTTGGCAAAAGACAAAATTTACGAGCAATTTGCCGCTGGGCAAGAAAAAACGGTAGAGAAGAAAGAAAACCTTTGAGGTCTTGGAGATAACATTTGAGGTTTTAAAAAACCTCGAGTGTTTTAATTCAAAAGAAAATGATTTTTAGAATATGAAACCTTCGAGGTCTTGGAGACCTAAAGGGTTTAAAGAGACCTCAAAGGTTAGACATTGATCAGGGACTCCCGTCTACGCATTTTGCCTGCAGGCACCCCATACATCATCTTAAATCTGCGGCAGAAATAGGCCGTATCTTTGTAGCCCACTTCTTTGCCGATCGTGCGGATGGATTTTTTGGTGGTACGCAGCAAATCTACTGCTGCTTCCAAGCGCTGGTACTCGATGTAGTCCTGTGGATTGATCCCAGTAAGCATCTTAAAGTATTGGCCCACGTAGTCTTCGGATACATTGGCGATTTTGGCCAGTACCCTGTTGGAGAGGTCTCCACCAATATTGCTCTTTATGTAGTTAAAAAGGTCAATCAAGCGTGGGTCCTTGAAGTAGGTCGAGTTTGTGGAAAGTTCTTCGGTAAAGAGTCTGTTTTTGAGAATGTGTCGTAGTAGTTCTATCACGAGTACTTCCGTCAAGGACTTCAAACTACGTTCTTTCCCTACCCCTGTGTTTTCAATTTCCTTCATCAGGTCCTCTACCAAGGTAGTGATGCGGTCATTGAAACGAATGATAAAGGGAGGGATGTCCAGGGAGTTGAAAAAGTTGACCACATCAAACACCTTGGACTCAAATTGGAAGATGGAAATACAGTCTTCTTCTGCAGATTTAATTTCCTTGTAACTGATGCTCTGCAAGTGCTTTCTTCGGGTTTCAGCAAATTGTTCGCCTGTGATTTCCTGCTTGGTGGTTTTGTTTCCAAAGGTAAGCGTTGTTTTACGGTCCTTGGGGAGGAAGATTACTTCACCCTCATTGACTAACTCTTGGTCTTCGCCAAACTTTAAACTTCCGTGATGGAGTAAAAGTAGTGTGTTTTCGTTTTCATGATAGTTCAAAACGGTGGTTGGCTTTTCGATTTTGTAATTGCTGCCTTTCAAAAAGCGAACCTGAACCGACTCAATGACTTTGTTGTAATACTCCATAGCCGAATAAAAATTTACAGTTAAAAATATGATTTTTCCAATTATAAAACTGCATTTTAGAATCAAAAAATTAAAAACACAAAAAAATAAAGAGTAATTTTTGTCTAATTACTCCTTGGTTATGTGGCTGAACTACTTACTTCAAGACCCCTCTTGAAATCACGATTCGTTGGATTTCGGAAGTGCCTTCGTAGATCTGGGTGATTTTGGCATCTCGCATGAGACGCTCTACATGGTATTCCTTTACATAGCCATATCCACCATGCACCTGTACGGCCTCTACAGTCACGGCCATGGCTATCTCAGAAGCATACAATTTAGCCATAGCAGATGCCTGGGCATACTCCTCTCCTTGGTCTTTCAGCCAGGCAGCTTTGTAAACTAGCAGTCGCGCAGTCTCAATCTGAGTAGCCATATCCGCCAACTTAAACTGAATGGCTTGGTGTTGGCTGATGGGCTTGCCAAAGGCTTTTCGTTCCTTGGAATAAGCCAATGCCAATTCGTAAGCGCCTGAGGCGATACCGAGGGCTTGTGCGGCAATGCCTATGCGGCCGCCATTGAGAGTTTCCATGGCAAAGGTGAATCCAAAGCCTTCTGCTCCAATGCGATTTTGGACGGGTACCTTGACATCCGTAAAAAGTAGGGAATGGGTATCCGACCCACGTATCCCTAGTTTATCTTCCTTTTTACCTACTACAAAACCCTCCCATGCTCTTTCTACAATAAATACGGAAATGCCCTTGTGTCCCTTGCTTGCATCGGTTTGGGCAATGACCAAGTAGATGGATGCGGAAGAACCGTTGGTGATCCAGTTTTTGGTGCCATTCAAGAGGTAGTAATCCCCTTCGAGAGTCGCCGTCGTTTGTTGTGAGGTGGCATCAGAACCCGCCTCGGGTTCGGACAAGCAGAAGGCTCCCAGGACTTCCCCTGTGGCCAACTTCGTCAGGTAAGTCTGTTTTTGCTCCTCGGTCCCGTATTTTTCCAATCCCCAGCATACCAAGGAATTGTTGACGGACATAGAAACAGATGCGGAGGCATCAATTTTTGAAAGTTCCTCCATGGCAATCACATAGGAAATGGTATCCATGCCTCCACCACCGAAGTTGGGGTCGACCATCATTCCCATAAAGCCTAGGGAGCCCATTTTTTGAATTTGCTCAGTAGGAAAACGGGCTTCCGTGTCTCGTTCGATTACTCCAGGAAGCAATTCATGCTTGGCGAAATCACGAGCGGCTTCCTGTACGGCGAGCTGTTCTTCAGTAAGGTGAAAATTCATAAGCGACTATTGGGTTTACTTCTGCAAAACGTAGGAAAAAAGAAAAGGGATTTCTGTCCCTTTTCGTGAAAGTTGGATTTGGATTTGGATTAATCTCTGTTTCCAAAGAAAACAAAGATGTAGTATGCCAAGGTAACCAGGGAAGCAAGCGCAGCCACCAAATAGGTGCGGGCAGCCCAGTTCAGGGCATCCTTGGACATGGCGTATTCAGAAGGGGTCACTACATTGCGGTTTTGAACCCAAGCCAGGGCACGATTGGAGGCGTCAAATTCCACGGGAAGGGTCACTAAAGTAAACAGGGTCATGACGGAATAAGAGCCTACCACCAAGACTCCAATGAATTCATAGGGCAATCCTAAAGCAAAGCCGCCAAACAGGGAAGCAATCAAGATGAAATTCAACACTTTGCTGGAGATATTTTGAATGGGGACCATAGCCGAACGCATGGTCAACCAAGAATACGCAGTGGCATGTTGCACCGCGTGACCGCATTCATGCGCTGCTACTGCAGTAGCAGCCGCATTTCTACCATAAAATACATCAGGTGAAAGGTTGACTGTCTTGTCTGCAGGATTGTAGTGGTCTGTCAATTGGCCTTCCACACAAGTGACACGCACGTCATGAATGTTGTGATCGGCAAGCATCAATTTGGCAATCTCCTCCCCAGATAGGTTGGCCTGAAGTGGGGTTTGGGAGTATAACTTGAATTTGGTTTTCAATTTGTTGCTAACCACAAACCCGAGGATAGCAAATACAATGACGATAAGTATGATCATGTCTAGTTAGTTTTGTAATTGGGTGTAACTACGAATTTAAGAAGTAAAAGGTTTTTTCCAAGCGGGAGTTTTCAGCATGAGGATCCAACTGATCAGTCCTACTCCGATGACCAATAACATTTGAGTTCCGTGAATGATGGCTGCAAATATTTTGCCATCGGATTCAGAGACGCCAAAAATCACCAAAATATAGGCTACCAAAGCATGAAAAGTGCCAATACCTCCTTGAACAGGAGCGATCATGCCAATAGTTCCCATCACCATCACCAGAAGCACTTGGCTCCCCGACAAATTGGCAGCCGACTCAATGCCTTGGGATACCGTGTACATGGTCAAAAAGTAGATGATCCAGATCGCTACCGAACTCAACCAAAATCCGAGTGGATTTTTGAGGTGGCCGATTGCAAGTACCCCAGAAAGCAGTTGCCGGGAAAAAAGTTGAAATTTGTTGACCAGGCCATGGTTCCGGTATTTGCTACCCAGAAGGTAAAGGAAAAGTAGAAATACTGCTCCTCCTCCGAGTAGCAAGGGGAGCTGGCGCAGGAGGCTGGAAGTCAAGGCAGAAAGATCCACAAGTTCTCCAGCAAGGGAAACAAACAGTTGTCTTTCGAGCAGAAAGGCCAGAAAAAAAGTACCTGCCATAAACAGGAGGTCTACGCTTCTTTCGACGAGTACGGTGCCGATGGCTTGGCCGATAGGAATGCCGTTGTTCCGCGTCAATACGGTGCAGCGAGCCACTTCTCCTGTTCGAGGGATCAGGAGATTGACCAGGTAGCCCACCATGACTGCATGGTAGGCACGGTTGGAGGAGACGGGCAATTGATCGACTTCCTGACGGAAAAGTAAGGCCCAGCGCCAACCTCGAAGCCAGTATCCAGCCCAGGCTATCATTAGGGAGGTGCCAATCCAAAACCAATTGCTGGAAGCTAGTTGCTTTTGGAGGCTGCCAAATTCAATGTCTCGGTACAAAAACCAAAAAATCCACAGGGCTATTCCCAGGGAGAGGGCCACTTGTAGGAGTTGTTTGATTTTGGGATGCATTGTCAAATGAGTTGATTTTTATCGTCTGGAAATACCAGGATAGGCTGGTGAGTTTTGGCTTCTTCTGGGCTCATGCCTGCATAGGCAATGATGATCACCACATCTCCTACTGCTGCTTTCCTGGCTGCAGGGCCGTTGAGGCAGACGGTCCCAGATCCCCGTTGTCCTTTGATGACATAGGTTTCGAGTCGCTCCCCATTGTTGACATTGACCACCTGTACTTTTTCGTTCTCGAACAGTTGGGCGGCATCCATCAAGTTTTCATCCAGGGTGATGGAGCCCACGTAATGCAATTCGGCCTGGGTGATTTTCACCCGGTGGATTTTTGATTTTAAGAGTTGGAGTTGCATGGTTTAGTTTTCGATGCACGAAATTAAGGAATAATGGGCAGGTTATCGATCAATCTCACCGGGCCTACATAAGCAGCAATGCAAAGCGATCGGGCGCCATCTTGGGTAAACGCATCAAAAATTTCAAATGTTTCAGGGTGCACGAGGGCAATGTACTCTAGTTCAGTGTTTGCAGCATTGGAAAAGACCTGCAGGGTATCGGCTTGGACTTGGCTCCAGGGCTCTGCAGCAAGTAGTCTTTCTTTGGCTTTATTCAGTTGGGTGAATAAAAGCAGCGCTTGTTGGCGCTCTTCTGGGCTAAGGCGCAGGTTTCTTGAGGACATGGCCAGTCCATCTTTTTCTCGCCGGGTAGGCACCACTTCGATGCTTAAGTGAAAAGAGAGGTCCTGCACTAGGCGCTTGATGACGGCGACTTGCTGCAGGTCTTTTTGGCCAAAAAAGGCTCGGTTGGGCTGGATGAGGTGAAAGAGTTTGGATACGACGAGCCCTACTCCATGGAAGTGTCCCGGGCGAAATTTACCTTCTAGTACTTGTTCTAAGTCTCCAAAATCCAAACGAAGTGAAGTCAGTTTTGGGTACATGGTCGCTACTGTAGGTACCCAAACAAAAGCTGCTCCAGCGGCTTCGAGTAAGGCAAGATCCGCATCTAGGGATTGGGGGTATTGTTTAAAATCTTCGCTGGAGTTGAATTGTGTGGGGTTGACAAATATGGAAACCACTGTATAATCCATGGAGGCGGTACTTTTCGCCACCAGATCCAAATGGCCTTGGTGAAGCGCACCCATGGTAGGTACAAAGCCTAATTGTTTGCCTTCCTTTACAATGGCAGTCCAAATGGGTCTCCATTCGGCTTCGGTGCGGATAACCTTCATGACAAGGGAATTTTTCGGCTAAATAGCGGCAAAACTAGATTAATATCCACAAATCCAATGCTTTTAGGCTTTTTTTATTTACCTTTGTGCCCGTTGTTTATCACGATACTAAAATCCCCATAGCATGTCCAAACTACGTATTCTCTACGTTGCTAGTGAAATCAACCCTTTCTTACAAACATCCAAGGTAGCCACATTCTTACGATCACTTCCTCAAGCCATGCAAGAGCGAGGGATGGAGATCCGTATTTTGGTACCTCGGTTTGGGTTGATCAACGAGCGAAAAAACAGGCTCCATGAGGTGGTGAGGCTATCGGGAATCAATATTTCGGTAGGAGAGGAAGAAAAGCCTTTGATCATCAAAGTGGCTTCCATTCCCAACGCCAAACTGCAGGTGTACTTCATTGACAACGAAGATTATTTTCAGCGTAAATATGTATTTCACGATAAGCAGCAGCGTTTTTACGAGGACAACGACGAGCGGGCGATTTTCTTTTGTAAGGGGGTAATTGAGACCGTAAAGAAATTGGGCTGGGCTCCAGACATCGTGCATTGCAACGATTGGATGACTTCCCTCATTCCGATGTACTTGAAGACTACTTACAAAAACGAACCCTTGTTCAAAGAGACCAAGTCTGTATTTGGGATCTACACCGAAGGTTTTTCCCATACATTCGGAGATGATTTGTTAAACAAGGTTAAGATGGTAGATATCGATGATACTATTTTAGCACCTTTGAACAGCAAAGATTTTTCAGGCTTCATCAAGATGGGTATTGCGTATGCGGACCGAGTGGTGCAAGGCTCTGAAGTCTCTGCCGACTTGAGTCAACTAATTGGAGATTTTTCAAAAAATCAGAAATTTGAAATCAGTTTTGAAGAAGAGCAGCAAGCTCATGAAGAGTTGTATGGAATGTACACCAGCCTTGCGGGCTAAATTTTCCGTTTTCGCGTTTTTGTTACTCTTGATTTTGGGAGGATGTAGTGACCCTGCCACGCTCGGTCTTGAACTTGCGCCTCAGAATAATCAAATTGGGGTGTTTTACAAAGAAATTCCCCTAGAAGCTCAGGTAGTATTGCTTGATTCCTTCAACACCACCAATGCTGGTATCCTCATCGTGGGAGATGAGGAGGACCCCTATTTTGGGAAGACCAGAAGTACCGCTTATACCCGCTTGCACATCGAATCAGGTTCTGAACGTCCTCGAATTGACGCCATTCTAGATTCTGTATTTTTTACTTTGGCCGTGGTAAGTGTCAATGGTTTGGACTTGGACAAAAAGAAAAAGTATTCGGTCCACCTGCTTACCCAACCCTTGGAAGATACCTTGTATTACAACTTTAGTAAGCTTCCTTACCAGGCAAGTCCAATTGCTGAGGTAGAAGTGGCCTTTAAAACTGCAAAAGACACCTTATTGAAAGCCCCTTTGAATTTAGCCTTGGCAGATGAAATGTTTGGCAAAATCAAGAGAGGAACAGAGTTTAATTCCCTTTTTAACTTCAGAAGGTATTTGCCTGGTGTAGCCATCGTTCCTCGAGCCGGAGACAATGCCACTGCAGGGTTTTCCCTAGGAGGAAACACAGGCATTAGTTTTTTCTACCATTACCTGGGGGATACTACAGCCAAAAAGTACAGCATCACTACCTTCTCTTCCCGTAGTTTCAATGGTATTGAATCCGACCGCCGAGGTACGCCTACTGAAGTGGTGCGCGAGTACCAAAAATCCTATTCTACCAGCAATATAGTGGGTATGAAGTCTGGATTGGGCCTTGCCATGCGATTGAATACGCGTCCTTTGGATGCTTTCCTAGATACTTTGTCGGGAGTGGTATTCAATCAAGTGACTTTGGAGTTGGGTCCTATTGAAGAGCAAGACAAGGGGCAAACTCCGATATCGGGTATGGTCATGAAATTTGTGGACTCCCAAAATCGGGTCCTTTTGAGTTCCATCAACAAGGCCGAACTTCACCTTCAGGGGGATGGACAGTTGCAAGTCATCGAACAAGAAGATGGCACCAAGGTTCCCAATAACTTCTTCCCATCTTCAGCAATCCTCAGTTACGAGGCTACGGCTAAAGTTCACCGTGTTGGACTGAGTTCCTACCTAAATGCTTTATTAAAGAAGGAGTTGAAGCGTCAGGACTTGCTGCTTTATGCGATTACGCCAAATACAGGAGACGATTTCAAGCGCTCACTACGCCAGTTTAAAGTCAACAAAGACAAGTTGAAAATCAAGGTGATTTATTCCAAAACCAAATAGCCAAAAAATTCATTAAAGTGGCCTTAAATCCCCTTTTGATTTTTTAAAAGGGGATTATTTTTTTTGGCACAATTCCTGTTTCTTTGCTTCACCAAAACCAACTTTTATAAATTTTTAGTTATGTGCGGAATAGTCGCTTACGTAGGGCAGCAAGATGCCCTTCCCATCATTCTTAAGGGATTAAAAAGACTCGAATACAGAGGCTATGACTCTGCGGGAGTAGCCTTGATCGATCAAAAAGGGCTCAGTATTTACAAGAAAAAAGGCAAAGTTGCGGAGTTGGAAAATAACCTGGCGGAAAGTGGAGACCTTCATGCTAAGGTAGGCATCGGACACACCCG
>Ga0169931_10005668_pt1 | contig 18966 bp, 19 predicted proteins | sample Kivu_15m_20L_FD_129675 | JGI IMG/M metagenome (GOLD analysis project Ga0169931, IMG submission 129675) | Freshwater microbial communities from Lake Kivu, Western Province, Rwanda to study Microbial Dark Matter (Phase II) - Kivu_15m_20L... | ecosystem: Environmental > Aquatic > Freshwater > Lake... | reverse complement strand
GGGTATAAAGGGCGGATAAATCAGAAACAGACCACGCAGCAACAGTTGCTGGGGCCTGAGCCTTCTTACGAAGTGACACTTTGATTTCCCGCTTTCGATGAGCCAACGTCTTGACCCCTCTACTGAGTAAGACACCAAAAGGGGGTAAATGTTGTTCAAGTGGAAAGTCTATATTGTGATTTGAGTCACATTACTTTGAAGTTAACTTTCTAGTCTTTCAGATATCAGCTCAACTCAATTTTACAAGTATTTAACCACGTGAGGTGGATATGCCACAGTAGCCCTCTAATCTCAAGAAAAACTAAAAGGGGAGAGTGGAGGATATGGCGGGGGCTCGATTTGGGAACTGAACTAGATTTGATGCGAGATTACCCTAAACCAAAAGACCGACTGAAGAGTCGTCCAATAGTTTCCGAGGAAGACCGAGAAATTTCTCGTAAATTTGATCGACAATATTTTGATGGTGACAGGAAGTACGGATATGGTGGATATTCATATAATGAAAGGTACTGGGGAGCGACAGTTATAAACTTCGCTAAGCACTATAACCTTAACTCTAATTCAAGTATCTTAGATGTTGGTTGCGCTAAGGGATTTATGTTGAAAGGATTCAAAAATCTTCTCCCTGATTCGAAAATTGCTGGAATTGACATTTCGAACTATGCAATTAGAAATGGTCATTTGGATGTAAGAAATTTCTTGGTTCAAGGTAGTGCAATTGAGTTACCTTTTTCTGACAGAGCCTTTGATTTGGTGATTTCAATTAACACAATCCATAACTTAAAGATGGAAGACTGTATTCAGTCTCTGCGAGAAATACAGAGAGTAAGTAAGGGAAATTCTTTTGTGATGGTAGATGGGTGGAAAAATGATATTGAAAAAGTAAATTTAGAAGCTTGGGTTTTAACTGCTCAAACCATACTTTCGTCAGATAAATGGCTTGAGCTCTTCAATGAGGCTGGATACACAGGTGACTACGCTTTTTGGACTGTTTAGGCGGCAAATTTAATTTAAAAAATTTCTCAGCAATTAGCCGTTTAGAAATTTCCCTAATATGGACCTTTGAAATTATCTATTTCAGGAGCTAATGCAGTTGTGATATCTGGGATTCCTAAAACTCTAGTGATTGACTTTTGAAGCGAATTTGCGGATGGATAAAAGACCTCTTCTAACACTTTTGTAGAGGGTGCAGGGCTATTAGGAAGACCAATTCGTTCCACTGGAGCTTTAAGAAAACTGAAGGCTTTTTCAGCAACCAGAGCCGAAACCTCACTTGCGACGCCGTATTGGACCCAACTGGTATCGGCAACAATTAGTCTCCCAGTCTTCATGACAGACTTAATTATTGTGCTTTCATCAATTGGTCGTATGCTCCTAATATCAACAACTTCTACAGATATGCCAAATCTAGATAAAAACTCTGCCGCTCTCATCGCTTCAATCACCATATAGGAAGTGCAAACGACCGAGATATCAGTTCCTAATCGTAAAACATTCGCTTTCCCAATTAGAGTTTCATAATAACCTTCTGGAACATCTCCTGTTATATCAAAAAGGCTTCTATGTTCTAGAATTACGACAGGGCTTTTGGATTTAAGCGCGGAAAGAATTAAACCTTTTGCGTCAGCCGGCATTGCTGGCATAACGACAGCGATTCCGGGAAAGTGGGCAATTGGAGCTTGCAAGCTTTGAGAATGAGTCGCACCTTGCCCCCACCCACGGCCGATTACCCCTCGGACAACAATCGGAACTTGACCAGCATTTCCTCCATACATATAGCGCCATTTTGCAGCTAGATTCAACATTTGATCAAAAGCTAGAAACATAAAGTCATTTCTATGGTGAACCAAGACTGGTCTCATTTCCATGGAAGCAGCCCCTATGCAAATTCCTGTTAGAGCATTCTCCATTGAAGGCGAATCAAAAACACGAGAGCGTCCAAATTCATCAAATGCTTCCTTTGTAGTACCAAAAACTCCAACAGGATAATCTACTCCGATCCCTGTAATAAAAACTTTTGAATTTTCTCTCATTCCAATTACTAAGGCTTCAGAAATTGCTTGGGCATAAGATAAGGTTCTCATTTAAACCTCCCCTGCGTTCTCAAACAAAGATGTTACTTCCGGCTTTAGAGAATGCTTTGCTCGGAGAAATTGTTCTGAGACATCCTCCAATACTTTTCGCTCTATTTCTTTAATTTCAAAATCTGAGAAATAGTTTTCGCCTATAAGAATGTCTCTCAAGATTTTAACTGGATCTTTTTTTTGCCACTGTTCCAATTCACTTTTACTTCTAAAGGTTCGTCCAACGTCATGATCAAAATTTGGCCCAACATGTTCACGCCATCTATATGTATCGAGTTCAATTAAAATTGGAAATGGGTTTTCTCGCATTTTCACCAAAGATTCTGCGACCAGATTAAACACGTCTCGGACATTATTTCCATCGCCTTTAATTGCCTCAACACCAAATGAGCGTGCCCTGTCGGTAAACTCACTATTAGGCGCTTTCCTAGAAGAGAATGTGCTTTCGGTTGAATACATATTATTTTCACAAACAAAGAGAACGGGGAGAGAATGGATTGCGGCAAAATTTAGTGATTCATAAATAACTCCTTCTTCCCAAGCGGCGTCGCCAAAAAATGCAACCGCAATGTTATTTCTTTTTTCCATTTTGTAAGCCAGAGCACGACCCACGGCGAGAGATACACTTTCTCCCAAGATCGCTGTGGACACAAAAAAAATATCTTGATTATGGCTTAAATGAACAGAGCCCCCTCTTCCTTTTGAGCATCCCTCTTGGCTTCCATATAATTCAGCAATCAGTCTAAAAACACTTCCTCCACTTGCAAGAAAATGATTATGGCTTCGATGGTGAGAAAAAACCGAATCTCCAACTTGCAGATTAGCACACACGCTCGTTGCAATCCCCTCCTGGCCTGTGCCTAAATGAATTGCGGTTCTCATTTGCTGATCCTTGTAATTCTCTGCAATCATTTCTTCAGTAAATCTAATTTCTAGGAGTGATTCGTAAATTGCTTTCCAATTCTTTTTTACCCCAGACCCTACTAGGGAGTCCACAGAGAAGCCTATTTTTTGCATACTGTCAGGATATCAGACTGCCCCCAGCAGATAGTCAAAAATATTTTAGCTAATTTACAATTTAGTTGCTTGATTAAAGTATAATTAGCCATCATGAAGGATACTATCGCTACATGACTTCGCAAATTAATGTTCCATACACCAACTTTGCCCCAAAAAATGAGTCTATCAAGGACGAATTAATAAAGGCTTTTGAAAAAGTTTTAGATAGTGGCAAATACATTCAAGGCCCAGAGGTAAAAAACTTTGAAGTTGAGTTTGCTAGTTTTACCAATACTAAGTATTCCAACGGAATTGCAAACGGAACTTGTTCATTAAAAATTACCTTAGATGCATTAGATTTACCCAAAAATTCAGAAATAATCACTGCACCTAACTCATTCATTGCTTCCGCATCTTCTATTTCGCTCGCTGGGCTAAAGCCTGTTTTTGTAGACGTTTCCGAGGATATGAATATCAATGTGGAGCTTTTGGAAAGTGCGATAACTGAGAAAACGAAGGCAATCATGCCAGTCCATTTGACAGGACGCCCAGCAAAAATGGATAAAATTTTGTCAATCGCAAAAAAGCATAATCTGTATGTAATCGAAGATGCAGCCCAGGCCGTCGGTGCAAAATTCAAAGGTCAGCCTGTTGGCTCATTTGGCATTGCAGGAAGCTTTAGTCTGCATCCATTGAAAAACTTACATGCTTATGGAGATGCAGGGATAGTAACCACAAATGATGAAGAACTTTGGACCAAACTTTCACTTTTGAAGAATCATGGGCTTAGTAACAGAATCACATGTGAAACCTTTAGCTCCAATTGCAGATTAGATGAATTACAGGCGTCATTTTTGAGAATTCAATTAAAAAAATTGTCTAAATGGAATGATTCGAGAAGATTGTTGGCAAATATCTATAATGAAAAATTAAAGGATTATGTCGCTGTTCCATATGAACATCCTGACGAATTCCATGTTTACCAAACTTATATGATTAGAACTAGGAGACGAGACGAATTACAAAAGTTTTTAAAGTCACAGAGCATTGAAACAATAGTTCATTACCCCACACCAATTCATTTACAGCCAGCAGCAAAATACTTAGGTTACGATCTTGGATCTTTCCCAATGACAGAAAAATTAAGCCATGAAATTCTAAGCCTTCCTCTTTATCCTGGGATGTTGCAACACGAACAACGATATGTAATAGATAAGATAATTGAATTCCATTCATGAGTCGAAATTCCATGGATAACAAATGGAAAGTTCCTTATAATTATCTCCCACAACAGTTTAATTCTCGTGAGGACATATTTGACGAATGGAAAAAACTAGCTGAAACGTCTGAGTTCACTTTGGGACCCAAGGTAAAAGAGTTTGAAGAGAATTTTGCTAGGTATGTAGGAGCACAATATTGTATTGCAACAAATAATGGCACTGATGCACTGATTTTGGCTTTAAAAGCATTCGGAATTAAAAAGGGCGATGAAGTAATTACTGTTCCAAATTCTTTTTATGCAACAACTGGAGCAATTGTTAATTGTGGCGCTAAGCCGGTATTTGTCGACGTAGATTCCAACCATCAAATGGACGCAGAGCAAATTGAGAATGCCATTACGAAGAATACTCGCGCAATTCTTCCTGTTTATTGGGGTGGAAGTTCACCAGATATGCTTCATATTTGCGAAATTACAAAACGACATAGTTTGGTAGTAATCGAGGATGCTTGTATGGGTATTGGTGGGAAGCATAAAGAAATTCCACATGGTCGTTTTGGAAATATTGGCGCCTTTAGCATGCACCCACTTAAGTCTCTTAACGTTATGGGTGATGGTGGAATGTTGGTAACTGATGATTTAGAAAAATTCAAATGGATGAGCATGTATCGTAATCACGGTATGACGGATCGGGACCATATAAAAATCTGGGGCGTAAATATGCGGATACAACCTATCCAAGCCATAGTTGCTTCTCTAGAATTACCTAAGATTGATCAGATTATTATTTCTAGAAATAAAAATGCTGAATTTCTTGATGCAGAACTCAAGCAATTGACCCCTTATATAAAAATTCCCCATCGGCATAAGTATGATTTAAACACTTACTCGCTCTATATGGTCCAATGTGAAAAGAGAGATGAATTGTTAAATCATTTGAGATCAAAAAGTATTGATGCAAAAATTCACTACCCTGTTCCCTTACATTTACAAGATGCAGCTAAAAGTCTAGGTTACTCAAGAGGTAGTTTTCCAATTGCAGAGTCACAGGCAGTGAAGATTATTACCTTACCAGTGCACCAATTTCTCGATTTAGACCAGCTAACCTATATGGTGGATTGCGTCAAAGATTTTTACTCAAGAATCATCATTTGATTTATCCTCTGCAAGTTCAGCGTTCATAATTCTTAGACCTTCACTAATTGGAATGGGCTTATAGAGAGGTAGGAAAGTTTGTAGGTTAGATATATCAAATGGGCGAAATCCATTGTGAGGCATGGCTCCAATTCGCGGATTCTCAAAAATCTTGGATTTGCTATTTGTAATTTCTAAAATAGTTCTTGCAACCTCAGCAAATGAATTGAGTATTCCGCTTGCCAAATTTAACTGACCGACGGCACCTTTTAATACAATTTCAGTAATAACCTGAACAACATCTGAAACTTGAATAAAATCTCGTAACTCCTCGCCAGCCCCAAACAACTGAATATCCTCGTTTTTTCTGGCCAGCCTTAAGAATGAGCAGGGTCCATATCCATTATGAGGATCTCTTGCTCCGTAGATAAGCGTTGGTCGCACTATGCATAATTGATTTCGCAGAGAAGAACTCTGCAAAAAAATTTCGCGAGCAAGGTGCATTAAACCATGAAGACTCTGTGGTGCTTTAATAGATTTTTCTACTAGTGGTTCATCCGAATCCATATAAATTGCATCTGAACTTACATAGATTACCTGGGCTAAATCTATATCTTTAACTCCCTCAACAAAGTTTTCGATACCAGTGAGATTAGCGTTGAACTGATTTATTTTTTTTACCGGCACATCGCCTGCCGTAAAAATAATGACGTCTTTTGGCTTAATTCTGTTCGAAAAAAAATTGATCGCATCAATGGATGTTAAATCAATATCATCCCTTCCTAAATTATAAGAATTTATTCCGAGTTTAAACAAGTACTCAATTAGAGTCTTGCCAATAAAGCCATTTTTTCCAATAACTACAACTCTTTCAAAATCAAAATTTTCTAAATACTGTAAAGAGGTAGTAATTTTTTCGCTTTTCATTTAACAAGTAATTTTCTAATTTTGGTTTTATTTGATTTAACTGCACTACTAAAAATTCTAAAAGGATCGATCACAATTAGTGTGCTCAGGTCTTTGCTTGGAATCTGGTCCAAGTCTATTCTTGAAAACTCAGGCCAAGGTGTGACGATAATGATTACATCAGATGCTTCAATACACTCTTGAGGGGTACTAAAAACTTTAACGTCTGATAAGGCTTCAGGAAAGACTGCAGCTGGATCATATGCGCCGATAATGTTCTTCGAATATTTCGCAACAATTGTTAATGCTAATGAGTTTTTAGTCGAGTTTGTATTCTCTTTATAGGCAATTCCTAGAACTCCTATCTTGGCGTTTGGATTTTGGTTAAGAACTTCTCTATCAATGATCAAATTCAACCATTCTTTGTTTAATTGTGAATTCTCTAAATAAGTTCGAAATAAACTCACTTGGTTTTTATCCTGAACTAGTGCGAGATTATCAAGAGTTCTTAAGTCCCTCTCGATATTTCCTCCAGATATTCCTAACCCTGGCGATAAATAAGCATATTTACCAATTCTTTTATCGAGCATTAATGATTCTTTTATTAAAGTCCAATCTGCACCTATAGTGGTCGCTAATCCACTAAGTGAATTGGTTGTTGCAATAGATGCAGCCAGGTAAGCGTTGATTGACAGTTTAGTAAATTCGGCAGTTTCAAAGTCCACAGAAATTATTGGACATGAAAAACTCATTAAAATTGAATTATAATTTGATCCTAAAGGCATATTTGGTTTGTCTACCCCGATTATAATTCTCTCCGGTTGCAATGCTCTGCTAAAAGCCTCCCCAAAAATTAAAGTTTCAACCTGATACGAGATATTCGAATAATACTTTTTCATCTCACGAGTGAAACCTGGTGGAACTTGACATAGTATGATTATTTGTGTACCACTCGAAGCCATTTTAGAAGCTAATTTTATTAATTTTTCAACTTCTTTCAAATCGCTATTTCCAGAATCGTCAGTGGGTACATCTTGGCTTATGTAGATAATTTCGCAGTTACTTAATTCGTTAATATCGGAAGTGAAAGTCAGATTATCTTTTGCTATTTCAAATGTTTCATTCAAGTTTGGTTCCCTGATTGGCCAATTTCTTGAATTCAAATCATCAATCAACGATGAGTTTATATCAACACCAAAACACTTAATATCTTTTGTTGCAAGTGAAATAGCACTCACAATACCTAGATGTGACATTCCCAAGAATGCCACGTTTAATTCAGTATTCATAACATTGCCGATAACTCATGAAGTGTTTCAGAAATCCAGTAATCCGTTGATAAATCTGTTTGATTTCCATTTTTGATGTGACGATAGAAATATTCATGCTCTTCTGCCCAGGTTGGGTCTAATAACTCTAATGTACTGAGATTCTCTTTTGGTATTCCGGAGGGTAAAACTCTACCCCGTTCAATTAGTATGGATGGCCCCCATTTACACAAAGATGAAATATGTAATGAGCCTTTCTCGCCGATGATGTCACATTCAAAAGTATTTTTCCACATGCAAAGCGACATTTCTAGTTGAACAAAAATATTTTTTAGATTAAAATGAATAAGTGCATGATCTGGAGCAACCGTTTCAAAATTGTGAGTGGTTAAAGAAATATTCTTGAGCTCATCGATACCAATCCAAAAAGCTAATGTATCAAGTAAGTGCGGTGCAAGATCTGAAATTACACCCATATCTTTATCTCGCCAATTACTGGACTTAACTAATTGTGAAGTACCATTTCCATAAAACATTTTGATTGAATAAATCTTCCCAATTTCGTTGTTACCTAGTATCTTCTTTATGCTTTTAAAGTGAGGTTCAAACCTGTGATTATATGCTGTGTAAATAAAGACCTTAGACTTTACTGCTCTACTTTGTAATTCAATTAAATCCCAATTTTTATTGGATATTAGAGGTTTTTCAACAAGTACATGCTTTCTATTCTGAATGCAATACTCTATCAAATTCGGCTTTTCTTTATCTGGCACACATAAAAATACGGCATCGTATGTATCAACTGGAGCATTAGATATGTCAGAGAATGTTGCACTCGTATTAACTGGATCAACTGAACCTACTAATTCTTCTTCAATAAATCTAATCCTTTTTAATCCTTGTGTGCCTAAGCCCACAACTAAGGTTCTCATTGAATTGCGTAACCCATTTGTTCTTTTATGCGATTCAGTTTTTCAATAATGTCAGATCTTTTGATAGGGATATTTCCATTGCGATCAGATTCACAAGCAGCAGCGATACTGCCGACAATAGACGCCATCGGAAGAGATCCAGTGGCTTTTAGCGTCAACGCAGCATACGCCATTAGGGCGTCTCCAGCTCCCACAGGGTCAATTGGATTTTCTGTAAATGAGTCTAGGGAAATCATGTTTGGTTCATCATCAATCTCTGATTTAGACAAACCAATTAAACCTTTTTCGCCTAATTTTAGAATCAAATTTTTGCACTTTGATAACCTGTATAACTTCCCAGCCAAAGGTCCGATAGTTGAATCTTGGTCGGCAAGAGAAAACCTTGCTTCTCGTTCATTAGGTGTAATTAAATCAAACCCGATAAAGTCTGAAATATTTCCCCACCTACTTGCAACTTGACTATCAGCAACCCTGAAGATATCTTTACCGATAGAAGTTGTTAATTGTGTTATGTTTTGTTTATGAAAAATTCCATGCCTGAAATCACTAAACACTACGATTTTAGACTCGATGGATGAAATAGACTTGGCAAAATCATTTGAAAGATCTGTTGATATTGGCGAATTATCTAAAGTATCCACCTTTAGTAATCTGTATCCATTGCAAATAATCGCATTTTTCTGCGTAGTAGGGCGTTCATTGTCCAATATTTTATTAACTATGATGCCAGCTGAAGTAAGTTCATTTTCAACCATTTGAGCAAAGGGATCTTTGCCTAGGAGTGTCGTAAAGGTAACATTAGCCCCAGCAGATTTCAGGTGAAGTGCTACGACCCCTGCACCTCCAACATATGATTTTGAATCAAGTTGTCTTACGCTAATAGTAGGCGTTTTTGTTTGTCCACCGATCATAATTGTCTCAGTGTACGTATCTACTATCGTATCGCCAATTACATGAACATTGATAGAATCAAATTTTTTCAACACTTTGTCGATGTCCGAGAAATCAAATTGATAAGTTTGCATAATTGAAATGATTTTTTCCAACATTAAATTTGGAGCTTTTTGTTCAATTAAATTACTCGAGGATAAGACTAAATCACCAGGTGTAAAGATTATTTTTCCACCGTAATTAACAACCACGGACGATTCTTCCAAAGTTGCAGCTGGTAGCGATGAGCCAGAATATTCAAATCCCTTAGCAAAAAAATCCGGCTTGATATTTCCTATATTTTCTAAGGGAGTAGCAAAATCATCGATGATGACATAATCAACCATTTCTAGAGCCGCTAAGTTTAGTGCTCGTATATTCTCTGGAACATGTGGCCGATACACTCCTTTTTTTATGTGACGATCTGCCGTCACGCTGACTATGAGTATTCCTGCCTTCGATTTTGCATATGCAAGATGGCGTAGGTGACCCGGATGAACCACGTCAAACACTCCATGACACAGTATTACTGGCTTTGCTCGAGGAAAATCTCCAATTATTTCCACAAGTTCTGAGATTTTCTTTACTTTGTATTTGTAGTTTTCAAGGTACCCAAACTTCATTGACTATCTGCTCCTAGTTTGTTCAGAATTTTTGCCTAAATGAGTAAACCAAATTTTAGTTGCCTCATGAATTGATGCTTCATCCCAAAGTGGAGCATCTTCCCAATAAGAAACATCTTGGAGCAATTTAGAAACTCCTTCTTCTAATGAAATTTCTGGTTTCCAACCAAGTTCACTAGAAATTTTCGAGATATCCGCCCATGTACACTTTGGCTCACCCGGACGTTCTGGAATCCTTACTATCTCATCAGAGAGGAGTTGAGCTAATTCGTTGATTTTTCTTGGCTTTCCATAACCTATATTGTAAATCTCACCAACTTTGTCGGTTTGCGCAGCAGCAATAAATGCTTTCGCAACATCAGTAGCATAAACAAAATCACGGCTTTGATTTCCATCTCCCACAACAGTTAAAGCTTTTCCTGATATTTTTTGTTTTAAGAAAACTCCAAAAACTGCACCATAGGCACCTGAAGTTCTTGAGCGCGGACCATAGGCATTGAATATGCGAATTGAATTTACAGGCAATCCATAAACTTGATGCCAATGAAATAAAGTAAGTTCTCCAATATATTTTGTTAGCGCGTACGGATATTGTGGATTGATCGGCGCTTCTTCAGCTGTAGGAACTTTTGCTAATCCATAACATGAAGAAGAAGCGGCGTAAACAACTTTTTCGACTCCAGCAACTCTAGCTGCCTCTGCAACTCGCGCCGTTCCATTTGAATTTGCATTGAAGTATTCAAGTGGTTTTTCTATTGATGGGACAATGTCGCCGATACCTGCTAGATGAAAAAGCCATTTCACATTACTAAATATAGGAATATTTGTTTCGATATCAGTAATATCAAGTTTATGAAAATGAAGTAAAGGATTAGATCTATGTTGGTCTAAATTTTTCAATCTACCCCCAGATAGATTGTCTATAACTCTTACTTCAAAGTCTTTTTCCAAGAGTAGGTCCACAATATGGCTTCCAATAAAGCCTGCTCCGCCGGTGACAAGCGCAATTTTTTTAGAAGCCACTACTTAATTGCCAAATCTTTTAAAGTTCTAACGTTAAAATACTTGTTATCACTCAAACTGTTTGGCAATAGATCGTCTTTGAAAGCATCGCACAATTCTTGTACGGCATCTTCAACAGTCCTTTTTGCTCGAAACCCAAGAACATTATAGATTTTGTCGGAATTAATGTGATAGCTTCGATTGTCATCATTCTTTGAATGGGTTACTTGTATTTCGGCTTTTTCTGGAAAGTTTAGAAGAACAACTTTTTTCACAATTTCAGCAATAGAAGATATTGTCAGATTTTCATTTCCTACATTAAAAATTTGCTTTTGTACCTTATCCGCTGGAGCAGTGATCAATAATTTTATAACATCTATGTAATCTTGTATGTGAATATTGGGACGTCTTTGATCTCCACCAAATACCGTGATTTTATTTGTATTAATCGCAAGATTAGTGAGAATGTTAACTGACACATCTAACCTTTGTCTGGGACTGTAACCACAAACAGTCGCAGGTCTAAAAATTACTGTTTCGAAATCAATGGTGGCTTCTAAAAGTAATTGTGGTTCGCATTCCCCTTTATACTTGTTGTAGAGCGTCAATGGGACAAGTGGGTGCTCCTCGGTTACTTCTGGAGCATCTGAAACGCCGTAGACAGAACTTGAGGAAGCGTAAATAAATCTTTTAATTCCTGAACGTTTGGCGGCCTTCACCATGGGTAGAAAAGCGTTTAAGTTTACGCTGGTTGATAGGGCTTTATCTAATTCAAAGCTGGCGTCATTTGATATACAGGCTAAATTTATGAAGACATCATGTTGTTTACAACTTTCTTCAATCAGTTTAGTGTCTCTGATGTCTCCCTCTACCAGCCTAAACCTTTTATTGTTTTTGGGTAGAAAATCTTTACCGAAAAAACATCGATCGTAGACAGTCACCTCATATCCTAGATCTAATAATTGAGGAACCATTCGGGCACCACAGTAACCAGCACCTCCCGTAATAAATAATCTCATTAATTAGCCTCGATTCTGTTAGAACTAAATTGAGTAGCCGGCTGATTTTGCATCTTTGTAAAACATTTCTACCGTTTCTAATGAAAGCATTTCTAAATTTTTTCCTAAACCATCTATTTTTCCTAGAAGAGGAGCCGTAACGGTTATAATTTGACATCCAACCTGCTCTGCTTGATATATATTATATACCTCTCTAGTACTGGCCCATAGAATTGAAATCTGCTCAAACGAATTCACTGAGTCGCAAATCTCTTTTAGAATTGGCATTGGATCTCTTCCTGTGTCGGCTATTCTACCCGCAAACACAGAGAAAATAACTGGATTGTTTGACCTAATAGAATCGCTTAATATTTTCACTTGTTGAATAGTCATGATTGCCGTAACGTTACAAAACACTCCCTGATTATTTAATTCGGAGATCAGGCCGTGTGTTGAAACTCCTCTCGTGTTTGTTACCGGAATCTTTACGCAAACATTGGGAGAAATCTCGGCTAGCTTCATTGCTTGTCTTTTCATTTCATCGATTTCGTCGGCAAAAACTTCAAAGGAAATTGGTAAGTCATTTATTCTATTTATGATATCTTTGGCAAATTCCAAATAATTTTTCACACCTGCGTTTTTCATTAGCGTAGGATTAGTTGTAAAACCAGAAATATAATCTCTGTAATTTTTATAGTGATGGTCTATTTCTTCAACACTAGCACTATCTAAAAATATTCTAATCTTAGGCATATTAATTCTTTGTGGCATGATCAGAATATACCGCTAATTCTCATTAACTAGAGAAATGTTTATCCACTACGCCTTGTGCTAGCTTCAAAAATTAGTTCTACCGCATCACGTAGAGACTCGCACCTAAAGTCCGCGCTATATCCGCTCTCAGAAACCCAGCTTCTATCAATAAAAATGGTTCGAATGCCGGCCAATTTTCCGGCTTGAATATCACTATCTCTATCGCCGATAATCCAAGATCCTGATAAATCAACATTAAATTTTTGGGTTGCAGTATAAATCATGCCAGGTTTGGGTTTTCTACAATTACAGTTGTTTTCTTTGGCATGCTGGCAATTAAAGACACCATCTAATGCAAGTTTGTTAAATAAAATATTATTCATTTCATTCAAAACACTACGTTGAAGTAAACCAGTTGCTACATCAGGTTGATTCGACACAACTATGTTCAAGAAACCTGCATTTCTAGTTTTTTTTAGCGATGATATTGCATCATCGTAAAGGCAAAAATCGGTTAGATCCCTTGGAGCAAATCCTTTTCCATTAATACGTTTAGAGACTGTTAGTACTCCGTCACGATCAAAAAAAATAGCTGGCTTATTATTGTTCAACAATAGATTCCCATTTAGATGGTTTAAGTTTTAAAACGGGGTGGAATACTATTGCGTGCCAAATTACCGCTTGGAATGATTCGACTAAAGGAGTATCAAGGGTTGAAATTATTGTAGGCACTAATACGACGTTACTAGAATTCTTAAGGGTTTCGCCCCCGTCACGGCCAACAATTCCCAAAATTTGGGCACCACTCTTCTTTGCAACTTCTATTGCACCTACCAATTCCATACTCACATTCAACTCTCGATTTCCTCCTCCAACCGACAAAACAAAAATTGCATCTTTGTTCGAAATTTTACTAGTTTCTAACCATCTCGGAAAATAAGCGCCTAATCCATCATCATTGCAAGTTGCACTAAATTCAGAGATGTTGTCTGTCGGTGCATAGGCATCAATTCCACAAATTTTTCTTAAGTCATTCACCATATGACTAGCATTTGCAGCGCTACCTCCCATACCCAAGACAAATACTCTTCCAGAATCCTCACGCAATTTCTTTAATTCTTGAGTGGTTTGTTCTATCTGAATCAAGTTCAGCATCTCAGTAACTCTGACTACTGTATTCATGTAATTGTTTAAAAAATCCATAATTACCCCCAGATGACCTAATTTGTTTTTCTATCTAGAGTGTACTACTTAAAATATAGGTATAAAGAAATCTATTGACTATTTGCGTTTAAATAATTAGAGTGCAGATTCAGCCATGACTTTGAAATCTTGACAATTCTGCCTTCAGAGCTCTCATGGAAGTTAAAGCTTGAATCTTTCACCTTAAACTGATTTATGCTTACTTCGCTTATTACATCCAAGAAATCACCAGCGAATAATTTCAATTCTTCTTGAGTATTATCCTGTAGTACAATATTAGAATTAGACAACTGAGAAGATTCCGAAATAGAAAAAAAAGATCTTTTCATAATTTCGTTATAGTTTAGGTTCCTACCTAAGTCGACATCAAAAAAACTTTTTGGTTGAAATAGTTTGATGATATTTCCCTTTGCCACGGATTTAATATTAACTACATTTACAAGCCCAATTGGTCTCCTGAATATTGAAGCAAGTGCATCCATTCCAGTGCTGGTCGATATGCAGAAAAAACAATTTGCAAATAGATACACATCAGCAAAATCTGATCTTAGATTAGAGTTTGCGTAATCTATAATCATTGGGTTTTTTGTATCAAATTTATGTTGCATCTCCTTTCCCATTCGAACTACAACCAACCCTTTTTCGGTTAAATACTCCGCCATATCTAAATAATCTTGAATGTCTGTATCCCGAAAATCGTGATAACTCCAATCTTTTTCAGGCAAAAATTCCCTTAGATATTTTCCATCTCTTACTGCTAAACACACATACTTTTGGCCTTTCGAAATTCCTAATTTTTCGAGTAGATCTTCTCCGAATATTTCGTGATCATTCGGTATGGTTAATCGCGGTAATGTGTGGTCAAGAATCGTTAAATCGCTGTGCCCATTCAAACTTATGAAGTGAAAATAATTTAATCGGCGAAACAATTTGATTTTTTTAATCGCAATATCCAAAGGTTCTAGAAGCTGCCTCGGAAGAATTTTTATTTTACTACTCCAAAGATTCAAAAGATATTGATTAGAAATAGGTGAAATTGAATAAAAAATATTTATATGCCTTGGCAGAATTTTTTTTCGCCTATCATGGAGGCACAAACAAATTTCTAAATCAAGGGCTAGGTGCCCTATCCGATCTGCTCTTATACTGCCAATACGAAATAAGAATATGGGACTAATTACAAGCATCAATATAAGAATTGGTAGCAATAAAATTGCTATAGCTTTTCTTTTCATAGAGCCATTTTACTCCTTATTTTCATTTTAAAATAAGCATCGTAGATTCAGTGAGTCTCAGAAATATACCAATATCATCTTAAGATGATATATTGCCATTCAAACGACTTGGAGAAGAATTGCAAAGAATATTAGTTACTGGCGCTAATTCTTTTGTTGGTAGACATCTAATTCCTTTTTTAGTTAATTCTGGTCATAAAGTACAAGGTACTGTTAGAAAAGTAGATGTTGCGCGAAAGGGTGCCTTTGCACCGAAAACCTTCTACCACCCAAATCTGATTGGTGATTTGTCTGATAGAACGTTTTTGAAGAGTCTAAGATGGAAGCCCGATGTAATTATTCATCTCGCTGCAAATAGTGACGTGAATGCCAATGTTTCCAGAATATTTAATGATAATGTAACCTCCGCTGAGAATCTTCTTAAATTTGCTAAGAGAGTTGGTTGTTCTAAGTTAATCGCTATTTCTACTATTTCAGTTCACGGAGATATTTTGCATCAATCGGTCTCAGAAAGCACTGGATTTGTAAAACCCAATATTTATGGTGTTACGAAAAGAGCTGCAGAGATACTTTTTCAAAGCGACACAAATTTAGCAAGTAAATATATAGTCAGATTACCTGCCGTACTAGGGTTTGGTGCATCGAAACATTGGATATCAAGAGTCTTTCTTAGTGCCACAAAAAACAAAGAAATAGAAATTCACAATCCTAGTAGTTTGTTTAATAATGTTATTTACATTCACGATTTACTGAGATTCCTTGACCAATTGATTTCAAGGTCAGATGAGGGTGCGTTCGCTTTTCCAATCGCCAGCACGAAACCACTTGAGATCAAGTCTATTGTTGATTTAAGAATTAAACACTCGAATTCCAATTCTAAAGTTCTGGTATCTAAAAAAATAACGAAGGCTTTCACAATTGATGATAGATATGCTCGAGAGAATTTCTCGTACAATTCCCTAAGCGTTTCTTCTGCTATTAAAAACTATATTGGAGATTCTATATTGTCCCTAGAATAGCAAGAAAAAATCTCTGTTAAATCTCCGAATTTTTCAGTAACTCGTTGTGCATATTAATAAAACCGTACTTTTTAGCAAATTTCAATAACGGGACTATCCCATACTTCTTTTTTTATTTAAAGAAAATATTTTTTACTAGCGGGAATATAATTCGTGTTGATCTGTAGAGTCTCAATGGAATGAGTATCAATATTTCTTTTTCCTTCAGTTTTTTCTTTATTAGCATAAATCTAGGGGCTTTGTCTGGAGACTTTTTGATCATGTCTCTGCTCTTAGATTCCAATTCTGAGTAAATATCGGCAAATGATGGTGGCAATTTTTGCGGCAAATCATTCGTAATTTTTTCGAACCCCTTGAGTATTTTCTCCAATGTTAGTTTTGTGAATTACTCTATCGGGAAACATTCCCTAGCAAAGTCTGAGTAGCCAAATACGAGTGCGCAGAATGCCAAAGTACTCCGTTCTACATTATCGGGATTCTTGAAAAATAACGCATTCTCCCAGCTGAGCGATCCCTTCGCTCTTACTCCCACTGGTCCTTTTGAATTCGTTGTTTGCACGCCTTTAGAGATATCCAAACAGGTAAATCCAACAAGATTCAAATATTCACTTATTTCAACGAATAACGGTCGATTTTCATAAATTGGAAGAAACTCTATTTCTACCAGCACGGCAACAGCATCATTTACGGTTTCTTTTGCACCCTTAGGAATGTTTAATTCTGAACCCTGCGTGTCCAGGGATAGAAAAATAGGTTTTGGGATATCTGGCTTACTTCTAAGTAACTCATCCAAACTAGTTACTTAAGTTTCTCTTTCTTCTACAACTTATCATGCCTTGTGTAAGTCATAATCAAAAGTGGATTTTGGATATTCATAATTCAATCGCACATCGGAAAGAGGCTTTAGCAGACTCGACATATTAGGGTCGTAAGTAAGGAAAAATTTTGATATCCCTGTGTCTGCTGATAAGGCAAATGGAATAACTAAAGTTTCACTTTCTGATTTAGATTAATGTTCAACTATTTGTTCAATACAATCGGCATCAGCGTGATACATCACGGATGTCATTAGATGTTCAAGATTTTTAATTGTCGGAAACCCACGACTCCCGCTACGTCCGCCGATGTGATGTATCGATAAACGCTTTTCATTAGTATGAGAATCCACTATTACGTTACTTTCTGTTTCTTAGTTATCGATGACATTTTTGTTAGATTAATCTTAGTTTGCACAATTTGATTTTTACAAGAGTGACGTCTGTGATACAAGAAACTACTCAGTGGGCCCTGTCGGGATCGAACCGACGACCCACGGATTAAAAGTCCGTTGCTCTACCGACTGAGCTAAAGGCCCCAATAAGCCCCCCTTTTAGAGGCGAAGGTAGAAGAGTCTAATGGCAAAGTACGCATGGATTAACCAACTGCTGCTTTGGTCATTCGATCTCTAATTGCTTCAACAAGTGCGCCTTCTGCCGGCAAAATGACTGAAATTTTTGTAAGGCCTTTTGAATCACCAATTCTCAGTAATTCGTAAATATCGTGAGCGAACTGTTCTGTATTATCAATTGATCCGAGTCGCACCGCTCCACTCGGTGTTGGAATGCTAGATAAGGCTATGAATCCTTCGCCGGCTTTTGGCTCCGAATTTATCACAACCTTTGCTTTCGGAGAGTAATGTCTTTTTAATAGTCCTGGAACACGGATAACAATTACTTGATCTGTATCACCTAGCCGATTGCCTGTCGCGATCTCGATCATTTCCTTGGTTATAGCCCCCGGTCTAAGCACCATTGGCGCACTACCTGTGCAGTCAATAATGGTTGATTCAAGACCTATCCGACAAGGCCCACCATTTAAAACAAAATCGCCTTGATCGAAGAAACCACCTAACTCTTCATTTACGGCCTCTGCAGTCGTGGGTGAAACCGCACCGAATCTGTTGGCACTTGGTGCTGCAACGCCTGTACCTCCTATCTCCTCAAACTTTTTCAATAAAGCGAGTCCTATAGGTTGATCAGGAACCCTTAACCCAATATTGTTTTGTCCACCAGTTATGAAATCTTTTGCTATATCTTTCCTGGGTAAAATTAAAGTCATGGGTCCTGGCCAAAACTCTCTTGCTAACTGAACTGTATAATCTGGAATATCTCTTGCCCAATCTTCTAGCTTGTTAATTGAAGATATGTGCACAATCAGTGGATGATCTGTTGGCCTTCCTTTAACTGAGTAAATCCTTGCAACTGCTTTTTCATGTATTGCATTCGCGCCCAATCCATAAACAGTCTCTGTTGGAAATGCCACTAGACGCCCATCCTTTAAGGCTTTAGCAGCATTTGATATCGCATCTGCTGTGCAGTTTGAAATGAATTCCATGCGTGAATCATCCCATTAAGTAGTTTTGCAATGAACTGGATGACCGATACCCTTCTCCTTTGAGGTCCCCATCGTCTAGTGGCCTAGGACGTCGCCCTTTCACGGCGTTAACACGGGTTCAAATCCCGTTGGGGACGCGTCAAAGTTGAGTTCAGCACTCACCTTTGAAGGTAAGGCCCAGTAGCGCAGTTGGTTAGCGCGCCGCCCTGTCACGGCGGAGGTCGCGGGTTCAAGTCCCGTCTGGGTCGCGGGGTGCATAACTGCACTTTGATTGGCTGAGTAGCTCAG
>Ga0169931_10005667_pt1 | contig 18966 bp, 15 predicted proteins | sample Kivu_15m_20L_FD_129675 | JGI IMG/M metagenome (GOLD analysis project Ga0169931, IMG submission 129675) | Freshwater microbial communities from Lake Kivu, Western Province, Rwanda to study Microbial Dark Matter (Phase II) - Kivu_15m_20L... | ecosystem: Environmental > Aquatic > Freshwater > Lake... | reverse complement strand
CAACAACGACTGCGCCGACCACGACAACAACGACTGCGCCGACCACGACAACAACGACTGCGCCGACCACGACAACAACGACTGCGCCGACCACGACAACAACGATGCCGACGACCACGACAACAACGACGACAATGCCCTAGTACAACAACAACGACAATGATGACTGGGACGACGATATCGGCAGAGCCATAGAGCGCAGACGAATAGCTCGCCGGAGGTTCCCCAGCCTGCCGTGCTGTAAGACGCCGGACGCAACGAAGCGACTACCGGACGCCTCGCGTCAACTGAGTCTGACAATACTCAAACGAACAGCAAGGCGCGTTGAGCTATGATGGAATTCTTTGGTGAGAAAAGCGGACCAACCCGCTGAAGAGAAATGATGCGCAACCACGTCGGAACGACTGTCGCTAAACCTCAGCTGGGAATCACACCTGCAGCAGCGTAGTTCTCTTCGACCAGCCCAAGACTGGCTATCGTCGCGACGACCCACACAACATCGCCAACCGCAAACTTCAGATCACTGTGCGGGTTGCGAATGCGCTGTCCACCGCGCTCGACACCTACCACGACTGCACCGAACTGCTCACGTAGACCAGACTCCCGAATCGTGCGTTCAGCGAGCGGATGCCCAGCACTGACTGGCAACGCCTTGACATCAAATTCCTTCAGACGCGCTTCTGCGATTTCTTCGACATCTGACTGAGCTTCTGGTGCGTCTGCAGCCACAGCTACTCTTGCCTTGATCACCGGGGCCTCAAGAACTTCGACAAAGGAACGGAGTCTGGCGACTTCCTGATCCAAACCGAAACAAAGCAGGCGATCCCCGGGGAGCAGAATCTCACTCGGTTGCGGCGGCATCAGAAACCGTCCTGCCCTTTGGATCCCGATAATGTTCACACCGTAAACTTCGCGAATTTGCAGATCCAAAATCGATCGTCCACTCGCCTCTGACCAGACGCCGACCTCCATGTCGACGAGATGCGCCTGCCAGGGCGACAGTCGACTCGCAAGCATCGTGCTGACCGCGCTGACACCTGACTCGCGCTGCTGCAGGTTGCCAAGAAATCTACGCTCGTACCAATCATAGGATTTGCTCAGCCGATCACGAAGCAGAACGGCGATGACCATGCCGACGCCAAACATCGCCAAAAGACTCGTCCAGGTCGCAAAGAAATAAAAGCTCATCACCACAAAGACAAACGCCGTTGCCACGATTCCGAACATTCTTCGCGGCGTCAGCAGCTTTTCCCGTCCGTCACCGCTGAATGCGGTCGCCATGCCGTACATGAAGGGCAGGGCAAACACAGTCGAAACACTCCAGGCAATCAGGTTTTGCATCGCGCGATCGACCTCAAACACCCTCGCTGCCGCCGGGATTCCATAACGAACACCCACGGCATAGATAATCACCGTGAGAAGTCCAAGAATGATCCAGCGTCGAATTCCACCGCGTGCACCCTCCTCACGAGATTCACCAACGAGTCTTGAACTTCGATCGATCCACATGACGTATCGATCGAGCCCTTCGCGCATGAAGCTCGGCATCGTGTCCTCAAAAAACTGCCCAACGCTCGGTGATGCCTTGATGAGATACGGAGTGAGGAAGGTTGTGACGAGGGAGCTTGCCACGATCACGCCGTAGAGGTCGGGCCGCATCACGCCAAGCGTGAGACCAAGCCCAGCAATAATGAACGAAAACTCACCGATCTGCGCCATGCTCAGACCGATCTTGACCGAAGTCTGGACATTCTGGCCAGTAGCCAAGGATGCCAGCGACACCGATACGATCTTACCCACAACGATCAGCGCTGTGACCACAAGCACGGCGACCGGTTGCTGCCAAATCACTCGCGGATCAAACAGCATCCCGACCGAAACGAAGAAGATCGCACCAAACAAATCCCGCAACGGCTCGACGAGATGCTCGATGCGTTTGCGCTCTGCAGTTTCCGCGAGAATTGAACCCATGATGAATGCGCCGAGTGCAACGGAATACTCGTAGGTCGACGCCAGGGTCACGAGACCGAGACACAATGCCATGGCCGTGATGACCAGCATCTCGTTCGTTCCACGTTTGCCAACGGCACGGACCAGCCTTGGAACGAGAAAGAGTCCGAGAAACATCCATGATCCCGTCACGAGCAGGAGCTGCATCGCCGATCTTGCAAGTCCAAGCGCATCGATCGTGGACTTCGCGGCAAGCGAGGACAATCCGACGAGGATCAAGATCGCTGCCAAATCCTCAACAATCAGAATTCCAAAGACGTAGTCCGTGAACCTCTGTCCACGCACACGTGCTTCTTCAAATGCCTTGATGATGATCGTCGTCGATGAGATCGCGATCATTGAACCGAGGAAAATCCCGTCGATACGGTTCCAGCCGAGCCAGCCAGACGCATACATCCCGAGGCCAAACATCGTGACGATCTGCGCGACACCGGTAATCGTGGCCGTCGCGCCGACTCGCGCCAGTTTTCGGAAGGAGAACTCGAGCCCAAGGGCGAACATCAGCATGATCACGCCGAGCTCGGCCCAGACCTTGATGCTCGCTGTATCACCGATCTGCGGACCCGGTGTGAAGGGTCCAACAATCATGCCCGCGATCACATAGCCGAGAACGACGGGCTGCCGAATGACGCGAAAGAGAAACGTCACCACAGCAGCAACGCCGAGCATGATCGAAAGGTCAGTGATGAGCTGAGCGTGCGGCATCAAATCACCTCGACCACAACTGCACTCGCTTCACCGCCGCCAATGCAAAGGGTCGCAAGACCGCGTCGACCACCAGACGCCTTTAGTGCATGCAGCAGGGTGACAAGCACGCGCGCACCGCTCGCGCCGATCGGATGCCCAAGCGACACCGCGCCACCGCGCACGTTCACACGATCGGTCGACAGGTTCAGATCACGAATGGCCGCCATCGGAACAACCGCGAATGCCTCGTTGATTTCATAGAGGTCGATGTCTGTGGTCTTGAGACCGGTTTTGTCGAGAACCTTACGAATGCCGCCGATCGGCGCCGTCGTAAACCATGTCGGATCCTGCGCATGGGATGCCTGCCCCACGATCCGCGCGATTGGCTTGATGCCTCGGGCCTTGGCTGTAGCGCCGTCCATGACGACCAGCAGAGCTGCACCGTCATTGATGGATGATGCGTTCCCCGCCGTGATGGTCCCCGCTTTGTCGAACGCAGGCCGGAGTTCCTTGAGCTTTGCCAGGTCGACCGAAAACGGCTCCTCGTCGGTCTTGACGATCGTTGGCCCCTTTTTCCCGGGAATCTCGACCGGCACAATCTCAGCCGCGAACTGCCCAGATTCACTCGCCTTGCGGGAGCGCTCGTAACTCATCAGAGCGTACTCATCTTGCGCCTCGCGCGAGAACTTGTACTCCTTCGCACAGACCTCGCCGCAGCTGCCCATCGCGAGGTTTCCGTACGGATCCCACAGGCCGTCCCACTGCATGTGGTCTTTCGCCTCAACCGCGCCGAACTTCCATCCCGTACGCGAATTCATCAACAAATGCGGCGCCAAGGACATGTTCTCCTGGCCCCCGGCAAAGACGATTTTTGCATCTCCGCCCCGGATCGCCTGATCGGCCAGCATCACGGATTTGAGCCCCGAACCGCAGACCCGGTTGATCGTCGTCGCGCAGACCGATTGCGGCAACCCACCATAAATGGCCGCCTGTCTGGCTGGCGCCTGACCAACCCCGGCCGTCAGCACGTTCCCCATCACGATTTCGTCGACGGCGGCCGGATCCAGACCAGTCTTCTGTATGGCATCCCGAACCAGCGTCGCGCCGAGCCGAGGTGCTGGCAAACTGGCATAGGCACCCCCCAATTTGCCGATCGCCGTTCGCCCCGCATAAACAATAACCACATCACCGGATTGACTCTGACCCATGCATCGACTCCTGCTTGCAATTGCGTGGGCAAAAGCATAGCAACAACACGACCTATTTCCGCAGAAAAAAACAGGTTGGCCTCGCTCTTTCTTGGAGATCGAACCAGCATGCGACCCAAGTGCACGCTCAAGCTTTCAAACGGTGATGAATTCCAGGGCGAGCTCATTGGAGCGCCCCTGTCGGCAAGCGGTGAACTCGTCTTCACGACCGGCATGGTCGGCTATAGCGAGGCGCTCACGGACGCCTCCTACTTCGGCCAGATCCTGATTTTCACCTATCCACTGATTGGCAACTACGGCATCCCATCCCTGCCGAAGTCCCTTGAATTGCCGATCCCGCGCGGGTTCGAGAGCAATCGTGTGCATGCGGCTGCGGTCGTGCTGACGATCGATTCACCAGAAGCGTTCCACTGGAACTCCTGGCAGTCGCTCGACTCATGGCTTGAAGAACAAAACGTCCCCGGGATCGTCGGACTCGATACCAGGCATCTTGTGCACCTGATCCGGTCAAACCCGCGACTCCGCGCCCGCGTCGAGCCAGAAAATGCCGAGGGTATTCGTCCCTTGGGCAAAGGCTTTACGGGCCTTGCGGTTACCGGTTTCTTTGATCCGGGCGAGCACAACGTTTTGCCCGCAGTCACCACCAGCGAACGCCGCATTGTCAGCAGCAGCAGCATTTCCGGAGCGACCGCGTCCACAGCCAAGACCGGCAGGACTGCGCCGATCCGCATCGGTCTTGTCGACTGCGGCGTGAAGTGGAACATCGTCCGCCAGCTCGTGGAACTCGACTGCGAAGTCGAACTCCTGCCGTGGGATACGGACCTTTCGAAGGTCGAGTGTGACGGCTGGCTTCTATCCAACGGTCCCGGCGATCCCAAGAAGACGGGAAATCTTCGCGAGCAAGTCTCGATGCTGCTGAAGCAGGACCGCCCAGTGCTCGGCATCTGCCTCGGGCACCAGATCCTGTCGCTGGCGGCAGGCGCTGAAACGATTCGAATGCCCTACGGCCACCGTAGCCACAACCAGCCGGTGTATCAGGTTGGAACGCGGCGCGGTTACATCACCAGCCAGAACCACGGATACGTGGTCGATGACAAAACGCTTCCCGAAGGTTGGGAGCCGTGGTTTCGCAACGCCAACGATCAGACGATTGAAGGCATCCGGCACCGCACCAAACCCATGCGCAGCGTCCAGTTCCATCCCGAAGCCGCGGGTGGCCCGCGCGACTCAGGCTGGATTCTCGAGGAATTCGTGACCGAGGTGAGAGACTATGCCACTAAGAAAAGAACTCGCTGAACTCGGCCGCCCGCCGAGAATCGTTCTCCTCGGATCCGGCGGTCTGTCGATCGGCCAGGCCGGGGAGTTTGACTACTCAGGCACGCAGGCCGTCAAGGCGCTGCGCGAAGCCGGCGCCGAAGTCATTGTCATCAACCCGAACATCGCGACCGTGCAAACCAGCCCGCGCGACGGTGTGAAAATCTACCTCTACCCGGTCGAGCCAGAGTGGGTGGAGAAGGTCTTTACCGCTGAGAAGCCGGACGCAATCGTCGCCGGCTTTGGCGGTCAGACGGCACTCAACTGCCTGATGGAACTGGATTCTCGCGGTTCCCTGAAGAAGTTCAACGTCCTGAACCTCGGTACACCGGTCGAAACCCTGCGCATGACGGAAGACCGGGATCTCTTTGCGCGCAAAATGCGTGAAATCGGCATGCCGATCCCCGCATCGGTCGCGGCGAATACACTGCGCGAGGCGACAACGGCAGCGCGTGATATTGGGTATCCAGTCATCATCCGCGCTGCATTTGCACTCGGCGGACTTGGCTCTGGGTTTGCCCGCAACGACGACGAATTGCGCGCACTCGTTGAACCGGCCCTTGCGACATCCCCCCAGGTTCTTGTCGAAAAATCCCTCAAGGGCTGGAAAGAAGTCGAATACGAGGTCATGCGCGACGGTGAAGGCAACTGCATCACCATCTGCAACATGGAGAATTTCGATCCACTTGGAATTCACACGGGCGACTCGATCGTCGTTTGTCCAAGTCAATCGCTGAGCGATGACGAGTATCAGCTGCTGCGCAACGCTGCGATTCAGATCGTCACGGCCTGCGGCATCGTCGGCGAGTGCAACGTTCAGTATGCGCTCAGCCCTGACAGTCTTGAGTTTCATGTCATCGAGGTCAACGCGCGACTGTCGCGTTCGAGTGCACTTGCAAGCAAGGCCTCGGGCTATCCAATCGCGTTCATCGCGGCGAACGTGGTTCTCGGCTTTGACCTCCTCGAACTGAAAAATCCAGTAACTGGGATCACCTACGCATACTTTGAGCCGGCGCTCGACTACGTCACGATCAAAGTCCCACGATGGGATCTCGGTAAGTTTCACGGTGCATCGCGCAGCCTCGGCTCGACGATGAAATCCGTCGGTGAAATCATGTCGATCGGCAGAAGCTTCCCGGAGGCCATTCAAAAGGCCGTTCGCATGGTCACCGAAGACGGGACCGGTCTCTCACGTTTCGGCGATCGCTCGCGCACGAACCTTGATCTCGAGCGCGAACTCCGCGATCCGACCGACACAAGACTCTACGCAGTACTCGACGCCCTGCGCGCAAACATGACGATTGATGAGATCCACGCGATCTCATCAATCGATAAATGGTTCCTGTCGAAACTCCGCGAAGTCATCGCCATCGAACGCGAGATCGAAGAGCTCGCACGTCGCGAAGCGCCCGCCTCAACCGCCTCCGACATGGCGTTTGTTGAAGGTTTCTTCCGACCCTTGTCCAAGACGACCTGGCAACGGTGGAAGTCGCATGGATTTGGTGACGAACAGCTTGCGATGCTCGCCCTGAAGGTTCTCGACGAGCGCCGCGGTGTCGCGGCTGGCGCCGTCCACTCGCCGAAGCGCTACATCAAGGCATCGCAGGTGATTCGCAAGCATCGCCTTGCTGCGGGCGTACGCCCCGTGACCAAGAAGATCGACACGACGGCTGGGGAATACCCATCACCATCGAATTATCTCTATATGTCCTACGTTGGGATGTTTGATGACGTCCTCCCCGACGACGGCAAAACCAATGTCGCGGTTGTCCTCGGCAGCGGATCCTATCGCATCGGCACCAGCGTCGAGTTCGACTGGTGCGCGGTCAGTTGTTCGCGTCAGCTCCAGCGCGACGGCTGGCGCAGCGTCATCATCAACTGCAATCCTGAGACCGTCTCCACCGACTACAACAGTTCGGATCGCCTCTATTTCGACGAACTCTCACTCGAGCGCATCCTCGACATCTGCGACGTTGAGAAGCCGCGCGGCGTTGTCGCGTCGATGGGTGGTCAGCTGCCAAACCGCCTCGCACTGCCACTGGCCGATGCCGGCGTGAAGCTCCTCGGGCATTCTCCGGAGACCATCGACCGTGCGGAAGATCGGGGCAAATTCTCGGCCCTGCTCGACGAACTCGAGATCGATCAGCCCCGGTGGACCCAGGCTACAACCAAAGCCGAAATCGATCGTTTCATAGAACGCGTCGGGTTCCCGGTTCTTGTTCGCCCGAGCTACGTCCTCTCGGGTGCCGCGATGAACGTCGCCTACAACCGCGATTCCCTCGATCGCTTCCTGTCGCTTGCTGAGAACATCTCCGCCGATCATCCGGTCGTCGTGTCCGAGTTCATGCTCGGTGCGCGCGAGATCGAGCTCGACGGGATTGCCCGCAATGGCGAAGTTCTGACCGCGATCGTCAGCGAGCACATCGAAAACGCCGGCGTGCACTCCGGTGATGCGACCATGGTTGTCCCGGCGCAGCGTCTCTACGTCGAGACCGTTCGCCGCGTCCGCCGCGCTGGTCGCCTCATTGCAAAGGGACTCGGTCTCAACGGGCCGTTCAATATTCAGTTCCTTGCGCGTTCCAATCACATCAGGGTCATCGAGTGCAACGCACGCGCCGCGCGTTCATTCCCGTTCGTGTCGAAAGTCGTTGGGCTCAACCTTGCCGATGCCGCAACCGACATCATGATCGGTCGCGAGCCACATCTCTCGCGCATCAACGAAGACGATCTCCCTTACGTCGGCGTGAAGGCCGCCATGTTCAGCTTCACACGCTTGCGTGGAGCTGACCCGGTACTTGGCGTCGAGATGGCTTCCACAGGAGAGGTCGGCTGCATCGGTCCGGAGTTCGAGGAAGCATTCCTGCTTGCCATGCAGGCCTCGAAGACATTCGTCCCGAAGAAGGGTGTACTCGTCAGCGCGGGTGCAGAGCACGAGAAGGTAAAGTTCCTGGCCGCCGCTGCTACACTGCGCGAGCTCGGCATCCCGCTTTACGCCACCCGCGGCACTGCGAAGTTTCTCGCAAGCCACGGCCACGAAGTCACCACGCTCGCATGGCCGGGAGAGACCGGCACCAAAGAAGACGACGTCATCAAGGCGATCGCCGAAGGATGGGTCGATCTCGTGATCAATATCCCCAAGAGTCTTGAGCGTCAGGAATTGAGTCACGGTGGTCAGATTCGACAGGCTGCAACACAGTACGGCCGCTCGCTCCTGACCAACATGGAAAAGACGATCGCACTCGTCCAGTCCATGGGTCGCTATCCGAAGTTCATTGAGACGCACGAAGTTGTCCCGCTGCAAGGTTGGCGGGAATCGTGAGCGGCGGGCCGTCCCGCGTTGCACTGGTGACGGGCGCCTCAAGCGGCATCGGCGCAGCACTGGCCAGGCGCCTGGTTCGGGACGGCTATGCGCTGGGTCTCGTGGCAAGGCGCGAGTCTGAGTTGCGCGCTCTGCAAAGCGAGATCACTTCAGCAGGCGGTTGCGCTGCGATTGCTGTTGCCGACGTCTCCAGTCGTACCGAGATGACCGGCGCCGTTCAGAAAATCGCGACGGAACTCGGGCCTGTCGATCTTTTCGTTGGCAACGCCGGCATCGCCGGACCGACGCGCATCTCGCCCCTCAACATTGATGACATCGACCGAATTTTTGCCGTGAATGTCCATGGACTCCTCTACGGCATCGAGGCGGTTCTACCGGAGATGCTCGAGAGAAAATCCGGTCACATCGTCGGCATCTCGAGTGTCGCGGCCTATTTCACGTTTCCCGGTGAGTCGGCGTATTGCGCCTCGAAGGCTGCCGTGAATTCGTTTCTCGCGGGTCTCCGCGGGCAACTCGCCCCGCGTGGAATCAGCGTGACGACGATATGTCCCGGCTTCATTCGCACGCCATTGGTCAAAAAGAACAAGTTCAAGATGCCGTTTCTGATGGAAGCTGATGAAGCTGCCGACCGAATCGCTCGCGCGATCGCGCGTCGCGCCGGTGTCTACGACTTTCCCTGGCAGACACGCATGATGGTTGCGATGTGCAACCTCCTGCCTGCAAGTGTTCTGCGCAAGATGGCGAAAAGAGACTAGCCCACTGGCGACGCCAACGCAGCGAGCGACCGCTCTTCAGCAGCCTCCGCGTAAAAGAAGGCTGCTCAAAAATGGTTGATCGCAAGGCGGCGAGGAGCGAGGACCAGAGTTTACTACCCGTAAATGAGGACCGCAGCGACGACGCCAACGCAGCGAGCGACCGTTTTTCAGCAGCCTCCGCGTAAAGGAAGGCTGCTCAAAAATGGTTGATCGCAAGGCGGCGAGGAGCGAGGACCGGAGTTTACTACCCGTAAATGAGGACCGCAGCGACGACGCCAACGCAGCGAGCGACCGTTTTTCAGCAGCCTTCACAGCAGAGATGGGATTTTCTGCTCCGAAGCCAGATTCAATTTTCTGAAAAATACCGTCACGATCGACGCCGAGATCACGATGAACAATGAGTAGAGCGCCGGCACGATGACGACCTGTTGCCCTTGATCCCCGGGGAAACTCAGGAGCACGATTGCGATCGCCAGGGGACCGTTCAGAATCGCTATTTCAGTTGAGATCGTCGTCGCATCGACGGTGTTGAACTTCAGGATCTTTGATGCCGAGTAGCCGACCAGAAATCCCATCAGTCCGAGAAAAATTGGTGCAGCGAAGACCGGCAAAGGCGTGATCGCGAGAATCTCACGATTGCGTGGCACCCATGTCACCAGCAGGAACAGAATCACGACAACGCCAAGCAGCCCGCCAAGAAACTCAAGAACAGCTCCGACGTTTGCATTGACCTTGCGAATCACCATTCCGATCACAACTGGAACGAGAAGAATCCCGAGCGTCATCGAAATATTTTGAATCGGCACCGTGATGCCTTCGGCCTCGAAAAATCCGCCGTAGAACAAGAGCAGCGTGGGTGTCACGACGATGGCGAACAGAGTCGAGTTGACCGTCATCAACATCGAAAGGGCAAGATTGCCCTTCTGAAAGTAGGTAAAGATGTTGGAGGTCGTCCCACCCGGCACGCATCCCATCACCATCAGACCGATCGCAAGAAGGGGAGGAAGCTGAAGAACGATCGCGAGCAGGAAGGCGATCAGGGGCATGAACCCGAACTGAAACAGGAATCCGATCATCAGAGCCCACGGCCGCCTGAGCGACGAAAGAAAGTCGCGGACCGTCAGTCCGGATCCCATTCCCAACATGATAAATACGATCATCGCTGCGAGAAGCTTCTGGTCAAACTCCGAAACCATACTCACCTCCGGTGATCAGACAAACGCGGCAAGCTCGGAACACGTCTTGATTCGTCACATCTACTTGGCCTTCGGTTTCGGGGCTTCACGCCGATTCGAAACGTCACGCAGGTAGGCAATGATGTCTTCGGCGATTTTCTTTCGCTCTCGGTCCGGGGTTTGCTTCAGCATGAACTTGAGACCCGGCATCGAAGTGCCGAATCTCATGCTTGCTGGATCATCGATCCATCTCGCAAGCCAGCCCGGCCGATACCAGCTCGTCACGTTCTCGGGGTAGTTGAGCTCGGCGCCGATTTCGCCGCCGACACCATTGATCCGGTGACAGCTGATGCAGTGCTTGCGAAACGACGCAAATCCCCGCACCGCCTCGGGTGTCGCATTGCGCGCCGGAGCGATTGCACCGAATCGATCGACGAAATTGGTCAGGTCGATCCCAACGACTTGATAGGGCCAAAGCGATGGAGAATCGGTCCCCGACGCAAGTCGAGAGCGGTTGTCCCAGATGATGTAGAACGGACCGAGTTCAATCGTCTTGCGCGCAGCCGTTTCGAGTCGGAACGGTGCGTTGTCGGGAAGTCCGACCGCAACCCATGCGGGATACTGCAGGAATTCAGCGACAGGAATCGAAGGTTGATAACCGTCGGAACAGGTGAACAGGAATTCTTCCCGCGTTCTCCACTTCGCACCATAAGCAAGATCGAGGAGATCGTTCATGGGAACAGCTGTGTAGGTCATTTCGCGACCGAGCTGGTGTTCGTAAACAGTAAGAGCTCCGCGTTTTGGCAGCGAAAGAATTTCGTCTCGCGAGATGGAACGTACAGCTCGTCCGTCCGCGCGAAATCCAAGCTGAACTGTTGGCTTTGCGGCCTCTTGTTCAGTTTCCCTTACGGGGGTAGGCACCGGCGTTGCGACCGATTCTGCGATTGGCGAAGGAGTCGGCGAAGGTGCGGCACCAGCCGAAGCAGCGGTCGCGACGCCCGAACTCGAGGCAATCAGCGCGCTGCAGACGAACCAGGAACCAAGCCAAACTCGCTGTTGAGAAATGCCGACGAAGCTTCCCCGCACAACCGTCCCCTTCGCAGCAATACCGAGTCAGGTGTCGCAACAGGACACCGATTTCCAATTGTAAACGGACAGTTAGCAAAATGGTGAAGACCACCGTTGAATTCTCGCGCGGAAATAACGCCCCGAATTGGTGGGCGCAGCCTAAGGGGCCGATATACAAGGGGAAAACAAAATCATCCCGCTTGACATCGCTGTCCCTGGGCATTACTTCTGGATGCCTTCACCGGCTGCCGGACTCCACCACGCGGGCTGCCAGTCGGTCGAGGCCTGGGGCGAGGTAGCTCAGATGGTTAGAGCGGTGGATTCATAACCCACAGGTCGGCGGTTCGATCCCGCCTCTCGCCACCAGGTTCCAACTCCAGCACCTCAGCTAAACCCCGTCAAAAATTACTTCAGGTCGGAGAAAACCCCATGACGTCGCTTCGCCTGCTTCTCGTCTCACTCACAACCTGTTTTGTCCTGATCGGATTCGACGTTCTCGCGAACGAAGCAAACGCGCCGAAGACAAAAGGAACCGCCGGTGCACCGAAATCAGGGGAATCAAAATCTTCCACGGCCGGATCGGGCTATTCCGACTTGCTTCCCAAATCGCAAGATCTGAACCCGCCCACGCCAGTTACTGCCGACGACAAGGCGCAGGAAATCAAGGACAGCCGCTGGGTTCAGCCCGGAACAACCACCGGCGACCCGCGCGCAACGAAACCGGTTTCCAAAGACAGCAAGGTTTCCGTGACAGCCACATGCACCAGTCCCACCGGTACGACTTTCGACGCCAATAGCGATGGCTATGCCGAGTGCATGCGCCATGTGTCCGCTGCTTCGCGACCAACTCCTGGCTCCGACGGAAAAGCGGGAAAGCCTTCAAATCAACCGGGCGCCAACGCTGGCTTCAAGTTCAAGCTTGGCGATTAGTCCGCGCTTGATTTCAAGCAGTCCAGTGAACCGATTCTGATCGTCGGTGAGTTTGAACTCCTGCAGCACACCTCACAGCTCACAGCTCACAGCTCATCGATCTGCGATCTTCAGCGACTTCTGAAGTTTGTGGGACAATTTTCAATAAATTGATTTTATTGAATAATTTTGTGACATCGCACGAAAAGCGACCCCCTTTTCTGAACTCCTTTTTGCCGCGCAGTAACTTCTGATTAGGGCCGAGACGCGGTGTTTCGGTCGCGCCAAACAAAGGAGTCAAACATGAACATCTCAAGAGCAATCATCAACTCACTCATCTGCGCAGCTTCCCTCTTCGCTCAACAACACGCGAGCGCAGATCCGATTCCACGCAAACCAGATCTCATCATCTCTGAGGTCAATGCCTCACGCGGTTTGCGCCTCAACAACGGGACGCACATGGTTCCGGTCACGTTCAAGGTCACCAACCGCGGCAACCTGGACGCAGGTGCGTTCTATGTGCAGGCGACCTATCGCCGACCATCGCTTGGTGAAGACACCTGGGTTTCATTGAAGACCTCTGGTCGCGACGTACTCATCCGTTCCTTGCGGGCTGGCGAAACACGAACGGTCCGCGCGATCGTGGCGGGTATGCGCCCCGAGACCAATCCGTCGACCGTCACGATTCATGCGGACAGCTGCATCGGTAGTGAATTCATGCCGGACTTCTGCAACGTCGACGAGAGAAACGAAGGGAACAACTCGACTCTCAAGGTGGTCTACGTCGAGTAGGAAATTTTTCGAATGAATCGAAACCAGCAGGGCCGCGGGTCGACTATCGGAGCAACGCTTCCGATCGACTCGCGGCTTCTGGCCTGCCGGAAAGCGATCGAGTCACGACCGGCTTGCGCGCAAAGCGATCGATGAACGTGCACCGCTTGCACAGATCCTCGACGAGTTCTCCCCGAGCAAAACCGTCTCTCATCGCGCTGGCACGCGGAGACTCGATGATCGAGCGCAACGATTCTTCACGCGCGTTTCCGAGTGCGATTACTGCTTCCTTATCAAGGCAGCACGGCACCACCGTACCGTCCGCATGAATCCCGACGTGCGTTCCAAGTCCATGACAAAAACCCCGATCGCCTTGCACAGCACTCGTCATGCTCGGCCACTCAAAGCGCGTGTCGAATGCGAGATAGACTCGCCCCGAGAGGCGCACGCGTTTTTTCCTCCGGACATCGATCATCGACCAGAGCTCGCCACAGCCAAATTCCGCCGAGAGCGCCTCGCGCACGACTTGGTTGTGTTGTGTCGCACCGAGCGGTTCAGCCAAATCCCAGAGACGAAGATTGATGTAGAGATCCGGTCGCACCACCTGCGCCTCACGGACGAAATCAAAAATTCTTCGCAGGTACACAGCCGGATCAGCATCCGGAAAATTCGCAGCAAAACTCTGCAGCGAGAAATTCACCTGGCGTACAGCATGACCAAGCAGAGCATCGCGCCGTGGGCCAGTGAGCAGGAGACCGTTGGTCGTGAGATTTACGGGCAGTGAAAACTCTCCGCAGATGCCAATAAACTTCGGCAACAGCGCATGACCGAGAGGTTCTCCCATCAGATGCAGGCAGACTTCATCGGCAAGAGGGGCCACCTCCTGAATCACGCGACGAAAGGTGCCCTCATCCATGATTTGCGATTGGCGCTCAACAGTCGGGCAAAAGTCGCACTTGAGGTTACAGACATTCGAAATCTCGACGTAAACGCGCCGCAGCCGCCGAGCAGAAACCGTCGGTTGCAACGTACCTCGATCTGCATTCCCTTCAGTCATCCACCCGCCCGCACGATTTTCCAACCCTTGCTGACGAAGTACTCTTCAACCTTGGAACGAACATCCCCGCGGATCTCGATCTTGCCATCCTTGAAGGTCCCGCCCGTCCCAAGTCGACCCTGCAGCGTTCGCAGCAGTTCTCGACCTTCGGTTTCGCTGAATGGCAGGTTGAAGAGAACGGTCACTTGTTTGCCGCCGCGTCCGCCTGACTCGAGTCGCATTTTGGTCGGACCGGCTCCACCACCAGCACTGCCTCCACCACCAGTTCCAGACGACGTCTTTCCGTCCTTGCGGTGATCGCCCTTACCGCTGGGTCCGGTCGAGTACACGAGCTCACCCTTGCCACCCACGTTTTCAACCCCCTCAACACCACTGAAAACAGGCCGTTATGGCCGAATTCTGCACGTTATCTTTACTTGTGCAACCACCGTTTCGTCGCTATGTTCCGCCCGCAATTCCAGAAACGAATGTCGTGATGCGACTCTATTCTTTCAGAGGCTCAAAAATGATCTCGAAGCGGTCCATGTTCCGAACGATCACCGGCCTTGTGCTCGTCACGCTTGGCTCTGCCTTCCACTCCAGCCGATCTCTTGCAGAAACCGCTGCCCGGGGCGCCAATCCAGCGACCGTCGCAACCCAGCGCGGTCACTTCATCAGCATCGACGGCCTGCGCCCCGACTACCTCAAAACGCTCTCCGATGAAGGAAAACTCACGGCGCACCGCGGACTTGGCTGGCTCTATCGCAACAGCCTCCGGTCGCACAAGGCATCTCCCGTCGAAATCACCCTGACCGCACCCAGCCACGTGGGCACGATCACCTGCTCGCGCCCGTCCTCTCACGGCATTATTGCCAATAACTTCATGCTGAATGACCAGGTCATCAGTGGATTTGGCGCCGACATCGGCAGCGAGACTCTCTGGCAGGCCGCCCGGTCATCTGGGCGCTCGGTGCTGAGCCTCGCCTACGTTGGAACAGATGGCCGCACACCGGAGCGCACGGTCGACAAGGGTGTCGCTTATCCAGACAACCGCTTCGTTGGTCCATCGCAAACCGTTTCCTATGTTTTTGCAGAACAGGCCGAAGCGCAGGGTTGGAATCTCGAAAGCGTTCCATCACTCGCAGCTGCACCGGAACATCGCGAAGCCGTCCTGACAATCACGACCAATCCCGCAACCCGCGAAACTCGCGCCTACAACGTGCTTCTCAGCCGCAACGCTGAACGCCGCATCATCGTCACCATCAGTGACACGAAGGACCTTTCCACAAGTTCGTCGATTACGCTTGAGCGGTCGATCGATGAACAGGAGTGGAAGGATCTCTTCTGGATCGAGAACAACGCTGCATCGGCCATCAACGGTTTCAAGCGTCGCGCATATGCTCTCGTGACAGAACGGAACGAGGACAAAGTTACCCTGTTCGTCTCGAAGACGACGTACAACAACGTCCATCCCGTCGAATTCCGCGAGTTTCTCGATGCACAGAATCTCGTCTGGCCGGATGAAGGCTTGAAGGGCGACCGCACGCCAACCGGCCCGTCACGGATGCTTACGACCTACAACATCCATGGTCGCTTCCTTGCCGAAGTCGGTCGCGTCGCAAAGGGGAAGTTCAATTTTGATGTCGTCCTCTTCTACCAGCCGATGATCGATTCACTCGGCCATTCCTATGAAGCGATGCTGCCAAAGCCGTTCACCTCGGCGAATTCAGACTTCATCACCCAGGCGTATGTGCAGGCGTTTCAGCTCGTCGATGCAAACGTGTCGATGCTGCTCGAAGATTTCCGTCCGTCCGACGTAGTCGCATTGATGGGTGATCACGGAATGGACCCGGTGAAAAAGGTCCTCAACCTGGCCGCACTCATTCCAGAGTCAGCAACGCGCATCCGGGTTGTGACGAGTGGATCCCTGGCTCTGATCTACCGGGCGACCGACTCAACGAACGAAGCCGCAGATGTGGTTGGTGCCGAGCTTGACGCGAAGTTCCGCGAAGCACGCTGGGAAGAAACACCGGCCTACGGAAAAGCCTTCCGGCTTGCCGACGTCAACACCGCTGCCGGCGAGAAGTGGCAATACGGCGACGCGGTCTGGGCGTTCACCGCAGGAGAAGGGTTCTTCTTCCGGTTCGACGCCGTAAACCTTCAGCAGATGTGGATCGATCCGCCTGCTCTCGGCATGCACGGCCAGCATCCAAGTGTTGCAAATATGGACACTGGGCTGCTGCTCCGCGTTCCCCGTCTGAAGTCCAAAGACATCGGTCCTGTGAACCTGATCGACGTCGTTCCAACTTTCAGCAAATTGCTGGGCTTCCGAGCTCCTCAGAACTGCGAAGGCAAGCCGATCAAGCTGCCGGTGCGTTGAACACTCCATCCTGATCGTTTGCCAGATGATGAACATGGACCTAAGTCTGTGTTTGCCGTTCAATCCCCCCCCTATCGTCGCGGCCCCCCGATAGGTGTTAGAATCCTCACCAACGATCCGGTCAGGAAGTATCCATGCACCGCGGAACTGGTTTTCGTGTGTGCCTGCGATTGGTGCTTTCAAAACGATTGATCGTGTGGAGATCAACGATGCGCTGTCCGTTCTTGAGATCAACGCTGCTCGCAAAATTTGTCAGTCTTGCCGCTCTTGCCGTTCTCGGCTCCATGCCCGTTCGCGCCGAGTCACCCGCGCCAACCGGAGCGACCATCGCACCTGCGACCGAGCGCAGGACTTACATCGCGCTTGAAGTCTTCATGCCAGAGGGCAATGAAGTCATCTACACCGGTGGCGAGCTCATCGTCGAATCACCAGACGGAACCGTGACCAAGAAAACGTTCTATCAGTCTCCCGGCAAACCCCCAGTTCAACGCGAGGAAATCGTCTATCGACTGCCGTCGATCAACATCGTGAAGTATCGCTACGAAAACGATGAGTCGGGCGAACTCGTCGAAATGAACTCGACCGATGGCAGCAATCTCGCGATTCGTCATCGCGAATCCAAGGACGCAAAAATCGTCGAGAAAAATTACAAGTGGGGAAGCAGCAGCGCCTTCGGCAAGACCCTCGTGCGCATGATGGCGAGCAACTGGAAGACGCTGGTCACGGACAAGAAGATGATGAAGGTGCAACTCCTCGTTCCATCGCGCGGTGAGTCGTTCGCATTCAAGGTCGAACTCGTTCGTAAACTCATCAAGGGCCACGAAGGTTCCACGATCGTGCAAATGGAACCTGACTCATGGCTCGTCAGGCAGTTTGTTCCGCTCATGAAGTTCTATTTCAGTGGCACTCCCCCGCAGGTCTATGAATTCCTCGGGCCCTCCCCGGTCGACAGCGGAAAGCTCAAGGGCAAGGCCATGCGCGTCACTTTCAAGTTCACGGATCCACCGGCCAGCATGCCGATCTGAAGGCGGATAGATGAGCGTTGGCGTGCTCCCCCGATGGGTGAAGGCTGGCTATGGGCTGGCCCAAACCGGCACGAACGCGTCTGAAGTCCTGCTCAGACTCTACCTTTTGATCTTCTACACGGATGTCGTTGGACTTGAACCAGCGCTCGCAGGATATGCCACAGCACTCGCCATCATCTGGGACGGATTCACCGACCCACTGATGGGCGTGATATCGGATCGTACTCGCACGAGGTGGGGCCGACGTCGTCCTTGGATCGTACTTGGCGGCGCACTCCTCGCGATCTGTCTGTATCTGGTCTTCACACCGCCCACACTCGAAACACAGGGCGGGAAGTTTGCCTTCCTGCTCTTTTCCTACATGCTGGTGAACACGGCCAGCACGATTATCGGCATCCCACACTCTGCACTCGGCAGCGAACTCACGGCGGATCGCACCCAGATCACAGAGATCTATGGTTGGCGACTGATCTTCGGAAACGTGGGTGCCATCGCAGGGACGATTATTCCCGGTGCGATTCTCACGAGCCTTGCCGGCACGTCGACGTCTGATCGCTCGCTTGCGCACGCACACGCGGCTCTTCTGATCGGTGGATTGATCGTTGTATCAGCTGGGATGACCTGGCTTGCGACGAGTGGGCGCGATCATTTGCCAATCGTGGACAGGCATGTGGCAAAGCCATCTCGGATTCGAATTCAACTCCGCGCCATGCTCGCCAATCGACCCTTTCTCATCCTGCTGTCTGCCTACCTCGTTGCAACGATCGGGACGGCGATCAACTCGACGTTTGCATTCTACTACTACAAGTATCGCCTGCTCCTGACCGAACAGCAGACGCAGAAAATCATCGCATTTTTCATCGTGATCTTTTGCATCGCTCTGGTCGGCTGGATTGTTGCCGCCAACCGCTATGACAAGAAGAGACTACTCTTCTTTGGCGCGTTCTCGCTCGGCTGCATGACTGTCATCGGCTATCCGCTGTTTCCCGCGCGCGAGGAATTCTGGCCACTCGCGGCTGGAGTGCTCGGTGGAATACTCGTCGGCTCGATCCTATTGCTCGACGCGATGCTCATCGACTGCATCGACTACGATACGGTCCGTACGCGCGAGGCAAAGTCCGGTCTCTATTTTGGCATCTGGCTTATGGCGGGAAAGATGTCTCGGGCAATCGCGGTGGCACTGTCAGGCAAGATTCTGAGTCTCATCGGCTTTGCGCCTAATACGGAACAAACAAGCGAAGTATCGCGCAAGATTGCCCTGACTTTCGGGCCGGGAGTCGGCTCGTTCTTCATCGGCGGCGCGCTGATT
>Ga0169931_10005666_pt1 | contig 18967 bp, 15 predicted proteins | sample Kivu_15m_20L_FD_129675 | JGI IMG/M metagenome (GOLD analysis project Ga0169931, IMG submission 129675) | Freshwater microbial communities from Lake Kivu, Western Province, Rwanda to study Microbial Dark Matter (Phase II) - Kivu_15m_20L... | ecosystem: Environmental > Aquatic > Freshwater > Lake... | reverse complement strand
TTCGATATAGAGGAGATCACCGAGGGTCATTCCACTGGACTCGGAACGCGCCCCCGTAATTTGGCCTAGCAGGGGCAGAGTATCGCTCGCGGCTATTGCTTCAATTTCAAACCAGCCGTGTGATTTACTCTGAATGAGCGCTTGTTTTCGATCCAGTCCCTCACGATCGACGACAGGACCAGCGTTTTCATAACTGATCTCCCAGCGTTGTTTGGGAAGGAGTTTCCATTCTGGGGTGTTCCCGTTCGCCGCAATCAAGGTACCGGGCGCAGATTCGCTTTCTGCGTGAGAAGTGCTGAAGCTGAGTCCGAGCGATGACTCGCTTCCCAATGAGGGCAGCTCTGAGCCACTCGCACCAATAAAGACGAGTTTCATTCCGGGGCGAATGAGGTGGGGGTTACGAATCAAGCGATTGTTATAAGACCAGATTTTTGGCCAATATTTGGAATCGTCAAAGAGCCGCTTGGAGATTGAGTAAAGTGTATCTCCCGAGAGAACTTCGTAGGTTTCTTCGACCCGCGATCCTGCGATTTGTTTCCAAAGTTCGTCTCCAATTGGACGAGAAATTCTTGAAGCCTGAGAGAGTTCCTGCTCAGGAGTCTGTGCGAGGGTGAGCGAGCTGGATGCGAGGATTGCGACAAAGATAGCAGAAAGAGGGAGTAGAGGGAGTGCCCGTAGGTTCCTCATGGGTGCGATTGCTCCTGCCTAGCGGGTTGAGGCCTGAGTGAGTCCAGTGTTGGGTCCGGAGCAGTCGGAACTTGAGGTGATTCGGTGTGGGGTTGATTTGAGGCTGTGAGTTCGGAGTCCTGATTTTGAGTAGGTGGGATGACTGATTGGAGCCGTCGCTCTGCTGCCGGTGATCCTGCAAAAAGTGAGTGGAGGGTTTGCTTACTTTTTTCCGCGAGCTCAGGCATCTTTAGGATGCCTGCGATCTCAAGGATTCGAGAAAGCGTGTCTGCAGTTTTGGGTGAGCGGTCATATGAGGTCATCACCCGTTGATACTCAGAGAGAGCCAGCTTGTACTCTTTTTGTACGAGGTAGGCTTCGGCAATCCTGAACTGAGCAGAACCTGCGTACGGGTGATCAGGAAATTGTTCGAGGAACTCAGTAAAGGTAAGGATCGACTCAGCGAGTTTCTTGCTGTCGAATTCGATCATCCCTTTTCGGTAGAGAGTCGTTGCAGCATCTTGGACGAATCCTTGGGTGCTTCCCGCTGAACCCGAGGTTTTTCTGTCCTCGTGTCGGATGTCACCGGAAGCTGCATTTCCCATAGGAAGTCCGACGCGATCGACGGCAGAGTGGGATCCACTCGAGGAGATGATAGTGGTCGGCATCGTAGGCGCTTTCTGGATCTGTTCGATGGCGGTCCTATTTTGCTCAATTTTTACGCCATACTGGCTGAGTTTTCCCTCAAGAACTTCGATCTTTGCGGAAAGTTCGGTCATGAGGGTTTTATAACTTTCCAGCTGTTTTTGGGTGACAGCTTGGTTCTCAAGGTCATCAGCCGATGTGGGGCGTACTGTTTTCCCTACGCATCCGGAACTGAAAGTCAGGAGAAAGGAAAGAATGACAGATCGAGCAAAACTGACTCGATCTGTGAGGGAGAGAGGTGACTGAGAGTGAGAGTGCATGCAGGTGGGTTTCTTCATTGGATTTTGATCATGCACCATCCTGGTGCTCCCTGGGCTGAGGATGAAGAAGCGATCAAGATCACCTCCTCATCGGATTCGGTCTGGTAGACTTCCTTTGATCAGGATAAAGGGGGATCGGGATTCCGGCAACCAGAAGACGAGACCTCTGGTCGGTCGGCACAGGAATCAAAGGAGAAGTGTTTGAAAACTGACGCTGAAACCCAAAGCCAAGTTCAGTCTGAATCCGCAGGAAAGTACCATTTGATGCGAATTAGGGTATCGCGAGAGGATTCAGCCTTCGTCTATGCGATTCTTGAAGCGTCGGAGGGGATCTGCTCCTATTCGACATTGCCTCATCAAGTAGGGGATCAGCACCGAGACTTGGAGCTGATGATTCCAGATGGTTTTCTTACTCGCGTTCGAGCCCTCATGGAGGAGCTGAATCAAGACCTCATGAAGGGTGCGTTTATTCTGAGTGATGGGTTGAATCGCAGTTAAGGGGAGGGGGGCTGGATTGGCGTAGCCTTTGCTACTCAATGTGCTCATGATCCATTCGAATTCAAGTCCTCTTCCCTGGGAAGAGTTTGGGAGTATGTGGCGGGCCGGAGGACTTTTGTGGGCTGGGGTTTTAGCAGCTGGATTTCTGTCATTGCGGCATTTTTTTGCTCTGGAAGTTTGGAGGGAGACTTGGCGGGTCCTGGCTCCAAGCTCCCTGCCGGCGCGTGAGATTTCCTACGTTCGAGTCGAACAGTGTTTTGCTCAGGGAGTTTCACTTTTGCGGGCAGGACTTGTTCTCAGTGAATCCTATTGGAAAGAGCTGGATCAGCTTCCTTTTCCATGGGGCAAAGTAGTTCCAGCGTTTTTGAAGGGCCTTCGGGCAGAAGGAGCCAGGGTGCTTCCTACCTTGCAGCGGCTCGAAGACCTCGCACGAAAAGATCGAGAGGCCAGAAATGACGGGCGTGCTCGCGTCGCTCCAGCTCTCGCTCAAGCCTGGGTGGGGCTGGCCATGGTAGGAGGGTGTGGTGTAGCTCTTCCTTTTTTGCTGGATGAGGTTTTGGTTCGACCTTGGAGTTGGGCGGCTGTGTGTGGCGTTTCGCTTTTTTTGGGGATGCTGGCACTCGTTTGGATTCAGAGTCTGGCCTCATCTGTGGTGAATTTGGGCCTTCGGGGTGTCGAGCGAAGTTTGATTCTTTGGGCACCTCTCGCGGGTGAGATGCTCTTGGCTACACTCAGGTCGGGTTGTCCCCCGGATTTGGCGTGGAATCGGATGCACCAAGAGCTCATGACAGGTGCCCCCCTTTTGGCGGAGGGGTGGGGGGTCTCGCTTTGGGATCATCAGCGAGGCGAGTTTTCTCGAAGAGCTGGAGTTTGGAGTGTTTTTTATCAACTTGGGTCCGAAATGAGAGCTGCGCTGATGGTGAGTTTAATGGAGGGGCGCTCCTCGGGCGATTCGATTGAGTCTGCCTTGCAGCGGTTTCGTTTTGAACTGCAAGTGGAGACTGACAAGGGGCTCAGGCTACTGTCTCATCGAGCGTTAGTCCCGCTTTTTGCACTCAATTTGCCCGCGGTTCTGCTGATGCTTGGGTACGCCTTTTATACAGTTTGGCTGGAATCAGTATGAAGCCCCGTTCAGAGGAGTCTGAGTTTTTTGAAGAAGCTCTTTTTTTCATTTTTTCTGCTCTGATCTACGCTCTTGCATTTGGGGGACAGCCTTGGGTTTTTCCCAAGGCTGTCTCTGAATCTCAGTCACCGACACCGAGTATCGATCAGTGATAGCTTCCCACGTAGGTATTCGGTTGTTCCGACATGAACTCGAGAGATGTGCCTGTGCTCGTGCTGAATCGACCCTCGAGTTTTCCGTTTCGATAAATCAGGAGTGTTCCCTTTGGAGAGAATACCCGAGTCAGGTATTGAATCTGCCCATTTGTGTTCTCATTAGTCAGTCCTATGGAGTTTTTGAGTTCTCCAGAGAAGTCGCCGACAAAGCGCAGGTCTGAAGCATGTGCCTCGAATTTCCAGTTAGGGAATTGTGAAAACGAGCGGGCATGAAAAGACTGGGTCAGAGTATTGATTTCGTGGATCACTCCCTTGTGGTGTACGCGGAAGACTCGAGGCTCAAGCCATCTTGAGAAGAGATGTCCATTCGGTGTGAGGGCCAACCCCTCGAGAGAGAGATCAGCTGTTCCACCGTTTTCCTCGATGAAGTGGGGTGCGCACACCCAGGTCCCTTGTTGCCATGTTTTTCTGCCGAAGCTGCGAACTAGGGAGCAGGAGCTCTTGTCTGAAAGAAGGAGTGTTTCACCGTTCAAAACGATTTTTCCTTGAGGGACCGGGCCGCGCCAAAGTGTGCCCATTTGAAATGGGTTTCCAGTAAGGCGACGGACGAATGCGGGCATCCATCTCCAGTGTTTGTCGCTTTCAGATGGGGGGACTCGAAAATCCCAAGTCAGATGATGTCCTTTGTTTTGAAGGGTTCCCCGGGAACCAAGAGAGTTCAGAATCGAATCTTGGAGTCGGATTTCTGGACTATCACTGAGGAAGGTCGTGCGATCGAGTGAGAGGGTTTGTTTGAGGAGAATCCTTTCGCCTGCGCGAAAAAGGGTCGCACGGAGCTCCGCGAGCTCGCGAAAACCGTTGCGGCTCATGAGTAAGCTGAAGTCCAAATGGAGTTCGAGATTTTGTGAGGGGTCAAAAACTTTCAGACCCCAGTTTTCGGTAAATTCTCGCCGAGACTCAGGGGAAAGGCACGAAATAGCCGATCTCCACTGAGTGGGGTCGACATCCTTTGGGTGGGTCACAGTCCGATTGGAGGATGGATGTGCAGCGCTTGCGCTCGTTTCTAGGGCTACGGAATGAGTCGTATTTGTCATTGGCGCGTGATCTCCCTCAAAAGTTTTCCCTCTGGGTGAATGTCGAAAGGGTCTTATAGAGAAGGTCGTAGCATGGGTCGGAGTACGAGAGTATCCCCTTCTATTCCCTCAACTCTGCAGATTTCTGAGATGCGGCGTTCCGAGAAAGCACCGCGCTCCAGATGAACGATCCACTGTATGCCAGCGGCAATCCACTCCCGAAGTGTTTTCTCGGATAAGTACCGAGCTTCGGGAGAAAGTCGACAAAGGAGTTCGATTCGACGGCAAGCGCCACGCGCAGAGTCTGAGTGAAGGGTGGCTAAAGTGCCGGAGTGTCCGGTGTTCAGCGCCTGAAGGAGCTCGAATACCTCTGCCCCTCGGCATTCTCCAAGGACGATTCGATCAGGCCTCATCCGAAGAGCCTGTCGAAGGAGGGCTCGCAAGGGGACCTCACCGCAGCCATCGGCGTTGGCCGAACGGGCGATGAGATTGATCGCTTGCGGCTGGTTGAGCGCCAGCTCCAATGTGTCTTCGAGAATTAAGGTGCGTGAACCGGGGGGGAGGCCTCTCAGAAGTTCTGCAGCAAACGTGGTTTTGCCGCTTGCCGTAGAGCCGCAAATGAGGACTGATTCCCCCCGACGGAAGGCCGTCTCGATGATTTCGAAACCCTGGATGTTTTTCCAGTAGCTGTGCCCTGAGTCCAGTGATGGAGCTGCTAAGCGGCGAATAGAGACCACCCACCCCTGAGGTGAGAGGGGCGGGCAGATGACATGAAATCGAAACCGATTTGATAGGGTGAAGTCGAAGTAGGGCGCGCGAGCGTCCCAGGTTCTTCCACTCAGACTCAGGAGTTGAAGGACCCAGTCTCGCAGTTGGCTATCCTCAAAAGGAAGACGGCTTCCCTCAAAATAAGGTTCAACCGCTTCAAGGCCTTTCCCGAGATCCATGGCCCCGCTTGCTGATCCGTTTAGGCAGAGGTCTGTGAGTTTGGGGTGATTCAAAAGTTCCCAAAGCCCCGTAGGGGTATATTCTTGAGCGAGTTCCAATACGGATTTTGAGCGATTCAGCATCAGGGAGCCCCGCCTGTCCCAGGGGTAGAATGAGCTTTTGTTTTTTTTGAACGGGAGTGCCGCTGAAATACATTCCACGGATAGTCGGGATGGAGAGTGAGCCGTGCAATCTCCTCGGGAGCGATCCAGTTGCGCGGGGGAGGGACCGGTCCCCGGGGTATCCACTCGGTGCTACTGGTGGACTTGGGACTGAGGGGGTGGAGGAGGATCACTAGCTCGGTGTGTTGACTTCGATCGTGTTGGCTCCCGAAGATCCAACTCAAAAACGGAAGAGAGAAAATCCCGGGGATCCCTCGATTCTGTGTCGTATCTCGGGTTTGAAGAAGTCCTGAGAGTAGGAGAGGTTGATCTAGGAACGCATCGATCTGTGTGGTCAGGCGATTTGAGGAGATGCCAGGAACGTCGGCAAGACTGAATTCAGCAGCGAGCTGACTCGACTCGCTCTCAACTTCGAGGCGAACCTTGGGCGTGAGAAGTTCGGTCACCCGCAACTTTAGGCCCAGTCCCACTTTTCGCCATTGGACGCCCGCTTGGTTTCGACTGCGAACGGGAAGAGGGATTTCTCCCCCCGAAAAAAGCTCGGCTTCGCCGGGAACTCTTAATGTGATTTCAGGCCGAGACAGGATTTTTCCTTTTCCCTCGGACTCGATGGCATGAAGCGTCCACTCGATTGGAAGGGCGGGGTTTAGGCGGGAGGTCTCAAAAGACGCTGTGACTGAACTTGGCCAATCGACTCCGAGTCGCTGAAAGCCTGATCTTTGAAGTTCGAGCAGTGTCACTCGAAGACGGATTACGGAGTTTTCATCCAAAGAAAGACCGGACGGACTCGGAGTGGGGTGTGTCCGAGTCGCGCGAACGTGAAGGCTCCGAAGTTCGGACGAGCCGTCTTTTTTCCAGACCCATAAGTCTGCATGTCCTGAGCGTAGTCCCTCCAGGAGGATTTGGTTGGGAGGAAGCGGGTGGCGGCCAATGGCTCGGACAATGGGGCGCTTTCGGTTTTGTCGGATCGAAAACCGGTCTAGCTCAGGGATAAATAACGTGCGCTGTTCGGAGACTCCTAAAACAAGAGTCTGAGTCGAAAAAGGGGATGCGTCCGCACGAGCGCTTGAAACGATCCAATCCAGATGAGCGAGGGTCCAAAAGAGAATGATCAAAAACATTTTGGAGTCCATTCGCAAAACTGAGGCCAAGTGTAGCCCGGGTCCTCGGGAGCGTTTGAGGCTCCCATTTCGTTGGTTGACATTTTGAAACCGAAAGAAGTATGTGGGGCCTTCAAGGTTAAGTCTGAGTCGAGGTGCGCCTCGGCCTATTGTCACCATTCAGAAGTCTAAGGAGTCTGAGTCATGTCGTCACGTACCGGAAAAACCCGCAACGCTCGCAAGGTCCGTAAAGCTCGCAAGGGCAAGGCTCGTAAACGCGCCCAGCAGAACAAAGGAACGACTCCAAAGTTCCCGATTCACATCGATTAATCGTTCTTTCTAAAAATTATCGGCCAGTGGGCAGCTTTTTGGCTGCTCGCTGGGTTGTTCAGTACAACTGCAAATACCTGAGCCTACTCCGCTCGCCACAAAAGAGGATCTTCCATGTCGAATAATCACTATTTGTTTACTTCTGAGTCCGTCACGGAAGGTCATCCTGATAAGATTGCAGATCAAATCTCGGACAGTGTCCTGGATGCGATTTTGCAGCAGGACCCTAAAGCACGTGTAGCTTGTGAGACCTTGGTTACGACTGGCTTGGTAGTAATCGCAGGTGAAGTGACCACAGATGCTCGGGTGGACTATGCGGATGTGGCTCGGAAGACGGTCCAAAAGATTGGGTACGACTCCTCTGACAAGGGCTTTGATTACAAAACCTGCGGAGTGATGGTGACCTTGGATCGCCAGTCCCCAGACATCGCTCAGGGCGTGACCACTGGGCACGGTATGCACAATGCCACGGAGCAGGGTGCAGGTGACCAAGGAATCATGTTTGGTTATGCTGTCCGTGAGTCGCAAAACCTGATGCCTCTCTCCATCGATTTGAGTCATCAACTGGCTCGCCGTTTGTCTCAGGTTCGTAAGAATGGGACTCTCCCTTGGTTACGGCCTGATGGAAAAACCCAGGTGACCATCGAATATCAAGATGGAAAAGCCAAGCGGGTAGATGCAGTTGTCGTGAGCACGCAGCATGACGAAGCGGTTACGCATGCTCAGATTCAAGAAGCAGTGATTGAGGAAGTCGTTCGAAAGACGATTCCGGCTGAGCTTCTGGACTCAAAGACCAAGTTCTTGATCAATCCAACCGGTCGGTTCGTGATTGGTGGCCCGATGGGAGATTGCGGTCTCACGGGTAGGAAGATCATTGTCGACACCTACGGTGGACACGGAGCGCACGGGGGGGGAGCTTTCTCGGGAAAAGACCCATCCAAAGTGGATCGCTCGGCTTGCTATATGGGTCGTTACATTGCCAAGAACCTGGTTGCTGCTGGGTTGATGGATCGCTGTTTGGTCCAATTGGCATACGCGATTGGAGTGGCAGACCCTGTCAGCGTGATGATCAACGGCTATGGAACTGAGAAAGTGTCCCTCGAGAAAGTCGAAGGCGCAGTTCGGGAAATCTTCAAGCTCACCCCGGGTGGTATCATTCAGTCTTTAAACCTGCTTCGGCCCATTTATTCTCAGACCGCAGCTTACGGTCACTTTGGACGTCAGGAAGCGGACATCACTTGGGAAAAAACCGACAAAGTCGATCAACTGAAGACTTTGCTCTGAAATTCCGAAGGATGAGGGAATGTATACCTTCATCACGGTGATCAAAATCTTTCCTTTTATCGCGGGTGGCCTGATCGCAGTACTGTTGCAGATTGGTGTTCATTTTCGGCGAAGACGAGACAAAACCCAGTGGGTCTTTTTTAGTCCTGCTGGGTTTTTGGCGTTATTGATCTTACTCTGGCTGGTCTTTCGGGGTGACCTTCATGCCTCGACTTGGGCCAAATCACTTTGGGGTGCGCACTGACGAGACGGGACTATCCTATTCGCGGGTCCGATGGAGGTCCTCCCAACAGGAGTCACAGAGTTCGGGCGGACGAGTCCCAAAGTCGGCCGGCGAACTTCGCGAAAGTTGAATTGCCTCTAATGGATTTGCCTGCATGAGGCACCCTGGGGATGAGCAGTGACCGATCGATTGAGGGTCTTCGTGAGTGCTTCCGGATGAGCCCGAAACCAGTCCAAGTAAATGTCCAATCTCGTGTTGCATCACAGTGGCCTCGAGGAGTGATCGAGGAACTTGTCCGATGCCACCGGAGAATTTTTCGAGTGTCGGCGCATACAGAATGACCGACGACTGGGAGTAGGCTTGAGCGAATCTCTGCTGGGTTGCGCTGTCTTCGGGCGATGCTCCTTCCCAGTAGAGAAGAAACAGAGACGTCGTTTTTTTAAATGGCTGTGATTTTCGCCAGCGTTTTTCCCATTGGGGGATTGAAGTGAGGAGTGCGTTCCCTTGGAGCTGGGGAAGGGGAACTGGGGCGTTTTGTCGAACCCGAACGCCCCCGGGCTTATGTAATGTTTGCTCGAGGAAGTAGACGAGAGAAATCAGCGAATCCTGAGTGGGAACGGCCTCTCCAACGGGTTGAACCTCGACTTCCAGTGAGTCGAACACCTCTCCGTTGAGGAGTTGCGAGGCAGAGTTTCCGACCGAACCCTGAGTTTTGTAATCATTTTGGGTGCTTCCGGCGGCTGGGCGATGCTTGAGGTCGTTTGTGGGAACGCAGGATCCGGTGCTCAGGGCCAAGAAGCTCAAGAGGATGGCGCCGAGGGCTGCAGCCGAAAACTGTGTCAAACTTTGATACATTTGTCTGTTCATGGGGCAGTCTCGTTCTCTCATAGGCATCTATTTTTAGGTTTGATTACAAAGTCAAAAGCGTGACGTTAAGCGAAGCAATTTCTCTGCCACCCAAAAAAGGCTAAGTTTTCATTAGCTTCCGTGGGCTCACCAAAACGTGGCGGGGATCTCGTCAAAAAAAAAGACTAAACAATGAGATGTTTTGTCAAAAAACCGTGAAAACTTTTTTGACAGCCCTCGGTTGTTTGCTTAGCCTTGTTATGTGATCGCCGCTGCTTTGACGGCTCGGAAGTCACGAAACTGTCAAAAGCAGTGATTTAAGTGGTGTTGTTAAAAATCGAACGGTTAACATTCAGACCAAGTTGAACTCAGGGATGGGTAAAGGGGGAGCATTGATGCTCGCAAATAGGTCGCCTCTTATTGGCGAAAGTGTCGCTATTCAGGAAGTATTCGCAACGATCGAGAAAGTCGCTCAGACGGACTCCACCGTGTTGATCACGGGGGAAAGCGGAACGGGAAAAGAACTCGTTGCGCGTGCGATTCACGAGAACTCTCAGCGTGCAGGTAAGCCGCTGGTCATCGTGAACTGCGGAGCCATTCCAGCAGAGCTTCTCGAGGCCGAACTTTTCGGTCACATCAGGGGAGCATTCACAGGGGCGACCCAAAACCGCACTGGTCGATTTGAAATGGCGAATGGTGGAACGCTTTTTCTGGATGAAGTGGGAGAGCTTCCTCTTCAACTCCAAGTGAAACTCCTGCGTGTTCTCCAAACCCGTCAGTTTGAGTCAGTGGGATCTTCCGAGACGGTCGAAGTCGATGTCCGGATTATCGCTGCTACCAACCGGGACTTAGAAATGGCCGTTCAGCGAAAAGAGTTCCGAGAAGACCTCTACTACCGTCTGAATGTCATTCCTGTGAAGGTGCCTGCTCTTCGCGATCGTAAGAGTGATATTCCAGCCCTTTTGAATCACTTTGTTTCTCAGTTCAATCGCCTGACTGGTCACACGGTGGAGGCTCCCTCAGGTCAGATTCTCGATGCATTGATGGCCTACGATTGGCCAGGAAACGTTCGAGAGCTTGAGAATCTCATGGAGCGTCTCGTGATCCTAAAAGGAACAGGGGCGGTGGATCTGGCGGACTTGCCTCACCGGATCTTCCAGAGCTTCGCTGAGACTCAGCCGAATGCAGCAGGTGCTGTTTCTGCGTGGGAGTTCCCACGAATGGTTCTTCCGAACCGTGGTCTCGATCTTAAGGCAATTGTCGATGCATTTGAAAATCATCTGATCGATCAAGCGCTTGCTCGTACCAACAACAACAAAAACCGGGCGAGTGAGTTACTGACCATGAATCGGACCACTTTGGTGGAGAAGCTCCGTAAGCGTGGAATGATTCGTCCGGCTCCCAAAAAGAGCCGAGATATCGCTTCCGATGAGATGAATAGTCAATCGATGATGGATCACGGATCTCGAGATCTAGACATGTGATGATTCACCCCGACAAGGGGTTGCGATCGCCTCACTGAAATGCGAAGGCCTCGGTTCGAGAGATCGGACCGGGGCTTTTGTTTTGGTGGATCGGGTTGTCTTTAGCTCACTGGATTGAAGAATGAGATGAGTAAGAAAAAGCTTTCGCAGCGGCGTTTTTCGAAAGTGAATATTGAGATTAGCAATATTTGTAATCTTCAATGTAGTTTTTGTCCTGAGGTCATTCGGGCCAAAAAGATGATGGATCTGCCATTGTTTGAGCGAGTGATTCAGCAGGTGGGGCCCCTGACCGATCAGGTTTGTCTTCACTTGATGGGGGACCCTCTGGTTCATCCTCGCCTTGCAGATCTGGTGCAGACTTGCGCCGATCATGGCGTGAAGATTTTTCTCGTTACGAATGGAGTCCTGCTGCGGGAAAACCACCAGGAATTACTTCTAAATTCAGCCTTTCGACAGGTTTGTTTTTCGCTTCATAGCTTTCACGATAACTTTGGAGATACAGATCCTACTCAGTACCTCGAGAAGGTATTTCGCTACTCTGAGCGAGCGCTGCAGGAGCGTCCAGACCTCTATTTGAATTTCCGTTTGTGGAATTTGGAGTCGACTCGAGGAAGTGGATCGAAAAATCGTGGAATGCTTGCTCGAATTGAAGAGCGTTTTGGCGTGAAGTTGGATCTGGAGGATTTGGATGTTCGAAGAGGAAAGTCGATTCGGATTAAGGGGCGCCTCTACCTCCATTTTGACACTGAGTTCACTTGGCCTTCACTGGATCTGCCGGTTTTGGGAGAACATGGAACTTGTTACGGACTGAAATCTCATTTTGGTATTTTGGCTGACGGTACAGTGGTGCCTTGCTGTTTAGATAAAGAAGCAGCGATTCCGCTTGGGAACATTCAAGAGCAAGAGGTTTTGAGTATTCTAGAAAGTGATCGTGCAAGAGCCATCTTGACGGGGTTTCAGAATCATCAGTTAGTGGAGGATCTTTGTCGAAGGTGTCAGTACATCACGCGGTTTTCGTGAGCCAGGGCAGACTTTATCGAGCTCCAGGAACCTCGAGTCTTACTTCCTGAACCCGAGGCGATCCGGAAAATACACAACTACTCCATGTGTTGGTTTCACCTTCGATGGAGTGACCCGATTTTGGGGAATAGAGACAGGATTCGCCGGTTTCGCAGAAGCCATCATCGTCCCCTTTTTCGTCTCCCACTTTCTCGAGCGCTGCACGTAAGGCTGGACCTCCATGGACGAAGAGGCCTGAACATTCTGAAGCACTGGTTTTGGATGCATCGGTCGTGCAGTATCCGAGACGTGATACCTCCTCGGTTGCATCAAGTGGGCAGCTGGTTGAAGGGGAGCTCAGGATTTCGCCCTCGGCGCTGGCGAGGCCTCGTGGTGCAAGGATGAACTCATTCTCAGGGACTAGTCTAAAGTCAGGATTTGCCTGAGAGTTGCGATCTCTAAAGACTCCATTGATTGCGACCGGCATGACCACTGAATCTGAGTTTCCCTCTCGCTGGCATTCCGTATTGAGACCCAAAGCGAGGGATGAGGCGAGGTCGTCGATTTGGGAGTCAGGCGAGCAGTTGGGGGTTCCTGCGATGCGAAGTGTCTTCGAGAACTTTCCTTTTCCAAGGACGCGTCCCTCCGATCGTGTCGATTGAAACGAAATCGTTTGTCCCGCAGTGCCTGTGCCTGACTGCGGATTCATCAGGATTAGGTCTGATCCAAAGTAACGAGAACTATCCCAAATCGTCAGAGCATGGTGTCCTCCCTGACTGGCCTCGAGGACGGTGTGATGGAGATAGAGTCCAACAGTATTCATTGCCAACAGTCCGTTCCCCATGCTGCGAGCACCAGTGGATTGTACGATATTGACCCCTTGGACCGTGTAGGGTCCGGCTTCGACAGCCACGATCGCGAAGGGGTGGCGGTTGATATCATATGCCAAAACACGCGAGAGTGTGATGTCTCGAATCACAGGGCTTTTATCCGTTCGAGGTAGGCTTTCAACTCGGACCCCATCGCCTATTGTTCTCCTTACTGTGACCTGGTCCAAGCGTACCTGGCTCGCGTGAACGGCTACGCCATGTTTGGATACCGATTCGATGAGTCCACCCATGAAAACCCCATCATGCGAGTCTATTCCAATGGTGAGCCCATTCGGATCACTCGCCGCTTGGTGTGTATTCTTAATCTGGAATCGCTTAAAGCGGGCTCCAGGTGATTGCTCCAGCACAACTCCGGTATACCCTGCCGTGACTGCAGATGAGTCGATGGTTAAGTCTTCGACTTTGATTCCAGGAGCTTGAGAGAGGAGGAGGTTTGATGCTGTCAGACCACGAATAACTCCGCGCGATCCAGTGACAGAAACCGAAGGCGGCATTCGGCCATAAGAAAGCTGGGAGTTACGGATTTCAAATCCCTGGTAGGTCGCTGGGCCGATCGAAACTCGACTACCGGATGCTACATCGGGCAGAGGCTTCTGTGGTAGACCTGTCCCAGATATTTCACTCAAGATTGAGCCGTTTCCCTCCTGGAGGGCAGCGAGAAAAGGAGCTCCTGTTGTGTTGCTGCTGATCAGGCGGTGCAGGCGTGAATGTTGGTTTTGATACAAGGCGACTGCTGGATAAGCATACGGTGCATCAACGATCCCCTCGATCCATACAAATCGACGGATTTCCCCTCTGCTTCCATCCTGGTCTAACCTTCCGGCGCTGACGAAGGGTGCGCGAGGAGGGGGGCCAGAGACAGTGCTCTGTTGGAGAGTCTGGTTTTCTCCCACGACCAAAGCAATGCGGTCGGCTTCAATTCGGACTTCAGGGGTGCGCACAAAATAAGGGAGAAGGTAAATAGTGCCCGCTTCGCTGAGTGTGATGGGTTGATCCTGAGTGAACGCAGGGGTCTTCACGGGGTTATCCCACCAGGCGAGTGCTGCGATCGGATATTGCTCATTCTGTTGTATGGTCAATGTGATCGAGTTTGTTTTCCACTTTGCAATCCGTTGGTCATACTGCAGCAAGTGTTGAAGTCCTTTTCCTTTTTTCAATTGTGAGACAAGCTGCACTGAGTGTGTCCCAGGATTGAGTTCACACTGCCATTCAAATGCCCCGAGAGCATCCGTGAGGGAAACCCCTTCACAACTTCTCTCGACTGTTTCGACTACTCGTGCTTCTCCACCGTGAACACAGTCTGCGGCAAGAGGTTCGGAGCCTTCACAGGGTTGCGTAATCGCAGCGCTCTTAACATAGTCGTTCCACTTAGGAGCTGAAGAATACCGAGGTTTGACTGCAAGTTCCTTCAACTCTGCGGTGACACTTGCGCATGCAGATTGCTGACCTGATGCTGAGTCGATGAGTCGGACCGAGAGAGTTTGTTTTCCAAACTGATCGAACTCGATGGGGTAGTTGAGCAAGTCTGCATCGAGGGTGAGTTCCGTATCCACTCTGCAGTGAGAGCAATCGGACGTTCCTTTGCTGACACAAAGCGAGGTTCCGGTCGGCAGTTCTCCTTGAAGGATTAAGTCGATTGAAAAATTCCTTGAGTAAAATCCAGCACGGCCCCTTGATGTTCGCACCGTGAAAACAGGAAACCGGGATCCTTCGGTGGGAGTGACGACCTCAGCGCTGCCTGCGGGAGCAACTGTGGGTTGAGGCTGCGGTGTGGAAGTAGGGGATCCTCCGGTCTGAGAGGATCCATCATCGGGAGAGTTACCGTCGCCTTGACTACGAGATCCGATTCTGTCGGTCGATCTGTCTCCCACTGGATTGTTGAAACTACCAAAGGTGCAGCCAGCAAGAGAGCCCGCGAGAAGTGCTACCGAAACCCATTTATTCATGACGTGAGTCTTTCTGAATATTTTTGAGCCGAGGTCCCCGTATTCTTCGAGAATGAATCAGCCCCGACCATTTCTAAAAATCTGGCATGGCTTTGAAACTTCCGTAATTGAGTCAGCAACGACACGGAAAAAGCTTAGGCCATAAAAAAAGCCCGGGGGGTCATCGCGACCACCACCGGGCTTAGCTTGAGTATAGTCGGGCACAGAAGGCCCGAACGTTTTCAGGGTGGAGCGAAGCTGTGGTGCATTCGAGTTTATTAAGCTCGAATCATTTCCAGAGAGGTGGCTCCCGCCAGCTCATGCAGCTACCGTTGCTCCGTTCTTTCCTCTTTAATTGAAGGCAAATGAAAAGCTTGGTCTGTCACTGACCTTATCTGCCGCAGACCCCCCTGGCCTTGGGGAGAGTCGGCAGTCCACGAGCTCCGTAGACGTCTGACCTGCCGGTCGGTTTGGCTCGTGCTAGGCGATTTTCGGGGGACCTGTATCCGAGAGTTCATTCAGAATGCTGAGTGCCATTAGTCGCGGCACTCGAGCGACGGGATCTAGAAGCTCGATTTTCATCGTATCCGTCCTTTCCTGTTACCAGACTAAAACGATCAGGTTTTGAATTCAAGTCCCTGCTTCTAGATTTTTTTTTGTGAAGAACGTTGAGCAGAAAAGACCTGAGATTTTGAAGAGGCGTTGCACCTATTCTGAAGTTTCCACTCGATGCGAGACCTTAAAGCTCTCGACAAATCTCCGAAAGACACTCCCATCTCGACTTTGAAACTGAGGGAGAGAAACGAAGAGAAACCGATAGAGGCAGTCCTTTTCGAACTGAATGTGAGAGTGGACCCAAATCTTCATCTGATTTTTGATCGCAACCCCGCGAATATCCGATTTGGAAGAGGCGGCAGAGGGGAGGAATTCCTCAGATGGCGGTTCGGACCATTGCCAAGCTGCCCTCATTTGTTGAATCACCGCCTGGAAGGGGTCTGAGCCTACAGGCACGACTTCGGAAGGCTGGTGTGATAATTCTTGCGTTCGACAGGCGCTATTGAAGGAGATTGTGCTACCCGTCAAAGCGTTCTGGTAGGTTCTACCTCCGAGAGAGGGTGGAGCCGTCGCATCAGTGAGTTTCCAGCTGGGCCGCCCTGAGCTGATGTCTTCAAGAGTGAACTCGCTTAAGTGGGTCAATTTCGAGGGTGAGTTAGGCTCGGCGGCTGATTTTTCGACTAATGAAAGAGGGGCCTTCGAATGAGAGAGGTCTGACTGACTTGGCGGCGGTAAAGTGCTGCAGCCAGAAAGAATTCCGATCAGTATTCCGAATAAAGTCCTTCGATCGAGGCCTGGTTTTCGAGGTGTCATGGAACCAATCTAGTTCGTCAACTCAGTGCCGTAAACCGTTGAGTTTTCTGACGCAAATCACGGCCTTCTAGCCCAAAAACTACTCGGAAAAAAAGTACTCGGAAAAAAAATGCTAGGCAGGGGATTCTTCAACAAACTCATAGGGGAGGTGAGAATTGCCGAGGACCATTTCGCCCCGAAAAGAATGCAAAACAGAGGACACGGTTTTGTATGGCACTACCCTTGCTTAAGTAGATCGGGCGACCGGAGGAAATCGGTTTGAATTCGGAACTCAGACACACATGGAAGTGGGTCACCCGTTTGACGTCAGGGCTATTGCTCTCGAACGTACCCTCACTTATTGCGGTCGCACTTCAAGAAAGTTTTCCTGACCGAGGAGCCGCACTCTTTCTTTCTTACGCATTTGCAGAGCGACCTCCAGAGGTCCGCCAAAATCCAAACGTTCCACTCTCGCTTCAGACGTTCAAGACCCATTCTCGCCTGAGTGTAGTGGCAGACCTGAATCTTCAGTCTGAACTGAAAGTCACCAGCAAAGGGTTTACGTGGTTCTTAAAGGGCATCTCGCTGAATGACATTGGGGCTCCTTTGGGGGCTGAAAAGGAATGGTTACGACCTTTTGTGGGGATGGCTGATCGAAGAGTCCGATCCTTCAGGGTCGATGAGACCGAGGAGGGACTGAAGCTCTCGGGAAGTTGGATATTCCCAAGTGGAAAATCTGAACTTGCAAACCCCGTCATGGAACATTTTGAGTACCGAGACTCTCAAACGGGACGTTGGAACCTCGATTTCTGGGTGAAGCCTGGACAAACGGTAGCTGAGTTTGCCCGCACTCAGGTTCAAGAAGAAAAGCTTAAGGAACAATTGGCTGCGCAGCAGGCGGCTCGGAAACGTCAGGAACGACGAATCGCTTTTGACGGTGTAAGGGAACAGGAAAACAAAGTAGCTCAGTTTTGTTCAGTTCCAGTTGATGAGGAAAACAATGTTTTCCTCCCGTTCTATGCGGTCCACGAGAAGTTTGAGTTGAAGCGGTGGTTCCCAGAAAAAACACCAGACGACGGATATCAATATATAAAGGCAGATACCAAAGAGGCGGACAGTGCATACGTCAGACTCGCTTTGAAGCTCTACCAAGATGGAAAGTTTGCCTTGGTTCTGAGGACGATCGAGTTTTTTGAGAAGGATCATCCAGTTTCAATTTACCGGCGCGAGATGAGATTTCTGAAGGCGAATACTCAGTTTAAGCTGGGCTTTGAATCCGAAGCGATTCGGGGTTTCGAAGAGATTATGATGAATGCACCCGATAGTGCGGCTGCTTTGCGAGCTGGTACCTTCCTTGCTGTTAAGAGTGCCACAGGTGGTTCTGCTTTGCGCGCGCTCGAAGGGTTCATGTGGTTAATTCGGCATCATCCAGAGTCCCGTTTGAGTTGGGTCTATCATCTGGCTGCCGCAGAAAGTCTATTCTCTCTCAAGCAGACGGAACGAGCTGCAAAAGAGTATCAGTGGGTTTCAGAGAATGCTCCTAAACGAGAGAATCAAGTCGAAGCAATCTCACGTATGGGCGATATCTACGTCGCTCGTTCGCAATATGAGCGCGCGGTTGCCAGTTATTTTCAAGCGCTGAACTACTATCCCGAAGAAACGAAGAAATATCCTTCGCTTTTCATAAATCGTGCAGAGGCTCTTTATTGGCTTGGCCAGTACGAGCGAGCAGAAGAGGCCTTTCTAGATTTCCTGAAGACATTTCCTACTCACAGTGAAGGCTGGAGAGCGAGTTATCGAATCGGAGAAATCAAGGGTCGAAAAAAAGGTGATTTGGCACAGAATGAGAGTCGAAAGTGGTTTGAGGATACTGTTAACAGATATCCATTTAGCCCAGGAGCAACTCTCGCTCGTTTGCGGCTTTTGCCATGTGGAGACCATGGTGGTTTTGATCGCAGAACGGCAGAGCGGTTTTTTCAAGAGTATGCTGAAAAATTCGATGGAGGTGGCGCTGTGAGTTTGGAGCGTTATCCAGACTTTCTGGCACTCTCGCGTGTGCGTATGCTCTCTGGCTTAGGTGAGTACAGGGACGCGATTGAATACTCAGCCAGTATCCTAGAGGGAGGTGCTGCGACAGATGCCAAGCGGAGCATTTTAAGTCTCTCACGTAAGCTCTTTAGACGGCACATCCTCAACTTGTTAGAGAGGGGAGATCGCTTCCAAGCTCTGAAGTTCTTCACGGCACAGAGTGCTAAGTTCCCAAGCAGTCGGGTATATGGGGAACAGCTAGTGGAACCGGACTACCTCCTTCAGTTGTCTCGAGCTGCATCCGAGTTGGGTCTCGGTCAAGTGGCCGAGGACTTAGCCCGCCAGCATAGTTATTCAGAGAACCAATGGAAGTCGAGAATCCTGGCAGCCCTCGAACCAGTGCACGGCTCGGTTGGGTCAGTCGAGACTACGCTTGAGTCCTCTGAAAAAGCATACATTCGCTTGGCGGCGCTTTGGGTGAAGAACGGAGTGAATGGGAAGTTTGATGAGAAGGAGGAAATGCAGAACCTTCTCAATCAAATTCAAGACGAATCACCTCGTTCAACCTACAGAGAGCTTGTCCGTGCAAAAATTTCTATTGCAGATAAGAATCCATCTGAAGCGCTGAAATCCGCCCTGAAGGCTCGTATGTTTTTGCCTACAGCCCTCCAGTCCTCATCCAATGAGCGGATTGCTCTGCATTTGGACGCGTGGATAGGTCGATTACATGCTGAGACAGGCGATACCGCTTCAGCCATTTTCCGGATGGAGGATGTACTCAAGAGATTTGATTTGAGTGCGCAGACCTCCGATGAATCGATCAAAACGATTTCAGCTAAGAATGCCTCCGTGTTCTTTGATCAAGGATTGATACCCCAGGCAGATCCGCAAGAGCTGCGTTTGAGACTAGCCCGTATATTTG
>Ga0169931_10005664_pt1 | contig 18977 bp, 16 predicted proteins | sample Kivu_15m_20L_FD_129675 | JGI IMG/M metagenome (GOLD analysis project Ga0169931, IMG submission 129675) | Freshwater microbial communities from Lake Kivu, Western Province, Rwanda to study Microbial Dark Matter (Phase II) - Kivu_15m_20L... | ecosystem: Environmental > Aquatic > Freshwater > Lake... | reverse complement strand
AGGTATCGAGCAGGTATTTCATAACCCCCAGTTCTTGAGTTCTTCCGCCGAGAGCGGAGCTAGCGCTTCCAGTGAAAACTCAAACGGCTTGCCTTTGATCTCACCGGCCATCGGGCGCGGCTTGCCTCGGGGCTTTTTCACTGGCATGAGCATCGCCACCACCTTCTGCCCGCGTGCGATCATAAATTCGTGCCCTTTCTCGACTTCGGCGAGGTAGCGCGAGAGGTGGGTCTTCGCCTGATGCGTGGTGATCGTGCTCATGGCTGGGAAGGTGGGAGAGCGGTGAGCTTAGTCAACTTAGTTTATCCGAGGAGTGAGACCATCTCGAAGGAGAGGAATGGCATGCTGAATGCGTTCAAATCGCCCCCCATGACGCGCCCCCTAATCGCTCTCCTCTGTCTCTCGCTCGCGCCACACGCGCTGGCAGTGCATTCCAAGAACGCCGGCCCGGAGAAGGTCGAGTTGAAGTTCAAGCTGCCGCCGCCAGTGCCGCTTTCGCCGGAAGAGGCGATGAAGACCTTCGCGGTCGAAAAAGGCTTCCGCATCGAGCTCGTGGCATCAGAGCCGATGATCGAATCGCCGGTAGCGATGAGTTTTGATGATCAGGGGCGCCTCTATGTCTGCGAGATGCGCGGCTACATGCACGATCTGGCTGGCAGCACGGAAAAGGAGCCGACGGGGCGTGTTTCGTTGCTCGAAGACACGGATGGCGATGGCCGCATGGACAAGGCGACGGCGTTTCTTGATAAGGTCGTGATGCCGCGGGCGGTGATGTCGGTGAATGGTGGGGCGTTGATCGCGGTGCCGCCGAATTTGATCTTCTGCAAAGACACGGATGGCGACGGCGTGGCGGATGTGAAGGACATTGTCGCCACCGACTTCGGCACGCTTGGTGGACAGCCGGAGCACATGGCGAACTCGCCAGTGTGGGCGATGGACAATTCGATCTGGAGCGCTGGATACAGCTCGCGACTGAAGCTGCGCGGCGGCGCTTGGCAGAAGGACGTGGGGCTCGGCCGCGGGCAGTGGGGACTTTGCCAGGACGATCACGGCAGGCTCTACTTCAATTACAACAGCGACATGCTGCGTGCCGATCTGCTGCCGACGGAGGCCTTTGCGCGCAATCCGCTGCTGCGCAACGCCACCAGCATCAATGCAAAGCTCGCCGCAGATCAGACGCTCTACGCCTCGCATCCCACGCCCGGCGTGAATCGCGGTTACGATGCCAAAACACTCAGCGCCGACGGTCGGTTGACGAAACCGACGGCCACCTGTGGCGCGCTCATTTATCGCGGTGACGCGTTTCTCGCCGCGTATCGCGGCAATGCCTTCGTGCCCGAGCCTGCGGCGAATTTGGTGAAGCGATTCACGATGAGCGAGACCGATGGCCTCGTGAAAGCCACGAACACGGCCAAAGGCAGCGAATTCCTCACCTCCACCGACGAGCGCTTCCGCCCGGTGAATGCCTGCAACGGCCCCGATGGCGCGCTTTACCTCGTGGACATGTATCGCGGCATCATCCAGCACCAGAGCTTCCTCACGCACTACCTCATCGCGAACATCCAGGCGCGGAAACTCGAGCAGCCCTTCAACATGGGCCGCATCTGGCGCATTGTGCCGGAAGGCAGCAGCGCGAAGCCCGTGAAGGTCACGAAAGACGCGAAACTGCTCACGCATGCCAACGGCTGGGTGCGCGACACCGCGCAGCGACTCATCGTCGAGTCCGCCGATGCCTCCACGGTGCCCGCGTTGAAGGAGTTGCTGCAAAACGAGAGCGCCATCGCCCGCGAGCATGCGCTGTGGACGCTTGATGGTCTCGCTGCCATCACGCCGGACCTCGTGAAGACCGCGCTCACTGACAAAAGCGAACACGTTCGTGCCGCTGCGGCACGTGTGGCACCTCGCGACTACGTTTTCGACCTCGCGGCTGAAAAACATCCGCTCGTGCTCGCGAACATCGCCATCAAAACGCTCAACGAGGCTGCTTTGGCTCCGCTGCTCGTCGCACATGGCAAAAACGCCCTCATTCGCGAAGCCGCGCTCACAGGCCTGCGCGGCAAAGAGGCCGCGTTTGCCAAAACCCTCGCCCAAACGCCTTCCGAAGGCTCGAAGGCCGTCATTGGTGCTTTGGCCGAATTGATCGCGCTCGCCGGAAAAGCGGGTCCCATCGCCGACATGCTCGAACTGGCCGCCAACTCGCCCGAAAATCGCGACACCATCCTCAAAGGCCTCGCGAAGACCGACAGCAAATCAAAGACCATGAAGCTCGTGTGGCTCGACAAAGAGCCCGAGCATTTGAAGCAGCTCAAACTCGGCTCCAGCCTCGCGGATCGACTCGTGTGGCCCGGCAAACCCGGTGCCCCGGCCCCGCCCGTCATCAAACCACTCACCGAAACACAAACCGCGCTCTTTGAAAAAGGCAAAACCATCTACGCCACGCTCTGCGCCGCCTGCCATCAGCCGCACGGCTTCGGTCTCGACGGCCTCGCGCCACCGCTCGTCGATAGCGAATGGGTGCTCGGCAAGCCCGAGGTGCTCGCCCGCATCGTCATGCACGGCCTCGCCGGCCCCGTCAAAGTCAGCGGCCGCACCTACAACCTCGCCATGCCCCCGCTGCCGCAACTCACCGATGAAGATGTGGCCGGCGTGCTCACCTACATCCGTCGCGAGTGGGAACACACCGCCAGCGCTGTCGAAACCGCCGACGTCACGAAAATCCGCGAGCAGGAGAAGGGGCGCTTGATGATGTGGACGGAGACGGAGCTGAAGGGGCTGGGGAAGAAGAAGTGATCGGCCGTTTTTGGCATTGTTGAAAAGTTAGATGAATACTTACTTCGCTCCGGCGACGACGAAGGACTATCGCAACACGGTGGGCATGTGGGGCATCTGCGAATTCAAGAGCTATGCCGGCATCTGCTATGGCTCGATGGTGAATGTGGAGCAACGCCATCCTCGTCAGCTCCACTCCCAACTACACCACCGGCCTCGAAACCCAATTCTGGCGTCACCCCAACGCCAAAACCACCGACGGCCAGCAGTTCATGCGTTTGAAGGTGACGAAGCTGCCGTGAGCGATTGCTTCACGGCATCACATCCGGACTGATGATCGCGGTCTCGCCACTCCAGCGGAGGACGAGGTTGCCGTTGAGGGCGAGGTAGTCGAGCACGTCGCCCACAGTGCCACGTTGGATGCGAATGGAGAGGTGCGGCTCGTTCTTCGGCGCGGTGTAGCGGATGGCCACGCCGCTTTGCTTGGTGATCTCGGCAAAAATCATGCCGGGAAGCTGTTCGCGTTGATCGAGGGTCACTTGCTTTGCTTTCACACTGACGGCGGTGCTGGCAGAGACGGGCGTTGGATCGAGAAAGGTGCGCTTCGGCAGCACGGTGGGCAGCTCGTGCGGTGCTCCGGCCTGGATCCAGCGGCGCACGATGTCTTTTTCCTCGCCCGTGAGCGGTGGGGTCTTGGGATGATCGTCCGGTGGCATCTCGCCGTCGTTCACGAGGCGATACAGCTCGGATTTGTGCGCTTTGCCGCGTTCGACGTAGTCGAGGTTGTCCGCCATGCGCTTGAGATCGAGCACATGGCCGAACTTGCCTTCGGGCTTCTTGAGATGGCTGCCGTGGCATTCATTGCACTTCCTCTCAAAGATGACGTGGACGTTCCCGGCGAGATCGAGGGCTTTTTCTTTGGAAACGGGCTGCTGAGCCAATGCGCTGCCGCCGAGGAGCAAGAGAGTGGCGAGGCGTTTCATGCGACGACTTCGAACCTCCTCACTTGAATGCCGTTTTTGCCGGTTTTTTGCAGCGGACGCGGCTCAGGCTGGGCGTAGCCATTCATGTCCACGCTGCGGGCGCGGACTTCGTATTTGTCGGGTTTCAAATCCTTCACCATGGCGTGATACGAGCACATGCCGTAGCGCGACGGCCAGGAGAGCGGCGTGCCTTTTTGCGCATCAAAGGCGAGCACTTGGCGCGGATTCACGCCTTTGGGCAGCACGCTGGCCCAGTCCGGCTGTGTTTCGAGTTCGCAGGGTTTCCAGGACGCATTCAGCAGCGCGGGATCATCATCGGGAAGAGGCTGTGGCTGGCCTTCGACACGACGCAGCCAGTATTCGACGTGTTTTACGCCGCTGAGGCCGCTGATGACCTGCCCAGTGATGAAGACGGGCTGTCCTGCGGGGATTTTCTGGCCGTCGAGGCTCTTGTCCACATAGGCGGCTGTTTTGAGGAAGGAATCCGGATCGTTGTTGCCGCTGGAGTAGGTGTCGTTGTTGCGGGCGTCGTTGGTGACGAAGATGTGCCGCAGCCATTTGATCGATTTATAGCCGTGGGACCACGGCACGATCATGCGCACCGGCCCGCCGCGCTCGAGCGAGAGCGGCGCACCATTCACGCGATAGGCGAGGAAGACCGGCAAATCACCCGGCGCGGTCTCAAAGCACTGCGTGTAGCTGACGGAGGATTTGAAGACCTGCTTGGGGTCGTCGTTGTGATAGCCCCAGAAGTAGATGCGGCGCACATTGTTCATGCGCCCGCAGAGTTTCAGCACCTCGCGCAAAGGAACGCCCGTCCACAGCCCCTGGCCCAGCGGTGTGTCGATATTTAGGCACTGCATGGCTTTGAGGAAGTGAACCTCGTGCTTTTTGCCGAGTTCCATCAGCGTGGGCAGGTCGAGCGCATTGCCATCGGCGAGGGTGAGCGGCTTTTTCAGCGTGGCAGGCACTTTGGTGTGCGGATCCTCGATGAAGGCATCCGCCGTGATCTCGCAGCGCCATGTTTCCGGCGTGAGCCGGGCCTGCAGCAGCGCCTCGCCAGTGAGTGTGTGCGGCTTGGGCGTGCCGCGTGAGACGTCGTAGAAATCGAGGTCCGGTGTGAGCAGCGGCGGCAGCTTTGGCAAAGCGGCCTCCGCTCGAGCCAGCGAGGCAGCCGCCCCCAGCGTGGCAGTGCGAATGAAGTGACGGCGAGAAATCCCATTCATGAGGTCTGAACGGACTCCAGAGCTGTGTACTGTCATCTGATCCGGCCGACGAGGGCCGCCAAATGACGAAACCAGAATGACGAATGAGGAAGGAAGTTCCAATGCTGAGGTCGCAACATTCGGCCTTCGAGCTTCGTCATTGATTCGTCATTCCTCATTCAGGTTTCGTCATTCCTCCGTCCCTTCACTCCATGAACACCCCCAGCCTTCTCCACCGCCGCGCATTCCTCGGAAGAACTTCCCAAGGTCTCGGGGCGCTTGCGCTGGCTTCGTTTCTCAAACCGGCTGCGGCAGCTCCGATGCCGGGCGTTTTGACGAAACTGCCGCTGCCGCAGAAGGCGAAGCGGGTGATTTGGCTGACCATGGCGGGCGGGCCGTCGCATTTGGAGACGTTTGATCCGAAGCCGAAGCTGGCGGCGATGGATGGGAAGCCGATGCCGGAGTCATTCACGAAGGGACAGCAACTCGCGCAGCTTCAGGGCAAGCCGCTGAATTGTTTTGGGCCGCAGCACAAGTTCGCGAAGTTTGGGAAGAACCAAATCGAGATCTGTGAGCTGTTTCCGCAGATCGGGAGCGTGATCGATGACATCTGCCTGATCCGCAGCATGACGACGGACGCGATCAATCACGATCCGGCGCACATGTTCATGAATACCGGCTCGCAGATCGCCGGACGGCCGAGCATGGGTGCTTGGGTGACGTATGGACTCGGCACGGAGGCGTCGGATCTGCCGGGATTCGTCGTTTTGACCTCGCTGGGCCGCGGCGGGCAGAACCAGCCCATCGCCGCGCGGCAGTGGAGCAGTGGCTTTTTGCCGTCGAAGTATCAAGGCGTGCAACTCCGCGCCAAAGGCGATCCCGTTTTATATCTGACGAATCCAAACGGCGTGACGCGTGATCGCCAGGGAGCCGATGTGGTGGCGATCAATGCGCTGAACAAGCAGCGGGATGCCCTCGTGGACGATCCAGAGATCGCCACGCGCATCGCGCAGTATGAAATGGCCTTCCAGATGCAGGCGAGCGTGCCCGATCTGATGGATGTGAGCAAGGAAGGCGCGAAAACGCTGGAACTTTACGGCTGCCAGCCGGGCGATGGCTCATTCGCCTCAAACTGCCTGCTCGCGCGACGTCTCGCGGAGCGTGGCACGCGATTCATCCAGCTTTATCATAAGGATTGGGATCATCACGGCGGTGTGAAGGACGGCGTGAAGCTCAAAGCGGAGGAAATCGACCGCGCGTGCATGGCGCTGATCACCGATCTCAAGCAGCGCGGCATGCTGGAGGAGACACTCATCGTTTGGGCCGGCGAATTCGGCCGCACGCCGATGTCACAGGGCGGGAGTGGTCGCGATCATCACAACAAGGCCATGAGCGTGTGGATGGCTGGTGCGGGCATTCGTGGCGGCATCGTGCATGGATCGACGGACGACCTTGGCTACGCCGCGATTGAGAAAATCACCACTGTTCATGATTTGCACGCAACGATGCTTCATCAGCTCGGCATTGATCACAATGCGTTCAGCTTCAAGTTCCAGGGTCTCGATGCGCGATTGAGCGGCGTGGAGGGCGCGAAGGTGATCAAGGACATCTTGATCTGAATGCCGAATGACTCCAGGAACCCGAACAAGCTCCTGACAAACGGTTTCAAGTGGCTATTTCCGGATCGTACGCGCTTTATCGGTGTAGAAGACCATCAATAAGCTGAGGTTCTCCCTGTTGCCGATGGAGCTGGCCACAAGCGGGAGGGGGACCTTGTAGGGGAATTCGGGATGCGGGAGGAAATCCTTGTCGAAGGCGAGCATGGGGCCGCGAATGATGAGATCTCGCCATTCGGAGTAGGGGCCGGTGTAAACGTCGGCGATGCGCGCGACCTTCGCGGAGACAGGTGTCATGACGAAGCCGGCGAGCTTCGCTCCGCGCTGCTCTGCCTTTGATTTCATCGCATCGTAGTCGATGCGCTGCACCGGGAGGTTCACGCAGGGAATGTCAGCATACCACGCGACGAAGGCGGGCGAGTCGGACATGACGAATTCATCCTTCTCCAGCACCAGTCGCAGGAGGTAGGCGCGTTCAGGCAAAAACGGCGGCCAATGCGGAGGAATCTTGCCGCCCATGGTCAGGCCGAATTTCATCAAAACGGGCAGATTCACCGCCATCGGCAGCGCGGTGATGATGAGCGCGGCCAGCGCAGCGCCCCAGCGCGACATGAAGTTGAAGACGTCGGCAGGTTGAAAGCGCGACCACAGGATGACGAGCATCGCCGAGCCAAAGGCGCTCATGGCGGGCATGAGCACGATGTAGAGCGCGTTGTCGTCGTTTTCCTTTTCTCCGAGGCCAAGCAGTCCCATGCCGAGGGCCACGCAGACAAACACGGCAGCCAACATCCAGCGCGCGGCGGCGGCGTCCGGTTTGCGAAAGCGATGGATGAGCGCGATGAAAAACAGCAGCGCGGGGATGACATGGCCGAGATGCGCGTAAATGCCGCCGATCTGGTCCTGCCAGCCAAGGCCGGCATGACGCAGCAACCCATCCACCTGCAGCAGCGGCAGGACGGGCGTGAAGTCTCGCAGCAGCGAATCATGCGCCATCGCGGAGGACTGCGCCTCGAATAGCGCCTTGATGCCGCCGACGGGATCGCCGCAGAGCTGCATGTTCCACCAGCCCCAGCCGACGAGCGCGAGCACGGGGAACAGCGCCACCACGAGAACGCCCGCCCTTCCACTCGGCAAAAACGCCGCCACGCCGATGAGCACGCCCAGCACGATCCACAGCGCCATCCAGTGCGCGAGCAGCATGAGCATGCAGACGATGCCCAGCAGGGTCAGCGGCACGAAGTTTCCGCGATTGTCCGCCGCTCGACCCGCCGCCGAGGCATACAGACGGAACGCGAGGGCGAAGGGCGGCAGCAGCAGCGCACGCGGAGCACCGCTGACCATCATCTGCCAGGCGGGCTCGCACACGAGCAACGCGAGAGCGGTGATGGCGGCGACCTGTTCATCAAACAGCCGCCTCGCAGCCCCGTGCGTGAAAAAAATCGTCAGCAGATACCACGCAGCACCGAAGCAGGCGATCACGCGGTCGAGCATGAACACCGCACCTCCTTCCACCGGATCATAGACCTGCCACGGCTTCATGAAACGAAACGCCACAGACCACAGCAGCGGCTGGAGCGGCGGCTGCACGGTCTCCGGCATGGCGAGCGGCGAGGGCTGTTTCTTCGCAGCCTCGGCCTGCTGCCACGCATAGGGCTGCACGACGCGGGTCTGGTAGGAGCCGGTGCGTGCAATCTGCCGCGCGAGCTGCGCCTGGTTCATGCCCTCCGCGCTGCTGAGGCCGCGAAACGTCACAAAGACATGCAGCAGCGCCATCACGAGGGCCGCGGCGTAAAACACCAGTCGTAGCAATGCGCCGGGGCCGGAGGAATTGGGAGACATGCGACTTACATTCCACAATCCAACCCCGCGTGCCAAGGACGATCTCGCCTCACTCGTGCGGCTCGAAGCTCACGGTGGCACACAGCCGCTGGCCACTGGTGTTGGAGCAGCGCCACTGCCAGCGCACCGCTGGTTTCACGAAGGAGCCGAGTTCGCCCTCCAGAATGCGGAACTGGCCGAGCAGCTCCCCCCCATCACGCACGACCAGGGAACGTGCCGCGACGGTCCCGGACAGCGTGCCGCCTGGTTCGAGCGTGACCGGGCCTTCGCAGACGAAATCCCCGCTCGCCTGGCCGGAGATGGTGATGGAGCGGGCCTTGACCTCGTTGAGAAACGTCACTTCGCAGCCGGAGACGACCTCCAGACGGTCACAAACTACGACATCTGCGATGAGGCCGTCCGTGTCGATGGTGCGTGAGGGCAGGGCCAGAGTCTCCAGTTCCACACGCACGAGCTTTTTCATGCAAACGGGGCACGTGGGGATGGAAAAATCACCCGCCGCCGTCACGACGAAGAGAAAATCACTCTTGTCCCCTGGCAGGGCCCGCAAGGCGGCGTCGAGCGCGTTTGCGTCCACCGCCTCGATGCGCAGCTCCTGCGCGGCACGCAGGGCGGCAGGGCTGAAGCCCGCGGGCGCGATCAAGATGCCGCGTGTGTCGCGCGCAGTGCGCACCTCCTGCTCAAAACGCCGCACCGTATCCGGCGTGGCACCCCATTCGTTCCAAGGAGCGATCTTTACCATCGCGCGGCGCGGTTTTGACGACTTTGGCTGCTCCAGCATGCCGAAATGCACCGCGCCGTCCGGCATCACGCGTGATCCGGCCAGTTCGCAACCGCCTTCGGCCGCGAGCGCCCGAGCCAGCTCCGAAAGCCGTGCCCAGTCGAGACTGGCGATCAGTTCCGGCGACCACCCGGCCAGCCGGTCCACGCCACCGCCGCGCCGGAGGGAGAAACCGGCTTCTTCGAGGGTGACAAACGGGTCGAGCATGGGAGAAAGAATTGTTGAATGGGTGGGTGAATGCCGGGAACTGTGGTACCAAAGCCGCAACCAGCCATTTATCCACCAATCCATTCTTCCAACCATCCGGTGATCGCCCTTGCCGCACCACCAAAACCCTGTTTCTTCCGCGCCTCATGTCGAAAGCGGCGAAATCACAGGAAACGCAATTTTTTCAAACCGGCACCGCGAAGAAACCCTTCGTGTTCGCTTCCGGTGACAAGCTGCCCGGCATCACCGTCGCCTATGAGACTTACGGCAAACTAAACGCCAGCAAGTCGAACGCCATCCTGCTCTTTCACGCCCTATCCGGCAGCCAGCACGCGGCCGGCCTGAACACGGCGGTGCCGCACACGGATGAGCGATGGACCGAGGACATCCATCAAGGCTGGTGGGAACTCTTCATCGGCCCGGACAAGGCGCTCGATACAAAACGCTACTTCATCATCTGCGCGAACTACCTCGGCGGCTGCTACGGCTCCACCGGCCCCGCCTCGATCAACCCGGCCACCGGCAGCCCTTACGGCAGCAGTTTCCCACCAGTGCGCACCAGCGATGTGGTCGCCTCTCAGCTCGCCTTGCTCGACGAACTCGGCATCAAAAAGCTCCATGCCGTGATCGGCGCGTCCGTCGGCGGCCTGCTGGCCATCAATCTGGCCACACTGCATCCGGAGCGCGTGAAACTCGTGGTTCCCATCGCCAGCGGTTGCCGCACGACCGTTCTAACGCGGCTTACTCTGTTCGAGCAGGTGCTCGCCATCGAAAACGACCCGCATTTCAAGGGTGGCGACTATTACGAAGGCGACGCGCCGGAATACGGCCTCGCGCTCGCGCGCATGATCAGCCACAAGACTTTCGTCCACCTCGACGCCATCGAGCACCGAGCACGGCAGGACGTGAAGAACGGCGGCAGCTCGCTGGCGTGGTATCGTGTGCAGCACAATGTGGAAAGCTACATGCTGCACCAGGGGAAGAAATTCGTGAAGCGTTTCGATGCCAACACCTACCTGCGCATCGCCGACATGTGGCTGCGCTACGACCCGCTGCGGGACGCCGGCGTGAAGACCTACGCGCAGCTCTTCGCCCGCAGCGCCGCGGCCGGGCAGCACTACCTCGTTTTTAGCATCGACAGTGACTTCTGCTTCTACCCCGAGGAGCAGGCCGAACTCGTCTCCCACCTCGAAAAAGCCGAGGTCTCAAACATGCACATCACCGTGCATTCCGATAAAGGCCACGATTCCTTCCTGCTCGAACCACAGCTCTACACGCCGCATCTTTCCTTCCTGCTCGAAGGTCGATGGAACAAAAGCTCGGTGGATCGTCCTGTTCCAGAAGTTGAATGACCGCGGGCGGGGCAGCTCGTACATTCTCATCGGGCGGCTTGAGCGCTTTGCTGGGAAAAACCCTCATAGACGCAGAAAAGGCACACGGTGCCATAGGCAGCCAGCACATCAAAAACAACACCCGATGCGGCGTCCACGACCCAATGGTCGGGCATGATTTCAAAGACATCCAGCGCGACCAAGACTCCAATGGGAACGCACATCATTCCGAGCAAAAGCAACATGATGCCGGCGACCTGCCAATAGCGACCGCGAACAAGCTCCTCACTGCGCCTCATGGCAGCAGTGCCTGAGATGCGCTCGCTGACGACCACGCTCTCCAACAGTCCAAGACGCGGATACAAATAGAAGAACGGCACCACCAGCAGGAGAAGCGAGAGAACAAGAACAAGGGTGGAAATAAAGCGCGTCCACCACATTCGCGGCCAAGCTTTGAGCCCTGCGGCGACCGCCTGGCCAAAACTCGTTGATTCTCCGGCGCTGTGATGAAGCGCGACATGAATGACCCCCGCTGTGGCGATGATGCCAAAGAAGTTTTCGAGAAACTGGGCAAATTTGAAGGATTTCCTCAAGTCATCCTCACCAAACACAAACGAGTCCATGTAGCTGCTCAAAAGCTCACATGGAACCCAGATCAGCATGACAGTGCAGGCGATCAGCCAAAACCGTTCCCGGAAGATCTGCCACGCCCTTCCCATGATCGCCCCCGTTTTGAGCGGGTCTTGCGGAAGGGGCACGATCTCAGCGGCGGGCGGTGCGTAGGGATTGGTGAAATCGCTCATAAAGCAGCAGACCATGCTCGAATCGACGGCATGAAGTCGAGAACAAACACGCGCGCCCCGGAACTCCTGTGCAAACTTTGATTTGAGGCTGACATTCAGCGATTCATCCTCCAAACAATCTCATGCAAATGCAGCTCACTTTCCTCGGCACCGGCACCTCGGTCGGCATTCCGGTGATCGGGTGTGACTGCGCGGTGTGCCGCAGCCCTAATCCAAAGGACAAACGACTGCGCTGCTCGGTTTATGTTCGCACGCCTGAGACGGCCTGGGTGGTGGACACAGGACCAGATTTCCGCATGCAATGCCTGCGCGAAAACATCCGCCGGATCGACGCGGCAATCTTCACGCACCCGCACATGGATCATCTAACCGGATTTGACGAACTGCGGCGCTTCACGATCGAAGCCGATCATTTCATGCCGATTTACGCCACGCCGGAGTGTCTCGCCGCGCTGGAGCGCATGTTCAACTACGCCTTCAACGGCGAAAACCGCTACCGCGGCTATTTGAAGCCCTTTCCGAAGCCGGTCCATGGACCATTTCACCTCGGTGAGACAAAGATCACTCCCCTGCCCGTCCAGCATGGCAAGGTGGACACAATTGGCTTTCTCTTTGAACGCGACGGCAAGAGACTCTGCGCCTACATCCCGGACTGCAAAACGCTGCTACCGCAGACGATGGAGGCGCTGCGCGGTGTGGACACACTCATCATCGACGCTCTGCGCCACACGCCGCACCCGACGCACATGAGTTTCGAGGAATCCCTGGCCATGCAGCGTGAACTCCGCCCACGCCAGACATGGTTCACGCACATCCAGTGCGAGATCATGCACGCGGTCGAGGATGTGAAGCTGCCGCCCGGCGTGAACATCGCGTATGACGGTCTGAAACTCGCGTGGGAGTGATGCGGGCAAAAATGACGAAACCAGAATGACGAATGAGAAAGGAAGCCCCAATGAGGAATAAACCAATGCAGGACACGTCTCCGAACATTCGATGCCGGATGAAGACCTTTTTCGTCATTCGAAGATCGTCGATGCTGCTGATTGCTCTCGCCGGATTTTGCGTGCCACCATTGCACGCCCAACCCACCGCCGAATGGGATGCCGCCGCGGAGACCGCCGTCGTTTTTAATCCTGACTTCCCCGGCTCGGCCGAACTCGCCGCGCACTACGCCGAGAAACGCCGGATTCCGAAGGAGCGCGTCATCGGCCTGCGCTGTTCAAAAGAAGATTCGATGTCACGAAAGGAATTTGACGAGCAACTGCGCCTGCCGCTGCTGCAGACCTTTCAAAGCAACGGCTGGTGGGGCACCGGGGCGAATGTTCCCGGCAAGCCGCCCACCGGCGACGGCATCCAAGCCCCCGCAGCGAGCGCACCGACGGTGCGCGTGCTCGTCATGATGCGCGGCGTGCCCTTCCAAATCCGCCGCGACACACAAAACCCAAAACAGAGCGAGGAAGACGAAGCCAGCGTCGATTCGGAGCTTACCACGCTTGGACTCAACTCCCCGCCGATCAAAGGCGGCATGCGCAATCCGTATTTCGACCAGCAGGCCCGCTTTGCGGGGGCGCAGCGCGTCACCGGCCTGCTGCTCATCGGCAGGCTCGACGGCCCTGATGACGCAACCGTTCGGCGCATGATCGACGACGCAGTCGCCGTGGAGCAAACTGGACTCCTTGGCCGCGCGGTGATCGATCTGGCGCAAAAAAGCGGCGCTTATCAGGAAGGCGAGGACTGGTTGAAACGAAGCGCGGACACCTTCAAGCAGGCCGGCATCCCCGTGTTCATCGACCGTTCTGCGGAGGTGCTGCCAGATGCCTGGCCGCTACCGGACACAATTCTCTATTTCGGCTGGTACACCGGCAACATCACCGGCGCGCTTGCCTCGCCCGCGTTTCATTTCAAGCGGGGTGCCATCGCCTGCCACCTGCATTCCTTCAGCGCCAGCATCATCCGCTCGCATGACAAGGCCTGGGCCGGCCCGCTGCTCTCGAAAGGCGCGGCGGTGACGTTTGGCAATGTGTTCGAACCGTTCCTCTCGCTCACGCTGCACTTCGATGTGTTCAACAAGCGCCTCCTCGAAGGCTTCACCGTTGGCGAGGCCGCGTGGAATGCCACACCCGCGCTTTCCTGGATGAACGTCGTGCTTGGCGATCCTTTGTACCGTCCGTTTGCGAAAGGCCGCGGCGCAAAGCTCGGCGAGGGCGCGGATCGTGATTACACGCTCTATCAGGGCATGCTGCAGCGCATGGCGGCGGAGACGGACGCACGCATCAAGGCCTCCATCGCGGAGCTCGCCGTGAAACGCCAGAGCCCGCGCCTGCTGGAGCTCACCGCGCTGCTCTCCGCGGTCCAGTCAAAGCATCCCGAGACCCTTGAACTGCTGGAGCATGCCGAGACCATGACGCGCGAGATGGCGGACATGCTGCGCCTGCGGTTGTACCGTGCCGAGATCCTCCGCCGCGACGGAAAGGCCGACGCCGCCCGCATGCTTCTGCGAAAGGCCCTGGAGGACGACGCCTTCAAAAGCCAGCCCTCGCTCCCGGCCGTGAATGTGCTCCTGAAAGAGATGGGCGGATGAAAAAAGCTGTTCACGCTAAAAGCCGCCGGGTATGATCCGTTTTGATCGGGCACCCACATTCCTAACCCACAGACCATGAAACACACCATCACCGCATTCTTGACACTCTGTCTCGCCATGGCCGCCCAGGCTGAAGTACGCGTCTGGAAGGACGCCTCCGGCGCGCATGAGATCAAGGCCGAGCTCGTCGGCGTCAAAGGCAACCAGGTCACATTGAAGCGCGAGAACGGCACGACCATCACGCTGTCCCTCAACCAGCTCAGCAAGGCCGATCAAGCACTGCTTGGCGGCGGATCAGGTGGAGGCGGAGCCGCCGCAGGCGATTGGCCGCAGTGGCGCGGCCCGAACCGCGATGATGTCTCGAAGGAGACCGGCCTGCTCAAGAAATGGCCCTCTGAAGGTCCGAAGCGCGCATGGGTCAGCGAAGATGCTGGACTCGGCTACTCCGGTTTCGCCATCGTCGGTGGCAAGCTTTACACGATGGGCTTGTTCGATGCCGAGGAGAAGGTTGTCTGTCTCGACGCCGCCACCGGCAAAAAAGTGTGGGACTCGCCTGTGGGTGCGATTTACAAAAACAAGTGGGGTGACGGCCCGCGCTGCACGCCCACGGTGGCAGGCGGCAAGGTATATGCCATCGGCGGCAACGGCGATCTTGTCTGTCTCGACGCCGCCACGGGCAAGCAGGACTGGGCGAAGAGCCTCACGAAGGACCTCGGCGGCGCTTTGCAAAGCTGGGGCTACACCGAGTCCCCTCTGGTGGACGGCGATCTGGTCATCGTCACGCCAGGCGGCGGGCAGGGGGCCATTGCCGCGCTGAGCACGAAGACTGGAAAGGTCGAGTGGCAGACCAAGGACGTGGCGGAAAACGCGCAATACTCCTCCATCATTCCCATCGATCACGGCGGCCAACGCCAGTACGTGCAGCTCCTGATGAAGAGCATCCTGGGTGTTTCCAAGGACGGCAAAGTGCTGTGGAAAAGTGATTTCCCAGGGGCGACCGCAGTCATTCCGACACCGATCTACAATGACGGACAAATCTATGTCGCCGCTGGTTACGGCGTCGGCTGCAAAGCTGTGAAGCTCGGTTCCGGCAGCGCGGAGGAAGTGTTCTCCAACAAAAACATGGTCAATCACCACGGCGGGGTCATCCTGATCGACGGCCTGCTCTACGGCCACAGCGACGGCCGCCCCGGCGGCTGGACCTGCCAGGACTTCAAAACCGGCGAGGTCGTCTGGCAGGACCAGGGCATCGGCAAAGGCGCGGTGACCAGCGCGGACGGCATGCTTTACTGCCAGGCTGAGCGGGACGGCACCATCGCTTTGGTCGAAGTGTCGAAAAGCGGCTGGAAAATGGTCAGCAGCTTCAAGCTGGAGGCGCAGAGCTCCCAGCGCTCTCCCGATGGCCGCATCTGGACTCACCCCGTCGTCGCCGGCGGCAAGCTCTTCCTGCGCGATCAGGAGTTTATCTCCTGTTACGACATCAAAGGCTGATGCGGCGCGTCATCACACGATTCGGAGGCAGAGCCGCGTGGCTCTGCCTCTTTTTTGTCCTCGCTCAGTGCGGCCCAACGCCACGTGGCGAGTGGAAGCTGCTTTCCGCGGAGTTCGCAGCTTCATGGAAAGCCGCGGGCATTCCAGACGAGGGCGTTGTCTCGATCACAGAAAGCGAGATTACCCTACAAGCCGGCCAGCCGATGACGGGCGTGCGTTTTGAAGCTTGGAACACTGCGAAAGTGCCCCGCATGCGCTACTCGATCGAGTTCGAGGCCATGCGCGTCGAGGGCAACGACTTCTTCGGCACTGTGACCTTTCCTGTGGGCGATCCGCATGTCTCACTCGTTATCGGCGGCTGGGGCGGCACGCTCGTCGGCATCTCCAGCATCGACGACATGGACGCCAGCGAAAACGGCACCACGGGCAATGCCTACTTCAAAAACAACGATTGGCACCGCGTGCGCATCGAGGTGCGCGACGATGATCTGCGAGCGTGGATCAACGACAAGATCTTCGTCAATGTGAGCACCAAGGGCCACAAACTCGGCCTGCGGCCGGGCGACATCGAAAAATGCGCCCCTTTTGGCTTCGCCAGCTATGCCACGCAGGCCCGCATCCGCGGCGTGGTCGTGCAGCGCTTGTGAGCATGCCTTTGACGTAAGACTTGACCTCACAGGGGCACCCGGTACTCTCCGCACGCATGGCAACCGAGCATTACACACGCGGGCAGGTGATTTTCCGGGAGGGCGACAAATCCCAGGAAGCGTATTTTATCGTCAACGGACTGGTCGAGATCACCATCAACACCTCCCACGGCGTTCAGTCCCTCGCTAGGATCGGTCCCGGCGAAGTCTTCGGCGAGATGGGCATGATCATGGACCGACCACGCACTGCCACCGCGACCGCGCTGGAGAGCACCGCCGTGGAAACCATCACCGAGGGCGAGTTCGAGCAGCAGATCATTCAGCGCCCTGACCGTTTGCACGTCTATCTTGCCACACTGTTTGAGCGCATCCGCAAGACTGACTTGCTGCTCACCACCACCACGAACGCCACCGTGCCGCTGACCGCGAAGCCGCAGCCGAAGCCGCAGGTGGCAAAGGAGCCCGTCTTCCGCGTCAAACTCCGCTCCCACTACGAGGAAACCGGCCTCGGCCATGAGCCCGTGGAAAAAACCATCGTAAAGCTTCCCTATCGTATTGGCCGCGCCTACTTCGACACCGCCACCTCCGCACTCGCCCGCAACGACCTTTCCATCGAGGAGCACCACCCCTACCAGCTCTCGCGCAACCACTGCGAGATCGACTTTGAGCACGGCCATTTCATCCTGCGCGATCGCGGCAGCAAGCTCGGCTCCTGGGTCAATGGCGTCCATGTCTCCGTGGACAGCGGTCTCATCTCCAGCCCGCTCAAAGTTGGCGAAAATAAGATCACCCTCGGTAACGCAGACAGCCCCCACCGCTTCTCGATCACGATCGAAGAGCTGGGCTGAAAGAGTAACGCTGTTCATTAGGAACAGGGTCCGGACCCAGTTGCTCAGCAACCAGCCTCTCTTCGCGAACCTGACTACAGGCTTCGTTTCACCTCATCGGCACGATAACCGAAGCCCGGGCCTCGTAGCGTGCTGAGATCGACGACGCCGCCTCGGCGTTGGAAGAGGCCGGGATGGATTTCCTGCTCTGGCAGTGACGCGTCGGGATAGAACTGCATCGCGTTGCATTCCACGCCCTGGATCGTGCCCGCGTGCGCAGCGAGGCGCACATGCGGGATCATGGCGAGCATCGGATTCGTCAAATCCTGCACCATGAGCGGCATGCCGTGCGCTTTGGCCCAGCAGAGGCTCAAAAGCGCTCCAGTTTGTGTTTTGCACGTTTTCAAAGCCACGCCGCTCCAGCCGAGACGGCGGCCCAGACGCACAAACTCCCAGTCGTGCGCGCTTTCATCGAGAAAGAGTGGTTTGCGAGCCGAAACGCTGCGCACATCGATCTGATGCGCCTCCAGATCATACGGGAACGGCTGCTCGACGTAGAGCGTGCGCGCATAGATCTCCGGCTCGTCACGCAGCAGGCGGTCGAGGATGGCATTCACATACGCCGGCTCCTTCACCGTGCAGTTGAAGTCCGCGCTGAGCCATTTCACACCGCCGGCGAAGCCGATGCGGCCCACGCGCACCATGCGCTCATAGTCCCACGCCGCGTCCGTGCCGCGCAGCTTCACCTTGAGGCACTTTAGGCCGTCGCGCCGGACCCAATCCGCCAGCAGAAGCGGATGCGCGTCCTTCGGCTCGCTGCCGGTGAGGTCGGCGGCCTCCAGCGCGTCCACCCCGCCGACGAGATGCCACACGGGCAGTTGTTTCGGCGCGTCCATCACCAAGAAATCCTGCGGATAACGTCCGGCAAAGCTGATGCCGCTGCCAGTCTCCGGCGTGATGAAGGCGGAGAGGTCGCGGCTCATGAATTCAGCGTTGTAGGTCGTGTAAATGTCGCGGTTGTGTAGCACGCCGAAGGCGTCATGCACCGCGATGTCGAAGGCGCTGAAGGCCACCAGTGAGCCGAGATACGGCATCGCATCGCCGCCGGCCTGTTCGTTGGCTTCCTTCAGCGTCGCCGCCAGCGGGCCGTGCATGAAGTCCTGCCCGATCTCCATCGGATGACCGGAGAAGCCGCTCTCCACGAGCCGTTTCGCCAGCAGCGTGGAAAAATCCTGCATGCGCTGCGTGCGCACGGCCACGCTCAGCGTGCTCGGCCACACCCAGGACACGCTCAGCGGCGTCTCGCCCCAACCTTGCGCTGATTTGCCGTTTCGATCCACCACCGTCACGTGCACGCGAAGGCAGACCGCGCTCGTCACCGTCTCCGGGCCGAACTTCAGCGGCACCCGCATCGTCACGGGCAGGAAAAACACTTCGGCGGCGGTGACACGGACATCAGTGGGCTTGGTCGGGGACATGGCCTCAAAGTGAAGCGGGCACTTCTGCCCGCAAAGAAATCGTTCTTGAATTGTGCAGCCTCAGGACTTGCCCGCCCCGGTGCTGGCATGGGGACCGGTTGCAGTCAATCAGGACAAAAACGAGCCGCATGCCGCTGCGCTGGGTTTCAGGACGCACGATCAAAGCTAAGGAAGAACCTGGCTGGTTTGGTTCTTTGCGAATTCGAGGGCGATCAAGCGTCTGCTCTGTCAACTATCGACACCTGACCCGAATGGCACTGAGTTAAGACCCGTTTGGGATCAAATTCACAGACGTTTCTCGTCCTAAAACATGCTTATTGAGACTCGTAAAATAGGGAGACAATCGTTGAATACCGTGCAAGTGATGAGGCATGGCTGCCAAACGTGATCACAGAGAGATGGAGAAGCGCAGGCTT
>Ga0169931_10005663_pt1 | contig 18981 bp, 12 predicted proteins | sample Kivu_15m_20L_FD_129675 | JGI IMG/M metagenome (GOLD analysis project Ga0169931, IMG submission 129675) | Freshwater microbial communities from Lake Kivu, Western Province, Rwanda to study Microbial Dark Matter (Phase II) - Kivu_15m_20L... | ecosystem: Environmental > Aquatic > Freshwater > Lake... | reverse complement strand
GCGCCGGACGCGACGAACTCGACGCTGCGTTGCTCGCTCAGGCGCCGCGTGACGTCCAGCGACGTCGCGAGGCGCTGCTCGCGCACGCGCAGCGGCTGCGCGGGCAGTGCAAGTGCGCGGTAGGCGCGCTCGCGCGCATCGAGCGCGAGCACGTGCACGTGTTGGCCGTCGCCGAGCTGCGCGAGCGGCACGCGCACCACGCCTTGTGCGTCCGGCCGCAGGTTCGCCGCGAGGCCGCGCGCGCCGTCGAGGAAGTCGAAGTTCGGAACGCACGAGGGATGCACGCCGGAGGCGCCGGGGCTGCCCGAGGTCGCACCGCCGCGTGCGCGCGAGCTCCGCGCGCCGCCGACGCGGCCGGCGTACTGACCGCTGCTTCCGCCCCTGTCCGCCGCATCCGTCGAGCTCACGTCGAGCGCGAAACGGTTCAGCAACAAGCTCGGCCGCGCGAGCAGATTGCCCGGGAACTTGCGCGCAAAGCGCCGCTCGAGGATGTAGCGGAACTCGTCGCTGATCGCGCGCCCGCTGCGCAGGTCGCTTTGTTCCGCACCGAGCGCAAGCTCACCCAGTTCGAGCTGCGGCCCATGCCAAAACGCGTCGAACACATCGAACGCCGGCGCGTAGCGCGTGCTGACGACGTGAACACGCGCGTCGGCGCCCGCGCCGCCCAGTTGCACGACGAGCGTGTCGCCTTCGACGCGCACGGCCCCGATGCCGAGCGTCGTCGTCGGCCCCAGCTCGAGCGCGCGCTGCGCTCCGAGCGCCCATCCGTCGCGCGCGACGCCGTTCGTCACGCTGACGAGCACTTGCGCGCCCGATTCGTGCAACACCAGGCGATAGTCGCCGGGCGCCAGCTCACGCAGCTCGAGGAAGCCGCCCGCAAGCGCCAGCTTGCTGTACGCGTCGCGCAGCGCGAGCTCGCCGCGCACTTCGAGGAGCGACACTGTTTCACGGCTCAGCGGACTCGAATGCGGATACGCAACGCGCAGCGTTTGGCCGCGCACGGCGTGGAGCGCGCCCGGCAGCGACGCGCGAGCGTCGTCGAGACGCCAGCCGGCGACATCGCCCGCGAATCCGTTGGTGCGCACGGCCGTGATGCCGCTGAGCGCTCCGAGCCGGATGCGTCCGGCGGCGTCCGTCTTGAGCGACACGCTGAAGTCGTCGCCGTAGTGGCGGTGCGCAAAAGTCAGGAGCACCGCGCGGTCCGCGCGCGGCTCGCCGTTCTTGCCGAGCACGTCGACGAACCAGCCCTGGTCGTCGCGGCCGAGCAGCGGGCAGTCGATTCCGCCCTGCGCATCGATCTGGTTCACCGCGAGTTCGCGGCTCTGCGCGGAGAGCTCCACGGGATTGCCGTCGATCGAGCCGGTCACACGCCCCGCGAGGCTCACCGAGAGGCTGCGCAGGCGCTGCGGCACGGCGATCTCCTGCACCAGCTCGCCATTCGCGTTGAACGAGAGGCCGCGCAGGTCGAGCGACGACGGCACGCCATCGAAGTCGACCGTCTTGATGGTCAGCACCGACGACTCGAGCAATCCCAGGCTCGCCGGCTGGTCCGCGATGTACAGGTGCGGCCGCACCAAGAGCCGCGCAGTTTCGCCGCTGCGCAACGACTCGCGCTCGACGAAGCTGTCGAGCTCCAGACGCAAGCTCTCGCCGCGGTGCTCGAAGTGTTCGAGCGCGACGCGTGCGCCGGCCTGCACGACCAGCGGTTTGCGGCCCGGGCTCGCGCTGAAGGGCAGCACGATCTCGCCGCGCTCGTCGGCCGCAAGTTGGCGACCTTCGAAGTGCAGCAGCGCGTCCTTGTGGTGCACGCCGCGTTCGTCGATCACGCGGAACACGTGGCCCGCGGCGCCGACACGCTCGGCGAGACGCAGCCCGCCCTTGCGCACGACCGCGCGGCTCGCCGCGCCGTTGCCGATGAACTCGATCACGAACACGCCCGGCCGCGCGAGCTGCGGGAAGGCGAAGCGCCGGCGCACGCGGCGCAGCGGGCTGTCGTCGTAGGTGTACGTCGCCTCTTCGTTTGCGACTAGGCCGTCGAGCTCGAGCGTCGCGTCGATCTCGCGTTTTTGCGCGGCGTAGAAGTTGAGCGCGTGGATCTCGTAGACCTTCACCAGCAGCGTCGCCACGTTTTTGACGTCGAGTTCGAGCTCCACCGGCGCGTCGGCGTCGAACTGCTCGCGCTGCGTGGGCGCGAAGCGCAGCTCGACGCGCTGCTTGAGCGCTTCGTACCCCGCGGGATCGTCGAGCAGCGTGTACCAGCGCTCCATGTCGCCCTGTCCGGCGAGGATCTTTGTCTCGGCGAAGACGCGCGCGAGGTAACGAGGCTCCACGAGCTCGTCGAAGGCGGACGTGTCCGCGGCGCCGGCGAGGAAATGTTCGAGACAGGCGCGCACGAGCGGCTCGTCGTCGCCAACGTTCGCCCAGCCCGTCGGCTGTGCGCCGCCCAGGTCGGCCACCTCGCCGCGGCCCGCGCGCTCGAGCAGGCGCGGGTGCGTGACCGCGCTCGAACGCGGCAGACGCAAGTACGTGCGCAGCCGCTCCAGCTCGAGTTCACCCGCCGCGAGATCGTGTGCGAGCCGGTGGTGCAGCACGTGCGCCTTGAGCGAGTTGAACGCGCCCGACAGGCGCGCCGTGAAAGCCTCGAGACGTTCGAGGTGCGCGTGGCGCACGCTCAGGTCGAACTGGCCGTCCTCGTCGGCGCCAGGCGCGAGGCGCTCGACCCACGCGGCGACGAACTTCGCGTTCGTGAGCAACTTGGGCTCGAGCCGCGCGCACTCTTCGAGTTGTTCGAGCGTGAGCAGCTTGTGGATCTCGAGCGCGCCGAACGCGCCGGCGTTGCGCACGGCCAGTTGACGCACGACCAGCTGCGGAATGCCGAGCAGATCCGCGCGGCGCAGGCGCTGGAGCAGCAGCGTGAGGTCTTCGTCGCTGAGCTGGCTCCCAACCAGGCGCGCGAGCGCTGCGCCGCGCACGCCGTGCACCGGATTGCCGTGGCGCTGTGCGGCGCGTTGCTGCCAAGCCGCTTCGCTCACCAGCGCGGGGTCGAGCGACGTCGGCAGGTTCGGCTTTTCACCCGGCGCCTCGCGCTCGTGCTGGAAGCCGAGCCCGAGCTCGTTCTGCAACCAGCTCCAGGTCGGTTCGGGCTGGCGCGCGAACTCGAGCAGCTTCTGGCGCTGTTCGATCTCGATCCAGCGCTGCGTGCGGCCGTGGCGCTGCTCCCAAGCCGCGAGCAACGGCGGAACTGCGGCGAGATCGTTCGCGTGCTGCCGCTCGAGGCACGAGTAGTACGAGTGCTCTTCGCTGCCGGGGATCAGGAGCTCGAGCAGCGCGCGGCGGTCGGCCGCGAAGGCGAACTGCTCGTCGAAGTTGTAGGGCTGCTGGGTCCCCGGCGCCTGCCACGCCGCCGCAGCTCCCGCACACAACACCCACGCCGCCACACAAACCAGGCCACGTTGCATCATCGTTGTCGAATCGCTTTCTCGTTGCGCTCGCCGCGCTCGTCCCTCGCTGCGCGGCTCGGCCGCGCGCGAGGCGAACTCTAGCCATCCGCCGTTCTCACGAGCACGCGGCCCCGGCAGGTCCACTGTGGACTTGTCGGAGCCGCGGCCCGAATGGGCCCACCCAACGCCGCGAGCAGGTTCGTTGTTGGGGGCGAACGCGGGACTCGCATCGCCAACGCCGCGCCCGTCGCAGGGTTCAGTGGTTGTGTCGCGTGAAGAGAGCGCGGCCGGCTCGTTATCCTCCCGGTCTTCTCCGATACGCCGCGAAGGCCGAGAAGCGCCCTCGCTGCTTCCGCTAGCCACGCCCATCACCGCCGTTACAGCCGCCATGACACGACTCCACGCCGTCGCGAACCTCGAAGCCACGCTCGCCAAGAAGCACGACTACGACGCCCTGGTGGTCGTCGCGCACGATCTCGCGACGGTTGCGCATCCGCTCGTCGCCCAGGCCTTCGCCACCGCGCGCGCCGTCGACGCCAAGGCCGCGGGAGCGCTTTCGCTCGTGCCGTGCCAAGGCGCGCCGGGCGGCCGCGCGGTGCTCGCCCCCACCGGGCCGGTGCAGCGCGACCACGACGACGTGCGCCGCTACGCCGAAGCCGCCCGCAAGGGACTGCTCCGCGCGCGGGACGCCGGCGCCGTGAAGCCGCTCGTCGTGCTCGCGCCGCCGCCCGCGGATGCGCGCCACGTCAACGCCGCTCGCGTAGCGGCGCTGGGCGCGATCGGCGGACTGTGGGAGCCGCTGGAGGCGCGCGAAGCCCGCGGCGCCGGCGTCGAACCGGTCCAGTCGATCGGCTGGTGCGTGCTCGGCGGCGCCTTCGAGGCCGCCGACGCGGCCTGGGTCGAAGCCGCCGAGGCTGGCCAGCGCCTGGCGCGCGATCTGTGCGGCACCGAACCCGAGCGCATGGCCCCGCCGCGTTTCGCCCAGTTCTGCGTCGACGCCTTCAAGGGCAGCACCGTGAAGGTGCGCGTGATCGACCAGCAGAAGGTGCTCGCCAAGGAGTACCCGCTGCTCAGCGCGGTCGCCCGCGCGAGCCTCGAGGTCGAACGCCATCGCCCGTGCGTCGTGCGCTTGGAGTACACGCCCAAGGGCAAGATCGAAGAGACGCTGCTGTTCGCCGGCAAAGGCCTGACCTACGACACGGGCGGCGCGGATCTCAAGGTCGGCGGCGCGATGGCGGGCATGAGCCGCGACAAGGGCGGCGCCGCCGCGGTCGCCGGCTTCATGCTCGCGCTGGCGAGGCTCGGCGCACGCGGCGTCAAGGTCGTCGCGGAACTGGGCGTCGTGCGCAACTCGATCGGCGCGGAGAGCTTTGTCACCGACGAGATCGTGACCAGCCACGCCGGCGTGCGCGTGCGCATCGGCAACACCGACGCGGAAGGCCGCTTGGTGCTGGCCGACCTGCTCTCGCACCTGCGCGTCGAGGCCACCAAGGCGACTGCACCCCGCCTGTTCTCGGTCGCGACCCTGACCGGCCACGCCGGCCGCGCGGTAGGTCCGTACAACATCGCGCTCGACAACGGCCCGGCGCGCTCCAACGGCGTCGCCGAGCGCCTCGCCGCCCAGGGCGAGCTGTGGGGCGACCCGTTCGAGCTCTCGCGCCTGCGCCGCGAGGATTTCGATTTCGTGGCGCCGCGCACCAAGGCCGACGACGTGCTCTCGTGCAACAACCTGCCCTCCTCGGGCACCGCGCGCGGCCACCAGTTCCCGATGGCGTTCCTGGTGATCGCTGCCGGCCTCGACAAGCACGGCAACGACTCGGCCGCCCCGCTGTGCTTCACGCACATCGACATCGGCGGCAGCGGCTGCGAAGGCGGCGACTGGCAGCACGGACGCCCGTCCGCGCGCCCGGTCGTGGCGCTGCTGGCGACCTACGCCTGAAGCGCGCGCCGGCGAGAAAACGCCGCGGCGAGTGAGCTGGGTGGCGCGCCACTTGCTGGCGCGGCGCGCCACCTACCTTCCGCTTACGGAGTCGAACATGCAGCTCAAGCGCGCCTTCGCCGTTCTCGCACTCGCCGCACCGCTTCTTGCCGCCGGAACGCTCACCAAGGGCACAACGCTCCTCGCGCTGACGACCAACGGCGAGTTCGTCGAGCTCGACGCCGAGAGCGGAAAGAGCGCACGCTGCGGCGCGAGCGTCCGCACCGGAGGACACCTGCTGGCGAGCGATGCGCTGCTCTTGCCCGGCAAGCGCGGCGTGCTCATCACGCAGGTCGAGATCGGCGACAACAGCGCCCAGACGCGCGTGCTGCGCGTGGCGCTCGACTCGGGCAAGACGCTGGAGACCTGGCCGGTGCTGCATGGTGCGCTGGACGCGCTGTGCCAGGACGGTCCGCAGCACGCGCTGGCGGTCGGCGGCTCGAGTCGGCCGGTGAAGCTGCTGCGGCTGGACCTCGAGCAGCGCTCCGCGGCGGAGCTGGCCACGCTCGACGCACGGCTGTGGATCACCAGTCTCGCCTTCGACCCCCAGGGACAGTTGTGGGGCCTGCACCTGCGCACCAAGGAGCTCGATCACGACGCCCTGGTGCGCTTCGACCGCGCGACGGGCGCCGCGCTCGAGATCGTGCGGCTGGGCGTGCCGACGCTCGCACTGGCCCTCGAAATCGACGCGCGCGGACGCTTCTTCGTCGCGGCCGACCAGGACACTCTGCACGAAGTTGACCCCAAGTCGGGCAAGGCCCTGCGCTCGATGCGCACCGAGTCGATGCGCATCATCGGGCTGGACCCGCTGTGAGCGCCGCTAGTGGGTTGATTCGAAAGTCCGCCGCAGATGTCAGGTGATTCGGCGCTCCCCGCAAGGCGCGAGGATTCCAGGCGACCTGAATAGGTCGCCGAACCGGAGCAACGCCGCGGGGGGCGGCGAGGTGCCTGAGATATGCGGCGAAATTTTGAATCAACCCACTAGATGAAGAGCGCTTGAACCAAAGCGCGGCGCCGCCTTGACCTCGGTGCGCGAGGACGGAGGGAAGCCTCGAGTCCCTCTTCGCGCACCGAGGTGTTTTCATGCGCTCCACCCTGCTCGCCCTAGCGTTTCGCGCGGCTCTGACCATCGGTCTCTCGGCCCTCGCGGCCGCGCAGACCACCTTCAGCGAAGTCCACCCGATCTTCGTGAACCGCTGCGGCCAGTGCCACGCGGTCGTGGGCTTCGGCGGCTTCGACATCGGCAACCCGAACATCAACGCGGCCTACTTCGATTCGCAGCAGGCGAGTTATTGGGCGCCGGGCCAGACCAAGGGTTACGCGGCGTACCAGCGCATCCTCAACGGCTCGATGCCGCCCAACGGCGGATGCACAGGCAACCCGGCGCTCGACGTCGGCCTGCCGCTGTGCCTGAGCGCCGCGGAGCAGAGCTTGATCGGACAGTGGATCGCCGATGGACAGCTCGGCCCGCTGAGCAGCGCCGGCGTGAACCCCGAGTTCGACGTGCGCGTCATGGTGCAGACCGGGGCGGCGATCGCTTTCGTCAACGAGGTCGGCATCGACGACGGCGGCACGGTGGTGCTGCGCGGCGCAGACAGTCAGGGCAGCGGGCTATTTCGCGCCAGCACGCCGGGCCAGCTCGAACGCGTCACACCGCCGACGAGCGCGGTGTTCGAGGGCCTGGCGGTGCAGGCCGGGCTGCCGAGCGTTGCGCTGACGCGCCGCCGCGTCGGGACGAACTTCACGCTGGAGAGCTGGCCCGTCGCGGGCGGCGCAGGGAGCGTGCTCGCCAGCGCGCCGGGCGACTTCGACGCGCTCTCCAGCGTGTTCGATGTCTCCAGCGACGGGCGCATCGCGTTCTGGGCGCAGGTCGGCTCGATCCAGCGCCTGATGGTCGGCTACGCGCCTCCGTTCGCCGTCGCCTACAGCTCTGCGCTCGGCAGCGCCTCGACGCAGGCGCCCGCGCTCACGAACGACGGCCGCGTCGTGTTCCGCGACAACTCAGGCGCAGTGTTGCTCGTCGACTCCGCGAGCGGCGCCATCTCGCAACTCGCCGCGAGCGCGCCAGGGCTGACGCTCACGCCGTTCCCGCCTCAGGTCACGCACGACGGCGCCTGGGCCTTCTTCGGCGCCGATCGAGGGTTCGGACCCGGCGTGCTCGCCTGGTCGCGCGTGGCGCAGCCAGGGAACTTGCTGCACTTCGCCGGAGAACGCCTCGAGGGCGTCGACCCCGGCGCGGCGCTCATCCTGCGCGACCTGCGCAGCACGGCGGATGGAGCGGAGAACCTCACGGCGCGCGCGGTGTACGCGACCTCCGTCGGAGGACTCACCGGCTTCTACGCCAGCTCGCAGCGGCTGCGCCGCGACAGCGACGGTGCGCCGTACGCGAGCGGCGGCGCGTTGCGCAAGGTGGTCGGCGTCGGCGACACGCTCGGCAGCACCGTGATCGCCGCGCTCAGCGTACAAGCGCGCCTCAACGACGCAGGCGCACTGGTGTGCACGGTCGCGCTCGCGGGCGGCCCGCTGGCCGTGCTGCGCGCGACCCCGCGCGGCGGCCCCGACGGTCCGACGCAACGGGTGAGGCTCTCGGTCAAGCGCGTGCGCGGCCCGCTCGGAGCGTTCGATCCGAGCTGGAACGAACGGCGCCTGCGGCGCGCGATCGGGATCGTCAACACGCTCTTCCAGCGCGAAAACCTGAGCGGCTTGCAGTTCGAGTTCTCCGCGCCGCTGCTCGACCTCGACGACCCCGCGAGCGCGCTGGGCACGGGCAGTTGGTTCGACGTCGATCCGCTGCAGCTGGGAGCGCTGCAGAGCGCGGCGCAGGCTGCGCCTGTTGCGACGGGTTGGGCGACGGACGCGGTCAACGTGTACCTGGTCAACTCGCTCGGCGGGCTCGCTGGCTCGAGTGCGTTCCCGCCCGGACATCCGTGCGCCGGCGCCGCCGACGAATTGGTGCTGCTCGCGCCGCCGAGCCTCGCGCCCTCCGCCAGCCTGGAGGCCTTCGCGCGCACGCTGGCGCAGCAGCTTGCGAATTACTTCGGAGTTGCGGCGACCTTCGCGAGCGCCTGCGCCGGCCCGGACGCCTTCGCCGGTTGCGCGTTCCCGTTTTCGACCGCCAGCGGCGTCGTGCCGGGCGACGGACTGCGCGACACGCCCTTCGATCCCGACGCCAACGGCGCCGGCGATCTGCTCGCGCTCGACGCGTTCTACGCGGCCTGTCCGGACGCGCGCGTGCTCGTGCGCCGCAATCTGACCGCCGCGTATCCGGGCGACCTGCTGCGCGCGCGCCTCAGCGCGGGCCAGGTCCGCCGGATGCGCGCCGCGGCCAGTGCGGAGCGCGCGCACGTGATCGCGCCTTGACGAGCGGGGCCGTGGGCGAGCGGCGTTCCGGGAGTGTCCAGCTTCCCAAGTCCGTCGACGATGTCGCTGGAATCGGTGTTCCTGGCAAGGCGCGAGGATGCCAGGCGACCTGGATAGGTGTGCGAACCAGAGCAACGCTTCGGGGGCGGCGGCAAGACCCCTGAGAATAGGCGGCGAAGTTGGGCTCAGCCGACCAGAATCGAAACGTCCCTGGGGCCGGGGCAACGCGCCGCGCCCGCCCTTGGCGCTGAACGCCTCGCGCCGCCGAGGCTGGGCCCGTGTCAACGCTGCGTCGTATCCGCGTTCTTCACGCCGCGCAAAGTGCGGAGTTCGGATACAATTTGTGGGGTGGGGTCACGGGGTGCTGCAACGTCGCAGCCTCAGGGCCCCGTCGGCACCTCGCCGCGTCCGCGCCTCAGCAGGGGCACGCAACGCGGCGTTCTCACGCAACGGAGTCATCTGCACCATGAGTCGTCTCCCCATCGCCATCGCTTCCGCATTGCTCGCGGGCAGCGCGCTCGCTCAGTCGACCGCTGAGACCATGGCCATCGTCGGCCCGCCGACGTACGCCGGTCGCTACGACCTAACCACCGGACAGATGTTCCCGTCCCTCGGCGGGGTCAACGCCGTGCAGGCCCCGCCGGACGTGATCTACCGCAACACCTGCCTGCAGCCCTTCCCGGCGCAGAACTTCTACATCATCGGCACGACCTCGCCGCTGGGCGCCAACGCGCTCATCCTCGACGACGGCCGCGTTCCCAGCCAGACGTCGACCCCCGCTGGAACCGTCAACACCTACCGCGTCACGCAGATCTCGATCGCCTACGGCACGACGGTTCCGGGCACGGCGCTCGGCGGCGCGGGGCCGACGCTCAACGTCTTCGTGTTCGCCGACTACGACGCCGGCACCTTGCCGGTGGGCACTCCGGTGCTAGGCGTCGCTATTTCCGGTCTGCCGGGCACGACCGTCGCGGGCCAAGCTCAAGGCTTCATCGTCGACGTCCCGCTTCCGCCCGCGTTCCAGTTCAACCTCGTCGCAGACGCGGACGGCACGTTCGACAACATGCCGAACCTGGACACCTTCGGCGTGGGCTTCAGCGTTCCGGCCACCCAGGCCGCGGGCCTCGTGACCGGCCCGTTCATCGCCGGCGCGGCCGGCACCTGCGCCGTCGGCGACGGCACGTACTACCTCAACCCGGGCCTCGCCAACGACGGCACCGGCTTGGGCAACGCGGACGGCGCCACGTCGATCAACGCCGGCGTGATCACCCCGCTCGCCCCGCCGGTGATCGGCGGCGTCGTGCACGCGGGCGTGTGGTTCGAGATGACCGGTGATTTCAACGACTGCAACAACAACGACATCTCGGACGCCACGGACATCGCCGCGGGCACGAGCCTCGACACGGACACCAACGGCGAGCCCGATGAGTGCGCGCCGGTGGTGATCATCAACCCGTACTGCACGGGTTCGACGACGACGCAGGGCTGCACGCCGCTGATCGGCGGGACGGGCACCGCCAGCGCTTCGGCCAACTCGGGCTTCACCATCACGGTGACCCTGGCCGACGCCCAGCGTCAGGGCCTGGTGTTCTACGGCGCCGACAACACCGCCTTCACGCCGCTTCCCTGGGCCGCCGGCTCCACGAGCTTCCTCTGCGTCAAGTCGCCGACCCAGCGCCTGCCCGGCCAAAACACCGGCGGCACACTCTTCCAGTGCGACGGCCAGCTCCAGTACGACTGGAACGCGTTCCGCGCCGCGAACCCGACCGCGATCGGCTCGCCGTTCACGGCCGGCGACCTGTTCTACGCCCAGGGTTGGATGCGCGACCCGGCGGCGCCGAAGTCCACCAACCTCTCGAACGGGTTGGAATTCAACCTCGCGCCGTGAACTGAGGCTCGGCGTCGAACAGCCTTCGACGCGAAGCCGACAGCGTCTCGAGTCGAGGCCAGTCGCTGACAGCGGCTGGCCTCGCTTGTTTTTCCGCGGCGCCGCCGAGCTTCAGCGGCCTGACGGCGCGCTCGGGACGAGCGCCAGCTCGCGCGCGCGCGCCGCCAGCTCGAGCAGCTTGCTCGCGGAGTAACCGCGGTCGTGCATCCACTGCACGCGGCCTTCGGCGTCGAGCAGCAGCACGCGACCGTTCCGCGTCGCTTCGTTGCCCGTCAGCTTGGCGATCGGTTCGGCCTTCGAGCCGTACACCGTCACCACGCTCTTCCAGTCCTCCGGCGGAATCCCCGAGCGCATCCCGTCGTCGATCCAGCCCGACGCGCTGGACGCCAGCAGGCCCGGAATCGTGGGCACCTCGTAGATGCGCAGCCCCAGGTCAGCTTGCAGCAGACCGAGCAGCCAGCGATCGAGATCGAACTGCGCCTTCTGCACGTAGCCGATCAGGAGCACGCACGCCTGCGGCGGCGGCAACTGCACGGATTCGCCGGCCAGCGACTGCGCTTCGACGCGCGGAAAGCTCTCCCCGAGCGGCGTACGCGCGGGATAGCGCGTGGCGCAACCGGCGCCGGCGAAGGCGGCAAAGCCCGTTGCCAATGCGAGCACGCCGAACAGGGCGACAGAACGACGCTTGGTGAGTTGGAACATTGCTGGAGGCCTTCGCGGCAGCCCGCGGCGCGGATTCAGTCCGACGCTGTGCGCAGCCGCGCGAGCGGGGTCACACAACTGCGCCGAGCCGGGCCACGAGAGCCGACTGCAGAGCCGACTGCAGAGCCGACTGCAGCGCCGCCTCGAGCGCACTGGCGCCCGCCGGCTTCGACACCCAGGCCTCGACCTGAAGCTCGCGCGCGACCTGCTCGAGGTGTGCGGCAGCGTGCCCGCCCATCAGCACGATCGCGATCCGGGGATGGGCGGCGCGCAGGCGGCGCACGACCGCACGTCCGTCGTCGCCTGGCAAAGTCAGGTCCACAAGGCCACCAGCGGGCCGCCGAGCGCCTCGAGCTGCGCTGCGCGCTCCAGGGCGCCGTCGACGTCTGGCGCGCTCGCCACGCGGCCCCCGCTGGCTGCGAGCGTGCGCGCCAGCACCTCGCGCACCGCCGGCTCGTCGTCGACGACGAGCACGTCGAGCGCGCCCAGGCTCGCAGCGCGCGGCGCGGGCTGCGGTTGCAGCTCGCGCTCGACCAACTCCGTCGCCTGCGCGCGGAAGGCGAGCACGAAACGCGAGCCGACGCCGGGCTGGCTCGCGACGGCGACCAGCGCGCCGTGGCGGCGCACGACGCCGAACACCACCGCGAGCCCCAGGCCGCGGCCGGGAAAACGCGTGGTGAAGACCGGGTCGAAGATGCGCTCGAGCAACTCCGCGTTCATGCCCTCGCCGTCGTCGCGCACCTCGATGCGCACCCAGTCGCCGACGCTCGGGGTCCCGCGCACACGCGCGCCCGGCACGCCCAGGAGCTCCGCGACGCGCTCGGGCTGCGCGTCGGACAGCCGCACGTCGTCGACCGCAAGTTCGATGCGGCGCGCGCCGGCGTCGCGTGCATTCACGACCAGGTTCAGGAGCGCTTGCTCGAGCTCCGCGCGCGAGCCCTCGACGTGGGCCGCGCCCGTCGCGCGCAGTTCGAGCGTCGCGGCGCTTCCGACAGCGGCTTCGAGCACCGGCGGGAACGAGCTGGCCAGGGCCGCGGGATCGAGTGCGCCGAACTGCGCCGGCTCGCCGTCGGCGTAGCTCTGCAGTTGCGCGCACAAGCGCGCCGCGCGCTCGCCGGCGGCGGCGATCGAATCGAGCAGACGCTGACGGCTCGGGTCGCTCTCGCCGCCGCGCAACAGATCGGCGTTGCCCAGCACGCCGACCATCAGGTTGTTGAAGTCGTGCGCGATGCCGCTCGCCAGGAGTCCGAGGCTGTCGCTGCGCTCGAGTTGGCGCATGCGCTCCTCCAGCTCGGAGCGCGCGCGCGACTCGCGCTCGGCGCGCTCGATCTCGCGCTCGAGGCGCCGGTTGACGGCCAGCACCTTGGCGCGGCTGCGCAGCGCGATGGCGACGATGAGCAGCAGCGCTCCCGCGATGCCCAGCCCCACGCCGCGCACGACGTCGTCGCGCGAGCGCTGCGCGCGTTCGAGCGCTTCACGTTCGACGCTCTGCGCTTCCAAGCGTTCGCGCTGCGTGCTGAGGAAGCGCTCCTGCAATTCCCCGCACGCGGCGTAGCGCTCCCCGAGCGCCGCGCGGTGCGCCTCCATGTCGTCGGTCAACTCGAGCACCGCGGCGGCGTCGCGGCGCGCGACAGCGAGCTGGAAGCGGTACTCGAGCAGCGAACCGTCGAGCACCGGCATGCCGCGCGCCTCGACGAGCTCTCGCGCACGCGCCAACGACTCGTCCGCGCGCTCCAGGGCGCCGGCCTCGAGCGCGAGCTCGAGTGCGATCTGCAGACACGCGCCAACCATGTCGATGAAACCCGCCAAACGCGCCTCTTCGCGCGCGCGCGCCACCCACTCCAGGGCGCCGAGCGGATCGCCGCCTTCGACCTGCACACGCGCGCGTTCGAGCACCACGCGCAGGTGCGTGCGTCGATCGCCGAGCTCCAGCGCGAGCGCGTCGGCGCGCTCGATCTGCACGAGCTTCTCCTCGCGCGTGTGGTCCGAGCGTTCGTGGAGGTACTCGTGCAGCGTGAGCCAGGCGCGCCACGGCGCGAGCGCAGGCACTCGAGCCAGCTCGTGCAACTCGCCGCGCAGGGTCGTCGTCGACGGCGCTGCCCAGGTCGTCGATCACGTGGTGCATCCAGATCACGTTGCGCAGACGCAGCCGCGGCGAGCCGCCGCGCGCGACGACCTCGATGCCAGCGGCGGCGTGCTGGAACTCGGCCGCGAATTCGTCGGCGAGGCACGCCAGCCGCGCGCGCGCGTTGAAGTAGTGCGTCCGCAACTCGGGCGAAGCGTCCGGCGCGAGCCCCGCCTCGACCGCGGCGATCCACTCGCGCTGTTCGGACGCAGCCCGCGGTCCGTCGCGCATCCCGAGCGCGAGCAGGGCCAGCGCGCAGGCCGTGCGCTGCGTCGCGACGTCGCCGGTGCGCTGGCTCGCCTCGACGAGAGCGCACGCGCTTTCGAGTGCGCGTCCGACATCGTGCTCGAGTTCGCACTGCACTTGTTCGAAGCCCAGCGTGAACCACTCAGCGCTCGCGCTCGCAATTTCCGCTCGGCGCCGCGCGAGCGCGCCGGTTTCGACGGCTTGGAGCACAGGAGCGCCGAGCGAAGGCACGGCCAGGACTGCTAAGGCGAGCGAGCGAAGCACGCCGGCGAGCTTGCGCAGGAACACTGACGATCCCAAGATCGCGCGCGAGAGCACCGCGGTGCACGTTGGACTGCTCGCGCGCTTCGATGCGGATCCTCGCGGTCACACAGAAGCTGCCGAGCCCAGTACACGACGGCTACAACCTGCGCATGGCGGCGTACCTGCCGCGCCTCGCGACCAGCGTCGCGAGGTCGCGTTCGCCGCCATCGACCGCGGCTCGATCGCGCCGGAGCTCGAGCGACGGCTCGCGTTCAGCACACACGCCCCAGCACGGCCCGGCTCACAGCCTCGGCGACGATACGCGCGCCCCGCGGGGTGAAGTGCAAGTAGTCGTAGTAGTTCGCGAGGTTCGGCGCCACGAGCGGTCGCAGATCCAGCTCCTCCACGCCAAGCCGCTGCGCCTGAGCAGCCGCGCGCTCGTCCAGCTTGGTGAGCAGCTCGCGCACGAGCGAGTGCGTGTAGTACTCGCTGGTCTTCTCGACGTACGGCCGGCCGATGCAGAAGTTCCACATCACCGCCTCCTCGGCGTCGCTGAGTTCCTTGTCGAACCAGGGCTGGCGCACGACGATCACGCGCGCTCCCTTCTTGCGACACAACTCGATCACTGCCGCGAGACTGTCTCCAAAGCGCGCGAGCATCGGCTCGGGGTCCGGCACGCTGTCGATCCAGTGCAGCGCGTTGCGACGGCGCTCGCGCAACTCGACGAGCTTGGCGCCCGTCCGCTCGCGAACACGCGGAGCGCGCCAGCGTCGGACGATGCGCGAGACGATCGGCCGCAGCGCCCAGTCCGCCGGCTTCCAACCGAAGCGCCGCTCGCAATGCTCGTCGAACATGTAGTCGAGTCCGAAGCGCGCCTCGGGCAGCGGCACGGGACAGCGCTGCTCCATCCACGTCACCGCATCGGAGGCGCCGACCATCAGCAGCACGAGATCGAGCTTCTCGTAGCGCGGGAGCACGAGGCGGAGCATCGCGAGGATCGCCTCGCAAGGCACGAGCGAGCGCGCGATGTTGCCGACATGCACGCTGCGCGCCCCCAGGGCTTCACGCGCGTGGTTCTCGCGCAGCAAGGACTGCAGTACGCCCGGCCACGAAGTCGGCTGGTCGAGGAGATAGCCCTCGGCGGCGCTCCCGCCGGCGACGAGCACGCGGTACATCCCACGGCGCTCGGCGGGCAGCGCGTCTCCACGCTCGCCTTCGGCGTTGATCTCAAAGCGCACGAACGGCTCGAGCTCCGGCAGGGCGCCGCGATCGATCCGCATGTGCGTTCGCTCATGTGGCCGCCACACAAAGTAGGCGCCGCTCGCGCGCACCATGGCGCGCGCTGCAAGTTCGCAAGCCGCGAGCAGGGCGGCGGCAGCGCCGGCGACGCCGGGGATGTTCACGCTCGACGTCCGAATCGAGCCAGAGGACCAGGAAGCGTGATCCAAGGATCGTTGCGCAGGACGAACACTACCCACGTGAGCGCGAGCGCGCTCGTGCAGAGTGCGCCGCCGACCACAAGTTCGATCCAAGTGTCGACGCTCACGGCTTGTTTGTAGGCGAGCGCGAGCGCGACGGCGGGCAGTGCTCCGACGAGCGGCTTCCCGAAGGCGTAGCCGAGGAATTCGCGTGGGGGGACACCGAGTTCGCGACAGGCGATCGCCGCGACGAACAGCGAGAACGCCGCATTGGGCAGCGCGGTGCCAAGCGCCACACCCAGCAAGCCATGCGTTCCCACGAGCGCAATCGAGAGCGCGACGTTGACCACGCCCATCGCGAGCAAGGCGGCGGCAGGTCGCGCCGGTTGACCAAGTCCCATGAGGATCGGAAGCGCCACGCCGCGCACCGGCAGGTACACCAGAAACGAGACCATCAACACTCGCAGCACCGCTCCCGCCGGACCTGCGAACTCCGGTCCGACCCACAGCGCGAGGAACTCGGGTCCGAACAGCAGCAGGAAGACGCCAACGGCGAGCACGAGCGAGAACGAGATGCGCGTCCAACGCAGCAGGACAGGACGCAAATCCGCAAGCTTGCCGCCGGCTTTCAGGCGCGTGGCGGCGGGCATCACTACGGCGCCGATGCCGATCACGAAGCCCGTCAGCGGCTCGAAGAACTTGTTGCCGATGTCGAACTGCGTGGTCGCCTCCGCATCGAGCCAGGCGCCGATCACGAGCGCGTCGCAACGGAAGGCGAGCAGCGTGCCGACGTTGAGCAGCATCGCGAAGACGCTGAACGAAAGGATGCCCCGCACGAGCGAGCGATCGAAGCTCGCGAGCGAGAAGCGCACGCCCGCATGACGTCGCGCGATCGCGAGCCGGGCGAGCACGAACTCGAGCAGCATGGTGGCGACAAGGATCGACGCGAGCGTGGCGAGATCCGGCGAGCGCGGGAGCAGCGCGATAGTCAGGCCCGCACGCGCGAAAAGCTCGAGCGCCATGATCCCGTTGCGCACCGTGAAGTCGTCGTGCGCCTCGAGTACGCCGTAGGGGAGCCGCAGCACGAAGGCGGCCGCCACCTGACTGGCAGCCAGGACGAACGCCGCGAGCGCGTCATCGCGTTGCGCAGGGCTGAGCGCCGCGCCGAGAGCTGCGTCGAGGTAACCGTGTTGGAACGCCTCGAGCTGCGCCCAGCCCAGCGCGAACGCGGCGACGCCCATGCCGAGCGTGATCGCCAGGCAAGTCGAGAGCGCTCGGTTGACGCCCGCTACATCACCGCGACCACGAGCTTCCGCGATCGACTTGACCGAGGCCATCGGCACGCCGAGCACCAAGAGGCGCAGCACGCCCGTCATGGACACCACCGTGACCCACACTCCGTTCTGGTCCGCGCCCAGCGTGCGCAATGTGAACGGCGTGAGAAACATGAGCACTACGATCTGAAGCGCGTTGAGCGCCCAGTTCGAGCCGATGCTCTTGAGCATCACGCGACTCCTCGACAAGTTCGTCGGACGTTCATCGTGGAGAGGCCGACTCGCTGCGGGGCCGGAGAGCTGGTAGGGCCTCGACAATCCAACATGCCAGCACAGCATATCCCTCGTCCGAGAGATGCAGGGAATCGCAGGAGTGACGCTCCGACAACGCGCCGCTGTCCAGAGCGATGGGCGGGCGGGCGGTCTCGACGAACAAGGCGCCGCGCGAACGCGCGTGGTCGGCGAGGTGTGCGTTCACGCGCGCGAGCGCGGCAACGCGCTCCCGCGTCATGGCGCGTTCGGGCAGGAGGCCGAGGACGAGCAACTCGCAGCTCGGACGTTCGGCGACGAGCCGCGCTAGAAGCTGGTCGATCTCGTCGGCGATCGCATCGACCTCAGCGCTCGCGCGGCGACGGAAGTCGACGGAGCCGGCGTAGAGGACCAGCGCCCGCGCGTCGGCCGGAACGTTGGCGAGCGCGCGCGCCGCGAGGTCCGCGAGTGGCTCGTTGCCGATGCCTCGCTCGAGCGTCGGCGCGAGTGGGAACCAGCGCGCTAGGTCGAAACGCTCGATCGTGGACGAGCCCAAGAACACAAACGCCTGCTGTGGTGGAGTCTGCTGCGCGAACGCTGCGAGTCGCCGCTCGCGATCTCGCTGGTAGTGCGCGAGCGCGTCGTCGCGACCGAACATCTGACGCAGGCGCCAGCCTCCGGGGAGCAGGTCGAACCACGCGGCCACGAGCGCGGCGCTGGCGCCGACGAAAGTCAGGATGATCACGCTGGTGCGGGGCATCACGGTGGGCGGCAACTTCGCACCCCGAGCGCGCGAGGTCCAGCGTCCTGCCGCTTGGGAGCGCTTGTGCGACCGCGTCGCAGTCGAGGAGTGCGAGGTCGACGGCGGCGACCCGTGCGGCGTGCGCAGCTCCAACGGAACGGGAAGGCAGCGTCGTCAACGCCGACGCCACGCACCTCGCGCGACCGCCGGCGCTGCGCGGCTTCCACATCGTCCGCGATCCGCGCGACCTGGTCGTGTCGGCGTACTTCTCGCACCGCAACAGCCATCCCACGCACGCCTGCCCCGAGCTGATCCCGCACCGCGAGACGCTCACGCGCCTGGACAAGCGCGAGGGGCTGCTCGCCGAGATCGAGTTCTCGGGCCAGTTTTCTCGCGCAGATGGACTCGTGGGATTACGAGCGCCCCGACGTGCTCGAGCTCAAGCAGGAGCAGTTCACCAAGGACCCCTACCGCGGGTTCCTCGAGGTGTTCCGCTTCCTCGGCGTGCTCGACGAGTCGCACTACAACAAGCAGCGCTGGCTCTCCTACCTGCTGCGCTCGGCGCTCAACATCACGAGCCTCAAGTCGAGCGGCCTGCAGCCGCTGCGCGCGCCGTTCGATTCGATCCCCGGCGAGCGCCTGCTCGGCGTGATCTACGACAACCGTTTCGAGACGTTCTCCGAGGGCCGCGACAAGGGCGAGGAGAACGTCAAGAGCCACTACCGCAAGGGCGCGGGCGGCGACTGGATCAACCACTTCGAGCCCGTGCACGTCGAAGTCTTCAAACGGCGCTGGAACGCCCTCGTGCTCAAGCTCGGCTACGAGTCGAACCCCGACTGGTCGCTGCCCGCTTCGAACGCGCCCGCGGCGTCGGCGCGGCGCTGAGCGTCGCCGCACGACGCGGCTCGACGTGTGAGATCACGGACCCCAGTCGGCGCACGCGCGTCGAGCCGCTGCGCTCCATGGCGCGCGTTCGGTTCGTCTCAGTTCGACGCAACCGCATAGCTTCGTTCGCGAGCCGATCTTCGAGGGAGCGCAGCGGCGAGACGTGCGCGTGAAGGGCTGTGGCCCGCGGACAGTCGCCGCTCAGATACACTCGGCGCAGTGCTCATCATGGACGAGATCGAGCTGTGGCCCGCGGACAGTCGCCGCTCAGATACACTCCGAGAGCGCGCCGGGCGCTGCCGTGATGAGCTGTGGCCCGCGGACAGTCGCCGCTCAGATACACTCTTATGGCCGCAAGCCCCTGCGTAAGCTAAGACTTGCGGCCGTTTCGCCTTCAGAAAAGCAGCCCCTGGCGGAGCGGCTCTTCCGGT
>Ga0169931_10005662_pt1 | contig 18981 bp, 14 predicted proteins | sample Kivu_15m_20L_FD_129675 | JGI IMG/M metagenome (GOLD analysis project Ga0169931, IMG submission 129675) | Freshwater microbial communities from Lake Kivu, Western Province, Rwanda to study Microbial Dark Matter (Phase II) - Kivu_15m_20L... | ecosystem: Environmental > Aquatic > Freshwater > Lake... | reverse complement strand
CCGCCGCCGCGGCCCTGCGCAGCACCTGCGCCCCCAGAAACCCGGAGCCACCGAGCACGACGAGCGAGCGAGAGCGCGGGTCCACGCTGCTATCTTCCCTCCCCTCGCCGATGGCATCCAGCGCCCCTTCCCCGTTCCGTCGCGCGCTCGTGGTCGCGAACCCGGTCGCGGGGCGCGGGCGCGGGGAGCGGGCGGGGCGTGAGCTGCACGAGGGGCTGGCGCGCCTTGGAATCGAGAGCGCGCTGCACCTGACCCGGCACCGCGGCGATGCGCTGGCAACGGTGCGCGCGCGGCGCGCGGAGCTCGATCTGGTCGCCTCCGTCGGCGGCGACGGGACGCTGCGCGAAGTGTTCGAGGGGCTCGGAGAGAGCGGGCTGCCCGTGGCGGTGCTGCCGCTCGGAACGGCGAACGTACTGTCGATCGACCTCGGGTTGCCGCGCGAACCGGCGGGCACACTCGAGCTGGTGAAGGCGGGCCGGAGCACCTGCATCGACGTCGCCGACGTCAACGGGCGGCTCTCGTTCCTCGTCACCGGCGTCGGCTTCGACGCGCTCGTGGTCCACGAGGTCGAGCGCCGTCGCAGGGGCCCGATCACCAAGCTCGCCTACCTGCCGGCCGCCGCGAGCGCGCTGCGGCGCTGGAAGCCCCCGCAGCTTGAGGTCGAGCTCGACGGCCAGCGCGTCGAGGGGCCGGTCGAGAGCCTGTGGGCGAGCAACATCATCCACTACGGCGGCGTGCTGCGGCTCTCCCCCACCCGCGTGCTCGACGACGGACAGTTCGACGTCTACCTGTTCCGCGACGGCGGCCTGCGGGGGCTCGCCGCGGTCGGGGTGCGCGGGCTCCTCGGCCGCCTGCCCGGGGGAAGCTGCGAATTGCGCCGCGCGCGCCACCTGCGCGTCACGTCGAGCGCTCCCGTTCCCTACCATGTGGACGGCGAGACCGGCGGCCACACGCCGGTCGAGCTCGCCGTGAGCGCCACCGGCCGCCGCATCCTCATCCCCCACCGATGACCGCACCCTCCCGTCCCAAGGTCCAAGTCGGCGAGCTCGCGCTCGGCGGCGGCGAGCTGTTCCTCCTCGCCGGCCCCTGCGTGCTCGAGACGCCCGAGCTCGCCCACCAGATCGCCGAGACGCTGGTCGAGATCGCGCGCGAGCGCCGCATCCCGCTGGTCTTCAAGGCGAGCTTCGACAAGGCCAACCGCTCGAGCGCGGCCGCGACGCGCGGGCCGGGGATCGCGGGCGGCCTCGAGCTGCTCGCCGAGATCAAGCGCCGCTGGAACGTGCCCATCGTCACCGACGTGCACTTGCCCGAGCACTGCGCGCCCGCCGCGGAGGTCTGCGACCTGCTCCAAATCCCGGCCTTCCTGTGCCGCCAGACCGACCTGCTCGTCGCCGCCGCGCGCACGGGCAAGCCGCTCAACATCAAAAAGGGCCAGTTCCTCGCGCCCTGGGACATGAAGAACGTCGTCGCGAAGTGCGCGCAGGCGGGCAACCCCAACGTGATGGTGTGCGAGCGCGGCACGAGCTTCGGCTACGGGCGCCTCGTGGTCGACATGACGGGCTTCGAGCACCTGCGCGCCACGGGCTCGCTCGTCGTGTTCGATGCGACGCACTCGGTGCAGGAGCCGGGCGCGCGCGGCGACTCGACCGGCGGCAACCGCGAGCACGTCCCCGCGCTCGCGCGCGCGGCGGTCGCGACCGGCAACGTCGACGGGCTCTTCTTCGAGGTCCACCCCGACCCGGACAAGGCCCCCTCCGACGGCCCCAACATGGTGCGCCTGCACCAATTCCCCGCGATCCTCGACTCGGTGCTCGCCGTGCACCGCGCCGTGCGCGCCCGCTAGCGCGCGGAGAGCGCCCCACCTTGGCCGACTCGCGCACCGCGCTCGAGGTCACCGCCGCGGCCCTCGACCGCGACCTCGAGGGCTACACCGTGCTGCGCCAAGTCGGTCAAGGCGCGATGGGCATGGTGTTCGAAGCCGAGCAACGCGGGCTCGGGCGGCGCGTGGCGCTCAAGGTGCTGCCGCCGCAGCTCGCGCTGCGCGAGCGCACGGTCAAGCGTTTCCTGCGCGAGGCGCAGTCGATGGGCAGGCTCGCGCACCCCAACGTGGTCGACATCTACGAGGTCGGCTCGCGGCGCGGCTACCACTACTTCGCGATGAAATTCGCGGAGGGACCGTCGCTCGATCGCGTGCTCAAGGCCGGGCCGCTGCCGGTCGAGGACGTGGTCGCGATCGGCATTGACGTCGCCGGGGCGCTCGCGCACGCGCACGGGCGCGGCGTGCTGCACCGCGACGTGAAGCCGGGCAACTTGCTGCGCGATGGCGAGCGCGTGCTGCTGACGGACTTCGGCCTCGCGCGCCACACCGACTCCGAGGACGGCAGCGTCACCGAGTCCGGCGACCTTGTCGGCACGCCGCTCTACATGGCGCCCGAGCAAATCTCCGGCGAGTTCGGCCGCATCGATGCGCGCACGGACATCTGGGGGCTCGGCGTGACGCTGTACGAGCTGCTCTGCGACGCGCCGCCGTTCACCGGCGCCACGCCCTCGGCGATCCTGCACTCGATCCTGCAGCGCGAGCCCGCGCGCCTGCGCAAGCTCCGCCCCGGCGTGCCGCGCGACCTCGAGGCCGTGCTGCACCGCTGCCTCGAGAAGGATCCGAGCCAACGCTATGCGACCGCGGCCGATCTGCGCGACGACCTGATCGCGGTGCGCGAAGGTCGCCACGTGACCGCGCGCTCGCCGCGCTTCTTCGATCCCGCCGTGCGCTGGTGCCGCCGCCATCCGCTGCAGGCCGGGCTCGCCGCGAGCGCGCTGGCGATCACGCTCACGCTCGGCGGCGCGTTCCGCTGGGTGTGGCGGCAATGGAACGAGAGCAAGGTCGACGTGAGCGTCGCCGAGCAGCAAGCGGAGGACGCCGCGGAGCGTCAGGCGCAGGCCGAAGCCGCACGCGACCGCGAGCGGCGCGAGCGCACCGTCGCCGTGGCGCAGCGCGCGATCGCCGACGCGCGCCAGCTATGGACCGAGGGTCAGGCGCAGTCCGATCGCAAGAAGCAGCTCGAAGCGAGCCAGCGCATCCTCGACGTGCTGCGCACGTCGGCGCTCGACGCGCTGCCGGAGATTCGCGCCGAGGCGCTCGAGCTCGCGGCGACGCTTGCGCGCGCGCAGGGCGAGGGCGAGCGCGAGGTGCTCGCCGTGCTCGAGCCGCTGTTCACGGCGCTCGAACGCGACTCGGCGCTGCGCTACCGAGCCGCGGTGCTGACGGGCCTCGGGCGCTACGAGGAAGCGCTCACGCTGCACGGCCTGCGCATCCTCGAGCGCCCCACCGACGCGCGCCCGCTCTACGATGCCGCGCGCATCGAGCGCCGCCTCGCGCTCGCGGCCCTCGATCGCGGCGAGCTCGCGCGCGCCGAGAGCGCCTTGCGCGGCTCCGTGTCGCGCCTCGGAGCCTGCATCGACCTCGCTGGCGAGAGCGAGCTGGCGCTCGCGGCGCGCGTCGAACGCGCGCGCGGGCAGCTCGACCTGTGCGAAGCGGCCGCGGCGCGCGCGGAACTCGAAGCGGTGCTCGCGCGCGAGCCCGGCTACGTCGATGCACAGGCCACGCTGCTCGCCGTCGAGCGCCTCGAGCGCGAGCCGCGCCGCTTCGGAACCAACGCCGCGCAGGTGCCCGCGCCGGTCGCGACGCCCCCCGCTCCGCAAGGGCCCGATCCGCAGCTCGAGCCGGTGCTGCGCGCACTCGAGCAGCTCTTCCGCGGCACCGCCGCCCCGACGCCGCGCCGCGCTCCGTCCGACGGCTGAGTGGCTCGTAGCCCGCGGGGCGTAGCGCGAGCTGGCGCTCCTCGGATCTGCCTCGTCAGGTCCGTGAATCCGCGCTCCGCCGCAGCGAAGTCCGCGTTATCCAGCCCTCCGCGCGAATGCCCGCCGCCGACCAAGTCGCGCGAGTGCGCGACGGGGCTTTCTCGATGGCCCACTAGTCGAGCGGCAGAGCGCGACCGTCGAGGCCGGGCGGGACGGGCAGTCCGGCGAGCGTGAACAAGGTCGGCAGCGCGTCGATCGACGATGCTGCGCGGTAGTCGCGGCCCGGAGCGACGCCGGGGCCGAGGAAGGCGAGCGGAATGCGGCGGTCGTACTCGTGCGGCGTGCCGTGGCTCGTGCCGTACGCGACGCCCGGCAGCGTGTAGGCCTTTTGGAGCGTGACGACGTCGCTCGTGCGCTCCTCGTCGAAGGAGTTGGCCTCCATCGCGACGAGGCCGCTCGGAGCGCTCGCGCCGTCGCGCGCGATCGCGCGCAGCTCGTCCCACGAGAGCGCGTGCTCGAGCCAGCCCGCTCCGAACTTGCGCAGCTCGCTCGCGTAGGCTTCACGCACGGCGCGCGCGTCGACGTTGCGCTCCGCGAGCGCGCGCGCATCGAGCCGCAGCCCGCGATAGTTGCCGGAGAGGAAGAAATCCGCGCCGAAACGCGCGGAAATCGCGTTGCGCGCGTCCTTCAGCGTGTCGGCGATCTCGCGCCCGGTGATGCGGCGCGCGGGGTAGCCCTGTGCGACGAGCGTCTCCGGCAGTTCGAGCACGCCGTGGTCCGCGGACAGCGCCGCGACCCAGCGTCCCTTGCCGACGCGCTCGTCGAGCAGCGCGAACAGCGCGCCGAGCTCGCGATCCGCGCGCAGCAGCACGTCGGCAACTTCGACGCTGCCGGGGCCGTAGGCGTGCCCGACGACGTCGCAGGCCGCGAGGCTCACGCACAGGAGATCCGTGGCGTCGTCGCTGCCGAGCGCGAGCCGCACCACGGCCTCGCGCGCGAGCTCGCACACCATCACGTCGCTCGCCGGTCCCTCGTAGGCCCACTGCGACAGCGTCGCGAGGCCCTTCGCGTCGAGCTCGCTTCCGCGCGGCGGGACGGCGTGGGGGAACGCGCGTTGCCCCGGGCGGCCCGCCTCGCCTTCGCGCTCATCGGGCGCGGTCCCCGAGCGCGCGAAGTCGTCGGGCAGCTCACTCTTCCAGCCGTCCGCGAAGGGCAGGCGCGTCTGCCAGTTGGCGTTGTGCTCGCGCACCCACGCGGGCAGCTCGCTGCCGTACCACGTCGAGCTGCGGAAGCCGCCGCGCTGCTTGTCCCACCACAGCGCAACGTCCGCGCGCCGACCGCTCATGCCGATCGCGGAGCGATCCTTGGAGCCGATCGCGACCGTGAGTGCGCCCGGCACCGCGGCCTCGAGATAGTCGGCCATGCCGTCGCAGCGCAGCTGGCGCGGCGACGAGGCGTTGGCGGACTGCACGCCGGCGTTCGTGACCTCGAAGCTCTCCGGGTCCGCAAAGCAGTAGACCGAAGCGCGCGCATCCCGCGCGAACCAGTCGTTCGAGATCACGCCGTTGTTGCGCGGCAGTCGTCCCGTGCCGTAGGCCGCGTGTCCCGGGCCAGTCTCGGTGTCGCCGTGCAACAGCGCCGCGCGCGAGAACACGCGACCTTCGCGCACGAAACGGCCGAGCCCGCCCGCAAGCCACGGCGCGAGCCGCTCGAGCGACTCGGGCACGAGCTGGTCGACCGAGATCGCGACCACGAGCCGCGCGCGCGGCGCGGGCGCGGAGCTGTCGTGCGCGCCCGAGAGCCCCAGCGCAGCGAGCGAGACGAGCGCGAGGCTCACGGCTCGATCCCGAGCAGCTTGAGCCGGTTGTAGAAGGTGCGCCGGGGGATGCCGAGGATCTTGGCAGCCTCGCCGCGCTTGCCGCCCGTGAGCTCGAGCGTGGCGCGGATCAATTCCGCCTCGACGTCCTCCATGCGCCGCCCCACGAGGCCGCGCACGCCGCCCTGCCCCGCGACGCGCGGCGCCTTCGAGAGGTGCGCGACGAGCTCGGGGCCGAGCAGGTCTCCGCCGAGCGCGTGCATGCGCGTGATCTCGTTCTGCAGCTCGCGCACGTTGCCCGGCCAGTCGTGGGCGAGCAAACGCTCGAGACACTCGCGCGCGAGCTGTGGACGCACGCGCCCCGACGCCTTGTGCTCCTCGTGCAGGCGATCGAGGAACGCCTCGACGAGCACGGGAATGTCCTCGCGCCGCTCGCGCAGCGGCGGCACTTCGACCTGCACGACCTTGAGGCGATAGTAGAGGTCCTCGCGGAAGCGCCCCGCGCTGACCTCGCGCGCGAGGTCGCGGTGCGTGGCGCTGATCACGCGCACGTCGACGGGAACCTCCTCATTGCCGCCGACGCGCCGCAGGCGACGTTCCTGCAGCACGCGCAGCAGCTTCGCCTGCAGAGCGAGGCTCATTTCGCCGATCTCGTCGAGGAACAGCACTCCGCCGGCGCTCGACTCGATCAGGCCCGCGCGGTCGCGCACGGCGCCGGTGTACGCGCCCTTCACGGCGCCGAAGAGCTCGCTCTCGAGCAGGCCTTCCGCGATCGCGCCGCAGTTGACGCCCATGAACGGCTTTTCGCGCCGCGGGCCATTCTCGTGCAGCGCGCGCGCGACGAGCTCCTTGCCCGTGCCGCTCTCGCCGTAGAGCAGCACCGGGAAGTCGCCCTCGGTGATGCGGTCGACCACCGTGAGCATCGCCGAGATCGCGCGACCGCGCCCGACGATCTCCGGATATTTGTGGCGCAGCTCGAGACCGCTCGGAACGAAGCCCCCCGAGAGCGACTCGAGCGCCTTCGACTGCTCCGCGAGCGCGCCCTTCAGCTCCTCGTTGCGCAGCTCGACGCTGCGCAGCATGCGCGCGTTTTCCTCGAGCAGACGCACGCGCTCCAAACTCAGCGCCGCCTGGTCCGCGAAGGCCTCGAGCAGCTCCTGCGAGTGCTCGTCGAAGCGTCCCTGCGCAAAGCGATTGTCGACGTACAGGCAGCCGCGCACCTCCTCGCCGACGCGCATCGGCACGCACAGCACGCTGCGCAGCTTGAGGTCCGCCACGGACTGCTTGGGGTTGAGCGCCTCGTCGTTGAGCGCGTCATCCGAGCGAAACGCGACGCCGCTCTCGAGCACGCCGGTCGTGATCGAACGCGACAGCTTGCGCAGCGCCTTCTTCAGGTTCTCGCGGTCGATGTTGCGCGCCGCGACGACTTCCCAGCCCGGACCCGCCTCAAGTCCCTCGACCGCGCCGCCCTCGACGCGCGCCGCGAGAGCGGTCGCGGTCCCGGCGCGCACGATCAGGAAGCCGCGCTCCGCGCCGGCGAGCTCGATCGCGGCGTCGAGCACGCGATCGGGGAGCAGCTCGGGCTTCGCCGCGCGCGCCATCTCCTTGTTCAGCTCGAGGATGCGCAGCAGCGCCGCCCGCGTGAGCTCCTCATGCCCGGCGGGCGCATCGCTCGATCGCTTCAGGAATCGGAACACGGGCTGCGGCCTTCCTCAGGGGAGAGGATAGCCGCGGTCGAGTTCCGCGCGGGCCTGTTCGAGGGCGCGCAGCACGAGCTCGAGGGCGTGGTGCTGGGTGCGACCGAGGCCGCCCATGCGCTCGACCTCGGCCCGCAGGTCGAAGCTCGCCAGCAGCGCCCGCTCGCCGCCATCGAGGGCCGCTGCCGCGTAGCTCGCGAGCGCCAGCGCCGCGCTGCAGCCGCGCCCGGCGAATCCGCAGCGCACGCGCCCGTCCTCGGCCGCGAGCCACACCTCGATGCGGTCCCCGCAGGCCGGATTCTCCCCCACGCCCCCGACTGCGCCCCGGGTCGGCGCTGGGCGCGAGAGGAGCGCCTTTCGGTGACTCTCGAGGGGCTCGGGCAGGCGCGGCATGGGCTCAGGGTACCGCCTTTTCCATCGCTCGCAAGTCCATGCTGGTAATAGAGTTAGAGGATCTTATCCGGGTCGACGAGCAAAACTGCGCCCGACCGATTTGCCTCAAATGCAACTTCGTAGTATAGTTGTGCGCTTCGAGGATCGAGCGACAAGGGCAAACCCACGGCAACGTGGGGACGCAAAGCCAGAGGGCCCACGGGGAGACCCGGGGGCAGCCTAGCTGCCGAACCGATGACTTGCGCGGGATCCAAAGAAGCGGCCGGGCATGCCCCGTGCCGCGTGCGACGCGCGGAGCGTCGTCCGGACCCACACCGGACCACTCTCCCGGGTCGACGGCTCCGCGCCTTCGTGCGCGGCGTCGCTCGGCCCCGCCGGCGCGGCCGGGGTGTGCTCCAACCCGAGACACCGCCGCCATGCAACCGCAGTTCCTCCTCCGCAACGAACGCTCCGCGAGCTCGCGCTCGCAGGCTCGCTGCGCGCGGATCGAGTGCGCGGTCGAGGCAGCGCAGGCTCGGGACCACGGAACGCCGCGCGCAGGTGGGGACTTGGCGCGCGGACGTGGAGGGAGGAGCGGTGCGGCGCTCGCGCTGTGGGGACGGCGCGGCACGTGCCGTGGAAGAGGAGAGGGTGAGGCCGTGGAGCAGTGGGGACTCTCCCGCGCGCTCGCCCGGCTCGCGCAGGGTGCGCGTCACGCGCGCATCCGACGGGACGCCATGGGGACCGCCGCGGCTTGGTCGCGTCGGGGCGAACCGCCGATCCGCTGACGACATGGAAGCGGCTCGCGAGCCAATCGCGAAGGCATGGGGCCCGCGCTCCATGCCTTCGCTCTTTTCCTAGGGCGCGCGCTCTCAGGCGTCCGCGGACGCGCGCAAGCGTTCCTGCAGGCGCTCGAGCAGCTTCATGTGGATCTTGCACACGCGCGACTCGCTCAGGCCCTCGAGCTCGCCGATCTCGCGCAGCGACAGGTCTTCCCAGTACTTGAGGTAGACGATGCGCGCCTCCTGCGGCGAGAGCTTCTGGGCCACCAGCGCGAGCAGGTCCTCGCGCGTCAGGCGTTCGCCGGGGGCCTCGGTGCAGGGGTCGGGCATGACCTCCATGCCGCCGCCGTCGTCGTCGTCCGGAGGCGGGAGCGCGGCGCCGGGGGCCACGGCTAGTCCACGCAGGAAGCCCGTGGCGTACTCGAGCGGGTCCATGCCCAGCTCGGAGGTGATCTCGGCTTCGGAAGGCTCGCGCGAGAGGAGCGCGCGCAAGCGCTCGACCACCCGCTTGTGGCGCTCGAGCCGCGCGCGCCACGGCCGCGGGAGCCAATCTTGGGAACGCAGCTCGTCGAGCAGCGCGCCGCGCAGGCGCAGCTCGCAGTAGGACTCGAACGGCACGCCCCGCCCGCGGTCGTAGCTCTCGATCGCCGCGATCAGGCCGACGTTGGCCGCCGTGAGCAGATCGCCGGTGTCGACCGAGCGCGGCAGGCGCAGTGCAAAGCGGCGCACGAAATCCGCGACCAGACCTTGGTACAGCTCCACCAGCGCGTTGCGCGTGTCGGCCCCGCGGCAGCGCACGAACTGTCGCCACAGCGACGCGGCGGGGTCGTCTCGACGCGCGCGGCGAGCTCTCGGGCGCGGCGGCGCATCGCTCGCGACGGCGGCGCGCGCAGCGGGCGGCGCGGCGGGCACGAGCGAGAGAATGCGCGTCTTTCCGCGGCGATTCGCGCTGTTTCGGGCCGTGCGCTCCCCTGCGCCGGGAAGGCGTTCCGGGGCGAGCGCGCGCGGCGGGCGCGGACTTGGCGCAGTCGTGGGAGCTTGTTCGGGGCGCAAGTTCTGTGCGCGCTGCGAGGCCAGTCGCGTCCGCGAACGGACGCGTCACGCAGCGCGGACCACTTGTTGATCCACAATTCCAAGCTCCTGTTCAAGCCCCTACTTGCGGCGCGGTGCGGCGAGCTGCGCGAGCACGGTGCGCTCGGCGCGGCGCATGCGCGCGCGCTCGCGCGGCTCGTGATCGTCGTGACCGCACAGGTGCAGCGCACCGTGCACGACGTACAAGAGATGCTCGCGCACGAGGTCGAGCCCGCGCCGTTCCGCCACCGCGCGCGCGCGCTCCGTGCTGACGTACAGCTCCCCCATCGGGCCGCCGTCGCCGCCGCCGAGGTCAAAGCTGATCACGTCGGTCGGCGTCGGATCGGCGAGCCACTCCGCGTGCATCGCCGCGAGCTCGGGGTCGTCGACGAACACGATCGACAGCCCCTCGCCGGCGCGACCGCCGTGCTCGAGCGCCAGCTCCGCCGCACGCCGGATGCGCGCGTCCGACAGCCCGCGGGGCCGGCGGTGTCGGCTGGTCCAGGCGATCGCGATGGGGCTCGCGCGGCGACTCACGCCCCGTGCTCGTGGCGCGACGGCGCCTCGTAGGCGCGCACGATCTGCTCGACCAGCGGGTGGCGGCAGATGTCCTCGGTCGTGAACTCGACCATGCCGATGTCCTTGAAGCCCTGCAGGCGCGCGACGGCGTCGACGAGACCGCTCTTCTGGCCGCGCTCAAGGTCGGTCTGGCTGGGGTCGCCGGTGACGACCATGCGCGAGCCCTCGCCGAGGCGCGTGAGGAACATCTTCATCTGCGGCGCGGTCGTGTTCTGCGCTTCGTCGAGGATCACGAAGGCGTTGGCGAGCGTGCGGCCGCGCATGTACGCCAGCGGCGCCACCTCGATCACGCCCGCCTCCTCGAGGCGCATCACGTCCTCGAACTCGAGCAGGTCGCCGAGCGCGTCGTACACCGGACGCATGTAGGGGTTGAGCTTCGCGAGCAGGTCGCCGGGCAGGAAGCCGAGCTTCTCGCCGGCTTCGACCACGGGGCGCGTGATCACGAGCTTGCGGCATTCGCCGGTGCGCAGCGCGCGCAGGGCGCAGGCGACCGCGAGGTAGGTCTTGCCCGTACCGGCCGCGCCGAGGCCGAACGTCAGCGGCTTCTGCGCGATCAGCTCGACGTACTTGCGCTGGCGCGGCCCGCGCGGCTCGAACGGCCGCATGCGGAAGCCCGTCGGCGAAACGGGGCGCGCGGAGCGCACACCGACATTCGCCATGCGATCGCCGGCGGGCGCACCGCCGTAGCGCGGCGCGCTCGGACCCGGGCCGTAGCGCGGGGCGGGCGGCGGCACGGAGGGGAACGACGTGGGCGACACACCCGACGGCATGTCCACCGCGCCCGAGCCGATCAGAATCGCCTCGGCGTCCTTGGGGTCGAGCTCGCGCCCCTTGCGCAGCTTGCCGAGCAGGTGCTCGATGCGCCGCCGCGCCTCGGAGGTGTGCTCCTCGCTGCCCTTGAGCCGCAGGTTGCCGTTGCGCGTGAAGATCTCGATGTCGAGGACCTGCCGCAGCAGCTTGGCGTGGCGGTCGTAGGGACCGAGGACGAGGATCGCTTCCTCGTGGGAACGCAGCGGAATGGTGACTTCGGTCAAGGGTGCGCGTTCTTTCGGTGTGGGGCGCCGCTTCGAGGGAGAGGATCCACCGGCCGTGCGAGACGTGTCAAGGGGAACGGCCCGCGTCGGCCTACAGCCGGAGCAAGATGGGCCACAGAACGAGGGCCACGGGCGTGGCGAGGAAGAAGCTGTCGACCAAGTCGAGCATGCCGCCCGACGGTCCGAACCAGTGGCCGGAGTCCTTCACACCGGCCTTGCGCTTGACCCAGCTCTCGAGCAGGTCGCTCGCTTGGGCTGCGATGCTGACGGCGGCCCCGGCGAGCAACGCTCCCAGCGTGCTGTCGCCCGGGAGCCAGCCGAGCTTCACGAACGCGAGCGTCGACAGGGCAGCGACCACGAAGGAGCCCAGACAGCCCTCGGTGGTCTTGCCGGGACTGATCGTCTTGAAGGGGTGGTGCTTGCCGAGCGTGCTGCCGACGTAGTAGCCCGCGCTGTCGCCGAGCTTGCAGATCGCGATCAGCGCCACGAGCCCGAGGTGCGAGAAGCCGTACCAGATCCACGCGAGCCCCAAGATCGATGCGACGAGCAAGGGACCGAACAGCAGCACGGCCAGCGCTTCGCCGCGCCGCTCGGCGCCGATCACGAGCAGCCGCAGCAGAACGAACAAGAGCAGCGCCAGCACGGCAAAGTCGCCGGTGACGGCCGGGAGGAACTCGCCGGCGAGGGTCGGTGCCGCGACCAAGGCGAGGCCGGCGAGCCGCACGACCATCGAGCGCGTGCAGCAGGCCGCGTAGACCGCCGTGACGACGAGCCCGGAGGAGAGCAGCGCCGCCGCGAGCCACAGCGCGCCGAAACCGAGGTCGCGGTGCTCGTCGAGCTCGAGACCGCCGAAGCGCTTGCGCAGGAGCATCAGCGCCACGAGTCCGGCGGCGGAGAGCGGCATCCACAGCTTGCGCCCGGCGAGCGAGCCCATGCGGTCGACCTCCCACACGCAGGCCGCGAGCACCCCGCCGGAGAGCGCGAGCATCGGCAGCGCCGACTCGAACTTCGTCGTCAGCCACAGGATCGAGGCCAGCGCGAGCGCGATCGAGCTGCCGACCCACGTGCGGCGCAGGAGCTTCGCGCGGCGCGCGGCGGCGTCCTGCGTGCTCACGCCTTGGCCTCGCCCGGCACGGGCGCGTCGACCACGAGCCCGCCGAACTTGCGCACGCGGCGCGCATAGTCCTCGAGCGCGGAGAGGAGCTGCGGCCGCCGGAACTCCGGCCAGCACTCCTTGGCGACGTAGATCTCGCTGTAGCTGATCTGCCACAGCAGGAAGTTCGAGATGCGCAGCTCGCCCGAGGTGCGGATCAGGAGGTCGGGATCGGGCGTCGTCGCGTCGTACAGGTAGCGGCGCAGGGTCTCGTCGTCGATCTCGCTCTCGCGCACCGCTCCGGCCGCGACGTCGCGCGCGAAGCGCTTGAGCGCGTCGGCGATCTCCGCGCGCGCTCCGTAGGAGAGCGCGAGTCGCAGCAGCATGCCTTCATTCTTCGCCGTCAGCTGCTCGGTCTCGCGCAGGCGCTTGAGCGCCGCCTCGGGCAGGTCGTCGATGCGCCCGATCGCGCGCAGGCGCACGTCGTTCTCCATCAGCGTCGGTCGCTCCTCGACCAAGAACTGCTCGAGCAGCTCCATCAGGAACGCCACTTCCTGCCGCGGCCGCTTCCAGTTCTCCACCGAGAACGCGTACAGCGTGAGCGACTTGACGCCCATCTTCGCGCACTCGGTGGTGATCTCGCGCACCGAGCCGATGCCTTCCTTGTGGCCGAAGACGCGCACCATGCCGCGCCCCTTCGCCCAGCGGCCGTTGCCATCCATGATGATCGCGATGTGCTCGGGGAACGGTCCCCCGAGGTCCGGTCGCGTGATCTGGAGGCGCGGGCGGCTCAAGTGCGGATCCTCACGCGTGCGCGAGAGCGCCCTTCAAGCCTTCGCGCGGGATGATCTGGTCGCGATCGGGGCCGACCGAGAGCATCACGATCGGCACGCCGACGAGCTTCTCGACCCACTCGACGTACTTGCGCGTGAGCATCGGCAGGTCTTCGTAGCGCCGCACGCCGGTGATGTCCGTCTTCCAGCCGCGCGCGCTCTCCATGTGCACCTGGACGTCGGCGAGATCGACGTGCGCTCCCGGCCACTCACGGTGCACCCGACCGCCGACCTCATAGGCCGTCGCGACCTTGATCTCCTCGAAGCTGTCGAGCACGTCGAGGTTGGTCATGATCCAGCCATCCGCGCCGTTGAGCTCGAGGCTGTAGCGCATGGCGAGCACATCGAACCAGCCGCAGCGCCGCGGGCGCCCCGTGGTCGCGCCGTACTCGTTGCCGGCCTCGCGAATCTTCACGCCGTCGGCGCCGTGGTCCTCGCTCGGGAAGGGGCCCTCGCCGACGCGCGTGCAGTACGCCTTGGCGATGCCGACCACGCGGTCGAGCCAGCGCGCCGGGAAGCCCGCACCCGCGGCGATGCCGTCGGAACCCGTGTTCGAGCTCGTGACGTAGGGATACGAGCCGTGGTCGATGTCGAGCAGCGCGCCCTGCGCGCCCTCGAACAGGATTTGCTTGCCGCGCCGGTAGGCTTCTCGCACTTCGGCGCCCGTGTCGCCGACGAACGGGCGCAGCACCTCGCCCAAGTGCATGTAGCGCGCGAGCTGCTCCTCGAGCGACAGCGGCTGCTCGCCGTGCACCTGCTCGAGCAGCGCGTTCTTCTCGGCGAGCGCCGCGGCGAGCCGGCGGCGGCAGCGCTCGGGCTCGAGCAGGTCCGCGACGCGCAGGCCCGTGCGCGCGGCCTTGTCGGCGTAGCACGGCCCGATGCCACGGCCCGTGGTGCCGATGCGGCCGACGCCGCGCCAGCGCTCCGAGGCCAGATCGATGCGCTTGTGGTGCTCGAAGATCACGTGCGCGGCCGACGAGAGCCGCAGGTTCGAGCCGTCGACCTTCACGCCGCGCGCGCGCAGACCCTCGACCTCCTCGATGAACTTGAGCGGGTCGACCGCGAGGCCGTTGCCGATCACGTTGACCTTGCCGGGGTGCAGGATGCCCGAGGGGATCAGGTGCAGCACGTACTTGGCGCCGCCGACGATGACCGTGTGGCCGGCGTTGGCGCCGCCCTGGTAGCGCACGATGACGTCCGCGTCGCGCGCGAGACCGTCGATGATCTTGCCCTTGCCCTCGTCACCCCACTGGGCACCAAACACGCTGACGGACGACATGGCGAGGATCCTGTGGGAAGCGCGGGGCTGCTCGGGTGGGGTCTCGCTCCTCGAGAGTCGGAGCGCGGAAGGAGGCGGGATTCTCGCGCCGCGCCACGGCCGCAACAAGGGCCCGGAAGGCGATCGGCGCGCGCTAGCGCCCCGCTCGCCGCCGCGCGCGGCCGTGTCCCCCGCCGCCGGGCGTCTTGACCCGCACTTCATCGCCCGGCTCGAGCGCGAGCGTCGCCCGCGCGCCCTGCGCCAGCACTCGTCCGGCGCGCACGAGCGCGAGCTCGCCCGTCGCTCCGGCGCCGCCGCCCGAGAGCCCGTACGGCCCCTGCGTCGCGCGGTCGCCGATCCACGCCATGCGCGCCGGCACAAGGAACCGCAGGCGCTTCTCGATCCCGTCCCCGCCGCGCTGCTCGCCCTCGCCTCCGGAGCCGCGCCGCACCGTGCAGCTCCCAAGCCGCACAGGGTAGCGCCGCTCGAACTCCTCGATCGGCGTGTTGCGCGTGTTGGTCATGTGCGTGTGCACCGCGTGCGCGCCCGGCCCCTCGGCCGACGCTCCCGAGCCACCGGCGATGGTCTCGTAGTACGCGAAGCTCGCGCCCCCGTGCACGCCGCCGAAGGACAGGTTGCTCATGGTGCCCGCGCTGGCTGCAGGAATGCGCTGCGGGAAGACCTGCGCGAAGGCGCCGAGCAGCACGTCGACGAGCCGCTGGCTGGTCTCGACGTTGCCGGCGGCGACGGGAGCCGGGTAGCTCGCGTCGACGACGCTGCCCGCGCGCGTGAGGATCCTCACGTGGGCGCGGCTGCCTTCGTTGATGGGCGTTCCTTCCGGCAGGAGCAGCGCCAGCGCGTACGCCACCGCGGCCTCCGTCACGGCGCGCGTCGCGTTGAGGCTCGCGCCCTGCTGGTCCGCGCAGTCGCGGAAGTCGAGCTCGAGCTCGCGCCCCGTGCGCCGCAAGTGCAGCACGATTTCGACGCGCGCGCCGCCCGCGCGCGCGGGCTCGAGCGAGTCGCGAAACGTCACGCGCCGCGCGGGGAAGGCCCGTACGAGTTCTCCGACGCGCGCCGCGGTCCAGTCGACGAGCGCGCGAGCGCGCCGCGACAGCTCCTCGGGACCGTGCTCGGCCGCGAGCTCCGCGAGCCGCACCTCCGCGCGGCGATTCGCCGCCCACTGCGCCAGCAGGTCGCCCTCGCGCTCGCGCGCGTCGCGCAGGTTCGCGCGCAGCAGCGCGAGCATCTCCGGCACCAGCTCTTCGGCTCGCACGAGGTGCACGGGCGGCAGCCGCAGGCCCTCCGCGTGCACGTCGTCGACGGGAGCCATCGAACCGGGGTGCGCTCCGCCGATGTCCGAGTGGTGGGCGCGGCTCGCCGCGAAGAAGCGCGCGCTGCGCTCGCCGGGCAGAAACACCGGCGAGACCAGCGTCACGTCGGGCAGGTGCGTGCCGCCCGTGTACGGATCGTTGTGCAGCACCGCATCGCCGCGGCGCAGCGTCGCGGATGCGCGCACGCACTCCACCGCGCGCCCCATCGAGCCCAAGTGAACGGGAATGTGCGCGGCCTGCGCAATGAGCGCGCCGCGCGCGTCGAACAGCGCGCACGAGAAGTCGCGGCGCTCGCGGATGTTCGCGGACAGCGCCGAGCGCTGCAGCGAGAGCCCCATCTCCTCCGCCACCGCGGAAAAGAGGTGCCGGAACACCTCGAGGCTGGCCGACTCGCGCCGCACCGCGCTGCGTCGCGTCGCCACGCTTCAGCGCCCCTCGACCGGGAAGTCGAGCACCTCGAACGGCGTGTAGTCGAGCACTTCCCAGCGCACCAGCGGCACGATCTGGGTCTCCTCGCCATCGCTCTTGCGCCACACGACCGAGCGCACCGTGCGGACGAGCCCCTTGCCGCGCTCGTCCTCGCGCTCGCCCGGCCGCGGCACGCCGAGCGTGCCCCCGAAGTCGTCGCTGGTGCCGGTCTTGCGGCGCGCGGTGACGTAGATCGAGAACACGTGGCTACGCACGCACAGGAGCGAGCGCACGTCGTCCTTGGATCCGTCCTCGAGGCGTTCCCAGCCATCGACGTCCTCGACCTCGGCCATGGTGTCGAAGATCTCGCGCTCCACGACCTCCTCGCCGTACTCGTCGAGCTGCGGCTCCGCTTCCTCGGCCTCGCCTTCCGCGCCCTCCTCGGCCTTCTTCTCGAGGTTGCGGTACTCGATCACGGAGTCCCAGAAGCGCGGCGATACGGAGCGGTCGTCGGCGAGCGCCTTGAGCACCGCCACGGGCGCCGTGTTGACGTTGACGCACACGCCCCAGTTGGGATCGTCGCCCTGCGCGCCCGCCTGCCCGCCGCCGCCGGCGGCATTGGGATCCGCCTGCCCATTGCCGTCGCCCGCCCCCGCCGCGTCCTCCTTGGAGGAACCCTGCTCGATCGAGGTCCAGACCGTCAGATAGGACCCGAGCGAGTGCACGATCTCGCCGCGCTCGTCGCGGAAGTCGCGGAACAGGCTGGGCTCGAGGCGCTCGAGCACCTCGAACTCCTTGAGCGTCATCGGCAGCGCGCGCTCGCGGTTGTCCTCGACGTCGCTCATCTGCTTGGCGCGCGGCAGCACCGAGTTGAGCCGGTTGCGCAGGTGCTCGCGCATGACCTGCGCGATGCGGATCGCCTCGCTGCGGTCGACGTCGACCGTCGAGCCGTCGCGGAAGAAGTCGATCAGGCGCGCCACGCGCTCGAGCGCCTTCTCGCTCTCCTCCTCGTCCTCGAAGAGCAGCTGCAGCACGTTGATCTTGCCGTCCTCGTCTTGCACGAGGATGCGCAGCTCGATGTCGCCGATCGTCGAGCGCTGGGGCCGACCCCAGGAGTCCATGCGCGAATCCGCAGGCTGGTCCTGCCCCTGCTGCTCGCCACCGCCCGCGGGCGGCGCCATGCCCCCGGCAGCCGGCTCGCCCTCGCCCTCCGCCGCCGCGGCGTCCTGCTTGAGCATGTCGTAGACCTCCTGCAGGGCGGACTCGATCGCCATGTCCATCTGCGTGATGGTCACGTCGTTCTCCGCCACGCGCAGGTCGGCCTTGGTGCCGTAGGAGAGCTGGAAGACGATCGCGTAGAGCAGGATGATCATCAGGAACGCCATCAGGAGCGCCGAGCCCTTGCGGGGCTGGCGGGCGTTCGCGGAACGATCGCGGCGGAGCGTCATCGAGGAGCGGTGGACGATCGGCGGCGGGCCTTCTTCCCGGGCCCGATCGGCGTCGCCAAGTCTACGCCGCCGCGGGCTCCAACCCCACCTCCGCGATCGCCGCCTTGGAACGAACGGCTAGAACTCGCGGTTGAGGTCGTTGCCCTGCAGGATGCGCGGGCGGATGAAGAACAGCACGTTGGTCTGTTCCTTGCGCGTGAACTTGGCCTTGAACAGGAATCCGAGCAGCGGGATGTCGCCGAGGAACGGCACCTTGCGCTCGTTGTCGACCGTGCGCTCGGTGATCAGGCCGCCGAGGATCACCGCTTGCCCCGGCTGGAGGTAGACCACGGTGCGCGCCCCGCGCTGGGACACGACCGGCACCTGCACGGGCGAGTCCGAGGAGGTCACCAGCACGGTCTCCGAGCCGGTGATCTGGGACTGCTCGACGTCGATGTTGAGCGCCACGGTCTGGGTGCCGACCACGCGCGGCACGACAAACAGCTTCACGCCCACCTCCTGGTAGGCGATGGTCGCGTTGGCGAATCCGCCGGCGTTGTTCACCCCGGTGATGTTCAGGTACGGGATCTTCGACGTGTTGGAGATGTCCGCGCGCCCGCCCTCGCGCACCGCGATCTTGGGCCGCGAGATGATCGACACGTTGTCGTTGATCGCCAACGCCTCGAGCGCCGCGTTGAACGTCACCGCGTCCTGCACCCCGCCGACCGTCAGCACGCCCTCGACGTTGTTGGCGAGGTTCTGCATCGAGCTGTCGAAGCTCTTGACGAAGGTCTTCGACGGGAACTGGAACATCGGGCCGCCGTCGGGAGAGCGCACTCCGTAGTCGAGGATGTCGTTGAGCGTGACCTCGACGATCTTGGCCTCGATCTCGATCTGGGGCACCCCGGCCGCGAACAGGTTGAGGAAGTCCTCGACCTCCTGCATCAGCTCCGCCCCGGCGGTCACGACCAGCCAGTCGGCCAGCGCCGCCGGGGTGCCCGCGGCCGCCGTCTTGACGTCGCGCAGGTCCTGATAGAGCTCGACGTCCCAGCCCGCGAGCAGATCGAGCTTGACCATGTTGGGCGGGCTCGGCTGGCCCTTGTCCGGCGTCCACAGCGGGAAGTTGCCGTAGGTCTCGAGCAGGTTCTTGAGCTTGTCGCCCGTGCCCACCCGCAGAGGGAAGGGCTTGGTGATCGTCCCGTCCGGATAGACCTTGATGCGCGCGCCGAACTGCAGGAACGGATTTTGGGGCGGCTCGGGGATCGCGACCGGCGGCGGCTTGGGTCGGCCCGCGGGCGCGCCCGTCGAGCTGGGAGCCCGCGGCTCGCCCGCGTCGGCCCCATCCATGCCGAGCGCGAGGTCCGCGAAGGGGTTGTCCCCCTCGAGCTGCGTCACCGGGCGGATCGTGCCCTGCTCGAGGAGCTCGCGCAGCTCGTCCGGGCTGAGCTCCTTGGGAGGCGCGGGCTTGGACGGCTCGCTGGT
>Ga0169931_10005661_pt1 | contig 18982 bp, 13 predicted proteins | sample Kivu_15m_20L_FD_129675 | JGI IMG/M metagenome (GOLD analysis project Ga0169931, IMG submission 129675) | Freshwater microbial communities from Lake Kivu, Western Province, Rwanda to study Microbial Dark Matter (Phase II) - Kivu_15m_20L... | ecosystem: Environmental > Aquatic > Freshwater > Lake... | reverse complement strand
TATTCAGCGTCTGTGTTCCATAAAGATGGAAAGAAAAGGATATATGATTCCCCACCACAGAATTTCATCATTATAGACCCCGGGTAGGGATGCAGACCATTTTGTCTACTGAATCAGGTAGTATGCATGGTAACAAAAGATGATGTCAGTCTTAGTATAAACATACATACGATCGTATAAAGGATATGATTGAATACTTAGCTTAGAGCTATGAGTAACAAATAGCACGGTAATCGTACGTTACGAAAATTAATTCGAATTATTTCTCGGTTCCGTAAACCGAGAAAATGAATTTTTTTCGATTTGCGGACGCGCGAAAGACCCTTTCTGTCTCTACTCATAGCTTTATTGCTGTGAATACCAATATCATTTTAACTAGTTTATCATAGTGAAAAATATTTAGTTATTGATTGTCTCACTGCCATAACAGTAGCCTTTCTCGTACTGTAGTGTCCTTCACTCATAACTAATTTATTCGTTAACAGTTATTATTCTACTGTATCGTTTACAAGTGTTATGGGTTCAATGAAAGCGATTAGGTCCAAATTCGAACCGGATCTTCTTGCGGCCCATCTTAGTTCCGTATCGGCACTGAAAACAACATGCATCTAGGTGCAATCATATAATAACAAATTATTTTCTTTACTTCACTCCTAACCTTTCACCTTTTGGTTCGCCGAGTTGCTCCTTGTAGAATATTCTAAACCGTTGTGCAAAGGCATTTGTAATGTCAATGGGAACGTCGTTATTACTTGTTTGAGCCATCAATTGAATGTCGGTCAATTGAACCGAGAGGCATTCGCATTGAACTAATAGTGAAAGGTCAGGATTTTCCTTTACATCGTCTGTAACATTTAAAAATTCCGTTTGAGCCTGCAGTTGAAGTGTTTCTCCAGGGTCTAATTTCCCAATGATCCACTCAAAGGAGTTTGAATTTTCAACCCACCTTCCAACCGGAGCTTTATGAGCACTAGTCCGGATTGCATATTTCGGTAAAGCTAGCAATACTTTCACACTTGTCAAGCTTTTTGCATTCTTTGGATTTGCAGATAGAATAACATGCATATGACATTTGGATCCATGCAAACGACTTCGAACGAGTGCTCGCTACTCACGACAAGAGAAATAAATGTTTTTGAATTAATGCCACTAGCGATTCTGTGACATAAATATTACAGTAAAACGTACCAACGGATTTGGTTTCAGTTTCATTGTACAATTGTATTTCAGTATACGAACATATTCCTTGAAATCAGGTAAGGAGACATTGTATCTGTATACACCATCATCGACAGAGTTGGTCTTTACCCCTGCAGACATGCGATCAATACTTTGTATATGACCAGAGGGATCCCGTAACGTTATAATCAAAGGAGACTTGTAGTCAGATGGGTATGTCGCCTGGATTTGAATGACCCCTTGTATAGACATAGATATCAATGATGAGTTTCGATAGTTATAGGATAAGTCTTCATTAATTGCAAAGGTGACAATAATCTCATTCCTCGATGAATTTTTCCGTCGTTCTTCTAGCTGGGCTATAGTTCGAACACTGTTATTCTCTTCTGGATCATGTTTGGAATGGAATGTATCCTTCATGAAAGCGTCTCCGTCAACAGTTTTTCCATCAGGAGAAAAAGTAAATGGATTAAAGTTTGTAGAATCCATACTAGAAGATATTCCACCTCGATGACTTTTTATAGAAGGATCCTTCGGTGATGCATTCAATCTCGGTGATGGCGAAGGAGAACGAGTAATTGAAGGGCCTTCTCCATTGAATCGACTCATTCCTTTCATTTGATTATTAGTAGTAGCCACACTAGCAAGTCTATTTTTCCTTTGGTTGGAAGATATGGACGATGAATCTCTACTCGATCCTTGAAGGGTGGGCACTTTAATTGATCCCGATGACTTTGTTGTTATCGAAGATTCTCTTGATAGGGAACTCGAAAGACTCAAGGTACTGAAATCACTCGAAATAGTTGAGTATATAGTGACATCGTCATCATCTACTACTTGGACTGGATTGATGTACGGTTCCATACATTCAAAGCCTGCGTAGTCAGCTTTAGCATGACTTCCAACTTTACTTTTACCTGCTTTTTGAAGTGCTTTGATTTGTATTTTAGCAGTACTATCATTTTTCGTTGAGGTTTTGGTATTACTAGACTTATGATGATAACCCTTGAGATTGACATTCTTTTCTACGAATGATAGAATTTGAGATTGATCTGCAACGATTTTAGCGATTTCAGAAGATGATGCTGATGTGGATATAAGAGCTGTAGAGTGTATAGGTGGCAAATCTCCATCAGTTGTCGATAATTTACTCCTATCACGTTTAAATACTAATCGTCGCATAGATAGTCCTCCCTTGGTAGATTTGAAAAATCCTGTACCATCCACAAGGGCCTTACTTAAAATGGCATCAGGATTTAATTCTACTGACTCAGCTTCTTTCGTTTTGATGTATTCATCATCCATTAAAATTGAGATTAACATGGCGTGTAAATATAGCAACTGATCTGATGGTGAGACAACTCCCATACTTGCTTGTAGTTGTATTAATTCATGATAACATTGAATAAACCGTGACAAGTATGTTTGTATGTACGAATTATTAGGTACAGTACCGAAAGAAACTCCAGAGGAGAAGCACATTGATAATACCCACGATGAAATAAGCGGTTTCCTTTTTGTTGGTTGTATACATGTGGAGAAGAGTGAAGTTGACATGGAACTTTGAAGAAATATGGCGGTTAATCTCTGAAACGCTGCTGGCTCCTGAATGACTGTATATATAATAAAATATCCTTCTTGAATATTTGTTGGTGTAAATGTCCGTATGGGTGTATCGCCAGATAATTGCCGTTGTCTTTGATTGTTATACTTATCATATTTTGCTTGAAAGTTACTTCTAAGTTTTGTTCGGTTTGTATTCAACTGTTCCATGCTGCTCACTCTTGCTGGTATTGTATACGAATCGTTCGTTGATTTTGAGTTCTCCCTTGAATGTAACTGCTCTGTGTGAAGTTGTAGTAGCATTTCTTGGGCGACATTGGATGAAAGTGTAGCAAACGGTGATACTACGGTGACAAGGTTAGCCAAGGTCTTTGAGCCAAAATCATCCTCCTCCATTGACATGTCCACGGAGCATGTCAAGGACGCAAACTGAGGAATCGGTGTCAAGGAAAGATGCAACATTTAAAAAAAAAAAAAGAAAGTACGCTTCTTTGTAGCAAGTCACCACAAGAGCTTCAGTAGCATTGTACAACAACTGATGAATCGAACCGCAAGCTTACTTATTGCACAATACAGTAGCCATTCAGTACGTACGGTAGAGACAGCGCTAACCTACTGTGTAGAATGGGTCAGTGGGTAGAGGGTTAGCTCATAACTGAAGCGTGTCTCAGGACCTTTTCGGTGGACATTATGTACATGTAACATGTACCACTTACATGGTTCCGTAGGCCGCCGTGGCCGATTTTCTTTCCATTTCTCTGTTTGGATTCTGCCTCACTTTGTTGCATTTGCACAGAATAATTGTTGTGCATTGCTATTATCTCATACCTTTGGAATCCCATTCCACGTATCCTTAGTTGTCGAAGAACATGGTGGAAACGGAAGACTCAAATCGATTCGATGAATTACTGGTGGAAAATCCATCCTCAGCACTCATCGAGGGATCCGTTAGCAACAATGTTAGTCCCAACAACGAGCCGGTCATGTCGACGAATAGTGAAATTATCGATGAGGACAACGATACAGATAACAAAACGGATGATACCTTGGAAGAATCTGATGAAGAGGAGGAAACCAGTGAGGAAGATCAACCAGCAATTACAAATGAGCAAGTAGACGCTACATCTCTCATTCTTCAGGCTGTCTCTCTCAAGGAGGCTGGAAACGATCATTTCAAATCGGGGAACTTAACTGAAGCCTCTAGATCTTATCGTAAAGGGACATCTCTCCTTAAAAATCTCAATAATCAAAATACGGGTGACGACCAAGTCAAGGCTTTGTTACTATCTCTACAAACGAATCTTAGTATGGTCTGTTTAAAACAAAACAAACCAAAACAAAGTCGAGATATTGCATCCAAGGCTTTAAGTGTAGATAGTAAGAATGTCAAGGCCTTATACCGTCGAGCTGTTGCACATCGTAAATTAGGAGATATAGATAATGCTAAGAAGGATTTGAAAGCTGCTCTTCAATACGACCCTGAAAATGTCGATGTAAAACGTGAATTAGCAGCGATTAAACGAGAATTAGATGAGCAAAAGTCTATGGAAAAATCACTTCTGAAAAAGGCTTTTCTTAAGTCCGGTTCTACTCTTTCCCTATACAGTGATAAAGAAGAAGAGGAAAGAAAGAAGCAGTTCGAGAAAAAAGCTAAGGAAGAAGCAGAGAAAGAAGCCAAGTTAAAACGTAAGGCAGAATGGGAGGTGGAAAATTCGAAGCGTATTTCAAGTGGACAAGAAGCTATTTCTTTCGAAGAATGGGAAAAGGAATTAAAAGTTAAACTAGAAGAAGAAAAGAAGGCTGCAAAGAAAGCTAAAAAGGAAAATGAGGAAAAGAAGAAGAAGGCAGAAAATAAATCAAAGGAATCGAATCATTCTGACGATGAGGATGAAGAGCTCACAGAAAAAGAGCTTCAAATGTTTCGCGGGTACAAAAAGACGAAAGACGGTCGAACGACAAGTTACTTTACCCGAGAAACATCATCAGAAGATACGATTGATTTGAATGTCGCACCTCAACGCTTGCCTACAACTACTTCTACAAAAGCCATCTCAGCAACGATATGTCGATCACAAAGTTCGTCGGGAGACTTGACCAAGAAACAAGGTTCAGCATGGAATGAAGCTGGAACATGGGAAGAGAGAGATACATCTGAGTGGTGTACAACCACTCTTCGTAAATATTTACTAGAATCTCTAATCGATTCTACTCGATACACAGCCAAGGTTACTGAAGTGAGCGATCTTTCTGGTGATGCCTCAGTGGCTATAACTCGAGGAAAGAAATGCTTCCTTTTTGACTATCATTGCAAGTTGCAATATGATATCATGGACTCTGCCGATGATCAAATAGTTGCGTCAGGCTCGTTCAATTTGCCCGATATCTCAAGTACTGGCGTATGCGATCAACTTGAAGTAGAGATTCTTTCCTGGAAGAAGTCACCCAAGGTTGAAAATATACAAGAGATTATCAGTTGTAGAAATGATTTGATACAGACTATTCGCAAGCAGGTGAATGATTTCGTCGGGGCATTCAATCGTGAGTTTTAGGATTTTATCCATCTACAAAACAAGATAACTGAAAATAATACAAAATTACATCCAATGGTCTATGTGCATCTCTTGACATTTATTGACGTTCGAGTAATTGGGTATATTGTATGGGCGGTCTATTGTCATCAAAATAGGATGTGCTTGTCAACAGCATCTTCTTGTTATCATCGACAAGTCTTCTGGTAACAATAATTTGTCGAGCACCACCATTGAAACTATCTGTTGCATTTTTCGTGATTTGGATCCCATCACCCTCGTTCAAATACGTTACAGTATCTGAAAAGGTTCGTGTATGAATCGTGGATTCAACACTAGGTCCATTAATGTTATAGGTAATATCCCCTGATATGATACCACTAATCTGTACTCTAACTGTATCATCTATATGAGTAATTGTATGAATAGGTTGCATACTAAGAACTGCTCTTCGCATAAGATATGGAACGCCATTCGCAGCGAGAAATTCATCAAAACCTTCGTGTTTAATAAGTTTAAAAGTTCCCGACAAATTTAGTTTCACATCCGCAGTAGTTGGTGCAGTCATGTCTGGTATTACTTCATCTCTCTCTTCAGAAACAAGACTATCTAAACTGTCGTCGTAAACATCCGTCTTAGTGTCCTTTATCTTAGATCGAGAAAAGTACCTTACATACCACGAATAGATGACGTGATAGAAAACAAGTAAGGAATAGATTGGAATCAGGGCATTATTGATCAAATATAAAACCACGTGAATTGTGTTTGATCCGTTGGGGTCGATAATTACAAGTAGAAAAAAAGATGTGAACCCGATAGTCCACATTTCTCCGCCTGGATAGATTGCAGTAGTAAGTATTTGATAATAGTATGCTATTTGGTCATCTATTGTTCTGTTCGACTGAACATGGGGTATCCTCTAGAGTAGTACACTACTAGTAGGACCTACAGGGGTAGGTACATGCCCTGAATTAAAATTTACTAAAAGCATAATACACAAATCAGACGATGATGGACAAATAAAATTTCACAGGATAGCAGAGAGTGAATTCTGCGGCATTACTGATAGGCTACGTAACACACCTGTATCCTCTCTCACCTCTACTATTTTCATATTTCGTTTTGACTGCACCTGTGTTGAAATTTATAGCTGAATACGATGACGTCGAAATCCCCAGCCATGAACCCAATACTCAAAAAATCTCCCCTGATTAGAGCCCGGAAAAATGTAGAAGTACAAGACACACTTGATCATTTTGAATCAAATCATGCCTCGGAAATTACTACAGATGAACTATCGTTGAAAGGATCTGAAAAGATAAAAGTTTCACCGATGAGGCGGACACTTTCATCTCCCGAACTAGTATCTTTATCCATATCGAATAGTCATACTCCTGACGCATTGAATTTGAGTTACCTTCCTACGGTTCGTTTCAATCAAACATCTATACAAACAAAGCATATCAATCCTTCAAACCCTCACACTCCGTCATTATCCGTTCAAGGCACTCCTATACATGAAACTGAGGATAGAACAACCATCGTAGTCTCTGGTCAAAGAGCTCGTTTCAAATCAGATCTTGAATTATATACCCACTCTACTCACCAGGGATATGATGATGATGATGATGATTTTATGGATGGTTTAAGTGAAGAGGATGAGGACGAGGACGAACATCGTAAGAAGAGTTTCCGTCGATCGTCTGCAGCTTATATTGTACAAGAAAATATATCCTCTCATCGTCGTGGTAAAAGATCTATTTTTGGTGGATGCTGTTGGTGTAATTTTCTCTCCCTTGAAAAACCTAATTGGAATCGTGTATCTTCATTCGTAGTAAGAAATGCTCCCTGCTTCTGGTGTTGTGGTGAACGTATTGAAACAAGTATCACTAATCGAATGATTGTCATGCGTCTTAACACTCTATGCCTCATATTTGCTCTTTTCCAAGTGGCATCGGGTTTCTTCTTATTTTACTTGACTTGTTTGACCAATCCAACTCGTAGAGACATTTTGGTTGAGAATAGGACAAAATACTGGCGAGAAGCATTGATACCTAACTTATGGACACCCTCAGGCAGTATCACACTTTTAGCCGTGGTCGGTTTGGCTTTATTTATTACTATACTCCTCTCACGTCGCTCAATAAAACAGTTTAACCTCACAGGTTCTATGCGATATCTATGGACGCTTTATTGGCTTATACCTTTGGAAATCTTTCTTGTTATATCTCTGGTTGATTATCATAAGGTTACGGAAGTTTGGGTTCATTTTTGGTGGCCTACAGCCAGCTTGGCATGGTTCCGTCAAATCTTCTGTTATGGGAATACGGCTGATACAATATGCCGTGCTAAATGTTATCCAGATGTTAGGTCGTGTGGGAAAATTCGAAGTGATGCTATGAGGTTGATGATTCGATCCAGTTATGTTTTCTTCTACTCAAATGCGGCTGTTGGCTTTGTCTTGATCTTGCTTGTAAGTTTTTCTTCATTTCATCCTCACAAAGTATTTCATTCAAGCGCACATTCTTTTTTCTCCTTCTATAACTCTGACACACTACTAGCTTATCTTGACTTTGTCCATGTTGGAGAAATTAATTACAGTCCCAATAGTACAAAAATCAAAGGAAAGGAACGTTCCACTTTGGCTTACTCTTCCAACTATCGGCTGTCTAGGAGTGGGTAGTGTGCTATTGTATTCACCCTGTAAGTAGGAAATATGTTCGTCTCATGGATTCGATTTTTCAGTGATAATACTTAAATCATCGCATAGCATCTGTTTTGAATCAGGGCTCCACTATAAAAGTCTATTGGATAGGTGTGTGTTATATATGTACTGGTGGTGCATTTGCCATCTCAGCATTATTAGGATGGTTCATGTCTGCAAAGACAGTCTACAATACACGAGATAAAACAAGAAAGCTCGTTGTCATATGCGTTTTCATTGCGATGATGTGTCTTACCATCATGTCAATCGCCTCAATTTTCAGTGCCAGTATCATATTTTCTATAAGGATCGTCAAGCTGATCAATGACAAGGATCGTGGTGACCTCGCTTGTTTTATCGATTCTGCATGCTCGTGTTCCAATTGCAACGTTACATTTTGCAATGCCACGACTCCATTTGATCCAAAACAAAGACTTTGTCCTGAATGGATGTCTGACGATGTTCTTAGTGTCATGCGCACTCAATTGAAACAAAGTGCCTCTATCGCTTGTATATTTTTGATCTATGCCTTAGGTGCCATACGTTTTGGCTTCAATCTTTTCAATCATGTAAAGCGGTATGAAATCGACTACGTTTAGGTCATGTCTGATTAATTACTGAAAATAGCAATTACTTGTTACGATCAAGCATGCCAAACTAATAAAAATACCAATAACTTTTCTCCATCAAACTTACTCTGAATAATCATTAAACATATTAGCCGTTTCTCTTTCTTTGGGCTTTCCTGACACGATGGTATCATTTGACTTATCGTTTACTGCATTTACTTTTGCCTCACCAGAAACACTGGTCCCCCTCTCCTTGGACTGTCTCAATTTCTCTAGCATATCCTTGGCTTTATCTCGATCATCAGGGCTGAGACTGTTCAAGAAGGCGTCATCTCCTCCCTCAGCATAGCTATCTGCGACAATTTGTGCATAGCTATTGCTCTTCTCTAATATAAATCCCACTATCAAAGCCGATAGTACTCCACCAACCATAACTAATATACCTCCAGCGAAAACTAGCCCAAAATCTTCATTTGATATTTTTGCGATGTCAGAATCTATAGTTGCAATAACTGTACTCGAAGATGTTGTCAAGGATAGGAAAGGGTCACCTTGCATCAAATGTACACGTCGTGTAATAATGTATGGATGCCTGATTGTATGTTTTGTCACAAAGGCTGCTACTACGATGAGGTTCACAAACGAAAGAATGAAACTCAGTAAAAACCTCACCATCTTTCATATAAGAATTGATAATAGACGATACCATATAAGAAACTGTAAATCGAGGAATGAGTTGTTGTGCAGGGCTATTTTCTCAATCAAGAGGTTTTCCTTGTGGGTCTGACATACATATGTGTCACAGTGTGACGGTATGACGGCATCTCACGTTACGTACAGGGTACTATGCACGTTGTACGTACAATACTCAGTACACTCCAGAACATTCAAGAAGAGCGAGCGTAAAAAGAATCAAGCTTCCTACGCACTTGTAGGTACAGGCTAGTACTGTCGTGAGATATCGAAGTTCTTTCTAACTTGAGATAACATGCATACTAAACTGGCGTACCTATCAAAGTACATTAGTAATAGTAACGCAAGACATTGATTGATATATTAGTGCATAGAATGAGTGCCCCGAATGCCGCTTATTATGACAGTGGATCAACCCAAGTAGCAACATTATCTGCTGTTCTGTTGAAGAAATTAGAACAACGTCGTGTGTTAACTAAGGACGCAGAGCGATTAGTGATAGTTCTCGTAGGGTCAGTCTATCCGTCTTACGCTTACTACACTTTAAATATTTGAAAATTCATGATTATCATCATTGGATTCCTTTATATTCGTTTCTTAATTTAGATTGCCCGGACGAGGTAAATCGTTTATAGCACGTAAACTGCAATCATTTCTGACTTGGAGAGGGTCGGCATGCAAGATATTCAATGTTGGCAAATATCGACGTCATGTCCAAGCCACAATATCAGCTTCCGCGGATGTTCCCCTTGATCCTTCAGATGCAGTGAGAATAGAAGCAGGAGCGTGTAATGCCAACTTCTTTGACTCACATAATCCTCAAGCTAATGCACTTCGACAAGAGGCTGCCGAAGAGGCTTTGAGGGATATGTTGGAATTTTTGGATAATGATGTAGATACGGATGAGCTGTCGGCGATGGACTCCACTTCTACTGTAAACTCTACGCGTTTTCCACGACGACTGAGTGGTGATGATGAAAGTGCGGCAGTAACCAAGAAAACGAAGGTTACAGATCGAATTGCAATCTATGATGCAACTAACTCAACCATTTCAAGGAGAAATTGGCTACTAGAACAATGTACATCTCCTGAAAAAAGAGGGGACAAAACGACCGGAATTGTATTTGTTGAGAGTGTTTGCGACGATGACGAGCTGCTCGAGGAAAATTTTCGATTCAAAGTTCGAAATAGTCCTGACTTTGCTGGAATGACCGAAGATGAGGCTTTGAATGACTTGAGACTACGAGTGAAGAAATATGAAGAACAGTACCAAACTATTGAAGATGATACTTTGTCTTACATCAAGATTTACAACCTGTCATCCAAATTGTTGGTAAATTTGATTTATGGACGATGTGCCAAGGTTATTGTACCATGTCTCATGTCTTGGAATATTGGATCACGACCTATCTATCTTTGTAGATCAGGAGAAACAGAACCTTGGCCTGAAAATGCCGATAAGAAACGGAAAGGTACTCGGGGTGATCATTTGGGTCCAAAGGGGCACGAGTTTCGTCGAGCTCTAGCGAGCTTCATTGAAAAGGAGGGCTACGAATTTGCAAACACTCGTGATGGGGCCTTGCGTGAGGCATTTGCGCCTCGTACTCAAACAACAGGAACATCGAAAACAGGCTTAGCTCGTTCCATGTACTACAAAGATTTGGGAGATTCAACAATTGAACTTCCATTTAATGTTCATATCTTGACGAGTACCATGCCTAGGGCTGTTGAAACAGCCACATGGGAAGAATTTCCATTTAAGATTAACGAAATTCCAAACCTGAATCCTCTTGATAAAGGTGATTACTCTGGCATGGAGCTTGATGAGATTAAAGAAAAGGACCCTGAGTGGTATTCTATGCTTGAGAAAGATCCATTCCGAACAAGGTATGTTACAGAATGTCATACGTACCAGTTTTGTTTAACGAATTCATTACTTGATTATATTTCCTTCGGTCTTAAGATTTCCCGGAGGTGAATGCTATCGTGATCTCATACATCGACTCGAAGGATGTGTTATTGAAATGGAGCAACAGGTGAATATGGTCACTGTTGTTAGTCATATCAGCGTCTTGCAGGCTCTCGTTGCATACTTCCGTCGATCGCCAGTAAATAAGTGTTCTTCCATTCGAATACCTATGAACACGGTGATCAAGTTTGCACCGGTAACAGGTGGGGGCTGGGTAGAGTCTCAGCACTTGCTTTTAGCGGATGATACGAATGAAATTCATACGACAAGCGTTACTCATAAGGACGTACCAATTTGGGGTGATCGGTTGAAGAGGCTTGATACAGTAAATGTTGACTTTGACACTCCAACATAGCGAACCGATATATTAGTAGTATCTGTATTGCATTCGTTTTGTGGGGTATATTTATCGAATAAATGTATTTTTAGTAGAAGAATTCAAAATAAAATCTGTATATTATATTCTTTATGAGACCCTAAAGGGACTTTTCCTAGAGACTATCTCAAAACGAAAGCAAAAGATCCAACAAATGCGGCATGTCATCGGGATCATTCGGATTCGGTATTGAAATATGATCACCTCTTGCTTTTCCATTAACAGTATTGTTATCCCGCTCGACCAACCCAGATAATGTATTATAACACTGCTCAAACACCCACCTTATTGTACTCCATGCAAAGCAACTCCTTGCAACGTTGTTTGACTCGGCTCCTTCCAATGGGTCGTAAACCACAATATGATCTACCGTATAAATACCCGTAATCGGATCATACACACCACCAGCTTTCCTTTGAAGAAAGGGGCTTAGATGGTGTCGACGAAGAAAAGTAGGACCATTTTCGTCACGAGCGCCCTGAATCATCGCATAATCAGGATGGTGAGTTCCCAATACGTCGACGCAAGTTGTTTGAGCGTCAAAGTGATGACCATAGTATAAAAGGAAATGCATCAGCAATTTCCCTGCTGTCGGTTCACCAGAGCATAGAACCTCAAGGACGTCATTCGAGCCTTGCGGAAAGAGCGGAGATCGAATTGTTTCAATATCCATCTTTGAAGCGTTATCACTTTCCTTTTGTTCTGTTGAATTTTGCTGACCAATAATACCAATATCTTCAGAAATCTCCATCGATTTCTTCTCTTCAATTTGGAGGTTTGAAAGTAAGGTTTGTATAGATTCTTTACGCGATCCCTGATACTCTGACTTTTTAATTGCTTTGTGTTTATTCAGCTGATCCCGACGATCAGATTTTGGAGAGAATTGTCTTCCACTACTACTTTCCATCGCCACTGCCATTCGCTGTCGTTCTACTCTTTCTAACTCTTCCCTAATAGCACGTCGTTCTTTGATAACGGCGACTGCTAACAGAAGAATCGCGTAACTAGAGAGCCCACCCGAAAATGGTTCATTCAGCCGTCTTTGGGCAAGCATTTCTTTCAGAACCATGATAAGCTGAACCGCCGGGGTTCTATCAGGCGTTAAGCCTGTTTCCGTACAAGCCTCTTGAACTACCCGTGCAGAAAAAGTCGTAGAACCAATACCCCCATGCTCAGGGCCTTCAAACGTTATATCAACGGATATTAGACCATTCATAACATCTGCCCCACGCCAGGGTGGTTGCGATTTTTGATATTTTGAAAGCATACCATTTGATGAATAATGGGGAGAGCATATTTCACTATCTCCGGCAGCAAAATTAATATTTCTGTAGTGTTGCTGATTCATAGGTATCATCCCGCCGGCTGATACTGCTGAAGCTGAAGTAATATTTTGTTGATGTAATTGCCACTTTCCATCAGGGGCAATAGCTCCTGGTAAGCGAGATGGGTCTGCTAGCACCTTGACGACCGGTACTGATGCTGTTGGTATGGCTTTTACTTGGACAGCCCACGGTTGTCTCTCTAAATCTGCGGCTAGGCACAACACCCTCATCCCGCAAGGTGACAAAGAAGGGTAATATTGGTGACAGCTGATCTCGTTAACTGCTTGGGGAACTGCATGGGGATATTGCTTTGAGACAAGTTCTTTCGGTGAAGAAGTTGTGTTTTCGTCTTCAATCAACCTTGGCTGCCGTATCTTGTGAGATTTGTGACCGTTCCTAGTCGGCACCGTGCGATCAACTTCAGAGTCAAGGCCACAAACAACAACATCTAGATCAGAAGACGGCAAGTCCAATTGAGTGGCACAGCTACCATACATTTCAACATGGCAACTTGATTTCGCCCATATATTCTGAATTGATTTGATGACGATAATAAGACGTGAAAAATTGAAAACCCAAAGGCATTAACGGTTTCTTTTCATCTCCATGAGCACGTACCTGTGCAATATCCTGTAATGCAGCTAATACAGTTGCCCTCTCCTGCCTTCGTTGGGTCAAGGCAGATGCTCTACGGATCATAAATGTATTCATCTCCTCGGAAAGTTTTTCGCAAACTTTCAAAAGATGATAGCCGACATCATCTTCTTTGCAAGACGATGAATTGATGTATCGGCTACGTCTAATGGCATGAGGAGCTTCAAGACTTGAAGCAACTGATGAGGTGGCACTATTTGTGAACCCTGGTCCTAAGAGTAAAGGTGGCGCCTCGCCGCTGATATCAGAGTCAGCACTGAAGTTTGGTTCTCCTTCATCACTCGATTCGAATGACTCATTGCGATGGGTTTCGTATGTAGTCGGGCTATTATTTTGCGGTGCAACTGATAATACAACAGAACCTTTGATGTTGACTTCGTTCATAATTTTTTGACCAGTCACTACGGGAGTCAATGACGAGTTGCTAGCACCAGACACACCTGAAACAGTTTCTGGACAAGTTTGCGCGGTATTATGATCCGCGCTTGACGACGTTGTACATTTCTGTAGTTTCAATTTTTCAGAGTCGCGAACTGGAACTGGTCGATGAACTCCTTGAGCGGCTGCGTTGTCCTTACATTGGCTTGTAACAACGTTACTATCATTATTCCTCAGCGATAATCGAGCTACTTCGGCAAATGTGGTGGTCGATAGATTTGACGCTGATGCCACCTTACGATAATTCGACAAAGCGCTAAGTTCATTCGAAGGAGGAGTTCGGACTTCATCGATAAAAACAGATACGGGGGCACTTTGTTCAAACACCAACGCCGAGCTTTTTCTATCTATCGTATTTGAATTTTCAATGATCTCTTTCCTGATTTCTTCTTCTGCAGTTTGAATCAAGTTGGTAATAATTTCTTTTGCAGTTTGTTTTATGCTCTGACGTCTAGAATTCCGCTTTTTACTTTTGGCCGCTTTGCCTCGGCCAGAGGGGCTTGAGACCATGGACGTCACAGGAAGTGCATCCTGTTTCATGATGCTGCCGGGACTCGCTGGCATGGTTGGATTAGTTATTGAATCTTTTTTGTTTTTACCATTAGTTCGGGTGCTTTTGTGTTCTACTGTCTCCCATACGTCCCCGTCGTCTTCTATTTCTACTCGTCCCGTCCCAACGACACAAGTACTATTACTGCCTGAAAGTTTTGAAACAGTAATATCATTTTTTGAGCTTATTGAATGAATATTTTCTTGGTGAACGGATTTTGAAGCGTTTTCTGCGCGGTCATTTGTAGAGTTTTCGATGACATCACGAGCTGAGCCTTTTGAGTGATCACAGTTTCCATCTTCATGAGGATCAACGGTGCATTTATCGTTAATGCAAGGATTGTAAATCTTTTTCTGAGTGAGAGATGAATGCACATATGTTAATGCGGGTCACTGCCGAATATCGTATCAGTTTCAGTAAGATAAACATACCTTTTTCTTCTTCTTTTTCTTCTTCTTATTCTTGGAATCCTCGTGTACTTGAGAGCTATCATCAACTGTGTTTGTATTACCGTCATAAAATGTTTCTAGAGATTCAGATGCAGGCTCTGGAAGATTATTTAACCTACTGGAATTTTCACACAATGAGAAATTATCCGAATTATCTAGATAAATCATTTTCCATCGGTTCGATAATGCTGTTAGGAAGTTAATAGAATCTAGAGTCTCCTTCATTTCGCCATAGACGGAAGAGAATTCAGAAACTACAGAGAATGGGACGAGCAAAATATCTTGAAGTGTTAATAGTGAAAGACCTGGGTATAGCGGTCCATAATTTTGCGATGAAGACGTGTCTAGAAGAATTGTGGAGTAGGTTTTCTTAGTCTGGTTACCCCGCCACAGTCTAAGTAGCGTATCCAACATCTCCATTTTTTCAGTATCTGATATCGACGTCCTACTGTTGGTCAATAATTGTCTAATAGGTTCTAAAGGGTTCTGATGGTGAGTCGTAATGTTAGTATCTGTCTCTCTTTGATTTCTCGCATAATTTATATCTATGGAACGATTTATTTGACTAAGTTTTTCAGGTGGTTGCTTTTGTGGATAATTTAGTAGATATCGACGGTGTGCTTCTCTAACAGATATTTCCATCCGGGCCAGGATAAATAGTAAAAGTTTGACAGATGTATGACCATGGTCTACACATAATTCAAACCAACGCGGCAAACCAAAGGTATTACTGCAATCGGATGATAAATCGTCATTGAGGAAATATATCGCATCATTCGTTTCAGGACCATGTCTATGATCAAGAGTTGATCGGATGATTTTATCTACAAGTTGTAGGAATCGATTCGCGTTCCCATCTTGAATATCGAGAAAATTAGGGTTGATAGTCATGTGTGATATCCTAATTCGCTCATTATTACTTTTCTTTGAAGAAAGTCTATCCCGAAGATGGCTAAGGGTGGAGGAAAATACCAAGCAAAACTGTTCCGCCATCACTTCCTCTTCGTTTAAAATGCGTCTGGTGATGCTTGTAATGGATGATGTTGTAGCCTGTTTAGGTTCAGTCACAAGTGCATGTGATTTGTTCCGTTTATCATGATATATACCTATCGTTGATTGAGTGCTATTAAATAAACTGAAGTTCAACTTATCATCTACTCTGACCTTGTCATAGTGATGATTATTCGAGGAAGGTCGTGTGTCGGTATTCTGACGAAGTGGTTGCTTCTCACATACACTTCCTGAGTTAGATCTTATCGGTAAGGATAGTCCTGACTTGAAGGTGAGCGTGATATAATCAGAATCTGATTTTTCATCTGTAATGCTAGATTTGTTGGTGGAAACGGCTTTCGTTATTTCCCCGGTCTTCTCCAGTCGACTTTTAGTGAAAGCACAAAGTTCTCTAGATCTATGGTTTATTCTCCCCTGAGAGTTATCATCCAATGATTGCTCTATCCGTAAAGCGTTATCTTCAGGTGGGATAGTAGTGGCAACGTGTTCGTCACCATGTTGTAATTCCCTATATTGCCGTATAATATCATCTAAAGCAACACTTCGTATAATACCGGATAAGTCTACATAAGATTAACAGGTTATTGAGTTGAAGATTTTTCATGACATTACTTGGAATACTGCAAATTTATCAACGCACCATGGTTCGGTTTCCTTGATTTATTACCCCTACTACAACCCCCTACGCAGGCTAAACTAATTACGGTTTCGATAAAAGCCTCATCCGCAATAGCAGTTGCCATACATCGATCTAACCCAGACGCCAAACTTTGAAACCAATGACGTAAATTCCATTCTGGTTCTACCCCTGTCCTGATGGACACTTCAGAATGTTCCAGAGGCATAGGTTGGTTGATCTTAAACAAAACTAATGCCGACAGTAAACTATTCGCGAAGACTCCCGTTAGTCTCTCGGTTTACAAAGAAGCTACTTGTGATCGGAGGTTCTTGTGTAAATGATTGATATAATTTCTGAATCAACAGTAATCCACTCCACTCCAAGATCCGACACTGTGATAAAGTTCAAGATAAGGTCAGCCTTGTTATGTCAAAATGATTTTGGAGTGGCCACACAAGACCATGTTTTACTGTACATAATGTACGGCTTCGCACAGTACGAAAAAAGAAAGTGGATGACGCGTGCGGCGAAGCAGCACACAGCCACGCTCAAAAGAAAACGAAAGATTCGCTCAAGCCAACCGGCCAACCTCCCGGATTCCAAAGACATCTGTCTGTCAACCGAACCTGTGTACGAACGAACGAACGAACGAACGTACGATACAATCTGTCTGTACAGCCTGCCCAGTATGTACAAATAAACTCTTAAATAACTCTTCATCGCAACAAGTACATAATACGTATCAATATGCTCCATTTTAAAATCATTAACCTTATCGAAAACATCGATATATTTATTTAACTCATAATTTCTACAATACAGGCTTGTATTTCTAATTAGGTCGCCTTTGAATGCATCAATTGCATTGATGGCCCAGAGTTGACAGCGCTTTAGGACGTTAACCGCTCGTTCGTTTCCGATAAGATAAAACCGCCTATCCTTACCTAACCAATACTAACATGTGGGAACAGGATAGTATGTTTACATCACTGATCCCTTTGAACCTTTGTGTCACCTCTCGGTCTTTAATATCTTGCAATCAGGCTGCATTTCCAAATCCATAGGACTGGGTTCTAATAGGATGTATTCCAACATGTCGAAGCTAGCCATGCCAGTTGGCATATAAAGCGTGGCGAAGCCAAGCAACTCCATTACCTCCGACTGCTTTAATTTCACCCGGGAAGGCTTCTTGTCGTCATTTTTCTTATTATTCTTCTCATCGACGGCCTTCTAGCTGGTTTTAGCGTCGTTCTCCATCCACTTGTTCCTTACAGGGCAGCCGGAGAAACAGCGGCCAACTTCGTCACAAATGTAGCGTTTCCCTTTAAGTCATGATTTATTCTTCTCATTCTCATCGCTCTCTTTACCTGACTTTGTTAGAAATAAAAATTAACGGGCTGAGGAATCGAACCTCAGAGATTCTACAGGTATTTTCACTAGTTAAACAGGTACAATCGAACACCTTCTAACCAGCTCCCGTACTTCATTGTACCTAGCATTCTCACTACGGCCTCTATACTGGGCATCCCCCACATGGGAGCTGAGCTGGTCATTATACCTCGCAGGGTTTCTCTGGTGTGTGCAACAAAACTTCGACTGGGCTTCGAATCGAGTCAGCCACGTTACAATGTTACTATTCCCTAGTGAGTCAGCTGATTCAGCCAAGTTACCATATTAATATTCCTTAGTTAGCGCGTTAGTGAATGCTGGTAGAATTCAAACTTCTCCCAATTTATGTAGGTACCAATTTTCTATGGTAGCAATTTGCGTAAACAAAGTTGTCCTCTTCCTTCAACTTCAGACCCTGAAGCTTGTTGCCTGATTCAATCTCAACCATTAAGTCGCTCGGTCTGCTTTTTTTGAACAGCCATAGAATAATGAGCAACGAACCGTAAGACCATTCCTTTGTCAATGACTTGTAAACGAACATCATACACTCTGCATTTTCACTAGGAAATGCCATGTTAATCTAGGCCACAGCGAGAGCGTTCCACTTGTAGGCTTTTACTGCCTCTGGGTGACCTGACTGATCCGTATGCTTAGCATCGGACTCAAACACACCTTAGTCTACAGGTTTATTCTCGGATAACAAGTCCACAATACCGTGGACACGGCCGAACGAACGCCTCGAATCTTTTCCATCAGTTTGGAAAGTTTACTTCTTTCCCATCGAACAATGTCAACTTAATTTGAGTTTACAAATTACTCATGATATGACCCTTCGCGAAGTAAGATATATCTTACGTTAGATCTTTTTTCTTATAGATCAACTAAATCGATACATAAACATTTAAACATTTTTACAAGAGGAAGCTATGATAAAAATTGGATGCCTCGCACACATCTTATTGTCAT
>Ga0169931_10005660_pt1 | contig 18982 bp, 8 predicted proteins | sample Kivu_15m_20L_FD_129675 | JGI IMG/M metagenome (GOLD analysis project Ga0169931, IMG submission 129675) | Freshwater microbial communities from Lake Kivu, Western Province, Rwanda to study Microbial Dark Matter (Phase II) - Kivu_15m_20L... | ecosystem: Environmental > Aquatic > Freshwater > Lake ... | reverse complement strand
GGTTGCGGGGCTGATGAGGCTGCTGCCCGCCATGGTCACGCTGCCGTTGACGGTGCAGAGCGATTGGTCGGGACCTGCGTTGGCGTTGGGGTTGCCGAAGTCGAACACCCGCACCTCCACATCATCAGAGGTGATGCCGCTGGCGCAAGGGCCATTGTCCACCGTCCAGCGGAACACGTGCGTGCCCACGGCCAGGTTGCTGATCTGCGTGGTGGGGCTGTTCACGTTGGCGATCGTCGCGCCTCCAGGACCGCTTACGATGCTCCAGGTGCCCGTGGCCGGGAAGGTGGTCGCGCTGGCCGCCATGAACACGCTATTGGGCGCTGCGGGAACGCACATCTCCTGATCAGGACCCGCGTTGGCCACCAGGTTGTTCGGGTCGTAATTCAGGATCGTGAGATCATCGCTCGTGCTGCCGCAGGGGCCGTTGCTGATCGTCCAGCGCAGGGTCACGCTGCCCGTTGCCAAGCCGGTCACCGCGGTGGCGGGGTTGTTCGCGTTGGCGATCACGGCCGTGCCGCTCACAATGGTCCACGTGCCCACAGCGGGAGCAGCAGCCACGTTCGCTGCCATCACCGTGCTGGTGACGCCGCAGAGTGATTGGTCAGGTCCGGCGCTCGCCGCGGCCTGCGCGGGGTCGAAGAGCGTGATCGTGACATCGCTCGTGGTGGTGGCGCCTGGGCAGGGGCCGTTCACGATGGCCCATTCGTACACGTTCACGCCCAAGGCCATACCCGTGACGGTGGTGCTGGGGCTGTTCGCGTTAGCGAAGTTGCCCGCGCCGCTCACCACGGTCCATGTGCCGATGGCGGGCGCGGTGGCCGCATTGGCCGCAAGGGTCACGCTAGCCACCGGGGCGCAGAGATTCTGGTTGGGGCCCGCGTTGGCAGCGGCTGCGTTGCGGTCGTAGACGCGGATCACCACATCATCCGTGGAGGTGGGCGGTATGCAGGGTCCGTTGTTCACCGTCCATCGGAAGGTGTGCGTGCCCACGGCCAGGTTGGTGATGGCGGTGGTGGGGCTGGCCGGGGTGGTAATCAGCGCGCCACCGGGTCCGCTCACGATGGTCCAAGTGCCCGTGGCGGGCGCAGTGGCGGCGCTGGCGTCCATGGTCGTGGAGGCGAAGCCGGTGCTGCCCACCGTGCAGAGTTCCTGGTCAGGACCGGCGTTTGCGGTCGGCGTGTTCGGGTCGAAGCGCGTGATGGTGACCTGCGATGTGGTGATGCCATTGGCGCACGGACCATTGCTCAAGGTCCATTGGAGCACGTTGCTGCCGATGGAAAGACCGCTCACCCCGCTCGTTGGGCTGTTGGCGTTAGAGAAGGTGCCCGTGCCGCTGATAACAGTCCATGTCCCTGTCGCAGGGGGGATGGGCGCGTTGCCGGCGAGCGTGGTGGCGGCGCTGCACACCTGCTGGTTGGGTCCTGCATTCGCGTTGGGGCTGGCCGGATTGAAGAGCGTGATGCTCACTTCATCCTGCGTGGTGGGCGGGAAGCACGGCCCGTTGCTGATTGTCCAGCGGAAGGTGTTCACCCCGATGCCCAGTCCATTCACTGTGGTGGCGGGGCTGTTCGCGTTCACGAAACTGCCCGTGCCGCTCACCACGCTCCAGGTGCCAGTGGCCGGGAAGGTCACGGCATTGCCAGCGAGCGCCGCGCTCGTGGTGGGTGCGCAGAGCTGCTGGTCGGGCCCCGCGTTCGCCGCAGGCTGCGTGTTGCTGTAAACGAATACCGTGACGTTGCTGCTGGTGGGCGCTCCGCAGGGCCCGTTGTTGATCGTCCAACGAAGCACGTTGGCGCCCACGCTCAAGCCATTCACTTGCGTGGTGGGGCTGTTCGCATTCACGAAGGTGCCGGTTCCGCTCGCCAGGGTCCATTGCCCGGTGGCCGGCGTCACTGCGGTGTTGGCGGCCAGCGTGGTGCTCGTGCTCGGCAGGCAGATGCTCTGGTTCGGGCCCGCGTTGGCGGCGGCCTGCGCGGGGTTGTAGCTGGTGATCACCACGACATCGCTCGTGGTGCCGCATGTGCCATAATCCACCGTCCAGCGCAACGTGTTCAGGCCGGTGCTCAGGCCCGATACGGTCGTGGTCGGGCTGTTGGCATTGGCGAAGGTTCCCGAGCCACTGATCACGCTCCAGGTGCCCTGCACGGGCCATGGGAGCAATCCCGCCAGCGTCGCGGAGCTTCCGCACACGCTCTGGTCCGGGCCCGCGTTCGCCGGCGTGAAGGGCGGAGTCACCTGCACGGCAAAGCCGAAATTGTTCTGCCCGACCAGCGGGCAGGCGTTGTCCTGCACGTTCACGCTGAAGAGGTTCTGCCCGATGTTGGCCTCCCCGGGCGTCCAGCAGAAGGTGCCTACCGGCAGGCTTCCTCCCGTAACGGTGAAGGTGGCCCCCGGTATGCCGTTGTTCCACGCCATGGTCACCACTTGCCCGGCGTTAGCGTCGCTGCTGTTCACCGTGAAGCAGAATGGCACGTTGGCGCACGTGGAATAGGTGTACTGGTTGGTGCCGTTCACGCCGCTTACCTGCGGCAGGACGTTGCTGCAGGCGATGATGGCGAACTGCACGTCGCGGATCAGCTCACCGATGAGCACGCCGTTGCGGTACTCGCGAACGCGCACGGTCACCACGGCGAATTGCTGCACGCTGGGAACGAACGTGATGGTGCCGGTGACCGGGTTGATCTGCACAGCGTTCGCGCCACCGGTAGTGAGCACGGGCTGGGTGGCCGAGTAGCCTGCGTTGTATGGGATATTGGTCCCGTTCGCGCCCAAGGCGCTCACCAGTGAGAAGGCCAGCGAGTCACCGTCCACATCGTTGAAGCCGTGGTTGTAGCTCACCTGTTGGCCAGCGCACGCGAAGGGCGTGGGCGTGTTGAGGAAGGAGGGCGAGTTGTTGCAGGGGGTCAGGGTCTGGTTCAGGTTCGCGTAGAGATAGAGGTTGCGCGAGCCGGGGTTGTTCAGCGAGGTGATGGCGTTGTTGCGGCAGCACAGGTCCCAGTCGATCACCCAATCGTTGCCGCAGGCGGTGTATGCGGAGAGGTTCACCGTGGCGCTGTAGCGGTAGCGCTCAATCCCGTATGAAGCGCTGGGGTTCGTGCAGCGGTCAGCCGCGCCGAAGCACAAGGGCGTCACCAAGTCAACGCCATCAAGGTTGAAGCACGGGTTGAGGGTGACGATGTTGCTCCCGGCAGCGCAGGCGTCGCTGCGCATGCGGAACTGGCGGCCATTGCTGCAGTTGGTGGGCGCGGCCACACCATTGCAGTCCCTGTAGAAGCTGAGCCGCACGCGGTAGATGCCCACGCCGATGCACTCATAGGTGAGCTCGCCGCCCGTGGCGTGGGTGGCGCGCGCCTCGCCCTGCCAGAGCAGAAGTGCTCCGAGTGCGATGAGCAGATGGCGCAGGATTCGGGTGGTGGCGTTGCGCAGGAAGAAGTTTGCGCGAGGAAGGGGGAGTAGTTCCGTCATGTACCGGCCGGCTTATTGGGCACTTCTCCGAAGTTGGTTCCGGAGGACCGTGGGGTTGCTGGTCCTTCAGGATCGCATGTGGCCGTTTCCTCGGAAGACCGTGAAGCCGCCGAAGCATTGGGCCCATGTGATCCGAGCCTTGCGGGTGGGTGCCGGGCAAACCTATCGGCACCTATTCCTGTGGTTGTTGCACCAGCATCGCACTTGTCAACACGACTTTGTGCGCGGTCATTGATGGCCATTGCGGTCCGACGCGGGCACTTGCACCGATCAACAGGACGGATAGCTTTCGCCTCAAACATCACAGTCATGCGTTCCGCCCTGTGCGTTCTTCTCACGTCGCTCATGCTTCTCTCATCCTGCACGCGCGATGAGCTTCAAGACATCGATGCTTCTTCCGGAGCTGTTCTTGTTCAGCGCGCGGATGCCGTTGAAGCGCCTGATGGCGATCCGTTGAGCCAGGACGAACTGGATCGCATCGTGATCCGCACGCTTGAAGCGCGAAACGATTTCCGTTGGGAGTGGATGGACCTGCGCGTGCTCTGGAGCGCGCTCCAGTACAATGATCACAGCCTCGCCATCGGCTACCAGCCTGCCGATGCCGTCGGCGTGGAGGATGCTCTGCACGAGATCAGGGTCAGCGCTCCCGAGTGGAAGGCCGTGCACGACGCGCTCATCGATCGCATCCTTGAAGAGCTCAATCGCGGACGGAAAGCGGAGCCCATCAGTTTGGACGATATCCTCATCGAGGACGACCCGGTGCTTCCGATCATCACGATCAGGCTCACCGACCGCCATGTGCTCACCATGCTGCGCAACCTGCGCAACGTGCGCTACCTGGAGCCGCTGGACTATTGGCCTGCAGCGGCTGACGAGCGGAGCACCAGCGGCTGCAGCGCCGGCTCCACCTCCATCAACAGCGCGGACATCAGCACCATCACCCCGAACGCGCGCCTGCCATGGAACTTCAACAACCACAACATTCCGGCGGCCTGGGGCAACGCAACCGGAGCAGGGATCACGGTCGGCGTCATCGATGCGGGCCTGAGTGCATCACAACCACTTCTCAGCGCCGACTTCAATAATGGAGACAGCAACGTCGGGCGCACATCCACCGCGTCAGCAACGCTCGGCGCTTCGGCCTACACCAGTTGCACGCACGGCAACAGCATGGCCGGGCAGGCGGTGGGGCCTCGAAATGCCGTTGGCGCCTCAACCGGCGTGGCGTACCGCAGCAACCTGGTCTTCATCCGCGCCTGCGAGGATGTCGTGCTCGACCTGAGCAGCGAGAAGACGGCGGTGAAGAACGCGTTGGTGATCATGGGAAACAACCCCTCGATCCGCGTGATCAGCATGAGCATCGGAACGCCATTCAGCAGCAGCGTGCTGAGCGATGGCGTGAACTACGCTTATGGCAAGAACAAGATGATGATGGCTGCCGCAGGCACCAGCTTCAGCTGGACATCCTGGTGGGGCGTGATCTATCCTGCGGCGCTCAGCAAGTGCGTGGCCGTGACCGGAGTGAAGGAGAATGGAGGCAAGTGCTCCAGTTGCCACGATGGTAGCCAGGTTGATCTCACGATCTGCATGGAGCGCAACGCCAGCAGCGGGCGCAACTCGCTCTCATTGCCCGCTTCAGGCGTGGCACCTACTTATATAGGTGGCAGCAGCAGCGCGACAGCAACGGCCGCGGGCGTGGCGGCCCTGGTCTGGAGCGCCAAGCCCACTGCCTCGCGCGCGCAAGTGCTTCAGTGCCTCACGAGCACGGCGCAGTTCGCCGCATCGCCGAGCGGCTCCAAGGGCTACGGCAACATCAATGCGGGCGCCGCGGTGAATTGCGCGCTGGCGCTATAAGTGTCAGGCGCACTAAACCCCGGTACGGTCATTGCGGTCGAAGCAGCATAATCCCTCGACCATGAAAGCCATCGTCGCACTTCCCTTTGCGCTTGCCTTGGCGCTGCCTGCGTGGGCGATCACGCCTTCCGACAGCACCGGCCTGGCAGGCGACAACTTCAACCTGAAGGCCGCGCTGGAGATGTTCCGGCAGGCCAAGGACATGGACGGTTTCGAGCGTGCGCTGAACAAGGCGGAGAACCGCGTGAGCAACCTGGACCTCGATGCCAACGGCGAAGTGGATTACGTGCATGTGAGCACGAAGGCCGAGGGCGAGGCGCGCGTGATCATGCTGCGCGTGGCGCTCGGCAAGGAGGAGTTCCAGGATATCGCAGCCATAGCCATGGAGCGCGAGAGCGAAGGCATGGTGAAGCTCCAGATCATCGGCGACGAGATGCTCTACCCGGACAGCACCTTGGTGGAACCGGTGCAAGAGTTGAACGATGGAGAGCGCAAGAGGGGAGGCCCTTCCGCGCCGCCAGCACAGATAACAGTGTGGGTGAACGTCTGGGGCTGGCCCTTCGTGCAGTGGTGCTACGGCGCTGACTGGTGGGGCTGGGGCCCGACTTGGTACTGGGGCTATTACCCGCCTTGGTGGAGGCCGTGGGGCATCTGGGGATGGAACGATTGGTGGTATTGGCCAAGGCCGTACGCGGGGTGGTACCGTCCTGTGCACATCTGCCGCGTGATCCGCGCCCAGCATCTCTTCCACATGCACCGAGCAGCGTCGGCCGGTCTGCAGGGGCGCCGCGGAATCCGCCCCATGAGGCCCGTGATCAAGGACGATACGCGCCGCCCGGACCGCGTCATCAACAAGCCGCGCGAGCAGGAGCGCATGCGCGAACCGCAGCGCGACCCGAACGTGAAGCCCCAGCGGAAGCCGGCGGAACGCACCGCGCCCAACCGCGCTCCGCAGCCACAGCGTCGTGATCCCGCCCGCCAGCCGGCGCCGAGGAAAGATCCCGGCCGTGCGCCCGGCAAGCGCTGACCACCGTCCCGGAGGGAGCGCGAGCATCGGCGCTCGCCGCTCATCAAACGGCGCCCTTCCAATGGAAGGGCGCCGCCTACTTTAGCCGCCCCTCATTAGGGACCCGATTTTCCATGCAACTTTCCTTGAAGCCGCTCGCCCTGCTTGGCGCCTTGATGATTTATGCCCTTTGCGCCACGGCACAGACCGGCACCATCCGCGGCTTTGTCTACGACAAAAGCACCGGGGAGCCCATCATCTTCACCAACGTGGTGCTCAAGGGCACCACCACCGGCGCAGCCACCGATGTGAACGGCTACTTCTCCATCTCCAAGGTGCCGGAGGGTCAGCACACCCTGCGCGTCACCTTCCTCGGCTTCGAGGACCTTGAGAAAACCGTGACCGTGGCACGCGACCAGATCGTCACCGAGAAGCTTTTCATGGTGCGGGCCGCCATCCAGATCGGCCCGGTTGAGATCAGTGCGGAGAAGCAGGAGGCGCAGACCCAGGTGCGCATGAGCGTGACCAAGCTCACGCCCAAGCAGATCGAGCGCATGCCCGCGGTTGGCGGCGAGGCCGATCTTGCCCAGTACCTGCAGGTGGTGCCGGGGGTGATCTTCACCGGTGACCAGGGCGGCCAGCTCTACGTGCGAGGCGGATCGCCCATCATGAACAAGGTGATGATGGACGGCATGGTGCTCTACAACCCTTTCCACAGCATCGGCCTCTTCAGCGTCTTCGATAACGACATCATCCGCAACGCCGACATCTACACGGCGGGATACAATGCCGAGTTCGGCGGCCGCATCAGCTCCATCATGGACATCACCACCCGCGATGGCAACCGCACCCGCATGAGCGGCAAGGTGAGCGCCAGCACCTTCGCGGCGAAGGCCCTGCTAGAAGGGCCCATCGTGCGGCAGAAGGAGCCCGGAGACGGATCCAGCAGCTACCTGCTCAACTTCCGCCACAGCTACCTGGATCAGAGCAGCAAGATCTTCTACAAGAACGTGAACGACACGCTGGGCCTGCCCTTCCGCTTCACCGATGTCTACGGCAAGCTCTCCTTCAATGGCGCCAGCGGCAGCAAGTTCAACCTCTTCGGCTTCAACTTCACCGATGGCGTGAATTACCGCGGGGTGAGCGACCTGGCTTGGGGCAATTGGGGCGTCGGCACCAACTTCGTGGTGGTGCCTGCCGGCAGCGCGGCGCTCATCGATGGCGTGTTCAGCTTCAGCAACTACTCCATCGCGTTGAAGGAAGCGGAACTCGACCCGCGGACGAGCGATATCGCAGGCTTCAACGGAGCGCTCAACTTCAAGTACTTCCTCGGCGACGATGAGGTGCGCTACGGCGTGGAGGTGCTCGGCTTCCGGACCAACTTCAAGTTCTTCAACGAACTGGGACGCAAGTACGAGCAGGAGCAGAACACAAGCGAGATCGCCGGTTACGTGAACTACCGCAAGAAGCTGGGCAAATTGATCGTGGACCCCGGCCTGCGCCTGCACTACTACGCCTCGCTCTCGGTGGCCAACATTGAGCCGCGGATCGGCGCGAAGTGGAACATCTCCGAGAACTGGCGCTTCAAGCTCGCAGCCGGGCGCTACAGCCAGAACCTGGTGGCCGCCAACAACGACCGCGATGTGGTGAACCTCTTCTACGGCTTCCTATCCTCGCCAGAGGATCTCCCGAATACCGTGCCCGAGCGCGATGGCTCAACACGGGAGCTGAAGGACCCCTTGCAGCGCGCCAATCATTACGTGGCGGGCATCGAGCACGACCTCTCCAACGAGCTCACTGTGAACTTTGAGGTCTACCTCAAGGACTTCCGCCAAGTCACCAACATCAACCGCAACAAGTACTTCAACGACACCCAGGAGTTCGCCGACAAGCCCGACGCGCTCAAGAAGGACTTCATCGTGGAGACCGGCAGGGCCTATGGCGCCGATGTGCAGATCAAGTACGAGAAGGGCCAGCTCTATCTCTGGGGCGTGTACAGCTACACTTTCGTTGACCGCTACGACGGCGTGCAGGAGTACAACCCCGTGTGGGACCGTCGCCACAACATGAATCTCGTGGCCAGCTACGCCTTCGGCAAGTTCGACGCCTGGAAGGTGAACCTGCGCTGGAACTACGGCAGCGGATTCCCCTTCACGCGCACGCAGGGCTTCTATGGCGCCGTGCCCTTCAACGGCGACATCAACACCAACTACGCCACCAGCAATTCCGACCTCGCCATCGTCTTCGGCCCTCTGAACGATGGCCGCCTCCCGGCCTACTCCCGCGTGGACCTGGGCCTCACCAAGACCTGGCGCTTCGACGAGCACAAGCAACTGGAGCTGGACTTGGGCGTGACCAACGCGCTGAACCGCGAGAACATCTTCTACTTCGACCGCGTGCGCTACGAGCGCGTGAACCAGTTGCCGCTGCTGCCCAGCGCGGGCATCAGCATGCGGTTCTAAGAGCGATCAGTTGTTGTAGATGCGCAGGATCGACCCGTTGAACGAGGTGGCGTAGCGCTTCAGGTTGAGCGCCGCCGGGCCTTGCACCACGCTGCCATCGGTGATCAGGAAAGCCGACCCGCAGCAGCCGCTATCGCGCGCGATCACCTGGCTGCTGTCAACGGCCACGCGGCAGAGGTTCTCGCTCTGGTAGGGGCAGTGCCGGTCGAGCGCCGTGAATTCAGAAGGCCCGGCGCGGTACACCAGGATGCCCTGCGATCCGCCTGTGAGGTAAAGCCAGCCACCCGTGACCGCCAGGTCGGCGTAAGCGGGGTTGTTGATGTTGATAGCGATGTCGACCTGAACCGGTGGTACACCGCCCGGCTTGGACTTGCGGCAGCCTGGCGCGAGGGCGAAAACGCCAAGACAGGCGAGGGGAATGCAGCTGCGGGTCAATCGGCGCATGGCGTGGAGCGGCAAAGTAACGCGCAAGGCTGGGCCGGTGGTGTATCCTTGCGGCATGCTGAGGTTGCTGCGCGTGCTTCTGGTAGTGATGGCGGCCGCGGGCCCGGACGCAGCGATGGCCCAGGAAGAGGGCATCAGCCAGCGGAAACAGGAGAAGATCCTGGCCAAGAAGGAGCGGGAGGAGAAGAAGGCGAAGGCCAAGCAGGATAAAGAGAACAAGGCGCGCCATTTGTCCCTGCAGGACAAGGCCGCGCGCAAGCGCATGAAGCAGCATGCCAAGCGGGCCGACCGGCACGGCAGCGGTACGCACCGTGACGGCTTCTTCGCCCGCCTTTTCCGGCGCAAGCGCTGATCGGGGCTGTATAGAACGCGTTGCGGATGGCGGCCCGGGCGAGCAGCGCGAGCAGGGAAGGGGCCTAGATTGGCCCCATGAGCAGCTCGGAATACAGCCAGTACCAAGGGCTTGGACCCCTGCCTCGCCGCTGCCTGATCCGTGACGACCGGCAAATGATCGTGACACGCGGTTATTTGAGCGCAGCGTATAGTTTAGCGCCCCCTCGTCGCGAAGCTTTTCAGAACGATAAACCTGACCGTTTGATGGTGAGAAGGCTATCCACCGCTGTCGCCCTTTGCTTCATCGCATCGCTCCCCGTGCTCGCCCAAGTGGGCACCGGCAGCCTGAAGGGCAAGATCACTGACAAGAAGACCAACGAACCGTTGCCCTTCGTGAACATCGTGGTGGAGAACCGCGGGTCACAGGTCACCGGTGGCGCCACGGACTTCGATGGCAACTACTTCATCAAGCCCATCGACCCGGGCACGTATGATGTGGTGGTGAGCTACGTCGGCTACCAGCCGTTCAAGCTCTCTGGTGTGGTCATCAACAGCAACATCATCACCTTTCAGAACATCCAGCTCAATGCGGGCATCGAGCTCAAGGAGTTCGAGGTGGTGCAGTACACCGTGCCGCTGATCAACAAGGACGGTGGCGCCAGCGGCGGCACCGTGACCCGCGAGGACATCGCCAAGATGCCCGGCCGCAGCGCGGCCTCCATTGCCACCACCGTGGCGGGGGCCAGCGATGCGGGCACCGGCGGCGGCATCAGCATCCGCGGCTCGCGTACCGAGGCCACGTACTACTACATCGACGGCGTGAAGGTGCCCGCAGGCGCCGGCACCGGCCTGCCCAAAGGGGCCATCGAGGAAGTGCAGGTGATCACCGGCGGGGTGCCCGCTAACTACGGCGACGTGACCGGTGGCTTGATCAACATCACCACGCGTGGTCCGAGCCGGCAATTCTTCGGCGGGGCGGAATACCTTACCTCAGGTTTCAAAGTGGGGAACGACATCACCGATATCGTAGGCCTGGACAAATTCGCCTTCAACCAGCTTGAAGCGAGCATAAGCGGCCCGCTGCTGTTCCGCAAGGACAGCCTGGGCAACAAGAGCCGGCCCTTGATCGGTTTCTTCCTCAGCAGTCAGTACACCAACGTGGTGGACAACGGCCCCAGCTACCTCGGCGATGTGCGCCTGAAGCCTGAAGTGCGCGACCGGATCCTGGCCAACCCTGGCACGCTTCTGAGCACAGGCGATGGCGATGTGGCCCTGGTGAACAGCTCGGAGTTCATCCGCGCGGGCGATGTGGAGACCATTCCCACGCGCCAGAACGCCGGAGAGGTCATCTACACCGCCTCTGGCAAGATTGATATCGCCACCTCGCAGAACGTGCAGCTCACCGTGGGCGGCAGCTTGGACTTCAGCAACCGGCAGTCGTTCAACCGCAACAACTCCCTGCTCAATGCCGACCGCAACATAAGGACCAAGGAGCTGAGCTGGAGGGCCTTCATCAAGTACACGCAGCGCTTCGCCAACCGCACCAGCGAAGAGGAGAAGAAGAGCACCATCAAGAACGCCTTCTACAGCCTGCAGTTCGACTACAGCCGCTATCAGAACGTCGTGCAGGACTACGTTCACGGCGATCGCCTCTTCGATTACGGCTACATCGGCCGCTTCACCACGTACCGCGCGCCGCAGTTCGAGCTGCAGGGCAGCCGCTGGGTGCAGGTGGGCGTGCGCGACACCCTGGTCACTTTCGCTCCTGGCACGCAGAACCCCTACCTCGCCGCCTTCGACAACTACTACTTCAACTCCTTGCCGCGAGAGCAGTACCCTATCACGCGACTTTTCGGCCTCGACATCGACGATGGCTCCTACCTCGGCTACTATCAGGACCGCATCGAGACCGAGAGCCGGGGGGCGCTTTGGAATGGCAGCCGGCCCGTTTCGCTCTACTCGATGTGGAACAACCCCGGCTTCATCGATGGCGATTTCCGCAAGCGCCTCAATGAGCAGGTGCGCTTCACGGCCGTGGGCAGCGCCGATATCGGCCAGCACGCCGTGATGGTGGGCATCGAGTACGAGCAGCTCACCCAGCGCCGCTACAACCTGGCGCCCGTGGGTCTTTGGACCCGCGCCCGTCAGCTGGCCAACTTCCACCTCGAGAACTTCAAGGACCCGAACGAGAACAACGCGGACTACATCGTGGTGCTGCCCAACAGCTCGTTTCCCTTCCATTACTACGACCGGCTCTACAGCGAAATCGACAACCGCTTCTTCAGCCGCAACCTGCGCACCAGCCTCGGCCTGAATGTTCAAGGCACGGACTTCGTGGACGTGGATGAATTGGATCCCAGCGCGCTCAGCCTTGACATGTTCGAGCCCGATGAGCTGATTAACTCCGGCAACAGCACACTGGCCAGCTTCGTGGGCTACGATTACCTGGGCAACAAGCTCACCAGCAAGCCCAGCTTCGATGACTTCTTCACCGAGCGGAACGATCGTGGCAGCTTCACCCGTGCCCAGGCGCCCTTCCAGCCCATCTACATGGCGGGCTACCTCATGGACAAGTTCGCATTCGACGACATCATCTTCAACGTGGGCGTTCGCGTGGACCGCTATGACGCCAACCAGAACGTGCTGAAGGACAAGTACCTCTGGCGTGAGGCCTACAAGGCTGGTGATGCGGTGCCCTCTTCCAGCATCCAGAACCAGCTCAATAACCGGCCCAGCAACATCGGCGAGGATTTCGTGGTGTACGTGGACGACACTGAGGATCCCTTCAACGTGCGGGGCTACCGCGACGGGGACACCTGGTACAGCGCGAACGGCACCGAGCTCAGCGACGGCAACTCCATCCAGCAGGGAGGCCGCATCCAGCCATACCTGATCGGCGGCGACGACCGCAGCGACCTCGATGGCAGCTCGCCCTTGAGCCGTTCGGCCTTCAAGGACTACGCTCCAGTGGTGAACGTGATGCCCCGCGTGGCCTTCTCCTTCCCCATCAGCGATGAGGCCGTCTTCTTCGCCCACTACGACGTGCTGACCCAGCGCCCCAACGCCGGTCAGAGCCGCGGCGACCTGGTGAGCTACGCGTACATCGAGAACGACAACCCCGTGCTCAACAACCCCAACCTGAAGCCCACGAAGACCATCGACTACGAATTGGGCTTCCAGCAGGTGCTGGGCAAGGCGAGCTCGTTGAAGATCGCCCTCTTCTACCGCGAGTTGCGCGACCAGATCCAGGTGCGCAACGTGGTGAATGCCTGGCCGCGTGACTACCGTACCTACGACAACTTCGACTTCGGCACGGTGAAGGGCCTCACCACCACCTACGACCTGCGCCGCACCGGCAACCTGTGGATGCGCGCCAGCTACACCCTGCAGTTCGCCGATGGCACGGGCTCGGGCCCCAACACCGGCATCAACCTGATCAACAGCGGCCAGCCCAACCTGCGCACCATCTCGCCGCTCGACTTCGACCAGCGTCACCGTTTCCAGATCACCGCCGACTTCCGCTATGGACGCGGCAAGGACTACAATGGCCCGATGCTCTTCGGCAAGCCCATCTTCCAAGGCATGGGCGTGAACACCGTGGCGATCCTCGGCAGCGGCACTCCTTACAGCCGCAGTTCGCAAGTGGTGGCCGAGGCCACCGGCGGCAGCAACTATCGCCTCGATGGCACCTTGAACGGCGCGCGCCTGCCCTGGCAGTTCACCACCGACATGCAGATTGACCGTGACATCCCGCTCACCTTCGGCGGCAAGGACGGCGACAAGGCCAAGAGCGCAGACCTCAACGTGTACCTGCTGATCACCAACGTGTTCAACACGGAGAACATCACCGGCGTGTACCGCTACACCGGCTCGCCAGTCAACGACGGCTACCTGGCACAGCTAACCGACCGCACCCAGACCGACCCCGACGCCTTCCGCGACCTGTATCAGATCAAGAACAACAGCCCCGGCAACTTTGGCGCCCCGCGCACCATCCGCCTGGGCCTGCGCATCAGCTTCTAAGACGAACAACACCGCACGAACATGAAAGGCCTCCTAAGAGCAACCACCAGAACCTTCGCTCTGAGCCTCGCCTTCCACCTCTGCCTGGCGGCATGGGCCGCCGGCCCTCCGGGCAACGGCCAGGCGCCCCGCGCGCAGGCCAGGCCGAAGGCTGGCGCATGCTCGCCCGCCACTCAGGTCACCCAGCTCGCGTTCAATAACGTGCGCGCGGTGATCGAGAACGGCGGCAACATGTGGACGCGCCGTGGCGGCAGCGGGCGCTCCGGCTATGAAGTGCCGAAGACCGTCGACTTCAGCGGCGCCAATGCCATTTACGCCGGAGGCCTCTGGATGGGCGGCGTCTCCAGCGCAGGCCAGCTGCGCCTTGCCGCGGTGCTGTACCGTGCCAGCGGCAACGATTTCTGGCCCGGGCCGCTGAGCACCGTCGACGCCAGCGTGACCCCCGATGTGTGCCAGACCTACGACCGCTTCTGGACCACCGAGCGCGCCGAGGCGGAGACGCACTTGGCCTGGATTCGCTGCGTGAATGACCCCGAGTGCGATGAGAATGTTGAATTCCCGGGCTATTCAGTGCCCACTGCTTTCCTGCAGTGGCCTGCCGCGGGCGATCCGGAAGTGGGGCAAGCCCTGTACCTCGCCCCCTTCTTCGACTACGACGAGGATGGGGCGTACAACCCCTACGCCGGCGATTACCCCGATTACGGATTCGAGACCACGGTTGAGGAGTGCAAGAACAAGCGCGCCGATGATCCGGTCTCGCTCTTCGGTGACCACAACATCTGGTGGGTCTTCAACGACAAGGGCGACGCCCACACCGAGACGCAGGGCCTGCCCATCGGCCTCGAAGTGCGCGCACAGGCCTTCGCCTTCAGCGCGAACAACGAGATCAACAACATGACCTTCTACAACTACACGGTGATCAACCGTGGGTCGCAGACGCTCACCAACACCTATTTCGGCCACTTCGTGGATGCCGACCTGGGCTGCTCAAACGACGACTTCACCGGCTGCGACGTGCGTCGCGGACTTGGTTACGTGTACAACTGGGACGATGTGGATGAGGGCTGCCTGGGAGCCGTGGGCTATGGTGGCCCTGCGCCCCCCCCGCCTGCCATCGGCGTCGACTTCTTCGAAGGTCCCTATCAGGATAACGACGGCGTGGACAACCCCGGTCCGGACAGCTATCTGGAGGACTTCGACTGCCTGCTGGCCCAGCAGCAGAACGGCATCCCGTACAAGGGCATCGGCATCGGCTACGGCGACAGCATCCCGGACAACGAGCGCTTCGGCATGCGCGCCTTCCTCTACTTCAACCGCGAGGCGCCCAATGGCAACGTGACCGACCCCAGCATCGCCGCGCACTACTACAACTACCTGCGCAGCATCTGGAAGAACGGCGTGTTCATGACGCACGGAGGCAACGGCTTCGATCAAAGCGGCAATGGCGTGGTCACCCGCTACATGTTCCCCGGCGATACCGACCCGGTGGGTTGGGGCACCAACTGCTCGCCTCAAGGCCCATGGGTCGATGAGGATCGCACCTTCGTGGATCGCCGCTTCGTGCAGAGCGCCGGCCCCTTCACGCTGCTCCCGGGCGCGTTCAACAACATCACGCTCGGTGTTGTGTACGCCCGATCACCAGTGGGCAGCGCCATCTCGAGCCTGAACCCGCTGCGTGTGGCCGATGACAAGGCGCAGGCGCTCTTCGACAACTGCTTCAAGATCCTCGACGGCCCTGACGCGCCGGACGTGGCGATTCGTGAGCTGGACCGCGAGCTGATCCTCTACATCACCAACCCCAATGGCAGCAACAACGAGGGCGAGTCGTACGCGGAGCTTGACCCCATCATCCCGCTGAACGATGGAGGCACCGGCCCCCCTTACGACCGTTTCTACCGTTTCCAAGGCTACAAGATCTACCAGATGAAGAACGCTGATGCCAGCGTGGCGGACATCGGCAACGTGGAGCTCGCGCGCTTGGTGTACCAAGGCGATCTGGAGGACGGCATCGGGCAGATCGTGAACTTCCCCTTCGATCCGCAGATCCAGAACGTCGTGCCCGTGGAGATGGTGAACGGCGCCGATGAGGGCGTGCGTCATGCCATCCGCATCACCACGGACAAGTTCGCGCAGGGCGATCCGCGACTGGTGAACTTCAAGAGCTACTACTACATCGCCCTGGCTTACGGCTACAACAACTACGCGCCCTTCAACTTGGCCGACGGTACGGGCCAGGCCTTCCCATACGTGGCGGGCCGTAAGGCGGCGTTTGGATCGATTCGCAGCTACGTGGGCATCCCGCACAAGCCCGGCCCCGAGGCCTACGGCACCACGCAGAACTCCGGCTACGACGACTTCCTGCAGGTGACGCGCCTGGAGGGCCAGGGCAATGGAAAGCTTGAGCTCAAGATTAATCGCGCCACCGAGGACGCCATCATGAGCGGCGCTCCGTGGCGCAAGGACGAGCTCACCTACGAGCGCGGCCTGGCACCGATCCAAGTGCGTGTTGTAGATCCGCTGAAGGTGCCCGATGCGCAGTTCGAGGTGTGGTTCCGCGACACCGTGGCCTCCACTGCGGGCAACCTGAATGACGCCTACTGGTACATAAAGAACATCACCACCGGGCAGGTGGACACCTCCGACCGGGCCATCACCACCAGCTACGAGCAGCTACTCCCGCAATACGGCCTCTCGGTGACCATGGGGCAGGCCTTCTATACCGGGAACTTCACCCTGCCGCTCAATGCGGAGATCGAGTTCGACGACCCCTCGAAGGCTTGGCTCACCGGCGTGCCCGATGGCGAAGGTGTATCGGCGTTCAACTGGATCCGGTCGGGCAGCTTCATCGACGATGTCGTTGATCCGGCCACCTACTCGGACAGGCAGAACGTGGATGATCCGACCCAGCAGTACTATGAGAAGCTGCTGGGCGGCACATGGGCTCCGTGGCCACTGGTGGGCGGCGCTGATTTCCAGCCGGGCCAGGCCCCGGACGGCCAGCAGGCCAACACCCTGGCGCGCATCAACGAGACGCCCAGCGTGCAAGTGGTGATCACCAAGGACAAGAACAAGTGGAGCCGTTGCACTGTGCTGGAGATCGAGGATAGCACAGCGATCAGCCAGGGCAACGCCGGCAAGCTCACCCCTCGCGTTTCGGCCAGCGTCGATAAGAACGGCATCAAGTCGGGCCAACCTGGCTGCAACGAAGGCGAGGCACAGCTGGTGAGCGCCACCGGCATGGGCTGGTTCCCCGGTTACGCCATTGACCTGGAGACCGGCGAGCGCCTGAACATGGCCTTCGGCGAGATCAGTTCCTGGGGCGGCAGCATTGGTCGCGACATGGTCTGGAACCCCAATTCGCAGATGGTGCTGCCCTCGCCGCAAGGCGAGGTGCCCAGCCCCTTCTTCGGCGGCGCGCACTGGATCTACATCTTCAAGAACGACCGCCGTCAGAGCGGATCGCAGAACCGCGTGGGCCAGTACGATGACGGCGCCTTCGGCCACGCCGGCCTGGCTGCTGGCGGCGCGCAGCGCTCGACCGTGTTGCGCGGCATGGGCTGGGTGGGAAGCGCCATGCTGATCCCCGGTGCCGAGCTGCTCGCTACCGATGTGCGCATCCGCCTCAATGTGTCCAAGCCCTACAGGGCCTACACCGATTACGCCGGCAGCCCCGCGCCCATCAACCCGGCGCTCAACAACGGGCTACCGCTCTACAGATTCGGATCGGGCGAATTCGCGGTGCAGACCAACGTGGCGAGCGTGGCCGACGAGTTCCTCGACAAGATCAACATCGTGCCCAATCCCTACTACGCCTTCAGCGGCTACGAGACCTCGCGCCTGGACAATCGCGTGAAGTTCATCAACCTGCCGCCCAACTGCACGATCTCGATCTTCACGGTGAACGGCACCTTGGTGCGCAAGTTCCGCAAGGACAACCCGCTCACCTTCCTCGATTGGGACCTGAAGAACAGCAATGCGATCCCGATCGCCGGCGGTGTGTACATCTGCCACATCGAGGTGCCCGACGTGGGTGAGAAGGTCCTGAAGTGGTTCGGCGTGCTGCGCCCGCTTGACCTGCAGAATTTCTAGCGAACGACCCCTAACGAAGACGAACGGACATGAAGCGAAAGACATCCATCAGGCTGGCCCTCGCAACGGCGCTGGCGGCGCTCAGCGCCTCCCCGTCGCTGGCCGGAAACCCGGACCGTGCGGGATCGGCGGGCGCCATGCAGTTGCTGCTCAACCCATGGACGCGCTCGAACGGCTGGGGCCTGGCCAATACGGCGAGCCTGCGCGGCGTGGAGGCCATGTACGGCAACGTGGCAGGACTCTCCATGGTGAGGAAGACCGAAGTGGGCTTCGCCAACCTGAGCCTGCCCGGCGCTGGCCTCTCGATCAACAGCGTGGGCCTTGGGCAGAAGCTTGGCGCCAGTGGCGTGCTGGGCATTTCGGCCTCCGTGTTCTCGTTCGGTGAAATGGAGGTGACCACGTACGATGTGCCCGAGGGCGGTCGCGGCACTTTCCGCCCGTCCATGTCGAACATCGGCGTGGCCTACTCGAAGAGCTTCTCCAACAGCATCTATGGCGGGTTGCTCCTGCGCGTGGTCTCCGAGTCGGTGTCCAATGTGCGGTCCACGGGCGTCTGCTTCGATGCGGGCATCCACTACGTCACGGGCGAGAAGGACAACGTCCATTTCGGCATCGCGCTCAAGAACGTGGGCCCGGCCATGAGCTTCAGCGGCGATGGCCTTGCGGTGCAGGGCCTGCTGACCTCGGGCAGCGACCAGCTCACCCTGCAGCAACGTTCGGCCAAGCAGGAGATTCCCTCCTTGCTCAACATCGGCGCGGCTTACGACTGGCACATCAGCGAGGTGCACCGCCTCACCGTGGCCGGCACCTTCATCTCCAACTCCTTCACCAAGGATCAAGGCCTGGTGGGCCTGGAGTACGCGTTCCGCAAGATGCTCCACCTGCGCGCCGGCTACACCTATGAGAAGAAGGACAGCGGTGAGGATCGCACCACCTGGTTCACCGGACCCAGCGCCGGCCTCAGCATCGATTTCCCGTTCGGCGAGGAGAAGAAGTCGGCCGTCGCGCTCGACTACGCCTATCGCACCACGAATCCCTTCAGCGGATTCCACAGCCTCGGGATCCGGATCACGATCTGAGCGACGCACACGTCAATAGGAAGAGGACCTCCCGGGGTCCTCTTCCGTTCTTTCGCACCAACCCAACCAAGCCATGAGCAACCCTGCCTACTACACCGAAGAGGGCCTCAAGAAGCTCGTCGATGAGCTCAACCGGCTCAAGACGGTCGACCGCCCGCACATCAGCCAGCAGATCGCCGACGCGCGCGACAAGGGCGACCTGAGCGAGAACGCCGAGTACCACG
>Ga0169931_10005659_pt1 | contig 18983 bp, 20 predicted proteins | sample Kivu_15m_20L_FD_129675 | JGI IMG/M metagenome (GOLD analysis project Ga0169931, IMG submission 129675) | Freshwater microbial communities from Lake Kivu, Western Province, Rwanda to study Microbial Dark Matter (Phase II) - Kivu_15m_20L... | ecosystem: Environmental > Aquatic > Freshwater > Lake... | reverse complement strand
GGCAGCCCAACAAACATCTTGCGTTTGCCAGCGGCACCCATGCATGTGTTGGCATGAGCTTAGCGCGGTTGGAGGGGCAAATCGCGCTGGGCAGGTTCGTTGCACGCTACCCGCTCTACCAGATCGATAAACCCGTCAGAAGCCCGCGTGTGCGTTTCAGGGGCTTTGCGCAGCTACCCGTCATGCTTCGATAGACTAACGCTTCTTCATTACTGCCTCCGTGTGAGGCAGACTCTACATCCGTTACGTACTAATCTGGGGTTTCAGGTCAATCAGCAGACAAGAGACCAATAAGGCTCGCCGAGAGCAATACACTCGCCAGAAACCCTGCTGCTGAGACCGGTATGAGTCGCCGGGGCACGGCAGAGGCTTGGCAATGACCCCACCGGACGGGTACAAAAAAATTTTCCGGCTGCCGCGTTTAGCCTCTAGTAGAGCCTCAAACAGCATGATAGAGTGATTCGTTAGTGAATCAATGTTTCACCAATAAAACTTATTCTCATGACAAATTCTGCCGTACCCCCTTCGCCGGCGATCGAGTTCATTGGGGTAGAGAAAAAATTTCCTGCCCGAGGCAAGGCGCAGGAGGTGTTGGCTGTAAAGAATGTCACTTTTTCGATTCGAGAAGGTGAGATTGTCTCTCTTATTGGTCCCTCGGGTTGCGGAAAGAGTACTTTATTGAATATGGGTGCGGGCTTGTCCAAGCCATCAGCGGGTGAGGTCTATGTTGGCGGGGACTTGGTCGCAGGTCCAAACAAGCATGTGGCGTTTATGTTGCAAAAGGACTTGCTCATGCCCTGGCGCACGATATTTGAAAACGTGGAGTTTGGTCTAGAGCTTAGGGGTATGAAGGCTAAGCAGCGTCGCGAAGTAGCTGAACAGTTGTTAGTGCAATGCCACTTGAACGGGTTTGGTGAAAGTTATCCGAACCAGCTCTCTGGTGGAATGCGTCAGCGTGCAGCTCTGGCGCGAACACTTGCTGTCAGCCCGTTGGTATTGTTGATGGATGAGCCGTTCTCGGCTTTGGATGCGCAAACCAAAATGATCTTGCAACAGGACTTAGCTCAAACCGTTAAGTCTCATGGCAAGACAATGTTGTTCATTACGCATGATCTGGCAGAGGGAATTGCACTATCCGATCGCATTTTAGTTATGAGTGAGCGCCCTGGAACGATAGTGAAGGAGATCTTGGTTGACATACCTGATCGAGAAAACCCAATGCTTCGAAGAAAGCATCCTCTTGTCGGTGACTATGTCTTAAGGCTAATGGACCTTTTGAATCTGGATGCCCAAGCAAAGGTTTACTAGCAACGTCGAAATTTAAACCCAGCTGAAAACATAAGGAGACTGAGATGAAGCAAACACAACCCATAAACGCAGCACGCCGACTGTGCTTGTCTGTTCTCGCCGCGGGCGTTTTGGCGACACCATTTAGTAGCCACGCACAACTACAAGAAGTCACTTATTTGCTACCAGCGCCAGGCACTTTGCCTGCTTTTGGGCCCTGGATGATTGCTCAGGCCAAGGGCTACTATGAGCAAGAGGGCCTTAAAGTAAATTTTGTGACTGCGCGCGGTGGTGTGGACGTAGCAAAGCAAATTGGTGCCGGCAATGCGGTGATCGGAGGCGCGATCGGTGATACCCCGATCATTGCAAGAGCCCAGGGTGTCCCAGTCAAGGCTGTTGCGGTCATGGGAGCCGGATCACTTACGCAATTGGTAAGTCATAAAGACGATCGAATTAAAACGCCAGCGGATCTCAGGGGTAAAACTGTTACGGTGCTTGCGTATACCGATACGACGTACTACGCACTGTTAGGTATGTTGAGCAAAGTGGGGCTAAGTAAAAACGATTTGGATATTCAGGCCGCCGGGCCAGCGGGAGTGTGGCAACAGTTTGCAGCCAAGAAAGCGAATGCCATGGCCGGCGTCCCAGACTGGACTGTGGGAGCTATGGAAGCAGGAGCACAGGTGGACATTATTCCTGCTGATCAGTATTTCAAGAGCATGGCGCAAGCCATCTTGGCCTCTGATCAAACGATCCAAAAGAACCCACAATTGATTCAAAAGCTTGTACGAGCAACCGTGAAGGGCATGGCTGACATCATGGCAGATCATAAAGCTGCTGCGGCAGTTTATGTGAACCATGTGCCAGCTCACAAAGGGAAAGAGTCAAGTATTGAGCGGACATTTGAAATGTATAAGCAATACGTTTATGCCAACCAAGCTGTGCCGGGCACCATGGATGAGGCGCGCCTGGGTGAGTTGCAGAAGTTTTATGTCTCCAACGGTATCGTCCCGAAAGAAGTACCCCTCAGAGATTTATATACAAATCAATTTGTGACGAAGTAAACCAAGTGGTCCGTTAACCCCACACTGAATGTGTTGGTATGCATACTCAACGTTGGATAACCTCGCTCTGGAGTTTGGCTGTATTGGCTGTCTTCTTGGTGATCTGGGAGTTTGCACCAACACTGTTTGGGGTGCCAGCATTTGTGCTACCACCTTTCTCAGCGGTCTTGCAAGAGTTCGAACGTATATGGGGCGCGGAGCGTCTGTTGTGGCATGCGGGTATCACTTCACTTGAGGTAGTCGTTGGCTTCATCTTGGGTTCAGTGTTGGGTGCCATGATTGGTTATGCGTTGGGGGTGTCGCCTCGTGTAGAGGCGATACTCTCTCCTTATTTGTTGGCGCTGCAGATCGCGCCCAAAGTGGCTTTTGCGCCATTATTCGTAATGTGGCTAGGTTACACCATTTACCCTAAAATTTTGGTGGCAGTGTTGATTGTCTTTTTCCCGGTTCTGATTAATGTATTGACGGCTATGCGAGCTATGGACGCAGACCTGATCAACTTGGCGCGATCGTTTTCTGCTTCGCGATTTCAAGTTTTTCGGATGGTGGAGTTTCCAGTTACCTTGCCTCCCTTGTTTTCTGGGCTTCGGATTGCGAGTACTTTGGCGGTGATTGGGGTGGTGGTGGGAGAGCTTGTGGGTGGCAATATGGGCCTAGGTTACTTGTTGGTCTTTTTTGAGGGTCAAGGAAACACCGCTGGAGTATTTGTGGTGATCGGTGCGCTTACAGTGATTGGCATCTTGGCGTATTACGCGGTGGTTATGCTAGAGCGTCGAGTGCTGCACTACCTCACGGATCCTCATGATCGCTCAGGATCGTGACGATGCGTGCTAGTCAAACCATCAAGCTCGATGGGCGCAAGGTGTTGGTGACAGGTGCAGCCCGAGGATTAGGTGCAGGATTTGCTCGTGCACTGATTGAGGCCGGTGCTCAGGTTGTTCTCAGCGATGTATTGAACGAGCAGGGTGAAGCGCTAGCCGCTGAGCTTGGCGCGCACGCGCATTACGTACCTATCGACTTACTTGACTCTGCGAGCATACAACAGGGAGTGGACCAGGCTGCTAAATTCATGGGCGGACTCAACTGTTTGATAAATAACGCTGCGATTACTCACTCTGGCGGCAAAAACTTGGAGGAGTTGACTTCAGAGACATGGGACTTAGTGATGGATGTAAACGTCCGTGGTACTTGGCTCGTGACTCGTGCCGCAACCCCTTATTTGGCTGCAAGTCGTTCTGGTCGAATTGTCAACGTTGCATCGGATACAGCGCTGTGGGGAGCCCCCCGCTTGCTGGCGTATGTTGCTAGCAAAGGCGCTTTGATCGCTATGACTAAGTCTTTGGCACGTGAATTGGGGCGAGATGGAATTTGTGTAAACGCCATCGCTCCTGGATTGACTGTGGTCGAAGCCACACAATATATACCCCAGGCGAGGCACGATTTGTATCTGCAGGGCCGTGCGATCCAGCGTCCTCAGTTGCCAGAGGACGTGAATGCAGCGACCTTGTTTTTATTGGCGGAGGCGAGCGGTTTTATTACGGGCCAACTTTTAGCGGTCAATGGTGGATTTATAATGCATTAATGAGAGGAAACTGAATGAAAGTACCAATGGATGCGGTTGCAGCGGCAGCAAACCAGCCCCACTTTAACGATCGCGGCTTGATGGATGCACAAATTCCCGCAGAGTCTGAGATTCAGAAGGGGATGATGCGGGCCGATGGGCAGACTTTCGAACAATGGATGGAAAGTCGCGTTGCCCGACGTGCGACGAGGCGATACGACTGGGACGCGCTAAAGTTTCAAGCTGATTTCGATCCCAGGTACCGCCGCGCACAAATGCGTTACGTGGGAACCGGTGGCACAGGTGTGGCCACAGATTCCAATACTGTGCCTTCTGGCCATTTTACATTTTCAACCATGGTGATTCCCGCCGGCAATATTGGCCCATCACATATTCACTACGACGTTGAAGAAATTTTTTTCCTTATTCGGGGTGTCATGAAAGTGATTTGTGAAAAAGATGGGCAGCGCTGGGAAGCCACATTGGGCGAGCGAGACTTAATCTCTATTCCCCCAGGTGTCTATCGAGAGGAACAGAACATTGGTGATGAGGACGCCTTGATGTGTGTGATGTTGGGTTCACCAAGGCCCATCACGCCAGTCTATCCACCTGATTCTCCACTCTCCAAAATTAGACGCTAATTGACTAGGGTTAGGGAGTGATCTCTTGGGCGCTGTTCGATCACCAATTTCCTTCGATGCGAGTCGAAACGGATGGTGGACCGCTGCATTACCGCAGAGCGGGAGATTGCGCTGAGCTTACCCACGTTTTACTGCATGGCATTGGTTCAGCCTCAGGCAGTTGGGTACAGCAGTTAAGGGCGGCTCGTGATAGTGAGGAGTTCAACCTATTTGCGTGGGACGCTCCGGGCTACGGAGACAGTCAAGCTCTGCAATGTGATAAGCCATCGGCCAAGGCTTATGCTAAACGGCTTTGGCAGGGCATAGATCGATTAGAGTCGATGCAATCTCCAGTTGTGCTGATAGGCCACTCGTTAGGTGCCATAGTGGCTGCCGCTGCGGCGAAAGCCAGACCCGAATGGGTGAGTCGTTTGATCTTGCTTTCTCCAGCGCGTGGCTATGGAGATGCGCCCCAGAATGTGCGTAATGAGCAGTTAAAGGCACGACTCGAGATATTGCATCGCCTGGGGCCCAAGGTAATGTCCCAAGAGCGCAGCGCAGCGATGTTGTCTCCGCGAGCTTCATCTTCACAGAGGCGGTGGGTTGAAAACGTCATGTCGCAGATACAGGTTCTAGGATATACACAAGCGGCTCATATGTTAAGTGAGAGTGTCTTACTTCGAGAGCTTGAGGGGGTGTCTTATCAGGTATGTGTGGCCAGTGGAGAGGCCGATATCATTACCCAGCCAAAAGATGTCAAGGCATTGGCACATAGCTTACAAGTCGAGTGGCAAAGTTTGGGTGAGGTTGGACACGCGTGTGCCCTAGAAGCGGCACCGGCGGTTAATGCCTTGCTGGGTTTGCCGCCATCTCCATTATGGGAGGAGGGTGCGTGAGCGATCCCGGCCTATCCAGTGATCGTTACCTTGTACCCGCATTGGCGCGCGGACTTCAGTTGATGATGCAGTTCAACCGCTATGATCGCGAACTTACGGGTGCGGAGTTGTCGCGCCGTCTGGATTTGCCTCGCGCGTCAGTTTTTCGGTTGCTTCAAACCTTAGAGCAGCGCGGATTTGTGGAGCGGACCGATGACGGTGTTGGATATAAACTAGGCTTGGCAGTGTTGCGCTTGGGTTTCGAGTATTTGGCTTCTATGGAGTTGACAGAGTATGGCCGCCCAGTGATTGAAGAATTGCGTGATCGATGCGGTTATTCCGCACATATTGTGGTGCGTGATGGGCGAGAGGTAGTTTTTATAGCCAAAGCGGCAGGGCGAAGCGCCCTATTTCAATCAATTCAGGTGGGCGCGCGACTGCCTGCACACGCTACAGTTTTGGGGCGATTATTGCTTGCGAATCTAGACAAGGCTGCGCTCTCGGCCTTGTACCGACAGACAACATTAAGAGCTTATACCTCCAAGACACCCACCACAATAACCCAACTTCTGGCTCTGATTGAACAAGACAAACTTAAGGGTTATGGGGTAAGTATGGGTGGATTTGAAACAGGAATTTCTACAATTGCCGCCCCTGTTTTTAACGATTGGGGTGAGGTGACTGCCGCGGTAAGTATTTCGGTGCCACAGCAGCGTATTCAAGATGACGCGCTTGCTCCGCTGGTTGAGCAGGTGAAGGAAGCAGCAGCGCATTTGACGCATCGTATTAGCCATCTTCAGAGCCGCGACGGATGGTCAGATAAGCCCACAGGGACGAACAAACCATGAATACACAATCTTCTCAACTCACTATTACGGTGGGTGAATTGGTTGCACGATTTCTGGAGCAATGCAAGGTAAAAGCGGCCTTTGGCGTGATTTCAATTCACAATATGCCCATACTGGATGCATTTCACACGAGGGGGCTGATTCGGTTTGTTTCCGCGAGGGGTGAGGCGGGTGCATGCAATATGGCAGACGCTTATGCCCGTGTAAGTGGTTCGCTAGGGGTGTGCGTGACTAGTACGGGGACAGGAGCTGGAAATGCAGCCGGCGCGATGATTGAAGCCATTACGGCCGGCACCCCACTATTGCATGTGACGGGCCAGATTGAATCGTTGTTTCTAGACCGGGATCTCGGGTTTATTCATGAGCATCCAGCTCAGTTGGCTATGCTGAAGTCGGTTGGGAAGGATGCATTCCGCATCCGTAATCCCGAAACCGCCTTGGCGACTTTGCGCGAGGCGGTGCGATTGGCGCAATCACCGCCCTGTGGGCCTGTCAGTATTGAGATTCCTATCGACGTGCAGAAAATGCGTGTGCCATTACCTGCTGATCTGTCGCCGCTAGCGGTGCCACCACTTCAGCCCAGCATGATCGCTCTTGATACTTTAGCTAATCTTCTCCTTAAATCTAGGCGACCCCTTTTGTGGCTCGGGGGTGGTGCTAGGGGTGCGACAGCAGCGGTAAAGCGATTGGTTGATATTGGATGGGCGGTTGTTACCTCTGTTCAGGGTCGCGGGATCTTGCCCGAGGACCATCCGGCGTCGTTGGGTTCTTATAATTTACAAGTGCCTACAGAGAAGTTTTATGAATCGGTTGATGCGATGTTGGTGGTCGGGTCACGACTCCGAAGTAATGAAACTTTAACTTATAAGCTTAAGTTGCCAGGGACACGCTATCGTATCGATGCGAACGCGCTGGCGGATCAAAGGGGATATAGCAGTGATTATTTTGTCCACGGCGATTCACAACTCACGCTGCATGGATTGGCAGACCGCTTGCAGGGAAAGATGCAGATTGATCCCAGGTATGCAGCAGATGTAATCAGAACTCGAACCGAGTCTGCCGCCCTGGTGGACGCGACTTTAGGTCCATATGTGCATTTGAAGAATGGTCTACAGCGAGAGGCGGGCCAGCAGATCTGGTGGGTGCGCGACATCACGTTGTCAAACACGATGTGGGGGAATCGAGCCCCATTACTTAACCATCCTAAGGCGGGAGTGCATGCGGTTGGGGGAGGCATCGGTCAGGGATTGGCGATGGCAATCGGTGCTTCTATAGCCAATAATGAGCACAATTTAGGACGCAAGACTCTGTCCTTGTGTGGTGATGGTGGCTTTATGCTCAATGTCGGTGAGTTGGCTTGCGCTGCGCAAGAGAGAGCCGATATCTTGTTCGTTGTGATGAACGACTCCCGTTATGGAGTAATCAAAAACATACAAGACGATATTTACGGTGGGCGACATTGTTATGTCGAGTTGCATACTCCCAACTTTGCTCAGCTTTGCGCCAGTATGAACGTCTCGCATTACATATTGAGGGACCCACATGAAACCGACGAAATTCTTCGGCTCGCCTTGGCCCGGCCTGGACCTGCCGTTCTTGAGGTCGATATGAAGGCATGGGATCCTTTTGCTGTGAAGTTTGCTGGACCACCGCAAAAGAATGATTGATGATGCAACAAGTGACGCTTATTGGATTTGGGGCAATCGGCCAGGCCTTGTATGCTCGCTTAGCGTCTTATCCCGGCATTCGTATCTCCCACATTGTTGTGCCAAAGTCACATGCGCTTGAGGCGGGCAGTGCGATGAATGCGTTGAACGCCGGGGTCGTCAATCTCTGTACTCAGGTGCCTCTGGAGGCTGGTTTACTGGTTGAGTGCGCAGGCCACAGTGCAATTAAGGAGCATGTGCTGCCCGCTTTGACCCGCGGAACTGAAGCAGCCATTTTATCTATCGGCGCGCTTTGTGATGCGAGCTTATTGAGGCAATTGAGCGATGCAGCACAGATCGGCGGAACGCAAGTGCATTTGCTTTCCGGGGCAATTGGTGGCGTTGATGCTATTGCAGCGGCACGCATTGCAGGTCTTGACAGTGTGACCTACGTCGGTCGTAAGCCGCCCAGTGGTTGGCGCGGTACCCCCGCTGAGCAGGTCTTAGATTTAGGGCAACTTGCTGTTCCCAGCGTAATTATGGAGGGATCTGCACGTGAGGCTGCACTGCACTACCCAAAAAATGCAAATGTTGCGGCCACGATTGCGCTTGCAGGTCTTGGTTTAGACGCTACGAGGGTTTGTTTAATCGCTGACCCAACAGTGAAAGAAAACATTCATCAAGTTGAGGCGAAGGGTGCCTTTGGGGAAATGAGTTTGTCGTTGCGAGGTAAACCCTTAGCCGATAACCCGAAGACCTCAGCCCTCACTGTTTTGTCTGCGTTACGCTTTTTACATAACCGAGCAGCTTGGGTCACGATATGACTGAAAAAGTACAGACGTTTTATGCGGGTCAATGGCGGGATGCGTCAGGGTCTGAGTACTGCACGGAGTACCCTCACGATGGGAGTTCGGTCTCGCGTCTGCACTCAGCGACCGTTGACGATGTTAATGAGGCGGTTGCTGTGGCTGAGACGACTCGGCTCCGTCCGTCCTGGGCTGCACTAAAGCATCATGAGCGGGCGGCTCTTCTTTACAGAATCGCACAAGAGATCCGTGAGCAGTCTGAAGTATTGGCGCAGCGACAACGACTAGATAATGGCAAGCCGATCAAAGAGTGTCGCGCATTAGTTGCCAGTGCAGCAGGAACTTTTCAGTTCTATGCTGCCGCAGCCGAAACTTGGGAGGAGTCCATTACTCCTTCAAGAGGCGAGTACTTATCTATGAGTATTCATCAGCCCTTGGGAGTGGTAGGTGCAATTACGCCCTGGAACTCACCCATTGCGAGTGAGGCACAGAAGCTTGCTCCAGCTTTAGCCGCAGGTTGTGCCGTGGTGATCAAGCCCGCCGAGATCACTCCGCGGATGGCGATCGAACTAGCTCGAATTGCGCAGCGGGCTGGTGTGCCTGACGGCATAATCAGTGTGCTGCCCGGTAAGGGCTCCATTGTAGGAGATGCGTTGGTCAAGCATCCCTTGATTAAGCGAATCGCATTCACTGGTGGGTCTCAAGTAGGAAAGGGAATACAGCGGATTGCAGCAGAGAAGCTGATGCCCACTTCTTTAGAGTTGGGGGGCAAGTCTCCTACTATCGTGATGCCTGATGCCGATCTAGATCATGCTGTCGCCGGTATTTTATTTGGCATTTTTAGCTCGTCGGGGGAGTCGTGTATTGCTGGCTCAAGAGCTTTTGTGCACATCGCTGTATATGAGGATTTTAAGACACGATTGCTATCTGCTGTTCAACGCTTGCGAGTTGGAGACCCAGCACAGGAAGACACGCAAATGGGCCCATTAGTTAATAAAGAACATCGCTCGACCGTAGAGGGTTATGTGAAGCTTGGCATAGACGAGGGTGGTCGAGTTTTGACCGGAGGGGCTCGACCTGCCGGAGGATACTACGATGCAGGAAGCTATTACCTTCCTACTGTAATTGAAGGGTTGTCGAATTCCGCTCGCATGTGCCAAGAAGAGATTTTTGGTCCTGTATTGGCTTTGCTGCCCTGGACAGATGAAGGCGAATTGATCGAACAATGTAATGACAGTGTTTTTGGATTGGCTGCTGGTATTTGGACGCAAGACTTTAAGAAGGCGTGGCGAATTGGGCAAGCGTTGCAGGCGGGCACCGTATGGATTAATACCTATAAGGTTTTTTCCATCAGCACACCTTTCAGTGGCGTCAAAATGAGCGGATACGGCGAGGAAAAGGGGCGTCTGGGTATTTTGCACTACACCAGTCAAAAGAGCTTTTACTGGGGTTTGAATGAGCAGCCCAATCCGTGGGCTAACTGAGAGTGTACCATGGACCTAGGAATTGCAGCGAAAAAAGCCTTGATTTGTGGTGCCAGCGCAGGTTTGGGTTACGCCTGCGCTGAGGCGTTGGTTCGTGAAGGCGTACATGCAGTAGTCGTTGCACGAACGGAGGAGACTCTGATTTCGGCAGCGGAGCGACTCCGATCTTTGCACGCTGGTGCGGTGGACTGGGTCGCGGCGGATGTGACCTCCGATGAGGGAAGGTCAAGAATTTGGAACGTCCATTCCGACTTTGACATTGTTGTAACTAATGCGGGAGGTCCTCCTATAGGAGACTTTCGGGATTGGGATCAAGCGACATGGCATCAGGCGATTGATGCAAATATGCTTGCGCCGATCGAAATCATCAAGGCAACTGTTGACGGGATGATGGAACGTGGTTGGGGACGGATTGTCAACATTACATCAAGCGCAGTTAAGTCTCCGATAGACGGTTTGGGCTTATCCGTGGGCGCACGTAGTGGATTGACCGGCTTTGTAGCGGGTCTTGCTCGGAGCACTATTGCGCGAGGGGTCACGATTAACAACTTGTTGCCTGGTACGTTTGATACGGCTCGGTTGGCTGGAAATTTTGCGGTACAGGCGCGTAGAGAGGGTCGAGATATTGCTGAGGTCAAGGCAGACCGTTTGTCAAAGCATCCCGCGCATCGCTGGGGAGAACCTCGAGAACTAGGATTTACCTGCGCCTATTTGTGCAGTGTGCATGCAGGCTATATCAACGGTCAGAACATTTTGTTAGATGGGGGTTCCTACCCTGGGATTTTTTAAATAGAAGGTCTTCAACGAGGAGTTTGCCGAGATGAGTGGATTACATGTTGGAATTGCTGGTGGTGGCGTGGGCGGTCTTTCAGCAGCAATTGCATTACAGAAGCAAGGCCATCATGTGACTGTTTTTGAACAGGCCAAAGGCTTCTCCAGGGTGGGTGCTGATATTAATCTCACCCCCAATGTGGTGAAAGCTATTGATGGGCTGGGAGCAGGATCTTCGATTCGTGAGATGGGCGCGCGTCCGACTTTTCGTATTAGCCGCGATTGGGATACCGGTCGAGAAACCTCGAGGCTAGGCATGAGCGATGTAGCTGAACAGCAATATGGTGCGCCGCAGATCACGATTCATCGAGCAGACATCATCACAGCGTTAGGAGAGCTCTTTCCCATTGAGCACATGCAGTTTGGAAAGCGCATTCAAACATTGCAGCAAGATGAAAGTGGTGTAGACGTATTTTTTGAAGATGGGGCACAAGCCCACTTCGACGTAGTGATTGGAGCTGATGGAATCCACTCCAGAGTTCGTGCAGCGTTATTCGGCGAGGAGTATCCGCGGTTTACAGGCGTAGTGTCATTTCGGTCAGTTATACCTACTGAGCGTGTTCAGCATGTTCCTGAAATTGAAGCATTTACCAAATGGTGGGGGCCAAATCCTCAGAGTCAAATTGTGACGTTTCCTTTAAATAAGGGGCAAGAAACGTTTGTTTTTGCGACAGTAGGGCAAGAGAGTTGGACAGAAGAGTCGTGGACTAGTGAAGGTGATGTGAATGAATTGCGCGGTTTTTATAGCGAATTTCATCCCGATGCGCGCGCCTTGCTCGATGCGTGTGATAGCACTTTAAAGAGTGCCTTGTATGAGCGTGAGCCTTTAGGTGCATGGACTCAAGGTACGGTGACTCTACTAGGCGATGCCTGTCACCCTATGTTGCCATTTATGGCTCAAGGCGCAGGTATGGCGATCGAAGATGCCGTGGTGCTATCCCGCTGCTTGGAAGGGGTAACGAGTCGAGCGCAAGTCAATCAAGCTCTGCATATCTATGAGAAAGTAAGGCTCGGTAGAACAGCAAAGATTCAGATTGGCTCCCGGGGAAATCAATGGATGAAAACCCAGGGAAATGCAGATTGGGTTTATGGGTACGATGCTTGGAATGTTTCGTTAATTTAACTGTTTTAGATAATTTACTAGCCAAGGAGACAAGATGAAAAACCCCGCTCGTCGAAGAATCGCCATTGGATTTGCGATGGTACTCGGATCCGTATGGCCGCTTGGCACTGCGCTGGCGCAATCGTTCCCGAGTAGGCCTGTGAGACTGGTGGTTCCGTTTCCACCAGGAGGCGGCCCCGATGTGGCGGCCAGGTTGCTGGCCGAGAAAATGGCGCCCAGCTTGGGCCAACCTGTTGTTGTTGAAAACCGCCCTGGGGCAGGAGCTTTAGTCGGCGCTAGGCACGTAGCGCGTTCAGCTGCTGATGGACATACCTTGTTGTTCTCGCCAAATACCGTGGTGATCTCCCCTCACGTCTTGGCAGCTGGTGCAGCTGGTGGGGTCGATGTGAAAGTGGACTTACTGCCAGTGATTGCTCCCGCCACAACCCCTATGGCAGTGTTGGCACATCCCTCTTTGGGCATAAATAACCTTAGGGGTCTAATACAGGCTGCTCAGCAGTCACCCGGAATTCCTTATGGCAGCGCAGGAAACGGTTCACCCATGCACTTCGCAGGAGAAATGCTGAAAAAGTCTGCTAGCGTCAACCTCTTGCATGTGCCTTATCGCGGTGTAGCTCCTTCCGTGACTGCGGCTCTTGGTGGTGAAGTCAAGGTGTTGTATGTAGCCTTAGGCGGAGCCATTCAGCATATCCAGGCGGGCCGTTTGGTTCCTTTGGCGTTAACTGAAAAGTCGCGATCTTCACTGATGCCAGACCTGCCAACAGCAGCAGAGCAGGGGGTTGCTAACGTTGAAGTTAACGCCTGGTACGGTGTATTTGCTCCGAAAGAGACCCCCCCTTCCGTAGTCGCGCGGCTAAATGCCGAATTCAATAAAGCCCTTCAGTTGCCTGATGTCAAAGAGCGTCTTAAAGGTGCTGGGTTAGATGTGCTTGGGGGTTCTGCTGATGTGCTGGCCGAGTTCGTGAAAGCTGATGACCAGAAGTACGGATCTTTGGCAAGAGAACTTAATATCAAGGCAGACTAATTACGTCTAGTATCATGCGACCGCTGCCGGAAGCGGTGAGCGGTCCGCCTGGTCGGCTGACGCGATCAGCATCTGTAGGCACATGTTTGCGCGCATCTCGGTATTCTCATTCCAGACGTTGTGTTGTTCTAGCGGGTCACTTTGTAGATCGTAGAGTTCGCAAAGCTCTGCGACGTTACTAATGGTTATGCGCCATTCAGAGCTGATGAGGCTTCGAAGCCTATATCGTATGGTACGGCCATGGGGCAAGATAACGGGCTCGCTTTCAACGAAAACCCCCGGGCGTTCCGGCCCTCGGTTCGTTGGGTGTGTGAGCCATGGCAGCAAGCTCAGACCTTGCATACCGTTGAAAGGAGCGAGCCCACAGCGATCAAGCAATGTTTGCGCAATATCCAATGTGCTCGCGGGGTACTCCATCAGGCTCCCCAAAACTGAAGATTGAGGATCGCGCCAAATAAATGGGACACGGGTGAGCCCGTCAAAGTGCATGGCCCCCTTAAGGACCATACCATGGTCTCCCATCATGTCGCCGTGATCGCTTGTGAAAACAATGACTGTGTTTTGTTCAAGGCCTAGGTGCTTCAGGTGATTAAGCACCCTTCCCACTTGCTGGTCAACAAAAGAGATCATGCCAAAAGTCAAAGCTAGAATCTCTTGACATTCGCGAGGGCTTACGTTGAAAGCGCCATACCCGTCACGACTTCCTCCTTCACGTGTGTATCGTTTCACGTCGGAGACGAATACCGAATTACCGGGGCTAAGAAAGCTGCTCGGTAGCTCGATTTTCTGAGGGTTATAGAGATCCCAAAATCGACCAGGGGGAGTGAAAGGATGGTGCGGATCAGGGAATGAGAGTTTCAATAGAAAGGGTCTAGAACCAGATCGCTCTACATACTGATCTAACCAGTGACAAGCGCGCTCACCGACCCAATACGATGGATATAAATTCTCAGGTAGCCCGGTTCGCCAAGCCTGTGGCGCATTGTAGCGTGAATCAGGCAGGGCATTCTCTCGACCGCGAAGAGCGTTTGCGCCAGGATGTCTCGCGTTTAACCAGTTTGCATAGTCGCCTTGCACTTGATCGCCGTGAAGCGTAGCAAGTTCAACATGGTCAAAACCGTAGTACGGGAGGCCAACAGAATGTCTACGGCCCTGAAGCCAATCGGGTGTCCATTCGTTGTCATAAAGGCCTGCCTCAGCGCGATGCGTTCTACTTGCATCGATAAGTTCTTCGGGGGGAGGCGTGCCCCCATTTGTGTTGGTCCATTGCCGACGTTGTGGGCTGTCATAACCAAAAGCTTGAAAATGAGACTTGCCTATTAGCGAAGTCTCATAACCCGCGGCTTTGAACAGGTCGACAAATGTGACGTGATCGCGAGACAAATTAATTCCGTTATGAATGACGCCATGAAGGGAGGGCATTCGACCCGTCATTAGGGTGGCCCGATTAGACATACATGTCGTACTGGCGGCGTGAAACCGAGTCGCACGCACGCCGGCTGCAGCAAGCGAGTCAATGTAGGGAGTTTGAAGTAGCGGATGTGCTGCGCAGCCCAAATGGTTAGCGCGTTGCTGATCAGTGACGATCAGCAAAATGTTTGGGCGGCAGGGCGGCACGGCTATAGGTCTAACACCAATCGATCACTTTTGCAGCCGGATACGCATACCATCATGGTCGTGTTTTTGGCTTTTTCGTCAACTGTGAGAACTGAGTCACGGTGATCAATATCCCCATGTAAAACCTGGGTTTCGCAAGACCCGCAGATTCCCTCTTCACAACTAAAGGGCACATGAATGCCCTGCTCTATAAGACGGCGATGCAAGGTGGATTGAGGGGGTACTTCGAAAGTCCGTCCACTGCGTCGCAATTCAACGGTATAGCTTAATTTTGCATCCGACGATGGAGCCACTTCCTTGGCAGAGAAACGTTCTATATGTGCATGGTAATGCCCCAGCTTTCGACAGCAAGCTTCGAATGCGTCGAGCATCAGCGATGGCCCACACGCGTAAAGGTGAGTGGTATCGCGAGGTTCATACTGACTTAGTAAAGCGGTTAAATCTGGAGGACTATCCTGCTCATCGTCTATATGAAAGGAACAATGTGAACCCAGGGCTTGGAGATCGTCTATAAATGCGGCGGCGCTGCGGGTTCGCGCGCAGTAGATGACCTCATATGATTTATTCAGAGCACTGAGACGGCGAGCCATGCTTAAGATAGGAGTAATACCAATTCCGCCAGCGATGAGTACGGAGTGGTCGCATGTCTCATCAAGGGGGAAGTTGTTGCGTGGCGGGGAGATAGAGATACACGCCCCAACTCGAAGATGTTCATGCAGCCACCGTGATCCTCCCTGACTGTTTCGATCGTTCAAGACGCCAAGCAAATATCGGTTCTTTTCTCGACAGTCATTGGCTAGGGAATAGCTCCGCGTCAAACCATTGGGTAGATGTAAATCGATATGGGCGCCTGCCTCAAAGGCTGGAAACGCATTTCCCGTGACGGGACGTAACTCAATGCTCATGATGCGCTCTGCCTCGTGACGCAGAGTATGCACTCGAGCTTGCAATGGACTGGCGGTCATGTCTGGGAGTGTGGTGTCTGATGTTCAAGTTGCTGCTCAGCCAGTACTTTTAAACGACGGCGTAAGCGGACGATGCCAGCATCGTGCTGGTAAAGAAATTCACGCGTATTGGCGTTCGGTTCCATAGCTTCCACGGCAACGCGATCTTGTTCTAAAACTCTCCAGTGTCGTTCTTCCAGTCTATTTTTGTATAGAAAACGCCAAGTATCTCGCTCCCATCCTTGCACCTTTCGGCATCGCCAGAAGAAAACGCTGGTAGTGTTTTTCTCAGCTGGCGCGTAGGCACCAACAATTGCAAAATTACCACCGGGGCCCCCTGTCTTGGGGTAGGGAATCTCTAAATGCATGGTGTGTATATGACCTGCCTCTCGCCATTCTGTCCAGTCAAAGTTAACATCGCGTTGGTCTTTTTTTTCAAAGAAAAAGCCGCTCGGTGTGTCACGGATTTGAAATTCGGCACTGATCTCACCCTCGCTCATTGTGTGAGACTGTTTATGAAGGTAGGCGCCATGCATTGGGTCCATCACGTTATCGATGACATAGCGATAATCGCAACCCCACTCCACATAACAAAGAAATGAAGACCATTCAGAGGAGGTCAGTTCGTCTGGCAAAGTCAATTCGGGAGGTGAGTCAAGGTGTGGGTCGCTGGCATTGAAAATAAAAATAGCCTCGTTACTTTCGCGAATATGGAAATGTCGCGTAGTTCGGGAGCCTTCGAGTTTGCAGCCTGGGCTGCCAGGAACACGGGCCACTGTCCCGTCGTGTAAGACCTCAACCCCGTGGTAAGCGCAGGCAATCCGATCACCAAGATTGACACCCATCGACAACGGAGCCCCACGGTGCGGACAGTGGTCCTCAAGCGCGTGTACTTGCCCTACTTGATCTCGCCATAAAACGATTTTGTATCCCAGTCTCCGGAGCGACACGGGACTCCCTTGCACAAAGCGTGAGGGGCATATGGGGAACCAAAGGTTCTTTAAACCCACCTCGAGGGCCTCGTCAATTGGGTCAAGAACCACGTTGATTGTTTTGTATGTCATGGTGTACTCCTGTCTTCGTCCTTTATGAACCGCCCAAGCGACGAATGACTTCTCGGTACATGTCGGAAGTCCAAGCTTGTCCGTTTGGTGCCGTAGGCCCTGTCTTGTTGAGGTATTGGATCAGGTCCTCTAAGTCATGAATGCCTATGGCAAAAGCCCGTTCAATCGAGTCACCCAATAGGCTCTCATATGCTGAGGGCGCGGTCGATCGGTGTTGGTAAGTCTCGTTGTACAGGGTCCTCTGACTCATAAATGTTTCTCCATCGCTAATACATCCCCGGGCTCAAGTCTTGACTTTATCGGTCATGAATTGACCTGAGGGAGCCTCGACATCTTTTTGTCTTCTGGTGTTGCCATCAATACCACCCTTGATCGCCCATTCAGCGAATACCGTTGGCCCTGGTGTGAATTCACGGGGAATCCAGTCGGCTGTTAGTTCGTCTTCGTCAGTGTAGTACTCGACCAGAGCACCTGCAGGGCTTTCAAAGTACCAAAACATAGCTGATGACACAGGGTGTCTACCTGGTCCAAGCTCAGTCTTCCACCCCTGGCGGGACATGTGCATTCCTCCGCCGATGACTTCATGCAAATCCCTCACCACAAAGGCTACATGGTTGAGGCCTTTGCGCGGTTGGGGTGGCTGGAGCAAAAACAGGTCATGATGCCCTCCCTTAGCAGCACAGCGCAAAAAATGACCACGGTCAGGGTAACGGTCTGAGATGACAAAGCCAAGTTTCTCTTGATAAAAAGTTGACGTCGCATTAAGGTCCTCGACAAACATTACTACATGACCCACCTCGATAGGGTGGGCTCGCTCGTAGGCTGGTGCAGGCTGATTAATCCGTTTGCGTTCATTCCAAGTATTGGTAACTGCCGCAGATAATTGAACCGGTTTTTTGCAGGTGACCTGAATCCCAATATGTAAACCATTGGGATCAGCACATCTGATTCGGTCTGGGCTATCGTGGAAGAAAGGTTGCCCTTGAAGTCGAGAACGAAATTTTTGAAGAACTTCGTCTGAAGCGACGCCCCATACTACTTCTCTAAGTGTTGGATCAGATTCAATGCCTGGTGCAAGGTTTGGCATATCACTGTGTGCAACGCGAATACGGCAACCATTCAAAGATGCAAACACGAGTAGCAGCGGGGTTTCGTCCAACAATGCCAGACCCCAGTCCTGAAAGAACTGTTTGCATGACTTTAAGTCTCTGGCACCAAATGTAATTTCGTCAATTCCAAGTATTTGCATTTCTGCCCCTTTGGGTCGAGACTTCCTAGTCAGAGTTTGAAATTTGACTCATAACTTGTGTATTGAGGCGAGTGCTAGCGTTCGCTGTTGTTTCTTATATGAAACAATGTTTCGGGCATGAAACGACGCTATCGTATGCAAGATCGATGATCCCGTCAATCAATTCCCGAGTGAATCGATTAGATAAAGAACCAAATGGATCTGATGACGCGTAGCGGCCTGCGCAAGTGGGGTGCGGGCGGGCGCAGCACCAGCCGCCATCGAGACTACTAACGATCCGAGCGCGATGCATCGCCAGTCAGCAAGACGGGGGTATCGATATCCGTCATAGGCTACTTACCAAGTGCCCACCATCGACGGCCAGGACAGCGCCTGTAATGAAGCGCCCTGCATCACTGGCCAAGAGAAGAAGTGGGCCATCCAGATCTTGTGGCTCTCCAAAGCGCTGTTGCGGGATACGCGATTTGAGGCGTTCCCCTGCAGTGGATTCTAAGAATGCCGCATTGAGTTCTGTGCGGATATAGCCCGGGGCCAACGCATTGACACGGATACCTAGTTTCTCCACCTCAAGCGCCATCGCCCGAGTAAGCTGATGTAAGCCCGCCTTCGAGGCACAGTACGAGACGACACCCCCGGCAACACGCTCGATCGTTTCAATTAGAAACATGACCTTTGCAAAAGTCGCTGGGCTATTACGACAGCGGGGCTTATTCTGCCGGAACGACATCTGCAATCCAGCCTCGTAACGTTTGATGATGGTGGCGATTCAGGGATTCGAACCCCGGACCTGCGGATTATGATTCCGTCGCTCTAACCGACTGAGCTAAATCGCCAGAGCCGAAAATTATAGTCAATCTGGGGTCTATACTCAAGCCTCGAAAAGGGCTTGCCGCTTGGATTTCCGCCGATTCTCCCTATCTGATTTACCCCACTTAAGACG
>Ga0169931_10005657_pt1 | contig 18987 bp, 14 predicted proteins | sample Kivu_15m_20L_FD_129675 | JGI IMG/M metagenome (GOLD analysis project Ga0169931, IMG submission 129675) | Freshwater microbial communities from Lake Kivu, Western Province, Rwanda to study Microbial Dark Matter (Phase II) - Kivu_15m_20L... | ecosystem: Environmental > Aquatic > Freshwater > Lake... | reverse complement strand
GACCGAACGACTTCGACACCGAGCGCAGGCGCACGGGAGCCGGGGCCAGGCGGGGGTCGTGCGCGGTGGGCGGGGCGATGGTCATCATGTCCTCGACGCCTGGTTCACAGATAGGCGTTCGGCGGCGGACCATAACAGAATAAACCCGATCGGAAAAGTCGTGATTATGGAAAGCCTCCGCACGCTGGGTCTACGCTTCGCACGTCGTAGGCCCTCCCGACGATCGAGGGCGAAGGAGGGGTTCATGGCGACGTCGATGGCCGAGCAGCTGGCTCCCATGATCGATGCGCTGCTGGGCACGCCGGCACCACTGCGTGTTCTGTTCTGGGACGGCAGTGGGTTGGGGCCCACCGACGGGCCAGGCGTGCTGAACCTCCGCTCGCCTCTGGCCATCCGCCGCATCCTGTGGGCGCCGGGGCAACTGGGCCTGGGGCGGGCCTATGTGGCAGGCGACCTGGACTTCGAGGGCGATGTGATCGAGGTGATGCGGGCCGTGCGCAACCAGGCGCCACGAGACCAGTCGCTGCTGAAACTCGCCGGCCCGGTGGTGTCGGCGGCGCGCAAGGCCGGGGCGATCGGCACGCCGCCGCCTCCGCCCGCCTGCGAATACCAGCCCAAGGGGTTGCGCTCTCACACCCTGGGCCGGGACTCCCAGGTGATCCAGCACCACTACGACGTGTCGAACGAGTTCTACGAACTGGTGCTGGGCCCTGCGATGACCTACTCGTGTGCCCGGTTCGCCGAACCCACCATGACCCTCGCCGAGGCGCAGGCCTCCAAGCACGACCACATCTGTCGCAAACTCGACCTGAAACCGGGGCAACGCCTGCTCGACATCGGGTGTGGCTGGGGGTCCATGGTCATCCACGCCGCGACCCACTACGGCGTCAGCGCCGTGGGCGTGACCATCAGCCCGGCTCAGGTGGAGCGCGCTCGCAGGCGTGTGGCCGAGGCTGGTCTGGCCGACCGGGTGGAGATCCGGCTCCAGGACTACCGCGACCTCGGCGGGGACCGCTTCGATGCGGTCAGTTCCGTGGGTATGTCCGAACACGTCGGCAACGACAACCTGGACCGTTACTTCGCCATCATCCGGCGTGTGCTCCCCGAACACGGTCGGCTGTTGAACCATGCCATCTCGTCGATCGGCGGCTCGAAGTTGTCGAAGAACTCCTTCGCCTACCGCTACGTGTTCCCCGACGGGGAAGTGATCGACCTGGGCCGCACGATCGAGTCGATGCAACGCGCCGGGTTCGAAGCACGCGATGTCGAGTCACTCCGGGAGCACTACGCCACCACACTTCGCCACTGGGTGCGCAACCTGGCGGCCCACTGGGACGCGGCGGTGGAGATCGCCGGCATCGAACGAGCCCGGGTGTGGAGGCTGTACATGGCGGCCTCGGCGGTGGGCTTCGCCGGCGGTGGCCTGAACCTTCACCAGGTGCTGGGCGTCGTGCAGGACGCCCAGGGTGGCAGCGGTATGCCGCCGACTCGGCCCGTGTGACGCCGAGGCCACCGATACGTCGAGCGGCCTCGGCCTGCGTTCGCCCGGGTCCGGAGGCGAAGGTCGCGCAGTGTCTGGCCCGTGAGCACACGACGACCTGAGCGAATCCGCTCAGGTCCGTGACAGCGGTGCGCTGCCGACTGCTCAGTAGCGTCACGGACGTGCGCCGCCAGGAAAAAGCCGATCGCATCGGCACGATCCTCGACGAGCTGTACCCCAACCCTCCGGTTCCTCTCGATCATCACGACCCGTACACCCTGTTGGTGGCGGTGGCGCTGTCGGCTCAGACCACCGACAAGAAGGTGAACGAGGTGACCCCTCGCTTGTTCGCCGTGGCCGACACGCCCGAGAAGATGGCGCGACTGGACCCGGAGCAGATCAGAGCGATCATCGCCGAGATCGGGCTGGCCCCCACCAAGGCCAAGAACCTGCGCACCATGGCCCAACAGATCGTGGATGCCGGCGGTGAGGTGATCCCCGACTGGCACTTTCTCGAGTCGCTGGCCGGGGTGGGGCACAAGACGGCCGGGGTGGTGATGGCACAGGCCTTCGGCGTGCCGGCCTTTCCCGTCGACACCCACATCCAGCGCCTCGCTGCCCGCTGGGGCCTCTCGAACGGCAGCACGGTCGAGCGCACCGAACACGACCTCAAGGCCGTGTTCCCCCGCGACACCTGGAACCGTCGGCACCTCCAGATCATCTTCTTCGGACGCGAGTACTGCCCGGCGCGGGGCCACGACCTGACCACCTGCCCCATCTGTGGTTGGGCGGCCACGAAGAAGCGCATCGCGTGGGAACTGGCGCGCTGAACCCGGCCCTACCCGACGTCAGTCGAGGGGCACGCGGTGCAGCGGATGAGGTGCGACCACCTCGATGTGGCAGTCGTCCCCCACGCCCAGCGTGCCGTCGGGTTGGTGGTCGGCCAACACCTCGTGACCCTCGGCCGTCATCACCCGGTAGCGGTGGGTGGCCCCCAGATACGTGCGCTCGACCACCGTGCCACCACCCCCGACCCGTACCGCCAGGTCGTGGGGTCGCGCCACCAGTGCCGTGCCGTCGGGCTGGGGCAGCAGCGAGGTGGTGGCGAGGAACTCGGCCACGAAGCGGCTGCAGGGCCGTTCGTACACCGTCTCGGGTGCATCGCACTGCACGATGCGGCCGTGCGCCATGACCGCCACCCGATGGCCCAGCGTGAGCGCTTCCTGGCGATCGTGTGTGACCAGTACCGCCGTGGTCCCCTGATCGGCGAGGATGCGGGTCACGTCGCGCCGTACGTCCTCGCGCAGCAACTCGTCGAGGCTGGCGAAGGGCTCGTCCATCAGCACCACCGCCGGGCGCGGTGCCAAGGCGCGTGCGAGTGCGATGCGCTGTTGCTCGCCACCCGACAGTTCGTGGGGAAAGCGGCGCGCCACATGGTCCAGTCGCACCAGGTCGAGCAGCGCCCCGACCCTCGAACGCCGCTGGCTGCGTGGCAGGTGCCGTACGCCGAAGGCGATGTTCTGGTCGACGCGCAGATGTCCGAACAGGGCGTGTTCCTGGAACACCAGGCCCACACGGCGACGTTCCGGGGGGAGCAGGGTCACGTCCCGGCCGTCCAACAGGATGCGACCGGCGTCGACGGGGTCGAGGCCGGCGACCATTCGCAACAGCGTCGACTTGCCGCATCCACTGGGGCCCACCAGGGTGAGCAACTCGCCGCTGTGCACCTCGAGGTCGACGGTGTCGACGGCGCTCACCTCACCGAAACGCCGCGTCACGCCGTCGACGACCAGTGCGGGGACGATGTCGTCCATGAGGCGCGAGCATGTCACGAGACCACCTCGGCGCCGCGTTCCAGGGCGTACAACAGCGCACCGACGGCCACCATGCCCACGACGACCATGGCCAGGGAGGGCACCGCCGCCTGCACCCAGAGACTCTCGGAGGTGGCCTGCCACACCCATACCGACAGGGTGTCGACGCCGAAGGGACGAAGTAACAACGTGATGGGCAGTTCCTTCACCGTGTCGATCGCCACCAGTGCGGGACCGGCCAACAGGGCTCCCCGCACCATCGGCAACTCGACGCGCAGCGCCACCCGCCAGGGTCGCGCCCCCAGGGTGCGCGAACTGGCGACGGCGGCACCGGGCACCCGGAGCAGTCCGGCCTCCACCCCCTGGTAGCTGACGGCGAAGAAGCGCACGGCGAGGGCGTAGACCAGACCGGCCAGCGACCCGACCAGCAGCGACCCACCGGGGAGGAGTCCACGGCGATCGACAGCGGCCAGGGCGATCACGGCGCCTACGGCGACCACGGGTCCGGGCACCGCGTAGCCGAGTGCCGCCACGCGCCCGAACACCGTGGCGACCCGGCCGCGGTGGTGCACCAGGACGGCCAACGCGGTACCGAGCACCACGCAGACGACCGTGGCGATGCCGGCTATGCGCAGCGTGTTGACCACATGATGGGCGAGGTCACCCGCCACGCTGACCGTCTGCCCGGTGCGGCGGGCCTCGAAGGCCCAGCCGACGAGGCGTGCCACGGGCACCGCCACCGCCACCACCAGAACGGCGATGCACGATGCCATCACGCCGGCTGTGGCGACGGGTGTGCTGCGCTGTGTGCCGACACGACGGGTGGCCGAGCCCTGGGTGAATCGGCCCCTGCCCCGAAGGCCGCGCTCGAGGGCGATCAGTGCCACGGCCGTGCCGATGAGCACCACGGCCAATTCCGATGCGGCGTCGCGGTTGCCGGTGCCGAACCACACCCGCAGCACACCATCGGCCACCGTGCTCACGTTGAACAGGCGCACGGTGCCCACGTCGGTCAGCACCTCCATGGCCACGAGCGCCCCGCCAGCGGCCAGTGCCGGACGGGCCAGGGGCAGCGCCACCCGCCAGAAGGCCGCCGGGGCACTGCAACCCAGGCTGCGAGCGGCGGCAAGGGTGTCGGCCGACTGTTCCCGGAACGCGGCACGAGCGAACAGGTACACGTAGGGGTACAGGGTCAGGACCATGGCCGCCGCGCATACCCAGATGCTGCGCACCCCTCGCGCCCCCAACGGGCCCGACAGCGTGTCGAGCCACACGAACCCGGCGACGTAGCCCGGAATGGCCAACGGGGTCACCAACAGCCATCCGATCAGGCGGCGCCCCGGGAACCGGTGGACCGTGACCACCCACGCGAGGGCCGTGCCGAGCAGCAGTGTGCCCACCAGCACGGTCACCAGCAGCGTGACGGTGTCGGTGATCATGCCCGGGAGTCGAGTGGCCCACAGATCGGCCCACACCCCGCCCGACGGATCGACCAACGACCATGCCACGACCGCAACGGGCGCAGCGGCGACGACGACCACGACCAGGATGGCCAGCCATCCTGGTGCCCGGTCGAGACGACGTGAGACGGCCATGGTCGTCAGCTCACGACCTCATTCGTAGGCGGCCTTCGACAAGAGGTCGACGGCCGCTGCGTTCAGGGCTCCCAGTCGGCGCACCGAGGCCAGGTCGGAGGTGAACTCGCCGAAGGCGACCAGCAGGTCCGCGGGCGCCACCGACGGATCGGCCGGGTACTCGAAATTGGCGTTGCTGAAGGTGGACTGGCCCGTGGTGGCCAGCCACTCGAGCAGTTCGATCGCCTCGGCCGGATGGGGTGCGTTCGCCGTCACTCCAGCGGCGCTGACGTTCACGTGGGCCCCGAACGCATCCTGGTCGGGCCACTCGATGGCGACCGGGAACTCGGGGTCCTCGTTCTGCAGGCGGCCCAGGTAGTAGCTGTTTGTCAGCGCCACGTCGCAGTCTCCGGCGGCGACGGCCTTGAGGATGTCGGTGTCGGAGTTGATGTACAGCGGGTCGTTGGCCACCCACGACTCCACGATCGCCAGGGTCTCGGTTTCCCCGACGCTGTTCAGGAGGGCAGCCACCAGGGACTGCGTGTAGGGGTGCGTGCTCGGCCGTAGGCACAGGGCGCCCTTCCAGCGGGGATCACCCAGTTGGGCGTACGACGTGGGCGGCTCGGCGACGCGCTCGGTCGAGTACATGATGGTTCGGATGCGTCGGCTGAGGCTGAACCACGTGCCGTCGGCACTGCGCAGTTCCTCGGGGATGGCGCCGTCGAGGCGTTCGCTGTCGACCGGTGCCAGGAGGCCCGCCTGGGCGGCGAGTTCGATGTTCGCCGCATCTGCCGTCATGACCAGATCGGCCGGGGTGTTGGCACCCTCGGCCGTCAGGCGGGCCCGCAGCTCGGGGTCGGAGCCCGTGGTGAACCGAACCTCGATACCGGTCTGGGCGGTGAACTGGTCGAACACGGGCTCGATGCCGTAGTGGCGACCGGTGTACACCGTGACGATTCGGGCCTCGGTGTCGTCTGGCGCACCGTCGTCGTCACCGCATGCTGCGAGGGTCGCGGCCAGCGCAAGAGCGATGCCGATCCCACGGATCCGTAGCGAGGTTCTGTCGTGAACTGCCATGCTCGCCAGTATGGCAGGGGCATGTTAGGCAAGGCAAACAAACCGAATCTGGCATACCATACGGCACGCCAGATTCGGCCCGTTGCGATCGGAGGTCAGATGGCGGTTTCGCCGACCTCACCGGTACGGATGCGCACCACGGTCTCGATGGGCGACACCCAGATCTTGCCGTCGCCGATCTTGCCCGTGCGGGCGGCGTCGGTGATCACGTCGACGATGCGGTCGACGTCGCCGTCGGTGGCGAGGATCTCCAACTTGACCTTGGGGACGAACTCGATCTGGTACTCGGCCCCTCGGTAGGTCTCGGTGTGGCCACCTTGGCGACCGAAGCCGCGGGCTTCGGTGACCGTGATGCCCACGACGCCGGCCGTCTTGAGGGCTTCCTTCACGTCGTCCAACTTGAAGGGCTTGAGGATGGCGGTGATCAGTTGCATGTTTGGTCCTCCTCGTCAGCGCACGCCGTCGGCGTGGTATGCGGTTTCGCCGTGCTCGGCCAGGTCGAGGCCGGTGCTCTCGGTCTCCTCTGTCACTCGCACTCCGATGGTCGCCTTGAGTGCGATCATGATGCCGAACGTGATGACGAACGACCACACGATCGCCACACCGTTGGCCAGGGCCTGCTCGAGCAGCAGTCCGATGTCGCCACCGTAGAAGATGCCCTCCTCGAAGGATCCCTCGATGAAGCTCGGGTTGGCGAAGAACCCGATGAGCAGCGAGCCCACCAAGCCGCCCACGAAGTGCACGCCCACGACGTCGAGTGCGTCGTCGTAGCCGAACTTGCTCTTCAACTTCACGGCATAGCAGCACACCACACCGGCTACCAGGCCGATGATGATCGGTCCCACGCCCGACACGTAGCCGGCGGCCGGGGTCACGGCGACCAGGCCGGCGACGATGCCCGAGGCTGCACCCAGGTTCGTCGGGTGGCCGTCACGAAGCCACTCCACCAGCACCCAGGCCAGGCCCGACGCAGCGGCAGCGAGGAACGTGTTCATGAAGGCCTGTGCGGCCTGTCCGTTCGCGGCGAGCGCCGAGCCGGCGTTGAACCCGAACCAACCGAACCACAGGATGCCGGTGCCGATCATCACGAGGGGCATCGAGTGCGGCGGCGACATGGCCGAACGGCGCTTGCCCAGCACCAGCACAGCGGCCAGTGCCGCGATACCGGCGTTCACGTGGATGGCGGTTCCGCCGGCGAAGTCGAGCGAACCCCGCTGGCCCAGCCATCCGCCGTAGATCCACTTGAACACGGGCACGAACACCAACAGCACCCACACGGGAACGAAGATCGCCCAGGCCGAGAACTTCATGCGGTCGGCGACAGCACCCGAGATGAGGGCTGGCGTGATGGCGGCGAACATGCCCAGGAACGCGATGGTCGCCAGGGCCCCACCGTCACCGGCGACGCTCAGATCCTTCAGCATGAAGGAGTCGAAGCTGCCGATCACGTCGTTGTCGAACGGTGTCTGAGCCAGCGAGTAGCCGACGACCACCCACAGGATCGGGACGATCAGCACGCAGTAGAAGTTCATCATCAGCATGTTGAGCACGTTCTTGCCCCGGTCCATACCTCCGTAGAAGAGGGCGAGACCGGGGGTCATGAAGAGGACCAGGGCCGCTGAGACCATGATCCAGGTGACGCTTGAACTGTCCATTCATCCTCCTGTTGGGCGTTGTCACGAAAGCGCTCACAGAATCACGGTCACGTATTTCGGGTGTGTTTCGGCACTGTGGACCCCTGGTGAATCGCGGCCGCACGGGCAGCCGCCGTTCGCTCAGCGACACAGGGTGTCGAGCGCCGACAAGGCTCGGTCGCGGCCGAGGGTGGTCACCAGCACCACGTCGGTGGACCGTCGCCGCAGGTCGTCGGCGACCGAGCGCGGCGTGCAGGAACCATCGATGGTCAGCACTGCCGACTGCCGGGCGACGGCGAAGGGGGTCAACGCCAGGCCGTCACCAGCGCGACGACGGTCGACCATGAGCACCGGCCCCTCGCCGGCCGCCGCCAGCCGATCCGAGACGGCCAACGCCGTGCCGCCCTGATCGACCCCGGCCAGGCGCTCCACCACCGGCACGAGTGTGCGGAGTGTGCGCACGACGGTCTCGGAGATCGCCTGGGGGCCACCGACCACCACCACTCGGCGCGGTGCGAGACGGCGAAGAGCCTGCTCGGTTGCGGGTGGAAGTGAGTGTCCCTTGGTCAACAGCAAGGGGGCGCGCCGCGCAGCGGCCAGCGGTGCGACCACCATCGCATCGCCGTGACGCGTCCCACTGGCCAGGTACACCACATCGACGTCGCCCCGCTGCACGGCCAGGGCGATGCTGGCGGCCGTGGCGTAACGGTCGGCGCCACCAAGGCGGGTGACCGTCGATGCCAGCAGACCGAGTTGGCGGGCGACGGCGGGTGACACCGCCTGCACGCCGCCCACGATCACGATTCGAGCGGGCTGGAGGCGTCGAATCTCGGCTCGGGTGACGGCGGGAAGGCGGTCCCGTTCCGTGAGCAGGATGGGACCGGTGGCCTGATGCGCCGCCAGGCCGCCCATCACGGCGTCGGGGAACGTCTGCGCCGTGATCACGTGAACGGTGTCGACGGTGGAACGGAACAGCTCCCGCGACACCGCGACAGCCAACTCGAAGGAGTCGCGGCCGCTGATCACGGTGGTCGTTCGGCGTGCGACCAGCCCGGGCAGGGCGTCCGACAGAGGTGCTGATGCGGTCAGCACCGCCGCACTGGTTCGCCAGGGACCCCAGCCGGTGGCGTTTCCGTCACGGACGCGGACCCGGTAGGTGGTCGCGGCGGTCAATCCGGTCAGATCGGTACCCAGTGGGTTCGTTCCCGACCAGGTGGCGGCGCGCCAGGTACCGCCGCCGTCGGTGCTGATCTGGATGTCCGAACCGGTGACGGGGTCGAGCAGATCGGTCGGCTGCCGGGTCCACGCCAGGCTCAGTCGGTCGCTGCTCGAAGGGGTGGACGTCGCCGCCGTCGGCTGTCCGGGGGTCGATCGTCTGCTGACGCGATACGCCGTCACCGCCCCGTCCATCGGCGGCGGGCCGAATCGCTCGGGGGCTCCGACAGCGAGCATCCCACCGTCGCCGGCGACAGCGACCGCACTGGCGGCCTTCTCGGCGGGAGTGAGCCCCTCGAGATCGCTCCCGAGTTGGCGCCATGCCCCACCGTCGAAACGATGCAGGCGGACCTGACCGCTATCGCCCGAGTTCCCCGGGGATCCCACGGCCATCACGAGGCCGTCGCTGCTCAGCGCCACCGCGGTACCACCGAAGTCGGCGGCCGCTTCCCCGTCGAGGGCCGATGCCCGAAGCACCCAGGCGCCGGCGATCCAGTCGTGGACCTCGGCTGTCCCTGCATCAGCGGCGGCGGCATCGGACCCGGGTGCCCCGACGGCGATGGTGGACCCGTCGGCGTCCATGCTCACCGAGGTGCCGAACTCGTCGAAGCTCAACGGACCGAGCAGTTCGTTCCCGCGCTGCTGCCAGGCTGCGCCGTTCCAGTCGAACACCCGGGCACGGCCGCTGTTGATCGTGAAGAAGGCTGGTGCCACCGCAGCGGGCTGTGGCCCGATGATGAAGAACTGCTGGTCGTAGTACGGCTCGCCGATCACGATGCTGGTGCCGTCACTGCTCAGGCCGACCGATGCGCCCGACGCGTCGTTGACATCGGCCCCCTCAGCCACGACGCCCCGGGTCGTCCAGGTCGTGCCGTCCCAGGCCCACACGCGGGTGTTCCCCGCATCGAGGGTCGCTCCAGCGTCGGCTCCGGGTGCCCCGGCGGCGACGACCTGGCCGTCGCTGGAGAGGTCCACCGCCGCCCCCAGTGCGTCGCCGACGGCCGCTCCGTCGAGTGGCGTTCCCCGCAGCGTCCAACCGGTGCCGTTCCAGTCGTACACCAGGACCTGCCCGGCATCTGCGCCCGCGTTGTCAGCGCGCGGTGCGCCCACCACCAGGGTGTCTCCGGCGTCGTCGAGGGCCACCGCGGCACCGAACCGGTCGCCGACCGAAACACCCGCCAAGGGCGTGCCCAGGCGCGTCCACGTGCCGCCGACCATGCGGAAGATCTCGACGCGGCCTGGTTCGGTCGCGCCCGCCTGGAGGTTGGGCATGCCGACCGCCATCGTGTCGCCGTCGGCATCCAGCGCCGTGGCGGTACCCGCACGGGCTCCCGCGACGTTCCCGATCACCGGGGTGCCCCAGGTGTTGACCGTGGCACTGGCGTACACCTGCACCGCACCGGCATCGGCGCCGAACCGATCATCGCCGGCCCTCCCGACCACGAGGGTCGCGCCGTCGCTCGACACGTCCACGTCGTACAGTCCGTCCAACGGGGCGGCGCCCTCGACGGGCCATGACCGGGCGTGCCAGGCGGCGCCGTCCCAGTCGTACACGCCGACACGTCCCGGGGCGTTCACCCCGCCGAAGCCCGGTGACGACACCGCCAGCGAGTCGCCGGTCGCGTCCAGTGCGACCGCTCGTCCGAACAGATCGGTCACGGCGGATCCCGCCAGGTCGGCTCCGCGGCGTTGCCAGGCGGCGCCCGTCCACCGCAGCACCGTGACGGAACCTCGGGCGCCCTGGCCGCTGGTGGCGCCGATGGCGATGGTGGCGCCCGTCTCGTCGACCGCCACGGACGTTCCGTACTGATCGTTGAGTGCTGCCCCACTGGAGACCGCACCTCGGGTTTGCCAGGCGGTGCCGGTCCAGTCGTACACCAGGGCGTCACCGCGATCGGCGCCGCCGCGATCGCCGCCGGGCGCACCGATCACGACCGTCCCACCGTCGGACGTGATCGCAACCGAGGCGCCGAAGGTGTCGCCGGCAGCGCCCAGCAGCGTGCCGCCCCGTTGATGCCAGGCAGTGCCGTCCCACGTGAACACGCGTACAGAGCCGGCGTCGTTGCCGGCGCCGTCGTCCCGGGGGCTGCCCACCACCAAGGTGCTGCCGTCTGCCGAGAGTGCCATGGTGCCCAACCGGTCGCCGACACCGCCGGTGAACGATGCTCCCAGGGCACGCCACGCGCCCCCTACCCAACGGTGCACCTCCACGCGACCCGCACTGCCCGCGGTTCCCGGGGCCGAGAACGCGATCGTGTCGCCGTCGGCACTCACCTCGACCGCCTCACCAAGCCGTTGGTTGGGGGTGGTGGTGAAGGCCGCACCCCGTTGTTGCCACGATGTGCCGTCCCAGAACATGACCCGCACGGTGCCGGCGTCGCCGCCCGGCGTGGCGTGCCCCGGGGCGCCGATCACCACCACATGGCCGTCGGCACTGGCCGCCACCGCTGAGCCGGCGCTGTCGCCCGCCTGCTGCCCGGCGATGGGTGCACCCAGGGGCGTCCAGGTGACGTCGGCGGGAAGGACGACCGCACGGGCCGTGGAATGCAGCGCCAGAGGAGCGGCGACCACGGGCGCACAGACCGCCAGGAGAGCGACGCCGAGGAGGCGCCCTTCACGTGAGCGCATGATCGAGCCTCGCAGTCAGTCGGGCGCCGCCCTCGGGAACGGTGGTGAGTGTCCAGTGTCCAGCGGTGACGATGTCCAGGTACCGGCTTCCCGTCCCGGGCTTTCCCCGGCGGGGACCGAAGCCGTCGTCGGTCACGACGATCGTGACCCCGCCGTCCCGGCTGGGGTCGACGGCGACGACGATGCGCTGAGCGACCCCGTGTCTCATGGCATTCGTGATCGCCTCGACCACGATGTTCACCACACGTTCGGCGACGTCGTCGGTGAGGGTGGCCAGTGTGGCGTCCAGTGCGATCTCCAGATCGGCAAGCCCGCGCCAGCGTTGGGTCACCTCGTCCAGGCGGGCGGCGAGGGGCAGTTCGACAGGCGTCGAGCCGTCCGCTTCATCCAGGATTTCCAGCACGCTGGCCATCGCCATGCGGCGTTCGGCGGCATCCGAGGTGCGCTCGAGGCGTTGGGCAGCGGCCGTGAGTCGGTTCTGCAGGTGTCCGTGCAGGAACAGCGCGAACTCGCGACCCTCGACCGCCCGCAGCCCGTGGCTCACGGCGTCCCGCACTCCCCGCGGTCCCAGCAGGTCGAGCAGTTGCGACCGGATGTGGTCCCGTTGTCGGCGTGCCGCGCTGATCGTGGCCGTGGCGACGACGAGTTCGACCAGCCACAGGGCGGCCAGGACGGTGACGCCAGGGTGTGACAGTGCCTCGAGTTCCCCGAAGACGGCATCGCCCAGTCGTGACTGGCCCCAGCCCTGTGTGAGCGCCATCCCGATCAGAACCGCGGGGGCCGCACCGGGGAACCGGCGTCGCAGACGGCCTCCGACCCAGATCGTGGGAGCGATGAGCACGGCCGACAGGGCGGATCGGCCCAGCGCCTCGGGTATGTCCACGTAGCGGATCAGCAGCATCCAGGTGGTCACGGTGAACAGGCCGCCCACCACCCCTACCGACCAGGGCTCCGAGCGCACGGCGACGCGCAACAACTCGCGACCGTGCGAGATCGGGGGCGGTTGTGCTGCCGTCAGCATCCGACTGCTCAGCGGTCGGATCTCATGGTCGACCAGGCGGCGCAGCTCACGTGCGGCGTCGGGGTGATCGAGGTCGCGCAGCGCGGTTCGGGCGTGCTCGACGAGGCGCGCCAGATCGTCCCGGGGGTCTCCTGGCGACCGGGCGCCGCTGTCCAGCGAACGCCGGACCAGTTCGACCAGCAGCAGCTCGCGTTCGTGACGCCAGCGGTCCCTCGCTGCCAGGAGCGCTGCAAGGGTCGGGATGATCACGGCTCCGGCAACGGCGCCACTCACGCCACGCTGCCAGGCGTCGCGCGCTGGAGCGTCGACGAGATCGAGTACTCCGGCGAGCCACGACGTGCTGACCCCTTTTGTCGCCCCCACCAGAGCACCTGTCGCCATGACCAGCGACAGGGGAACGAGGCGTCCGTGCCAGGCCCGGCGCGCTCCTCGGGCGACGACGACCACCACGGCGGTGATCGCGAGCGCTCCGACGTTGGCCACCGACCACCTCCACGACGAGGCGAGGTCGGGCGGCGCGCTGGACAGCACCGAGGTGACCAGGGCGAAGGGAAGGACCAGGACGAAGCCGGAGAGGTCGAGAAACCGCTCGCCGCCGCAGTCCTCGCGCAGGCGGTCAGGCGTGGTCATCTTTGGCGCCCACCATGCGCAGGTACACGCGGGCGAGGTGAACCCGCTGATTCCGGGCAGCATCGGGCTCCAACCCCAGCCGCTGGGCGATACGTCTGATCATCAACTCCACCGACTTCTCGCGCACCACCCGGCGCCGTGCGATCTCGGCGTTCGAGTGGCCGGCGGCCACGAGCCGCAGTGTCTCGAGTTGTCCGTCGGTCAGGGCGTCGAGTTGCGTCGCCGTCCTGCGCGTGCGTTCGGGCAGCTGACCCGACGATGTCGCGCCGACCCACGATGCGGCCTGCTCGATCGAGCGGATCAACAGGCTGATGGTCGACACCTCGGCCTTGGTCAGGTAGACCGAACCCGCCGGGAGTTCGGGGAGTGACGTACCGAGCACTCGTGGTTCGTCGAAACTGGTCAGGAACAACAGACCCGTCGTCGGGAGGTCGCGCCGCACCTGGCGGGCGAGGTCGATGCCCGAGGGCCCCCTCCCGAGGTGCACGTCGAGGATGGCGACCTGTGGCCGGCGCAGTCGGAACAGTTCGAGGGCGTCCACGGCGCCGGCGGTGTCGAAGAGTACGTGCACACCGTGGGCGCGCAGCGCCGTGGTCAGTGCCATACGCGAGAACGCTTCGTCCTCGACCACGCCCACCGAGATCGCCATACCGATGGAAGTATGTTCGCCTTCGGCACCCGCTGTCGGGCGAACGGGCCCTTTCGTCGTGTTTCTGACGTGCTAACCCCTCAACGCGCCCGGCGGGTACCGTTCGGCGCCGTGACCGAATCCGAACCGCACCCGACACGAACCGCAGGTCTGGCGCTGGGGGCTCTGGGGATCGTGTTCGGCGACATCGGAACCAGTCCGCTGTACGCCGTGCGCGAGTCCTTCGAGCACGCGGACCTCGACGTCACCCGCGACAGCGCCTACGGCGTCGCCTCCGTGGTGTTCTGGGCCCTCGTGCTGGTGATCTCGGTCAAGTACCTCCTGACCGTGATGCGCGCCGACAACCACGGTGAGGGTGGGATCCTCGCCCTGACGGCACTGGTGATTCCCTCCCATGAGCGCGCCGGCACCGTCAAGCGGGCGATCATCACCCTGGGTGTGTTCGGAACGGCCCTGCTGTACGGCGACGGCCTGATCACACCGGCGATCTCGGTGCTCAGCGCCGTGGAGGGGTTCGAGGTCGCGAGCAGTGCCTTCGCCGACTGGGTGGTCCCGATCGCCGTGGCCATCCTGGGGGGACTGTTCCTCGTGCAACGCCGGGGAACGGCAGGTATCGCCCAGTGGTTCGCCCCGGTGATGCTCGTGTGGTTCGCCGTGCTCGCAGCCCTGGGACTGCGCCACATCGTCGACCACGCCGAGGTGTTGCGCGCCGTGTCACCTCATTACGCCCTGGCGTTCTTCGTCGACCAGCCGTTGCACGCCTTCATCTCGCTGGGGTCGATCTTCCTCGTGGTGACGGGTGGCGAGGCGCTGTACGCCGACATGGGTCACTTCGGACGACGGCCGATCGTGTGGGCCTGGTATGCGGTGGTGTTCCCGGCCCTGCTGCTCACCTACTTCGGGCAGGCGGCGTTCCTGGCCACCCGGCCCGGCGAGGAGGTCGGCAACGTCTTCTTCCGCATGGCGCCCGAATGGGCGGTGATCCCGCTGGCGGTGCTGGCGACGTTCGCCACCATCATCGCTTCACAGGCCCTGATCACCGGGGTGTTCTCCCTCACGGCGCAGGCGGTGCAACTCGACTACCTTCCGCGCGTGGCGATCCGCCACACCTCGTCGTCGCATCGCGGCCAGATCTACGTGCCCGCTGTGAACTGGCTGCTGATGATCGGGTGCATGGGTCTGGTGATCGGGTTCGGCTCGTCGACCGATCTGGCTGCTGCCTACGGCCTGGCGGTCACGGGAACCATGGCGATCACCACCCTGTTGTTGTACCGGGTCATGCTCGACCACTGGCAGTGGTCGCAGGCCACCGCTCTGGCGGTGTCGGTTCCGCTGCTCCTCGTCGACCTCGCCTTCCTGGGGGCCAACCTGCTGAAACTGGTCGACGGTGGCTGGTTCCCGCTGGTGATCGGGTTGGTGCTGGTCACCCTGATGACCACCTGGCGCCGCGGCCGGGCGCTCGTGGCGGTGGCGCTGCGACGCGGACGCCGGACCGTTGCCGAGGCCGTCGAGGCAGGTCTCGCCGGTGGGGTGATCCGTGTTCCGGGCGCTGCCGTGTTCATGTTCAAGGACCCGGCCAGTGCACCACCGGCCCCCGAGGCGAACCTTCGGCACAACCACGCCCTGCACCGCACCACGCTCGTGGTGTCGGTGCTGACCACCGAGGCGCCCCGTGTGCCGCCCGAGCAGCGGCTCGAGGTGAGCGAGGTGGTTCGCGGCGTGTACGGCGTCGTGGTGCGGTACGGCTACATGGACACACCCGACGTGGTCGAGGCACTCGGACAGTTGCGCCTGGACGGTGAACCCTTCGATGCGTCGGCGGCGACGTACTTCCTGGGCCGCGAGGCGGTGTCGTCGCTGAAGGAGGGCGGTATGGCCCGTTGGCGTGAGCGCCTGTTCGCGCAGATGAGCCGCAGTGCTGCAAGTGCCGCTCGCTTCTACCAGGTGCCCGGCGACCGAGTGCTCGAAGTGGGTAGCCAGGTCGACATCTGAAACCCGGCCGCCGCGTGCCAGGGCTAATGTCGCCGGGCGATGTTCGACGGCCTGACCACCTGGGTGACCGATGTGATCGATGCGCTCGGCTATCCGGGCGTGGCCTTTCTGGTGGCCCTCGAGAGCGTGTTCCCACCCATCCCATCCGAGGTGGTGTTGCCGCTCAGTGGTTTCGTGGCCGGTCGGGGCGATGCCTCCCTCGTGGGCATGATCGTGGCCGCCACGGTGGGCAGCGTGGTCGGGGCATTGGTGCTCTACGGGCTGGCGGCCTGGATCGGGCGAGACCGACTGCACCGTTTCGTGGGCCGGTGGGGACGGTGGTTCCAGGTGAAGCCCAACGACCTGGAGCGCGCCGAGGCGTGGTTCGACCGCCGTGCTCTGGCGGCGGTGCTTCTGGGGCGTTGTGTGCCACTGATCCGGTCGGTCGTGTCGGTGCCGGCGGGCTTTCGCCGCATGCCACTGCTGCGCTTCACCGCCGCCACGGCCGCGGGAAGTCTGGTGTGGAACGTGGCACTCATCGGGGCCGGCGCACTGCTGGGCGACCGGTGGGAGACCGTGGGCGACTACGTGGGAATCCTGCAATGGCTGGTCATCGTGTCGATCGCCGCGTTGGCGGTGTGGTTCCTGGGGCGGCGCTTGGGCCGCCGGTTCACGGCCGGCTCGCCGGAATGACCTTCTGAGCGAACTCGGCGAGCCGTTCGAGGCCACCGGGTCCTGCGAAGAAGAACGCCGGCACCATGGCGCGCGACACACCGATGGCGGCGAGTTGCTCGGCACCGGCCACCGGATCGGCCATCTGCGCACCGAACATGGCGTTGACCTCGATCGAGTCCGGATCGCGACCAGCAACCTCGGCGGCGCGGCGCAGTCGGGTGATCAAGGCGGCCAACCGTTGGACGTCGCCCTCGCCCGGGAAGTAGCCGTCGGCGAGACGCACCGCACGGTCGATGGCGGCATCGGTGTCGCCGCCCACCAGGATGGGAATGCGGGCCTGCACAGGCCGGGGACTGCAGGTGACGGGTTCGAAGTCGACGAACTCGCCGTGGAACTCGGCATGCGGCCCGGCCCACAGAGCGCGCATGGCGGCGATGTACTCGTCGTTGCGGGCGCCTCGCCGCTCCCACGGGATGCCCAGCGCATCGAACTCCTCCCGCAGCCAACCCACGCCCAGGCCAAGTTCGACCCGACCGCCCGACAGTTGGTCGAGCGTGGCGAGTTCCTTGGCGAGCACCAGAGGGTTGCGCTGGGGCACGATGAGGATGCAGGTGCCCAGTCGGAGGCTCGGTGCCGCTGCCGCAGCGAACGCCAGCCAGATCAGCGGATCGGGGATGGGCGTGTCGGGTTGCGCAGGGATCTTGCCGTCGGCCGTGTAGGGGTACCGGGAGTCGATTCGGCTGGGCAGGATGACGTGCTCGCCACCCCACAGCGATTCGAAGCCGACCGCCTCAGCGGTCCGGCACACCTCCATCGCCGAGGCGTGATCGATTGCGATGCTGCTGGCAAACGCCAAGCCGAACTTCATGGGGCTCCCCGATTTCGTCAACGTACGGCCGAACGTAGTGCCAGGGCGGTGGCGTCGATGCGACCCAGGCGGCGCTGGAGGGTTTCGCGGCGGATGCCGATGGTCTGGGCGACCTGAGCGACGGGATACCCCAGACCCCGCACCATGAAGTAGGCGTGCCGATCGGCGGCGGAGGTGTGAGCGAACACCTCGGCCAGGCGGTGGTGGTCGTCGAGACGAGTGCAGACCACGTCGTCGACGGCCGCCGAGCGCTCGATGATCGAGTCGAACAGCGAGCGGTCGCTGTCGCCCTGGTGCTCGTCACCCGACACCACCCGGCGACCCGGGGCCGTCGAGCCGTCGGGGGCCCGGTACAACCGGCTGCCCTCGCCCCGCTGCACCCGGTTTCGCCGGTGGGTCTGCACACAGGCGTGGGTGAAAGCGACCCGGGCGTACACGACCGGATCGGGATACTTGGCCATGACGGCCTGCACCTTGCCCATGAGGGCGAGTACGACGTCCTGAGCGACGTCCTGGGGGGCGTCGCTGCCGAACTTGCGAGTGATCAGGCGCACTGTCTCGCCGTGAACTGCCGTGACGTAGGCGTCGCCGGGCGAGGGGCAGTTGATGGAACGGGTGGAACGGGTTGACACGCGAACTCCTTCACAGGGGTCGATCGGGTGGGTGGAGCCGCCCTGCAACCTGCGACGCACCGGGGCGCCGAGGTGTGGTGGCGGTGGCTTCTGCGTGTCATGTGGCCAGTTTGTCGAGGGGGTGTGGCATGGTTTCCCCATGACCGCCATCGACCCCGCAGACGAGTACTTCCATGCCGTGGGGGACGACCGTTCGTGGAGCGAGAGCTACTACTTCAACTTCACGGACCCGACTCTGGAGATCGGCGCCTTCACGCGCATGGGGTTCCGTCCCCGTGAGGGTTGGGCCGATGCCCTGCACGCCGTGTACCTGCCGGGTGGTCGAGTGGCGTTCACCTATGGCCGGCGCACGGACATCACCCCCGAGGCGATCGGCGCCATGGGCGTCGCCGACCCGCAGGTGGCGGCCCTGCGTCTTCGCAGGGGCGAACCCTTCGGCCAGTGGGGCGTGGTGTACCGGGGGCAGGCGCAGGTCATGGATGACCCCACGGTCATGCTGCTGGCCACCAAGGATCGGCCCGACGGATGGTGCGAACTGGTCGACCTGGAGATGGACATCACCTTCACCGGGTCGGCGTCACCGCACTACGCACGCGCCGGCGCCCAGGGGCATTTCGAGCAGACCGCCCGGGCCCAGGGCACGATCCGCCTCGGCGATACGGAATGGCGTGTCGAGGGCGACGGGGTGCGCGACAAGTCGTGGGGTCCGCGCACCTGGCAGGCACCCAGCGGCTCGGCCTCGAAAGCGGCGCAGCCCGCGGCTGTCACCGAGGGCTGCTTCATCAACTGGTTCTCCATGAACTTCGGCCCCGACCTGGCCCTCGGCGGCACGTGCGGCGTGACGGCCGACGGTTCCATGCGCGGCCGGGGGTGGATCCAACGCGACGGCCGCATGGCCGACCTGGACGAGGTGACCGTGACCACCGTGTTCGACGATGCCGACCCACTGCTGCACCGGACCGTGCGGCTGACCGCCCGCGAGGTGGGCGGTGAGATCATCGTGGTGGACGGAAGCGTGCTGACGATCTGCCCCACCAAGGTGCCCCGACGCGACGGCATCACGTTCATCAACGAGGGTCATGCACGGTTCCACCTGGGGTCACGTGTGGGCTACGGCAT
>Ga0169931_10005656_pt1 | contig 18987 bp, 23 predicted proteins | sample Kivu_15m_20L_FD_129675 | JGI IMG/M metagenome (GOLD analysis project Ga0169931, IMG submission 129675) | Freshwater microbial communities from Lake Kivu, Western Province, Rwanda to study Microbial Dark Matter (Phase II) - Kivu_15m_20L... | ecosystem: Environmental > Aquatic > Freshwater > Lake... | reverse complement strand
CGATCATTCGTTGTTACAGTCATTGTAGTTTTGTGAAGAACTGTTACATAATTATATAGGAAAAATAAAGAGGGGTCAAGCCCCTCTTTGTTCGGATATCATAACTTGGGTATAAATGCTTACACAGGATGATACATTATATTCTCCGAAGTATAAAGTTTAATAGTTTCGTCAATGTAATCGATCATTTCGTCAGTAATTACAGGTGAACACCCCACAAAAAATACATTATCGAGAACTTTTGAGGCATTCGGATAATTACTTGCCGAATCTAAATGCTTATATGCTGGATGCATTAGAATATTACCTGCAAAATAATTACGTGTTTGAATCTTATGGTTCTCCAAATACTTCACCAAATGCGACTTACCATATTCATAAACAATTGGAACACCAAACCAACTTGTTTCTGCCTCTGGGCGTTCATTAACAACACGTAAACCAAAAATATTTTCAAAAATCTTTTGAATCTTTTCTTTGTTATGTCTACGTTTCTGATGAATTTCATCAACCTTTTCAAGTTGAACTAAACCAATAGATCCTTGAAGATCAGCTGGTTTTAGGTTATACCCAATTTGTCCAAACACATACTTATGATCTACAATCTCATCATATCCCTCTAACCAATAATCAAATCTTTTACCGCAAACTCCACACTCTAAAAGGTTTTGCATTCCTACACAATAACAGTCACGACCCCACCAGGCAAAACTACGAGCAATATCAATGACCTCTTTAATGTTGGAGGAAACCATTCCACCTTCGATAGTGGAGATGTGATGTGCAGGGTAAAAAGAACAGGATGCTGCAACAGCATTTTTTGTTAAGTAATCACCTCTCCATTTGGACCCAAGACTATCACAATTATCACAAATTAACTTAATATTGTTTTTGTCACATATCTCAAGTAAGCGATCATAATCATACGGATTACCAAGAACAGGTGAAGAAAAGACCGCTCTGGTTCTTGATGTAATTTTTTCTTGAACTTGATTAAGATCCCAATTTAAATCATCATAATCGATATCAACAAAAACTGGTTTTAAATTATTCTGAATGATTGGATTAATTGTGGTTGGAAATCCACATACGCACACAATAATTTCATCATTGTCTTCCCAATTAAAATATTTTTTGAGTGCAGCAATCATCACTAGATTAGCAGAGCTACCAGAGTTCACCATCACCGAATGTTCAAATCCAAATCTTTTAGAAAAGGATCGTTCAAATTTATTAACCTCCTCTCCAGATGGAAGCCACTTTCCACTTAACAATGTGGTGATTGCACTAGAAACTTCTCTTTCATCCCAATACGGTCCAGAGTAATAAATGTTACTCTCACCTTTTATGTAATTATTATTATGAATATATGGAAAAAGTTTTTCACCATCTTCAATAAGACTGGAAATAAAATGTTCGACTTTTTGTTTTACTGACATAGTTCCGCAATAATTTGTTTAGATGAAAACTTTGATTTAAATCCAAGTTTTTTTAATTTAGATGTATCCATCCAAAAATCTTTTGTCTGAACGATTTGATGAAATTCAGGAGCCTGTTTGAATTTAATTTCAGAGGTTGATCCGAGATAATGTTTTGCGTAGATTATAATGTCAGATATTTGCGTGGGATCTCCACTTCCAACATTATAAATTTCATTTAGATTACCAGTGTTACAAATCAGGTTGATCGCATTACACACATCATCTAAATGCATTATATCTCTTTTTGGAGTGCCGTCATCGTAAAGATAGACATCTTCATTTCTCTTTAAACATTCTATCATATATGTCAAGGCATTCTTCCTTGCAGAGATTTTACCGTCTCCCTTTCCTAACACATTACAAAGTCTTATAATTCGATAATTAATTTTAAATGTTCTACAAAAAGAAATTAACAAATCCTCTGCTGCTTTTTTAGTAATCGAGTAAAATCCTGTAGGACTACACGGATACTCTTCTTTTGCAGGGAGAGAGGTTTCTCCATAAACAAACCAAGAACTAATAAAGTTAAAAGTAATTTCTCTCTCTTTACAATGCTCTAAAACCTCACAAAGGACTCTTAAATTAGTATCAACATCTAATGTTATGTTATTAAAAATATTATAATTATCTACGGTAGAAATAAAATAAATTATATCATTAGAGATAGGAACTCTCTGCTGCCTCTCTTGTATAAGAACTTCATCACAAAATAATTTACAATATTGATTTCCAATAAATCCAGTTGCCCCATAAATCGAGTAGTTCATTTTCCTTCCCATCCAGGAGGAAGTCTACCGAAGTATGGGTCATATTCAAAAATAGCATTCCAGTCTGGAACATCTGTTGCCTGATTTCTCCAAAACTGCCAGAGACCCTCATAACTACTACGGTGGAAAACATCGATATGAATGTCGTGAATATCAGATCCCAAATCGATCTTATATAAAAATAAAGGAATTGCAAAAGTATTTCCAGAATTATAAATTAAATCATCTGCCACTGCTCTAGGTTTTACTCCTTGGTCAATTTTATACTTATCTTCACGGCAATGAAGGCGAATTAGTTTCTCTGCATGATGACGAGTAATCAAATAGCAAGCAGTGGAAAAATCATTCACAAAACGACGATGCATTTGTAAGTGAACTTGTGCTGGGTTAATGATTGCAAGTTGAATTACATCATAGTCATAAGGGACCTTTGCATAAAAATCTTTCCAAGTAAAAGGCCAATGAGAAACTGTATCTAAATCACAATCATCTTCCATCATTAAGACACAAGGAGCATCAGAAGTTTCAATCCAATGCTTCATTGCTTTAAGATGGGAAATTGTGCATCCAACTTCACCAGAGGTCATCATATCTGGATAACGACCTTTAAGCATTTCACCAAGATCCTTATCTCCTCTACCATCATGTGCAGAGATACGCTCATAGTTTTCTATTTCCCAATGTTTAAATTGATCCTCCATAAATTGTGCTCTATCTGGTTTATCATCCAAATTAATGTAATAGATAGGTGGAAGACCCTTTAGTTTATGTGCTGCCTTATTTTTGTCCATTTATATCACCTCCCATCTCTTTGGAATTAAATCTTCTAAACTTTTATCTACATTACCTGGTCCAAACCATTTTGATGGTGCAATGACTTTTTTACTATTTGCTAACCAGGCACCCCACCAAGAGAATGAAGAATTAGCAATAATATGTCCACAACACAATGTCATTAAACACAAATCAATTGTATTATCTGCATTTTCAGAAACTAAAAATCTATCGGAAGAAAAAAGTTGCTGCCGATTGCACCAGTCTGGATCATCAGAAAAAACAATGATCGTTTGATCGGGAGAAAACTTTTCAAGTGCCTGTTCATAATAACTTAAATCAAGAGCAGTATGATTAGGATTAGTCAAATAATCTGTTCTTCTGATATGAAGTGAAACGGGTTTTTCTAAACTCGCTATCATTTCCTTACAAGGATTTAAAATATGAGATCTAAAAGAAAAATCTTCTTCAATAGATTTTTTTATGTTCTCAAAATACTTTTCTGTTTGAAAAAATCCAAGAATAGATATATCATTTGGACATTGATTAAATAAACGTTCATCAAATCCAAAAGTAATTTCTTTGGCAACGGGTGCATATCCACAATCAAGTAATTTAATATTATTTCTAGGTAAATGAGGTAATTCAAATACTTCAAAAAGTTGATGGTCATTCCAAACATCTGTAAATCTAGATGGAGGAATACCAAAATCATATCCACGATTGGCAGCGATACCTCTCAAAGATGCATATTGAAACATCTGATTGCCCAGTCTACCAAGTTTTCCAAGATGATTAAACGCGAGCATCATTCTGTCTCCTCTTTACATATGGTTGATTTTGATAATATTCATGAAGGGTATTTGAATTTTGTTCTCTAATCCACTGCCATAAATTATGATTCTCTGTAAATTTTGGATTGTGATAATGTGAATTATGTGTTCTTTCGTGTTCAAAATGCCATATTGGTGCATCTATTCTACCAACATTATAACCTAAAGCATTAAATCTATAATAAAATTCGCAATCTTCTGCACCCCAAGACAAAAATATTTCATTCCACATATATCCTTCTATTACTTTCTTCCGATTATAAAATTGAGTCCATCCAATTGTAGATGCTTCAGTTCTAGAATGTGGCATAATTTGTTGCAAATCAAATTTATTCTGAACAAAATTTTCAAAAACTTCAACTGGATAGTTAACTTGAAATTGGTAAACTCCACAACCATAAGGATAAACTACATCGCACTGTTCGCCAATAATTGCATTATATGCTGCCTGATGACTACTTAATGGATAAACAACATCAACATCATGACTTGCAACGACTTCTGTATCCGTCTCCAAAATTAAATCATTAAGGATTCTTGTTTTATGAAACAGAGAATCATCGCTCTGTTCAAAAATATGACGAAGATTATTTGTATTAGTTATATTTTCAATCGCAGGTAAAGCATGTTGTCTGAAAATAGACTTCTTATCCACCTCTTTAACAATAACTTTTGCCTCTGGAAAATTTGAAAGAAGATAAGAAACTGATGTTACGATATTCCGAAGTCGATCATTACTTTCAATTCGCGTCGGCATTATGTATGTAAGATTATTCATACTCGACCTCTATCCATCCTTCAGGTAAAAGATCACCCATATCATAATGTTTATAAAATTTACCGAACCAAGGTTTTGGGGCAACAATGGGTTGAGTTGGATTATCAATCAACCAAGCCCCCCACCAACTCATGGTGCTATTACCAATAATACCTCCCGTGCAGAGAGACATTAAGCACAAGTCAAAATATGGGATGAGAGCATTTTGTCTACCCTGCAAAGTATCACACATTTGAGGGTATTTTTCATCATATTCAGAAAGCATAAAACGATCATCCTTGAAAAAATCTTGTTTCCGACACCATTCAATGTCATCAGAAAAAACAAGAACAGGAGATTGTTTTTTAAATAAATTTAATGCCTTTTCATAATAAGAAATAGGACAGATGGGATGAGCATCTGGATTAGCAGTATAATCACCTCTGCGAAGATGCATAAAAATTGGACTTTTAAGTTCTTGAATTATTTCTTTGCACGGATCTAAAATTTCTTTTTTAAATGTAAAATCTTTACGAATAATATCTTTTACATTATGAAAATATTTTTCAGTTGTAAAATAATCATGTAAATTTATGTTATCAGGACAACTATCAAAAAATTCTTGATTAAAATGAAATTGTCCAGTTGCAATGCTTTGAGTATTTAAATATCCAAAATTTTTTTCCGTTACGGATTCCATTTCAAAACAATCAAAGAGACCATAGTTTGAATCTCCATAACTTTCTGGACGAGGAATAACCCAATCATATCCACGATTAGCAGCAATACCGCGTAATCCAGAGTATTGAAACATTTGGTTTCCCAAACGACCATTTGAACCTAACTGGTTATAACTAATTGTCATTTAGTTTCCTCTTTCAAATAATTCAAATAGATAAAGTCCTCAAGAATTTCATACTCCTTTGCCCTTTCAAGATTGTCTTTGATCGCGTCCATTTTACTAAAATAAATTTCTTCGGATACATCAAACTCTTCGCTTAAATCAATAATTCCATCTGTATTAAAGTATCTAGCAATATCTGGGGAACCCTTATACACAGGAATAGTTCCCGTTGCAAAACAATCTAAAATCTTTTCGGTGAAATAAGATTCATAAAATCCATTTTCAATCACAACTGAAAACATATAATCACAAAGTCCTTCTTCTTTTGTTGCAATCTCATTGATTCCACGACCATAAACATCAATTTGATCTCCCAACATTTCAATCCACTGAAGGCGTGTTCTCTGTCCCTCTGTCATTGCTTTATTGGAAGAGATCATGGAAATCATCTTTGTTTTTTCATAGATCTTTGGTTCTTGAATCCAGAATCCTTGGGCAGGACACCATTTAAATTTTTCATCAAGTTCAAGAAGTTCTTGATTGTGTGTAAAAATAATATCAAATGTATTCAAAAATATTTGAGGATTACTCTTTACCTGATTAACAATTTGTGGTTTAATATATTTGGATTCTAACAACCAGGCATACTTATTACCTTCTATACTATCACTAAAAGCATAAGGAATGGTGTCATCAACATAAAAAGTATTTTCGAGAGAATTATCCTTCACCCATTCAATATACTTAGATTCTTTCCCGTGAACAGAATATCCTTTATTACCACCAGTTAGATGAGTAAAAGTATCACTCTTTAAGTTAAACTTTTTTTTCATTTTTTATATGCCTTAATAGAATTAATTAAACCATCTTCATCAAATTCGATGATATCTACCACCTCTAAAAACTCTTTATCATTAATAACAATCAAAATTTCTGCCGCAAAAGAATCTTCACCATCATGATAAATTGACATTGGTTTTACAATAATGCTGTCAACTGAATCAAAAATCTTTTGATTAGCCTTTACAACATCTTCGATTCCAGACTCCGCTATTTCCCAGTCAATTAAACGGACGTCTTCCGCAAACATTTTTCTAAGAGAATCAATGTCTTTATTAGAAAAATTTTTAAAGTATGAAAGTAATTTGTCTTTATTTGTCATTGTCATTTCATGTATGTTTCTCTGATGAAGTTTTTAGTTGGACAGAATCTCTTATATCCTACCCTTTTCATACTAAAATATCCAGCATTTTTTTTCTCCATAACTTGTTCCGGAAATAAATGTGTATTTCGTAAAGCACGGTTAGATGGATCATATGTTCCAAAATGAGCGGGAAATTCCCAGTCTTGTCCAGACATAAGAGCCATATATCCAGGAAAAATGCTAATCATATCTTGATTATAGTATGTTTCTACACAAGAGTCAACATTTTCCCTAGCGAGTAACATTGCCTCTTTTGTAAGAGTTAAACACTCCCAATTCGATGCCATTGGAGTTTCAATTTTATATTGCTTATAAAGATCCTTTGGATCCCAACGTCCATATGGTTGGTGAAGTGGAAATCCAATGATGGTCTTGTCCATATCTTTTCCACAATAAACATCATCCCAATTTTCGGTATTATAGAATTGAACATAGTTTATTCCTTTTTCAAAATTTATTTTATTCACAAAATATTGATTGGCAGATACTAAACAAAAATGATCAAAGGTCTTAATTTCTTCTACCGATAGTTCCTTTAAAATTTTAACATACGCACCAAAGATAAAATCTGATTGATTAAGAGTGCCTGGCATATGATGCACTCTTACTTTTGGATGAATAATATTTGGATGATTGATAATAAAATCACAATCATCATGAAAATATTTAATATTCTCTATAATATCCTCAAGATCATTCGCATCGTGATCTGTAGAATGGGCAAAAATAATAAAACAACAACGACTCATCTGTAATCCTCCTCTGGGCAAGAAATCAGATGGCGACTACAAATATCAACTTCAGAATCGTGTTTACTCCTCAATCTACCCTTACCCATTCCAATCCAGAATTCACCATTGTGACGAAGAGTCGCTTTCTGTTCCGACTTTGGATCACTAATTTCTTCAATGCTAGGAAGAGTTCTAATATAATGACTATTTGCCCACCAGAAATTTCCAGAAAAATGATCTGCATAAGGCCAACGATCTTTAACAATTAGATCAACACCAACCGCATCATTAGACCTTAATAATTCAAGGGACATTCTATAATCATTAATATTCCAATCTGTGAGATACTTTCTCCAAGATGCAATATGTTCATTACCAGGACTCGTAACCCCACGAAGATGGCAATACAAAATACGAGTGTTATCCTTTGTTGTATTAGCGAAATCTTTTAACTTTTTGAGAGTAAAAAACTCACCCATCTGAATAGACTCATAAGGATTATACGCTGCCATAGGATCAAAATGAACCTCAATATGAGGTGCTTCTGGAATCATTAGATCTCCATTACCAACTGCACAGATGTTAATTTTATCTGCCTCAGCGAGAAGCCCAGATTTCATAACTCTTTCAAAGACTTCTTCAAAAACTTGTTGATACTCTTTAATAGTGGCAACATGCATAAAAACTACAGTGTTAAACATTTTTAACCCCCAATCATCATTAGTTGTTCGATAGCAGTTTCATCTGGTTCATTAAAAGCTCTATCGGGTTTATATTTAATAAGTTGAACAATAGAATATGGATTAATAGAAAAATTATATTTTTCTCTAACCTGCATAGACCAGGTTACATCCTCACTTTGTCCCCAAGATAATCGCTCATCTAAAGGAAATTCTAGCATTACATCTTTTTTAGCAATCCAATACGCACCAGAAAAATACATATAATTTGATAAGTGTGTCATCGTATATGGAATCAGACACTCTTTATTACGTGCCATAATTCCATCCATAAAGTTTCCATTATGGGGCCATATGGACCAATCCCTATATCGAACTCCGTCGGTATTCAGTATTGGATTCATACATGTTTTGTAATCGTCACCAAACTTTAACCATCCATCATACCATCCATCATTATACCTAATATAATCATGAGAATAAACTATATTATCATATTGTGCGTTTTGTGTGACAAGATTTTTCTTTCTTGTGATCCAAGCAGGTTTTTGATTCTCATCAAAAGATATGACAGTAGTGTTGTCTCGCACAACAGAACTATTTCCGACAACTAAAACTTCATATTCCGGAATATTTTGATTTTCAATACTGTCGATCACAGTATTGACATATTCATCTGCAGTCCCAGAAGTTATGATTCCAAAAGTAAACTTCATATTTAAAATCCAAATCCATAAACTTTATCAACTATGACTAAAGTAGAGTCATCAGCACCTTTATTATCCTGAAATGCAATCTTTGGATTGGCAAGATAATATTCTATATTATATTTTTTAGATAGTTCGTTAAATACCCCATCAGCAGTCCATATTAAATTCTTATTGAACTCAAGCAGCATTTCAGCGCAAGATTTTTTGACATTCATTGCGTGAGTATGTCCAACGCCACCTCCTGTCAAGATATTTAGATTTGAAGAATAAGTGCATCCGGCATAATCTTCCTGATATCCAAGATAGAAGACTGAATATTCATCAGGAAGTTGATTAGTATAGTCTACGATATTAGAAATTTGATCATTAAAATCACAATCATCTTCTAAAATTAAAGCGTTCTGAATATTTTCATCCACAATTTTTTCATAAATTTGATAATGACTTATTGCACAAGAGAGTTGTCCGCGAGTCAGTTTTGATCCAGATTCTCTGTATGGGGTAACATCTAGATCTCCACCATACACGCCATAAAAAAATTCATAATCAACACCCTCAAGGCGTCTTTTCATATTTTCAATTCTGTCAACAAAAGAAGGAATTGTTATGACAAATATGCGATCAAATATTTGATTTAAATTTTTCATTGTCTGCTCAAAGTATGTTTGTAGATATACTTGGTAAATCCGGTATCACGCCTATAATGAGTTGCATCCCAAATCCAATCTTCACCAAGAAGAGTTGCAGAATGTTCAAATCCGCAAGCATAATATGCAACTGCTCCTAAAACTCTTTCTGTTGCAAAAGTATCACTCTTACACTCTGCTTTAAGTTTATCAATACCGAACTGCTTCATTTTTTTCATGGCAGAGGCTGGGACATAAAAACTATTATTATTGACTCCATATGCCTTATGAAGCGGCCAAGATTTACCAAATAAATCATAAAAAACATCCTCTCCACATCCAGGACAAGGATCATCAATTAATTTATAGGCAGACTGTGCAACCATTTTAGTCCCTTCTGATGGAACTCGCAAAATATGTTCCCAATCTTCGGCAACAATCTCAATAGAATCTTGAAATACAAAATATTCTATCTCATCAGGATATGCATTAGTCCCATAATTAAATGCACCAATTTCATACTTAAGATCTGTATTCTCAAATACAGCATCATATTTGTCTGCAATTGATTTTGATATTTGAGATTTAGAAGTTTCAACACAAAGAACTTTATGATTCTCTTTTGAATACTTACGGATTGAACTTAGACATTGCTCCAGAATATCTGGACTTTCGTGAGTGCAAATAATAATCATTTTAAAATTTCCTCAAAGATATCAACTAGGTAATCTATTTTAAATAATTTTTCATTAGCAGAATAATTTTCTTTCATATAATCCATATACAAATCATCATCATTATCAATTTCAACTACTCGTTCTGCTAACTTTTCATTACTGCCATAGTCATTCCAATTCAAAAAACTTTTTACATTAAAATCTTCTGCTATTTTAGCGTTACCCCAGTAAATTGGAATGCTCAATGCCATCATAGGTTCATAAATTTTTTCTGTAGTATATCCAATTTTACCATTATACTCTAAAGAATTTTCAAATGCCATTGAAAATTTATAATATTTTAAAGTCTCACACTTATTGATCGATCCTACAATCGATCCAGATTCTCCACCAATCATCGGACCATTATTATAGTGTTCACCCAAGGCATCTACCTGCTTATACATGCTCATAATTTCAAAAAATGAGGATCTCTGGCAATCTGATTTACCAGGTCCTCTAGCAACATAGGCACAAAACTTTGGTTTATAATTTAAGATAGATGAATCAATTTTTAATTTAGAATAAAGAATCTCTTCATAAGAACTTGTAAATCCACATTTATAATATTCATATGCATAGAGAAGATACAGAGGAACTCTATAAAATCTTGAATCATCGACATAAAACGAAGTCAATGCATAGTCATGAACTCCAAGATCAAAAAAAGGTTCACCACTAAAATAAATCATTTTAGCATTTTGATACCTCTCCCGAAAATCATTTGATATGACTAAATCTGGACTATCTGGAGTCACTTCAATATTATATTTTTGAGACAATGCATAAGTAAAAACATTGTCATAAATGTCAAACTTTCCCCAAAAGGAAGTGAACCATACTTTCATATCAATCTCTCCACATAATCACTACACATACCATAACAATTATATACTCTCAATGAATCAAAATTTTCTAACTTAGTTTTCCACTCTGGCATCACAATAATTGATTTTGGTGTATAAGATTTTCCTGGATAAGTCCAAATATAATTTTTACTAGTCAAAGTAAAATCATCATTTTGGTGCCAAAAATAATTATATCCACCAGTCTTATCTGCGAAATAATAAAGAGCATCAATATTTTTACAATGAATCCATAAACTTTCCATACGTTGAGCCATCCAATATTGATCCACAACATATTGTGGATCATCATGCCCAAGATAGAACTTGCTATCTAAACTATCATACCTAACATCAATCTCTACATCAAATCCCTTTAATAGTGCCTTTTCAATATATTCTGGTTTATTTTCTTCTAAAGGATTTGAACCATCGGTATTACCTCTATGTGCAATGAGTTTCATTCTTTATAGTGCTCCAAGAAATAATTTAAATCTTCCGGAGTTCCAATACCCCACATCCCATCTTTATCAATTTCCTTGATGCGAATTTTCTTTCCATCTTGAATTGCTTCGTTAAAAACTGGACAAACATAAAATTCATTATTAACTCTAATATCTTTCTTGATCATTTGTTCTGCATACTTCACATAGTCAGAGCCTTTTTTCCAATAGTAAATACCAACAGTTGCGTGTTCAGAAATTGGTTTCTTTTCCGCAACTTCAGAAACAAATCCATCCTCACCAAGTTTTGCATAAGACCATTTTGGATGAGTTGCAGGAAAAGTAATAATGCCACCATCACAGTCTCCGTTCTGAAACGCATAAAGAGTTTCATTGGAATCCCAGACAACAAACTGGTCAGAGTTTGCCATCACTAATGGTTCATCATTATCAATGAATTCTTTGGCAAGAAGAGTCGTGCAGCAAGCACCTTCAGTTAGACCATCTACCTGAACAATATTACAACTAGGAGCAATCAGAGGAAGTAGATAGTTTAGATTATACTTTTCATAGTGTTCTTTTTGAACAATGAATGTATAATTTGCTTTGATGTTCAAATTCTCAACTACAACCTGAATCATTGGTTTACCACGAACTTCAATCAATGGTTTGGGAAATGTATATCCTTGACTAGAAAAACGACTGCCAGCACCTGCCATAGGAATCAAAACATTCATTGTTCTGCTTTCCCAAGCGATCTTTTTTTTCACACCAGTTAAAATTTTTTTAATTCGATTGATCTTTTCTTGATTAAGATCTTTTCTATTCTCTACGGGAACAAGATATGCCTTGCTATCAAGGGCACCCTGACGACCGATGTGACTATCCTCAACGATCACAGTATCCGCTGGAAGGGCACCTAGAGCGGTCATACACTTCCAATACATTGCTGGGAAGGGTTTATTACGCACGACATCTTCATTAGACACATACACGTCTACAAACTCTAATACTCCTAATCTTAATAAAATGATTTTAACAGTATTCCTAATAGAATTAGATGCTACTGCAATTTTATATCCTGCATCTACAAGTTGTTGGAAATATCCCATCAACTCATAATCTTTTGCTACACACTCATTAAAAATCTTAAGTGTTGCTTCCTGTTTATTCTGCCAGATCTCATCATACAACCCTACAGGAAGTCCCTTATTCTGGGTAAGAAGTTCTAATTTTGCTCTGGTAGGCAAACCATCATAGATGCTGACGTGTTCTTCTCTGCTGATGAAATACTTTTCACCCAATGCTCGATTCAGTGCTTCATAATGATAGTCCTTACTATCAATAAGAACACCGTCCAAATCAAAGATAACTAATTTTGTCATAAAAATTTTTTAATTTTTTCCTTTGTCAAATCTGAATAATTCAATACTTTATCATCCACAAGAACATCATAATGAATTTTTCCCATTATAAGTTGGTCGTATTTGAGTCCCCAAAAATCAAGTTGATTTATAGTTTTAGTATATAATTCACTATAAATTAAAGGGACATTTCCTTTATATTGAGACATCCCTCTAGCAGTATATATTATAATTTTACCACCCTCCTCATAAAGATCATTGATGAAATCTATAACTTCTAAATTAGGTTGGCAATAATCATATTTTTGTGGACCTAAATGCTCATACCCATTTGGACGATAACAAATAACATCATCTAGATCAAATGCAATAGTTTTTAGTTTGCTCATTTAATAATCCAAGTTTAGATTTAATTCTTCTCTGTATAAGTTTATCTGCCATTGGAAAACTAGATTTTATCTTGGTAGTAAATTCTTGATCAGACAAAATATAATGACAGCAAGTCATTATCAATTGATCTTTAGATATTCTTTCAATGTCTGTAATCCATTTTTTCCACTTATCAGAATTATAACATATCTGATACAATTGTTCAAATTTTTCGTTATCTTTTTTACACTCCTCCAAATAATATTCAGATTCAATTTGCCCATATTCGGGTGCTATATTAATAGCATCCAATCCAATTTGAAATCTTAATTCTACATCAAAAGAATCTGTCAAATAATCGCCATTATGTTCTTTACTCATTAGACCAAAATCTTTGACGACCTCTATAAACTTATTCAATCTTTTTTGATTAAAGTTACCTGTATTTGTTCGTGTTGATAAGTCAAGTCCTGTTCCAGACTGAACCACACCATATTTAATTTGACTAAATTGATTTTGACTTAATCCATCTTTTAGATAAGTTAAAAACCATTCAAGTTCGTGCGGTTCATATCTAAAAATTGCCTCTTCGGTTCCGACTTCATACATCACATCCGGATTACGATTCCAAAGACCTATCAAAATACTACGAGTTTTATCTGCTGCCTGCTCTATTGATTTGGATACTCGAAAAGGATCAATATGAATCAAATCAAAATATTTACAATCTTCATAAAAAGAATTCATACCATCATCAGGATCTTTTCCTTGCAATTCTCCACCATGATCTCTACACAATAATATTTTTTTATCTTTTAAATATTCACTAAAATGTTTAGTATTCCAGTTATTAACATATCCACCACAATAATCAACTTGCCTTCTCGATGGTATAAGTCCAACAGAGTATTTCTGACCGTGTTCAATCACACAATCAACAACATTCTTACTCATTGGACCTATGTAATATTTTGGAAATATCATTTAAGATTTAAGAAAAGATTATATTTACCGAAATAATATAAAAACATATCAAGAGAGTGCTCGTGCAATGGGGACATATTAATCCAAATGATCGAGGTTAATATCTGAATTGCATCAAAAGATATTCCTTCATTATAACAAAAAGTTTTTAAATATTCTCTACATTCTAAATGAGAATTTTTGACATAAACATCACATGTAATTGTATCTTTACAATCTATTGTATAAAGGTTATTTGAGAGAACTTGATGATTTAAAGTAAGATTATGATTCAACTTTGCTAAATCATAATGCATGTCTCCAGCATCAATACTTTCATTGAAATCTTGTCTCCAATCAATAAGTGTAAATTTATTATCTTTGATTAAGATGTTATCAAGGATAAAGTCTCCATGAAAACCAGATGGTTCCTTCCCGATTAAATAATCAAAATCAATTCCATCAATTATTTCTCTAATTGGTGGAACATAAATTCCATTAATAATATTTGAAGAGTCTTCTAAATTATACTTATCTAAAAACTTTTCAATTCTTTTAACAGTTTTGTCTCTGTAAAAAGATAGGGCATTATTTTTATATTGCGGATCTACTTTTTTGACCCAAAGATTTTCTTTGACCCAAGTTAGTAGATTTGTAAATTTAATTAGATTTACAGAGTCTGCCAATAAGTCTGCTTGAACAAATTCATACTTATAAAAATTTTCTGTGCTATTTAAAATTCTTGGAACTAATCCATTCAAATTTTTTGTTCGTGCAACTCTATCAGAACACACTTTTTTATTATAGAAAAACTTAATTACAAAGTCTCTAAAAATAAAAATGTTTTCGTCTTCTTTGTCTAGAACATGAACAGTTCCTTTAATATATGACCTTGTCTTTCTCAAAGAATCTATATTTCCAATGTCATACCAGTCATCAACTTCAATGACTGAAAAATCTTTCATTTTACGAATAATATGACAATCACTTAAATCACTAGTGCTTACAGTTTGAAGAACATTTTTACAAAGTTTCCAAAATATTTCATACTCTTTAATACCAGAAACTCCAACATAAACATAATCAAAATTCTGTTCACCTTTTTCATTAATAGAAGAGATCTTTCCATTTAGACAGTTAAGAGTTCTGTATGACTGACTATTATCTCCAACTCCACCTATTGACCAGTTTGTAGAAAAATCAATACTGGAAATGTAATTTTTTGGAAGTAGTGTATCACAAGCGTGAAAAACAAATGGACACTGTAAATGCTCCTCACATTGAAAAATTGAATAAAGCAGACTACTCCCTTCACCCATGTAGTTGTCTATTTCTACAAAGGTAATATTACGGTCTGAATGTGCAAGATTTAAATATTGTTTCACATGTGATCCATAGTGTCCAAGAGTCACAACAAATTGAACATCTAGTGGATAAGTTTCAATGATATGAGAGATAACTGGTTTATCACCAACTCTCACCAAACTCTTATTGGTAAACTTTGTCAGATTTCCTAACCTAGATCCAAGACCACTGCAAGTGATTAATACTTTATATTCTGCCATACTTGTCCTCTAATCTTACAATATCATCTTCACCAAAATATTCTCCAAGTTGTATCTCAACAAATACTACATCTGCATTACCACCATTAAAAACTTGATGTTTTGCTTCTTTAGGAATTCTAACAACATCACCAACAGAATGAGTCGTGACAACATCATCTATTCTGATTTCTGCGGTTCCTTTTACAATTACCCAGATCTCACTTCTTTTAAAATGATATTGATAACTTGGAGATTCTCCAGGTTTTACTACAATTTTTTTAACCTTGGTATATTCTTCGTCCATCAAATTTTGATAAGAACCCCAAGGTTTTACAACAACAGTACTATCCATTTTTCTTATACCATTCATAAGTGGACTGGATACCTTCGCGGAGACTAATTTTTGGTTCCCAACCAAGTGCTTTGATTCGATCTACATTCATTACCTTACGGGGAGTTCCATTTGGTTTAGATGTATCCCAATTAATATACCGATCATATCCAACGACATCGGCAATAGTTTCTGCTAGTTCTTTAATTGTTACATCTTCGCCAGTTCCAACATTAATATGTTCTGCCTCATTGTAGTTCTGCATACAAATATAACAGGCTTCAGCAAGATCATCAACATGTAAAAACTCACGCATTGCAGAACCATCACCCCAAAGAGTTACCGAATCTTTGGCATTATGGAACTTTGCAATCATCGCAGGAAGCACATGAGAAGTCTCTAAATCAAAGTTATCATTAGGACCATAAAGATTAGTTGGCATCAGTGAGATAGCATTAAATCCGTGTTGTTGACGATACGCTTGACACATCATAATGCCAGCAATCTTTGCAATTGCATAGGCATCATTAGTAGGTTCTAAAGCACCAGTCATCAACTGATCTTCTGTGATAGGTTGAGTTGCAAATTTTGGATAGATGCAAGAAGATCCAAGAAACAGTAATTTATTAACACCAAATCGATGAGCAGCATCGATAATGTTAGTTTGAATACGAAGATTTTGAGTTAAGAAGTCTGCCTTATAATTATTGTTTGCCATAATACCGCCAACTTTAGCAGCAGCAACAAACACATATTCAGGTCTTTTATCTCTAAAAAAATTTTCAGTTTCTCTTTGATTGGTAAAATCTACAAAATATCTAATACCTTTAATAATATTTTTATAACCCTTACTCGTTAGATTCCGAATAATTGAAGATCCAACCATACCATGAGCACCGGCAACCAATACTCTAGAATCATTGTCCATAAATGCACATATCCTCAACAAGTTGTTTAAATGAAGTCTTAGGTTCCCAACCTAGTTTCTTCTTTGCCTTTGTGGCATCACCTAATAAAGTCTCTACTTCAGCAGTTCGGAAATATTTAGGATTGACCCTAATCACTACTTTTCCGCTGTTTGCATCAATACCAACTTCATCAAGTCCCTCACCTTTCCACAAAATTTTCATTCCAAAATAAGGTGCTGCCTGTTCCACAAATTCACGCACCGAATATTGAACTCCTGTGGCAATTACAAAATCATCAGGTTCATCTTGCTGAAGCATCAACCACATTGCTTCCACGAAATCTTTTGCGTGTCCCCAATCACGCTTTGCATTTAGATTACCAAGTTCCAAAACATCCTGCAAACCAACTGATATTTTAGATAATGCTCTAGTAATTTTACGAGTCACAAATGTTTCACCACGACGAGGAGATTCGTGATTAAACAAAATGCCAGTGCAGGCATACATTCCATATGCCTCACGATAGTTTTTAATTATCCAATATCCATAAAGTTTTGCTACACCATAAGGAGAGCGGGGATAAAAAGGAGTGGTTTCAGACTGCGGAGTTTCTTGAACAAGCCCATAGAGTTCGCTTGTAGATGCTTGATAGATGCGGACACGATCTTCCATACCCAAGATCTGCACTGCTTCGAGAACACGAAGAGTTCCCACACCATCCACATCCGCAGTGTATTCAGGCACCTCAAAGGATACTTTGACATGACTCTGAGCACCAAGATTGTAAATCTCATCTGGTTGAACTTTTTGTATGACTTTGACTATATTAGTCGAGTCTGTTAAGTCTCCGTAATGTAATTTAATATCTTGATATAAATGGTCAATACGATAAGTATTAATTAAAGAACAACGACGAATGATACCATGAACTTCATAACCTTTTTCAAGTAATAATTCAGCAAGGTAAGATCCATCCTGTCCTGTAATACCCGTAATAAGTGCAATTTTTTTCATCAGTTTATTCCTTTAATTTTTTTTAAGATATTCTGAGTAAATTCATATTCATATCCTTTACCATCTTCAATCCCCATACCCCATGGATTTTTATTACCATACATTGTATTATATAAAGTATGGATTGAAAATCCATTATTGATGTAATATCTTTTTTTTCCAGAATTTTTACAATAAATGTTCATTGGAACTTCATCATATGCATCATATTTAACTTCTTGATTTGATTTAATCCAATCATCTGTTTTAATTGCAAAAGTATTAATTGTAAAATATGGGCGATTAAACGACTTAATTTCATAATTATATTTTTGATTTATTCTATCAAAATTGTCCAATATATAATTATTCAATATTATTTGAGATCCTGCACAAATTCTAATTGGATGAATACCCTTAAATGGTGTTGGTAATAAATTGACTTTATAATAAAATTCCTCACGATTCCAGTTATCAAATCTAATTGGTGTGTAATCAACTCCCCACAATCCGTTTGGCATTGGCGGATTACTAAATTCATTATAAATGCTTTGCTTTATTTCTTTATTCGTTACAAAGTTTTCAATAAAAATATCGACAAGTGGAATATTATTTGATAGAAGAGGAGAAATTAAAAATGATTCTTCAGCATCAAGAAAAGAAATATTTTCAATTAAATAATCCCAAATGTAATTATTGATAAAACAGTCTTCATCTAATTTAACAGAATACTTCGAACCAGTCCCAGTGGCATAATTAACTTTCCCAAGATAATTACCCTCGTAAGGAAAATTAACAACCTCTATTTCTATTCCATCAATAAAATCTTGCCAATTATGTTGATGTGTTGCAAGAACATGTATTTTTATTTTCTTTTTATTTTCATCCTTAATTTTATTTAAATAGAATGAAGTTATTTCCCAATAATAAGTTGGTCTGTCATGAGCGAAATAATTAATTGAGATCATAATAATTCTTTAAATACCATTCAATTGTTTTGTCAAGTCCATTTTCTAGAGAGAATCGTGGAGACCACTTTAGTTCGTGTCGGATTTTTGTAATGTCTGTGGAATAACGACGGTCGTGTCCTGGGCGGTCTTT
>Ga0169931_10005655_pt1 | contig 18988 bp, 15 predicted proteins | sample Kivu_15m_20L_FD_129675 | JGI IMG/M metagenome (GOLD analysis project Ga0169931, IMG submission 129675) | Freshwater microbial communities from Lake Kivu, Western Province, Rwanda to study Microbial Dark Matter (Phase II) - Kivu_15m_20L... | ecosystem: Environmental > Aquatic > Freshwater > Lake... | reverse complement strand
GTCGTTCGCTCATACCAACTGAGCTACCAAGCCAATGATATTAGTAGCGACCCAGACGGGACTTGAACCCGCGACCTCCGCCGTGACAGGGCGGCGCGCTAACCAACTGCGCTACTGGGCCAGCAACAAAGTAAGCAGGAAATATTTCCAACTTACTCAGCGTCCCCAACGGGGTTTGAACCCGTGTTACCGCCGTGAAAGGGCGATGTCCTAGGCCACTAGACGATGGGGACTTAATAGACAACAGTATCGGTCAAGTCTTCTAGAACAAAACTAAATGCAATGAGAGGATTTAACCATGGGAAAAGACGATGTCAATATAGATGACATTATAAGGGCAGCCAATGCCTTAAAAAATGGAAATCTTGTGGCGTTTCCAACAGAAACTGTTTATGGCCTGGGTGCAGATGCAACTAATGAACAAGCTGTAAGTAGGGTCTTCTCAGTAAAAGCAAGACCAATAAGCCACCCATTGATAGTTCATATCTTGTCTTTTAAGCAATTGGATAATTGGGCTAATTATGTGCCTAATTATGCAATCAGACTCGCAAAAGAATTTTGGCCTGGACCAATGACTTTAATACTAAAAAAAAGTAACCTAGCTAAAGATTTTTTGACTGGGGGTCAGAACTCTATTGGCTTGAGAGTACCCGCAAATGATACTGCATTGAAATTACTGGAAGAGTTTGCGAAATTAGATGGAGATGGTATTGCTGCTCCAAGTGCAAATCGGTTTGGTGCAGTTTCAGCTACATCTTCAGCAGATGTTATCGAAGAGATTGGGGAATTTCTTGAGCGGAGTGACATGATTTTAAATGGTGGATCTAGTCATATTGGAATAGAATCAACAATAATAGATTGCACAAACAAAGAACCAATAATCTTAAGACCCGGGGCAGTAACACGTGAAATGGTTGAAAATACTTTAAATATGAAAATAACCTCCGGACTTAAAGATAGCCAAAATAAGTTCTCAGGATCATTCAGATCTCACTACTCACCTCAAGCTACTATAAAACTATATGGACCATCCCTACCAGGTTATGGTTTTATTGCGTTGGCATCAATAGAAACGCCAATAGGATCCGTTCGACTCGCATCCCCTAAGGACGTTAATCAATATGCAAGGGAGATCTATTCTGCTTTTCGGCTAGGTGACAACCAAGGTATTAAGACAATAATTGTAATTCCACCGGAGGGCGGTGGAATTACAGAAGCAATTAATGATCGCTTATTAAAAGCATCTTATAGGTGAGGATTTTTAGTTAAATGCAATAGACTAAAGCCTAAATAAACATATCTAGTCTTGGGCCTTTAGCTCAGTCGGTAGAGCAACGGACTTTTAATCCGTGGGTCGTCGGTTCGATCCCGACAGGGCCCACATCGTATAAATCCCATAACATGAATGGATAAATACAATGAACCAAATCCAAAAACTTATGTTTTTTAGGAAATTTTGGAGTACCTTTGTCTAGTATCTTAGTAAGTCTGTTATTCAATAATAAAAGTATTCCTTAAAGTCATCAACTATTTTAGTTCTTCCGCCAACTAAAATTGATATAATTCATACATGAATCTTAATATATTAAGAGCCAAATTAAAATTAAAAAGAGAAATACTTACAATGTTTGGATATAAACCACAGAATTTTTTAACAATAAACAGAGCTGAAAAAAAACAATTAGATTTTGTGGAGAAAATAGAACCGTACTCTGAAATTTGTACGCAAACCATTTATGACCCACGATCAGACCGTGAATTGGGTCATACATTTAATTCCAGAGACGTTTTTAAATTACACAACATCACCTTGGAGCCAAAACAAGGAATTATCTATTCAAGTGATGGAAAACTTCTAGCAGAAAGTACAAACTGGACAACATCAAATCTATATGAATCATTTCCATGGAATCCAGGTAGAATAAGTTCTAAACTAGACATTGAGGAAGCATTGAATTTGACTTCAAATGCTTATGGACACTGGCTTGTAGAAGACCTTGGGTCAATTCTTTACTTAATTAAGAAATTTCCCAATTCACCAATTATTGTGTACAAAAATGCATCTCGATTTGTTTTCGAATTATTAGAATATTTAAATAGGGAAGTTATCTTAGTTGATGGCCCTGTAAGGATTAAATCCATTATTATGGTAACTAAACAACAAGATTCAGGGTGGATGCACCCAAAGGACTTAGGGATTTTAAAAACTTTCGCAGATAATATCAAGATAAATATGCAAAATCAAGTTGAAAAAATTTATGCGACCCGTCGAAACCTTAAACGCTCTCCTAAAAATGAGAATAAAATTGAAAGCTTATTCTCGAAATTTGGATTTAGAGTTATTCATCTTGAGGAATTAAATTTTATAGAAGAAATTTCCTTAATCAAGGGAGTGAATTTATTGGCTGGGGTGTCTGGATCGTGGCATTTTAATTCTATTTGGATGAAGATTAATTCACGTATTTTGGATATAGTAAATGAAAATTACTGGGGTGAACTGCCCCATCGAGTTTGTTCAATGTGTCAAATAAAATATAGTTTTTATATGTACTCTGGAAAATTTAACACAGAAGTGGATCTTTTAAAACTCGAAGCATTCTTGGAAAAAGAGTTGCATCTGACTGATTTAATCTAACAGTCTAGCAACACCAATTTCTGGAGAAGAGGTAGGCTAAGTTCTTTATTTCAAAATCAATTTTGAATTTGATTTGGATTAAATTAAGCCATAGAAGTAATCAAAGCAAGTACTGAACTTTGTGGTATGTATTGAAATATAAGGGTATAGGCTAAAAGATTCTAAGGGTTTACTCTATAAAAAAAGTATTTAAATCTTAGTTTTAAAGGTAGTAGAACCAATTATAAGTTTAGTAAAATTAGATCTTTTTCAAGAATAATATCCTATGATATTTAGACTAATTATTTTTTTCGATAAGCGCAATGAGAATCTTTGTCTAGCTTAAAGTCTAGAGTATAAATGTTATGGTTGAGATCTAAAAATTTTGCAGGAAAATAGTTTGTATTTAAAAAATTATTATTGCTCAAATCCCTGAAAAAATTCAAGATAAATGATTTCCCACCATTATTTTCGACACAAATATTTACAAATTGTGAAACTTGACTATTGCTTCCAATAAAAATATTTGCCCGTGACATAAAGTTAATATCTTCCCAAATATCTCCAGTATTTTTATGAATCTTAGCAGCTATACCCACAGTACTAAGCAATTTTTTTGCAAGAATAGGGTCATCAGAGACTACATAGATCTTTTTTGAATTACTTTTAGATATTTTATGCAAAATATCTGCATATGATTGTGGGTCTATTATTAAGTCCGTATTAAAGTGATAAGGATGTTTGCCAACTGCTCTTTTGTCGCCTAACCTATAGTGAATCACTACTAAATCGTTTTCTTTATCAAGGCCACTAAAAGGAGACAAAACTCCTGATTTTATAAATCTTTGATGTAATTTTTTATTTACAAACGGATCGTTTATAGACGCAAAGCCTCCAGATATACTTTTATAAAATTTATTTACGTTAGTTAATCTTTTAGGTGAGGCACGGATTACTAGCTCACGCCTTAAAAAATTTAAAACTGTTTCTAACTTTAATTGCTTAATCAAGCCAAGTGCTCCCTCATAGGAAAATTTCTTACTCATAAGTGGGTGTGATGAAATTATTTTGCCAATTTCATAATCCTTACTCTCATCTAGGCCCTTGGTTGAAACCGCTACATTTAGCAACTCATGGTTTTCAAGTAAATGACTTATTGCAAAAGGCCAATATGTGCCAGTGGAGTAAGGGTAGTAGGAAACTTTGAATGGTATGCCTAGCCTAGTACTTGCATAAATCCCATTGATTAAACCAAGTGCCTGTGCAGCCGCTCCACCAGCAATTTTCACGTGTAGAAAATGAGATCTAGTCAAGTTACGCTCCTAAAAAAACCTCTGCCAGTAACAAGTTTAATACAATAACTCTACTAGATTCAAGAGAAACAAGTGTACTCTACTACATTATTATTCTACTCTAAGATAATTAGCGAGTGTACTCTTAGAAGAATAGATACCTCAACCTTTTTATTACAATAAGACTTATTTGAGTATTGGATTGGATGCAATGGTAAATATCTTGATTTATATTCCCAGCCATACTGACTATCTTTTAGCTCGCGAAAATATAAATAGAATTCTTGCCAATTCAAAAGAAGCTTATGTAAAAAATAGATGTAGAGTTATACTCTCATTATCAGTTAATGGAGTAAATCTTACAGATCAAGAAATTAAAGATTTTAAATCTTCTGTAGATGAGTTTCATTATTACCCCTTCAATATTGGCGGTGACGCCAATATTTGTCAAGGTTATTTAAGGGCCCTAGAAATTCAGCCAGACTATTTTTGGATTGTGAGCGCTAATGAGTTTATACAAGAGCGAGCTTTAGAGTACTTATGTGACTTAATAGAATCCAACCCATATGCAGATTTTTTTATAGCAAATGCTGCCAATAGAATTAAAAAAATTTCGCCCAAATTCATATTCACAGATATCGAAGAAAAAAGTTCAATAGGGCTGATAACAAGCACAATTTATAAATTTAAAACTACACATAAATATTATTTCATGGCGAATCAATGGCTTTGGACGGGCTGGGGGCAACTTGCAGTCATTCAAACAGTAATATTATCAAAAAAAAGTTCTGTGATTATTGAATACCCTGACCATAACATCTATAGCCAACCTTATTCGTATAAACGAGATCTTGATTTACATTTAGAAGAACATATACGAAACTTATACCATAAAAGTTTTTTTTCACAGCCCATTATTGCAGCATATTTTATGGGGAAAGATAAATTTTTTTTAAGGAAGTATTTAATCCGTTTTTTAAAGGAAAATTGGTATAAAATAAATTATTTTCGTGACAGAAAGCAACATTTTGATAATAGTGAGGAAAAGTTGGATCCACTATGGTTAGAAAGCTTATTTTTTACTGCGATTAAAAATATTAGTTTTATACTGTTGATTGTCGTAAAGATTCTATATCATTTACCAATATACAAATTTAGAAAAAATTGGCTATTAATCTATATATATGGAAAGTACAAAAAATGTTATTTTCTTAAATCAACTAGTTTGAAAAAGGAGTAGCAAAATATTAAATTACATTTTTATAATACAATTGCATTATGAATAGAATCATAATTGTTACAAATTCAATCACAGGCGGTGGGGCTGAGAGATCAATGAATCTATTAGCAAATTCTCTTTTTGAACAAGGTATCCCAGTAACCTTAATAACAATAAATGAATCGGACCCCGATGCAGTGCTTGTAAAATGTCCAATAATTAGCATAAATCGAAAATGGAACGGATCATTACTAAATACTATAAATAGTTGGATTAAGTTTCAGAAAATATTAATAGAATTGAATGCCAGTGTTTTGATACTTAATTGCGATTTGCCAGAGTTCTATGGAGGGACAGCTTTTACACGAGCAAAAATAATTTGTGTAGAGCACAGTGATCACCCCTGGCAAAAGCGTCAAAAACTAGGACGAGTTATTCGTAAAATTCTAAAGCTCAGAGGTGTAATTTGGGTTGCCGTTTCTTATCATTTAAATATTTGGCCCTCACAAAAAGAGCCAAAACTTGTTATTAATAATTTAGTTTGGGAGTCTGGTAGGCCTTTACCTTTAGATGGTGGTGCGATCAAGAGACTCATTTATATTGGTAGACTCTCAAATGAAAAAAACCCTGAATTATTTTTGGAAATTGCAAATGAAACTAAAATTCCAGCAGTAATTATTGGTGACGGAGAATTAAAATACGAATTGCAAAAATTCGTGATATCCAAAAACATTAAAGTCGAGTTCAAGGGTTTTTTACAAGATCCATGGGTGCTTCTGAACAACGGAGATCTATTAATTATCACTTCTAAATGGGAAGGTGATGGTTTGGTTGCTGTTGAAGCAATTCAGAGAGGAGTTCCATTAATAGTTTCCAACATCTACGCATTTAAGCGTTTTCAACTACCAATGGAGAACTATGCTAGAAATAAACTAGAATATGTCACCTTAATCTTACAGAATCAGATGAATTCTCAGATATTTAGGGTAAGTTTAGAAAAAAAGATTCAAATTCTAGAAGGTAGAGATAAAAAAATCATAACTTCGAAGTGGTCTAATCTTATAGATCTGGTGGTTAAAAAATCATGAAAATTATTTTAGTTTGCGAAGCTGTATTCCCTGAGAATAAAGGAGGATTAGAACGTTGGATGCATTGGCTAGGAAAATCTTTAAGTAATTATGGTTATGAAGTCATATATTTTAATTCAAAGTTGATCACTGAAATTAGAGATAATATTGAGTACTTTTCTATTAGTAATCGAGAATGGAGTTATAACAAAAAAGGAAGGAGAAGCATATTTCAATCCTTTTTATTTGGAATAAAGCTCTTTTTCAATTTACTAAAATCAGACTATGACATAGTATATGCAACACAAGCACCAATAATTTCACTATATTTTATAAAAGCAGCGAATTTACTAAAAAGTAGGAAAAAAATATTATTTGTTGAGTGGGTTGAAATATGGCCATTAAAATACTGGCAGAGCTATCTAGGCAGATTTGTTGGGGCCTGTGCTTATAAAGTTCAAATCTCCTCCCTGAAAATAGGTGATCGTAAAATTTGTTTTACAAATAAGATTTCTATGAGGCTATCTCAAACAATTCCCAAAAATCAAGTTATGAAATTACCAGGAATCGTAATGGAAAATCAAATAAATCTAGAGACTAAATTTACCTTTAGAGATAATATTATTTTTTTGTCGAGATTTATCGAAGAAAAACAGCCAAAACTAGCAATCGATACAGTTATCAATTTTAAGAAGCTTGGTTGGAATGGCATTTTTAATATAATTGGTACTGGTCCACTTTTGAATCAAATTCACAAATATGTGATTTCTCAAAATGCTGAGACTTATATCAAAATACTAGTTAACATTTCAGATCAAGATGTTAAAGAAAAATTCAATTCTAGCTTTGTTTTATTACATACTTCTAAGAGAGAAGGTTTTGGATTATCAATAGTTGAAGCAGCAGTTCAAAGAGTTCCTCAAATTATATTAAACTATGAAGAGAATTTATCCACCGAATTGGAAATTATTCCCAATTTAATTTGTAATCATCTTCAACCGAGTGATCTAATTGACAAATTAAATGATGCCTACGTTAATCAAGAGCGGTATTTTAAAGAAGTTCAACTATGGCTAGAAAAAAGATATCCAGATTTTTTGGGTTCAAAAAGTGTTTCTATCATAGACAAGGAAATTAGATCACTTATAGGTTAAGATAACCTTTTAACTTGAGGAGAAAATACACAAAGTGAAAAAAAGCAAAAAGGCAAATATAGTTATTGTCATCCCATGTTATAAAGTCAGTACAAAAATTATGAGTGTCTTATCAGGAATCCCTGATTATGTCTCAAAAATTATTGTAGTAGATGATGATTGCCCTGAAAAAACTGGAATGATTGTGAATAAGGCTAAAACATTAAACAAAGTCAAAGTACTTACGAATACTGCAAACCTAGGCGTAGGGGGCGCTACAAAGGCAGGATATATCGAAGCGTTGAAAAGTAATCCAGATGTAGTTATTAAAATTGACGGTGATGGGCAAATGAACCCAAAAGACATCGACAAATTTATTTTCGCAATTATGGAAAAAAAGTTTGATTATGCTAAGGGTAATAGATTTTATTCAATCAGCAATGTTTATCAAATGCCACTAATAAGAAAAATTGGAAATTTAGGTTTATCTTTTATGTCTAAACTTTCCACTGGTTATTACGATATTTTTGACCCAAATAACGGTTTTACTGCTATCAGTGGCCAATTATTAACCCAGTTACCTTTGGATGATATCAGCGATAGATATTTCTTTGAATCAGATATGCTTTTCCAACTCAACTTGCTTGGTGCAAAAGTCTTAGACATACCCATACCAGCTATCTATGGTGACGAAAAAAGCAATCTAAAAATTACAAACTCCCTAATCGTATTTCCTAAGAATCACTCGATAAATTTTCTAAAAAGAATTCTATATAAGTATTTTTTGCGAGATTTTAATATAGCGTCGATCCAGTTACTACTAGGATCTGCTTTGTTCTTTTGGGGCACAATCTTTGGAGGCATCACTTGGTTTAAGAATATGACAAATAATATTGCAACAACACCTGGAACAATTGTACTCGTTGCAATATTAGTTATTACTGGCCTACAACTGCTCCTGAGTTTCTTGAGTTTTGACATGAGTTCTCAAAAAAGGGACTGAATATGAACCACTTTTTATTACTGAGACTGATGAAATTGCCGCCCAAGCACAAAAGGGAATAATTGGCATTTGATAGCGAAGATTTACCCCTAAAGTTCCATTGATTGCTCCTAAAGTATACCCAGCCAGCATCATAGAAATTAAGTATTGGCTTGGCAAATTCTGTAGTGTAATCACTGCAAGGAACAATCCAATTCCTAAAAGAATTAGCAATAATCTATCTAAAACCATTAACTGAGCTATATCTATGGACAAGACTTTAACAAATGACTCAGGTAAACCTAATACTTTTTCAAAATTAGATTTATCCACTTGATCCGGTAGCAGTGAGACTTTTAGAGTTGCACTAAGTGCAGGTATGGAGCAAATTGATGCAAAAAATACTATGGCCACTGCTAATATCTTCTTTCGATTCAAGAATAGAACTATTGCAATTGATAACCAAAAAATAAATGAAAATCGGGTAGCAGCAGTTAGAAAAACTAAAACTAATATATAAACATAGATAGACTTAGCTGCAAATTTAGGGTTACTTAAAATATAAACCGTGAGACTAAATAATCCTACCAATAGTGAATCAGTCGTATTTACAATCATCCATCTAGAAACTGTAGGTGATGAAGTTAAAATTATACAAATAATGAGTCCTAGATAAATTACATTGTACCTCAAGCTAATTTTATAAATTATTGTTAATAATATTAAAAATGATAACGCAGGCACAACCAACATTCCAGGTATTCCAAAAGCGAAAACAAAAGGCGCTGATAGCAAAGGGTACAAAACTCTATGAGATACAAATGAATATATTGGGCTGGTTTCAGGAAGTAAGTCTAAGGTTGTAAAAATATTTCCCTTATAGCTTTTCGCTTTGTACCAATCAACAACCTGTTGAGCTGATTCATTTGGATTTTGATTTATTATATCTAGGGCCATATACGTATAGTATTTTCCATCAGGCTGGTAAAGACCGTAGTCAAATCCAAAAACCAGTCCATTGTATCTATACTTCGCAATTATTGTTACTAAACCTAAACCCAAGATACAAAAAAAAATTAATTTATTTTCCCACCTTTTTAAACTAACTAAAATCTGTGTCATAAGTTTTTTGCCCAAGGCACTTTGCCAGTGCAATCAAAAACATAATTAATTTGTCGTAATTTTTTGAGATTAACCGATTTATGTAAACACAGAACTATGGCGATATCTTGATTACTTATTTCACTGGAAAGTTGATTATTAAAAGCGCTCACAAGGGGATCATGCCACATTGTATGTGCACCATTATCTGCTAAAAGCTTTAGAATCTCTAGAGCTGGGCTTTCTCTAGTATCAGAGATATCAGGTTTGTAAGAGACACCTACTACAACCACATTTTTTCCCGATAATTTTTGATTATGGTCACTTAAAATTCTATTAACTACATATTTAGGCATAGAGGTATTAACCTCATCAGCTTTATCCAGTAATGGAGTTGATAGACCCTTTTGTTTGGATTCATAGGTAAGGTAGAGAGGGTCTATGGGAATGCAATGTCCACCAACACCAGCACCTGGAAAAAATTTCATAAATCCGTATGGCTTAGAATTCGCAGCTTCCAAAACCTCACCAATATTCACATTAAAACCGTGCGCTACTTTTGCTAGTTCATTTACAAAGGCAATATTTACATATCGGAAAGAGTTTTCAGCAAGTTTTGCCATTTCAGCTACTTCAGGAGTAGAAACAAGTTTTAAAGTCTTAGTAAATGTTGAATAAAAATCGACAACCTCCTTTGCAGATTTGTTATCTAAGCCTGCAACCAACCTGGGAGTGTTTTCCACATTCCATTTTATATTTCCTGGATCAATTCTTTCAGGTGATATAGCATATCGATGATTTATTCCAGTTGCATCACTTATTTTTTTAGCAATAACATTTCTTAAAGTACCTGGATAGGATGTTGACTCATTAATAATAAGTGCACTTTTCTTGATTGAAGTAATAATAGTTTGGATAGCTGCTTCGATATTTCTTAGGTCAGGTATTCTTTCACTGTCTAAGGGTGTAGGAACTGCAATAATCACGACTTCACACCTAGATAAATCCGCTGGATTATTGGTCGGTCGATAAAATGAACTCTTAATTAATTTTTTAAGTTTGCTATCTTTTACATCCTCAATATGAGATTTTCCTAGTTCTAAATTTTTTATTATGGTGGAATTTGTGTCGAACCCGGTTACAGAGTGCCCAGCGGCTGCAGCTGCGGTCGCTACCGCTAAACCTACATAGCCTTGACCGATAACTCCCACGCTCTTCATATTGAAATTCTAGGGGTGAAAACTAGCCAGGATGATCCACTACTTTTGTTCGGAGATCACGAATTTCTTTCCACGTTCTGACGGGCAAACCGCGTTATATTGTTACCCAATGGCGCTTCATCAAGAAAAACTCGCATTTGGGGTATACTAAAGGTTACAAAGCAATAAAATGTCCGAATTGTCTATTTATCACTACAAAAGTCATTGTGTTGCGTAGAGGTGAGTAGAGGCAGCGACGGCTGGCTCTGTATTAAAACCGGTTAAGCAAGGGGCAAAGCAAAATGGCATTTAAAGCCAAGGTATCCAAAGCGGTTAAGGTTTCAAATCCCGCTTCTTGGAGCATTGCCCAATTTTCATCCTTCTACACACAGAATCGATCTGAGCTAATCGCCCACGCCAATCGGATTGTTAGAGATAAGGCAAAAGCTGAAGAGATCACCCAAGAAGCACTAGTCAAATTCATGCTAGCTGCTCCTGAGTTGTCAAGTGATAATCATGCTCTTTCCTATCTACACCGCACAATTGAAAATCTATCTATTGATCTATTTAGAGCAGAAAATCGCCGACCAAATCTTGTTGCCTTAGATGATGTTACCGCTGAGGTTGAGTCAACCTGGCAGGTTTCAGGAGATCACTCAGTAGAGATCTCCGCCGCAGAAGATGCTGCAATCATTCGCCAAGCATTGTCCCTGCTATCACCAGCAGAGCGAGCAGCTCTAGTTATGTGGGAGGTTGAAGGACGTTCAACTACAGAGATCGCTAAGGAGCTTGGCATTAAGGAGTCTGCAGTTCGCCACACGGTTTCTCGGGCTCGAGCATCTCTTCGAAAGGTTCTTGCTGAACTTATAATTGATGAGGCTCGCGGATTAACCGCTTTAGATTTATTGTCTACAACTTACAAAAAGGCAGCAGAGATCGCTGGTAAATCATCAAAAATTGCATTAACTTTTATTTTAGTATTAACAGCATTCCTAGGCCTTAATTCACTGACAGGTAATGAGCCTAATTCTTCAATTTCTACGACTTTATCCCAGTTGTTAAATGATCAGGATTTGCCTGTAGTTCCAAACCCATCTGAGACCGAGCTGACATCCGTATCTGAGTTGAATCAAATTAATAATAAAAAGTATATTAATTCAATTGATTACGCAGGCCACATGGCGCTGTCTATGGCTCAGCTAGAAACAGTTACATTAATGCTCGCAATACTTGATGAAACAGGAAGCGAGTTATCGCCATCAGAATAATCTAGATTTCCGGCTTGTTTTGGCATTACACGTGTGTGCCATGAGAAGACGGAATTAGGAGATCGAAAGATCTTCGAGCCAGAGCTAGGAAATTCCTAGTTCTGACTAACGAAAGGAAAAAAATGTCTAAAACGACAATAAAGCAACGAATTGCACTTGTTGCAATCGCTGCACTAGGGGGAACCGTACTTTCGATTACCTCTGCCACCACTGCAAACGCAACACTTGCACATGGTGACCTTACCCAGGCTGGTTCATCTACCGGTATTGTGCTTGCCTATTCAGGTACAGCCTCTACTGCGACCATGGCAGCTGACGGTGTATTGGCATTTAATATTGCAACTAAAACAGGTGCAATTTCTGTTACTGGTGGAAAAATAACTGGTTACAATGCTGGAGCTTCAACCCAGCCTGGCACAAATAACGGTTTGACAATTACTGCAGATGGATCAGGTGCTTCTTGGAGCGCACTGACTATTTATGATATGACGTTTAAACCAACCGCTGCCGGTACTAATATGGTTATTAAAGTTTGGAAGGGTACTGCCTCTGCTGCAACCACTCCATCAACTGCAGCAACTTTATCTCTTACCTCTACAAATCTAGTACAAACCATCACAGTAACAGTCGTATCGGCTGGTGCAGCTGGCACATTTAGTGTCGGTAAATCGTATTTCAGCGTTAACGCACTTGCTAGCACTGCAGCAACAGTTGCAGATGACGAAAATGCTCACATTGTAAGAGGAAACGTCGAAGCTAGAATCAATTATACTTTGACCGATGCTCTTGGAACTGCAGGAACTGCGAATATGCCTGCTAATACAACAGTGCAAGCTCAAGTCACAAGTGGTAGCTGTCTTGTAGGTAGCACTGCAGGTACTGCTACTCTTCCTGTGGTATCAGAGAATGCAAACAGCGGTGACTTCTTCGTTTCAAGCACTGTATACCCTGCCCCAACTAAGTGTACTGTTACTGTTTCTGTAGATGGAGTTGTTCGAGCTACAAAAACATTTACTCTCCAGGGTGAGGTAGATAAGATTACCTATAGTGGTCCTTCATTCACAGGTAAAGTAAGTACTACCACTGCTGCACCAGCCGGAACTGGTTATATAACAGCTCAAGATTCAGCCGGAAACAGTCTTGGTGGTATCACATTAACTCCTGATGCAACTACTTATAGCTCAATTATAAGTTCTGCACCAGCAATAACTACTGGTAGCAGAACAAATGGTTATGTTGCATCTAGCGTCCCTTCTGCTGTGACATTTTTATGCTCAGCAATTGGCGGAGCGTCTACCATTAAGTTCACCGCTACCAAGGCGTCTGGAGCTACCGTTAGTAGCGCCGCGATTCCAGTAAGTTGCGCGAAAGATGCTGATACCTATAAAGCTAGCCTAGACAAAGCTTCATATGCTCCAGGCGATATAGCTACATTAACAATTACTGCTCTTGATACTGCAGGCAGAAAAGTTAATGATGCTCAGGTATTAGGTACTGGTACTTCAAATGGACCATCTATTCTTGGTTCACAGTTAACGGCAGTCACTGCACCTACCTATACTGATACATTCTCTGGAGGTATTAAGACCTACAAGTATGTTGTTGGTTCAACAGTAGGAAGTTACAACGTTGTGGTAGATCTTCCATACTTAAATTCAATCTCAACTACAGGTCAAGCTGCAGTAACGGTTGCTTATAAGGTGGTTGCATCTACTACTGATGTAACTAACGCTGATGTTCTAAAATCAATTGTTGCTTTAATTGCATCAATTAATAAACAAATACAAGCTCTACAAAAATTAATCTTGAGGCGATAAGTTGATTAATTTAAGTAGTTTGTAAAAGTTAAAAAAAGAGTGCCTACCGATTTTTGGTAGGCACTCTTTTTCACTATTTAGGATAAGATAAATCGTTATGAATCTAAATACTTTGTTTTCAAGGGTGATACCACACATTTGTGGCATTATAACTATTTCTTACACACCCTTTGCCTCTATTGATCCCACTTCACCGGTAAAGATGGCGATACTAGGTACATGCGCGTTTACAATTTTTTTAATTATAATCACCACCTATCCGGTGGGTTTAAAATCAAACACTCAAGTTTTACTAGTCGTTTTTTTGTTTGTTACAGACTTATTCTTAGTATTTTTTCTAAGCTCAGAAAATAAAATCGAGCAATTTTATGGATCCATATCAAGAAATTTTGGTTTACTAACGCAATTAGCTCTAGCCGTTTTTTTATTAGCAGCAACAATATTTTCATCACCAAATATAATAATGAGATTAAAAAAATCAGTTATAGTTTATGGTTCTATAAACATGATTTATGGATTCATCCAGGTAATGGGCTTGGATTTTGTGAAAAATTGGGAGACTACTTACGTAAATTCAGCACGAGGATTTTTTGCTAACCCTAACCAGAATTCTTCATTTACTGCTCTTGTTGCACTGGTGTCAATATCGAATTTATTAAACTCAAAAAGAAAAATTACAGAACATTTAGGATCAATTAGTTTTTTGTTTATTGCAATTGTAAACATTTATTTTTCAAGATCGACTCAAGGATACTTAATTCTTATTTTTGGTTTAATGTTACTTTTTCTATTGTATCTACGTCAAAGTGCTGTTTATAGCAAATATTTTATTCCAGCCGTACTCGCAGTGATTGGATTTAGTTTTTTAGCAATTTTAGATATTTTTCAAAAACTACCTTGGAAGTCTTTTCTCTATAGCTCAACAATAGAAGCCAGGGGAGATTATTGGCGAACTGGCTTAGAGATGGGCACTAATAACCCAATATTCGGAGTGGGTTTGGATAAATATTTAGAATGGTACCGGATTTATCGAAATGATGCTGCTGCCGCTCGGTCATACGCAGAAGAAGTATCGAATTCAGCTCATAATGTATTTATAGATTATTTTGCTTTTGGTGGCTTTCCATTACTTTTATTATATTTATTACTTCAATTTTTAGTAGTGCTGAAATTATTTAGAATTATCAAGTCAAATTCGGCTTACAACTCTGAACTTGTAACATTAATTTTGATATTTTCTTCCTTTACATTACAAAGTCTAGTCTCCCCAGTTCATATTGGTTTTCACATTTGGGGATGGGTTACTATGGGTTTAGTATTGGGGTGGAAATTATATCAAAGTGATGAAAGTGAAATAAATACTAAATCAAAGCGGGAGCCAGTTAATAATAAAAATATTATCGTTAGTAAGTCAAAATTTATTCTAGTATCTCTACTTGGATTATCTTTAGGATTTATGACATCTTCTCCGTATTTTGTACAAGAGACGAGATTTAGGAATGGTGTCTACGGCGTAAAATCGGAAAGGGAAATACTGAACGCTGCAAGTATTAAACCAAAATCATCCTACAGGATGGCGCAGGCAGCATGGAAATTATATGTCAATGGCTTCAAAGAAAGTAGTTTAAAGTTGGCACTCGACGCGGTTGCTTACTCACCCAATAATTATTATGGGTGGTTGGTTTTATACTCTATGGTGGATTTAGATCCCGAACTTACAGAAGTAGTTAAAATAAATATTGAACGGCTAGAGCCAAGGCCGGGCAACATAAGAAAAATAATGTGACTAAGAGTTAATAAGCTAATATAACCTACTTCATCTAGAGAATCTGCATGGGTTATACAATATCATTGGAAAGTGATCTATTTTGTAGTGCCCTTGCTGTTCATATCTGTGAGTTGGGAAACTTACGATCCTATAAATATTGTTTCCAGTAGTGTTTTAATTTTACTATCGATTCTACTATTAACTAATCAAAAAAATTTAGATTTTCATAAAAGTTTGTTCTTGCTTATTCCGTTTAGTATCTTGATTTTATACTTTTTATTTGGACTAATTAATAATCAAAATCTCCACACTATAATTGCTGGAGGATATCAAAGAAATTTTGGAGTAGCTACATTTTTAGCACTAGCTCTACTATTTCTTATTAGTACAAAATTAGAAATAGATTTGCGCAAATTTACCGATAGTCTTTTAGTTACTTTAATTATCGCAAACATATATGGATATTTGCAATTGATTAATAAAGATCCATTACCGTGGTCCGGTGCGCACGATGGAATAACTTTAACATTAGGAAACCCCAATTTTGCCGGAGCATTTTTAGGAATTCTTGGCTGTATACCAATTGTAAAATTTTTTGAAAGTAAGAGTGCTTATTACAAAATTTTTTTAATGTTAGTTTATATATCTACAATTTACCTTGGATTTCAAACCAAAGCGCTTCAATCCCAGATTTTAATTTTTTTTGGAACTCTAATAACGGTTAATGTAATTATGTACAATAAGAAGGGAAGTAAAGGGAGATTCATACAAGGTTTTTCTTTGACTTCAATTGTAAGTTGTGTTATCGCCATTGTATTAATATTTTTTACTAATTATTTGTCTAATTTTAAATCAATGATATTCACTGAGACTAGTATTCCACAGCGTCTAGATTACTGGAGAATCGGATTTAAGATATTCCTTAATAATATGTTGACTGGTGTTGGACCAGATGAGTATCACAGATATTCGGCCATTTTTAGAAATTCTGAGCAAGTCAAAAGAGATGGGTATATGGCTATCCCAGATAGGGCACACAATGTATTTATAGATCACTTTGCAAACGGAGGAATTTTTATTGGTTTTCTATGGATTATCTTTGTATTTTATGTATCGTTTTGTGCTCTAAAAATTATTGTAAATCCATCAAATATAAATCGATTTTATGCAGCACCTTTAATTTCAATATGGTTTCTTTACATCCTTCAATCACTAATTAGTCCAGATCAAATAATTCTAGCTGCAATTGGATTTTTATCAGGTGGTTTAATAGTTGGAATTCACTTACGGTTAAAAAATCAAAATATTAATCAGGTTAAAAGTAATAAAGATCTTAACTTAGTTGGGAAAATCCTATTGAGTACATTGTTAATACTTACACTTTTGTTTACAGGGAAATCTCTGTGGTATGATACACAGGCAAAGAATATTATTACTGGGGAATTGAATAATCAATTAAAAATTAAGGAAATTATCAACTCAAGATTTGCTACCGCAAAAACTCTCGAAATAATTGCAATAAATCATATAAAAATAAATTCTAGTTGTGAGTTCATTGATATGGTTGCAAGCGAATTATTAGAAAGAGATGATAGAAGTGCTCAAGCTTGGTTTTTTAAGGCTATTTGTGCAAATCGAGAGGGAAATGCAGGTCTTGCTCTCAATCAGGTGCAAAAGAGTTTAGAGTTTGATCCCTTAAATGTCACTTACTTACTAGGTAAAGCCGAACTTGAGATAAAGTTACAAAAATTTGAAGGTGCAAAAAACACAATTGATAGAATTTTTTCAATAAACCCGAGTGATAAAGATGTTATTAAGTTAAATTTACTTTTAGAAAAGGAATTATACTCTGGAAGGTAGTTTAAAAACTACGTGTCAAGAACAGATGGTATTGTAAAGAGTATTATTAGAAAGGAGAATTGTGACTTTGGTCGGGTTAACCAGTAAGCAACTTATTGATCAGGAAAAATCTTTGATTCTACCATCTTGTACTTTGACAGATACCATAGTGATTGGCAAAATTGCAATGAAGATTGCTTTAACAAGAGAATTACCTATTACGATCGAAGTTCAGTTAGGTGAAAGAATTGTATTTCGTGCCGCATTTACTGGTAGCACAACTGATAATGACTGGTGGATCTCACGAAAATCTAGAGTAGTTTTTTTAAAAAACCATTCCACTTTATATGAAAAAGTTTATGCTGAAGAAAGAGGAGTGGACTGGCACAAGGAAAATAATTTATTGGATGAAACTCATGCAATTCATGGTGGAGGGTTACCTTTGATTACTAGAGGCGAGGGCTTTGTTGGAGCGTTACTAGTAAGTGGACTATCCCAGGTGGATGATCATTTATTAGGGATTAAAATACTAACCGACTTTTTAGCTCATAGAGCTGAGTTGCCGTGATTGGACAGGCTTGGGTATGTGGTGAGGTTTTGATTGACCTAATTCCAGATGGCTTAGAGCGTAAGGCGGTAGTTGGTGGTGGACCTGCTAATACTGCAAAGGCATTAGCAAAGCTTGGCATAGATACCCAATTTATTGATGGCATCTCAACTGATAAGTATGGCCAGATGGCGCTGAAGCAATTGCATAAAGATGGCGTTCTTCTTGATTTTGTTAAGTTTTCAGATAAACCAACATGTTTAGCGATAGTCTCATTGAATGATCAAGGAGGGGCTTCATATGAGTTTGTAATTGAAGGAACTGCTACATTTGATTTCTCTGCCTTCTGGCTACCAGATCCAGTTGCAGTAAAACCATCCCTATTACATATCGGCACATTAGTAACTGCAATTGAGCCAGCAGCCAGTGTTTTATTTGAGTGGGCGAAACAGGTAGCCGGGGTTGCACCGCTTGTATTTGATCCAAATATAAGACCTGCGGTAATGAGTGATCGAGCTGAGTATGTAAAGCAGGTGGAAAGATGGGTATCAATCTCATCATCGGTGAAGGTAAGTGATGATGATATTTACTGGCTATACCCTGGTGTTAAGTTAGATCAGGTAGCAAATAAATGGCTTTCAATGGGGCCCGAGTTAGTTGTGGTTACATTTGGTGATAAGGGCTTAACTGGATATCGAAAAAATGAAAAGGTAGCGGTAGATGCTAAAAAAGTAGTTGTGGCAGACACAGTCGGAGCAGGAGATACGGTAGGTGCCATCTTGGTTGAAGCGATTATTGAGGATGGCCTGGATAAGTTAACGGGAGATAGATTGGCTGTAATGCTAGATCGGGCGGCAAAAGCAGCGGCAATTACGGTATCCAGGACTGGTGCGCTGCCACCATCAAAAGCTGAGATTAAATAAAGGAGTATTACCAGATGCTTAATATTGATGGTGATCAGATATCAATTGCAATTGATTTAGATCAGGGAGCACGCCTAGCATCAGTGCAATGGCGGGATACGGAGTTTGTCCTACCCTTTAGAGGACAAAGCTACACCTGGGGTTGGTTTGCCATGGTTCCCTTTGCTGGGCGAATAAGAGATGGTGTTATCAGAAATTCAAAGGGTGAAGGGTTTCAAT